>OHHG01000285.1_pt1 | contig 19649 bp, 16 predicted proteins | sample 1567991 | NCBI WGS metagenome assembly OHHG01 (sample SAMEA3879588, study PRJEB24766) | human gut metagenome | biome: human-associated habitat; feature: feces | place: USA | collected 1985/1987
GTATATTGCTTGGATATGCAAAAGAGGTTGCAGATTATGTAAAAAAGAGGAGTAACGGGCAGAATCGAAAAGTTATTTTAGAAGATTCGAGAAAAGATTTGCAAAATAATATGTATGGCAGTAAGCTGGGAGAGAGAAACAAAAATAAACCGTGTGAATGGTTATTGGATGACAAGCGGACAAGGAGAATGCGCGATGCGGGAATCAGATGAGGCCGGGCGGACGGCGGAACGGGCAACCGGGCAGGGCATCGTTCGGGAAAAAGAAACGGGAGGCTGGCTGCGGTTGTGGAACGGGACGAAGAAGGCTGCGATTACGGTTTTGTTCCTTGCGGGAGCATATTTCTTTTATATCGTATTTCAGCTTTGGAGGTATGCGGATTAGCCGTGCGGTAGTCGGGCGGTTTTAGCGTGCTGTATGGCTTTGGCGGAGATGCAAGCGGCGGTTACGGTTCCGGTGGTGAAGCAGACGGTGAAGTGTCCGAGTTCGGCGGATTTTTTTCAAAACTCAGGGCAAATATTTATGATTTATCCCGCATTTTTGATAAAACAGCTGACGAGGCAAGACAAGTTTTCAATTTAGCAGCGAAGAAATCTGTTAATCTTCTTCCTGAAACGGTGAAACATGCATATTATGAAGCGGAAAGATTAACTCCGATAAAAATGTCTGATGAAAATAAGCACCAGTATGTTAGTTGTGTTGGCGCTCAGGGAGGCGTATTTTCTGCATCAACAGTGTTGGCTGGAGCTGCTTTGAAAGAGGGAAAGGATTTATATCGTAAGTTGAGTAACGGAAAGCTGCGTAAAATGTATGGAGGAATTGGGGGTGTTATAGGCGACAGTGTCAAAGATATGAAAAATAATCTCTACGGTTCAGGCTATGGGCTGATGTATCGGGAGAGGGGGCATGCGATGTTTTAAAGAAACATAAAATCAAATAATTATTTTCTTTTCAGATTTAATGTGATATAAAGAAAAAATAAAAACGTATGGTTTGCGAAAGGACAAATGATGAAAACGGCGTGGCGTTTTTTGCGAGCCGCAGGCAAAACGGCGGCAGGGATTTTTTTTATACTATCGGTAATGCTTTCTGTTGCCGGTGCAGGATGGAGCCTGTTGGAAGGCGACAATGTTGCGGTATGTTTTTTTCTGGCAGCGGCGGTAGTGTTTTCGTATAGCCTGTTTTTGCTGTTTTCGGCGTGCGGGGGATGGCAGAAAGCGTTGAGTCCGACTGTTGCGGCGGTATTGTTTGCCGGAGGATTGGCTGTCGGCGGTAACGGCGGTTTGTCCGAAATTGAAGACTGGTGTTATGATATGGGAGTTTGTATTGGCGGACTGATAAGCGAAAAAGACTGTCTGGCGCACGGAGGCAAGTGGACTGCGGCGGACGGCGGCGCCTGTTATATGAACTGGTCGGTGGTTAAACCCAATTCTGCCGAGTAGCGATGCCGGCCGCGACGGGCGGAAAACCGGGCAGAGCGGACAGCGGGTGTGAAATGAGCGACGGTCGGGAAGCGGTAGAAATAAAACCGAACGTCCGGCTGCGGAACGGGGCAGGCGCGGGATTGAACGAAAAAATCCGGCGAGAGAAGGTCAGGACGGCAAAGGACGGTTCGAAAGAGCCGTTCTTTTTTTAATTTTATTTTTAACTTTAATCAGGGGAAAAAGAAATGGGAAATTTTAACAGGCCGGAGGGGCAGACGACCTCCGACAACTTTTTGAAGTCTGAAATCGAAAAAGACTTTTTGCGTGCACAATCCGGATGGGGGGAACTGTCCGAGGAAGAGCTGGTATATCTCGGCAAAAAGGGTTTGAAAACTCCTGCCGACCTGCTCAGGTCTTACCGCAAACTGGAAAGAGCCTATTCTTCCAAAGTGTCCCTGCCGAAGGACGGCGATAAAAAAGGCTTTGACAAGCTGTATTCCCGTTTGGGAATGCCGCACGACTGCACCGGGTTTGACATCTGTTTTGCCGACGAAGACAGGGAAGACGGCGAAGCGTTCAAACAGGTGTGTCTGGAAAACCATATCCTGCCGCAGTCGGCGCAGGCTTTGTATGACTGGTATGTCAAACACCGCGACGAACTGCTGGAGCGCGACGAACAGACCTGGCAGGAAAATTCGCAGCGCGAGCTTGAGGAAATGAAACGCGTCTGGGGAACGAGGGCACAACGCAATTTCGAACTGATGAAACGGGGGCTGCGCATGTTTTGCGACGATATGGCCCTGGTGCAGGAAATCGAGCGCGCCATCGGTACCCGGCGCCTGATGGAAACGTTTTGCAGGCTCGGCGAAGCAATTTGCGAGGACAACCCGGTCAGCTTCGGCAGGCGCCGCGGCGGCGACGACTGGGATATGGTGCAATATTTCAGGGAAATGTTTAACGATTACTGATATTTATTTGTTTTGAAAGGAATTTTTTATGTCTAGCACATTAAAAGAACTGGCGATTGCTTTGTCAAAAAAGCAGGAGCATTATGTGGACTATCTGACCAATGAGTCGCCGATTTTGGACAATATGCGTTTTGAAGCGTCGACCCACGGGTTGTGGAACGCGTATGAAGAAGTCAGCAAAATCGACGGCGCGGGTTTTGTGGATATCAATCAGCCGCTGCCGGAAATGGAAGTCGATTCAAGCTTGAAGAAGATCGACCTGTCCATTCTGGGCGGCGAGATTTTCGTTCCGGAAGACAAGGCGGCGGTTATTGGCGTTTCGGAATATTTTTCCAAAAAAATCCCGATTTTGCTTAAGCATGCCGGCGAGACCGCGGAAAAGAAAATCATTTACGACAACTTTATCCCGTATGCGGTCGGCAACGGTAAGGCCGTTTCCGCAGGGGCGGCGGACAAGTGCTACTCCATGGTGGCGGTGCGCTTTATCCCGGGCGAAGTAACCGGTCTCTATTCGGCGAAAAACATCAACCGCCACGGGATTTTGGATTCAACCCCGATTAACGGCGCGCAGCTTTACAAAAATGCTAACGGCCTTTTGGGCTACGGCGTGCGCATTAAAGGCTATATCGGCATGCAGCTGGCAAACCCGGACGCGGTGTCGGCGATTGTCAATATCTCGGCGGACAAGATTCCGACCGCGGAACAGATTGACAATATGCTGGTCGATGCCAAGGCGACGCCGGCTTCCACCTATATTTTCTGCCATCCGAAAGTGCTCTCGATGCTCAACAAATACAAGGGCAACGTTTTGCAGACGATGACGGGCGATATGGACGTCAACCGCAGTTTTGCGGCCTGGAACGGCATCCGCTTCATCACGTCGTACAACTTCAAGAACGGCGAAGAAGACGCGGTTAAGCTGGCGTAGCTTTCAGGGGACGGCGCGCTGTTTCCTGCTGCCGGCCGGGAGGAGCCTGCCGGTGGGAAGCAGTGTGCCGCATATATGAGTTTAAATCTTACAGGAGAATGATTGATGTTGAATAATATTTTGAAAGTTTATGGCGAAGACTTGGCAAGCGGTGCCCTGAACCAGGCGGCGATTGCGGCGGGCGATGCGGTGGCAGCCGGTTCCACGCAGGGGGCGCTTTGCGTCAACGCGTTTGCGGTCGGCGATGTGGCAACAACTGCGGCAGTGACGATTACGGTTAAGCACGGCGATACCGAAAACGGGTCGTTTGCCGATTTGCTGACGATGACGATTGATGCGGAAAAGAGCTTTGCCGACGGCGAACTGATGGCGACGGCAACGCTTCCGGCCGACGTGAAGGACTTTGTTACCGCGGCGGTGGCTTCGGCAACCGGCAACAGCGGCAGCATCCGCGTGACGCTCGGTTATCTGGCGCGCTAACCCGAACGGAGGCGTACCGGCAGCGTGAGAACCGGCCGTCCGGGGCGGCGCGGAGATGTGGTACCGGCCGTCCCGGGCGGCGCGGAGATGTGGTACCGTCTGTCCGGGCATTACGGCACGGTGATGTGGTACCGGTCGTTTGGGGCGGTACGGCGGCGCGGGTGCGGTATTATTATGCAATTTATTATCAGGCCAATCCATAGTCCGAAGGGCAGGCGGAAACGTCTGCCCGATTACGGTGCGAACTGGGCAGTACGGGTAATATGGTTCAATGCGGATAATATGGCGCGAACAATGTGGTGCAAACAATATGGAGGAAAAATGTCAAAAGTGGAAATTATCAACCGGGCGCTGCTGAAACTCGGCGAGCCGCCGGTGTCGTCTTTAAACGATGCGGCGTTCGGCAAATCATACGAAACGATTTATGAAGATGTCAAAAACCTGCTGCTGTCGTCATATCCGTGGCGGTTTGCGGTAGGGGTCAAGCGTCTGGCGCGGAGCGAAAAAACGTATGGCGACAGGTTTATGTATCCGCTGCCGGCGGACTGTCTGCTGCTGCTTAAGGTTTTCGGGCAGGGAGCCAGAGATTTGACCGAGGCGCGCCCTTATGCGATGCAGGGATACGAACTGGCAGACAACTGTATTGTCAGCCCGCTGAAAGACGGGGTGGAAATTGAGTATGTCCGCGCGGTCGGGGATGATGCGGCGTTTCCCCCTTTGTTCAGGGAGGCGGCAGCCGCGAAAGTGGCGGCGGAACTGGCAATGCGCATCAAACATTCGCTTAACCTCAAACAGGCGCTGGAGAACGAATTTCTGACGCTGGTACGGCAGGCGCAGCTCAACAACGAGATAGCCAAAGATGCGGAACTTATTCCCGACAACAGCTGGGTTCTGGTCCGCGAGGCCTGGTGCGATTAACGGGACGGCTGTCCGGTTCCGGCGCTTGAGGCCTGGGGTGATTGACGGGGCGGTTGTCCGGTTCCTGCACGTGAGGCCTGGGGCGATTGACGGGGCGGCGGAAAATAATGGAATGTAAACTTATTTGGGGAGAGATGATATGGTGTGGCCAATTTAAACCCGAGCCGGAATAGCTTTAGCAAAAAAGTATATTGCTAAGAAGTTAGTTTATGAAACTGTAGATTTTTTTACGGGAGAAGATGATTATGTTAAAAAAATATTTATGGGGTGAAACCGCTTGAAGATAAGAAAGCGCTTGACATGTCTAATGAGCAAAATATAAACTTGAACAAGATATAACTGATTATACTCGGACTATTTGCGGAGTGTACCCGCAGACTTATGGACGGATATTGATTATCAAGGAATGAGAATGTCTCGGGGATATGATGCAAATACAGAGAAAAGGCACAAGGTGCAGGAGTATCTTGACTATAAGCGAAGGATGAAAAAAATTGAAAATTTCCGTAAGAGATGAGCGAGAAGAGAACGGGAAGCCTGTTCCTGAACGGAAGACGGGCAGGGCGGCAAATTGCGGGCAGGGCGAAACCGGCGCGGCTGCCCAGATGCCCGAGAGGGAGAAGACGGAAAAGGGCAAGTTGCGGAAGGTGAACGGAACCCTGATGTTAAAAATCGCCGGAGCTGCCGTGTTTTGTTTGGTTCTGGCGTGGCTGGCGTCTATGGATATATTGAAGGATGTGCATGAATACGAGTGGGATGATACCATAACAACGGAAGAAAAAGCCGTTTTGCGGATGCCCGGTTTTGGTATGACGATTTATCTGATCTTTCTGTTTCTCTTCGGGCTGGCGGCGGTTCTGACGGCATTCAGCGCAGGACGCTTTTATGTGCTGATGGTGCGCAGGCAGGCGCGGTGGAAATATTGTATGACGACGGCGCTGTGTTTTCTGCTGTGGTGCGGCGCGCTGCTGTTTTGGTTTGCAGCCGGTTCAATTTAGGGGGAATTCAGGATATGGGTAAAAGCATAAAGGAAACTGCGGTTATATCGCAAGGCGCGCAGGGAGAGCCGCTGCTGCGGAAAAGGCAACGGCTGCGGCTGATACTGCGGGCAGTGCTGTGGCTGGCGGGGGCGGTCGTGTTTTCCGCGGCGGGGTCATGGCTGATACTGAGAGGCGTTTATCTGGATATTCTGCCGTTTTATGCGGTAGCGTATGTTTTGGCGGCGCTGATGTATTTTCGTTGCTCGGGGCGGCTGGCGGCGGATGCTGCCGGAACGTGCATCGGGGCGGTTCGGTAGACGTTGTTTTTTATATGGCTGTTTAGCGGGGTTTGCGGGATACCCCTTTTAATCGGGAGGCTGTTGTGAGGCGGCGTACAGGAGCGGCTTTGGAGAGAGGATACGCATAGGAGCGGCGCTGGGGCTGCTTTGGAGCGAAGGGCGGAAAAATTCTGCAAAAAAATACGGGCGTGCCGGAGGGCGCGCTTTTTTTATGGGAAAATGCGGGAGAAGAGAGAAACGGGAGAAATGGGTTGGAGAGGCGGAATAGCGGGAGGCGGGCCGAGGAGAAATGGTGAGATGGCGGGCAGAGTGGAAATGGTGAGATGGCGGAAAGGTCATTTTTTGGTAAGAAACATTCAAGATGATAAGGGGAAATGCAGATGAGTATAAAACCGGCGAAAGTGCAGTTTAACGGCGGGGAATTGAGCCCGTGGCTGGAGGGGCGCACCGACATTGCGAAATATGACAAGACGGCAAAGCTCTGCCGCAATTTTATTCCGCTGGCAGAAGGCAGCCTGAAACGGCGCGGCGGAACGCGTTTTGTGGCGGCAACTCCGGAAGGGGACAGCATTTTGTTTAAAATCGTGCCCGATCCGGAAGAAGCAGAAGTTTATATCAACGGCGTCAAACGCCGGGAAGTTTATCTGGCGCGCGGCGACGAGGTTTCGTACCGGGTGAGCTGCGAGGGGTACGTTGCGGTTGTCGATACGCTGACGGCGGATGCGGACGAGGAACTTGCGGTCAGGCTGGTAGCAAAAGGCATTATGTGCGAGCTGACGGTGGAAACGGTGCCGGCGGATGCCGTGGTCGAACTCAACGGTTATGAACGGCGGAGCCTGCGCATTAACAAAAACGGCGAAGTTTTTTACAGGGTGGCAAAAGAAAACTACATCACGCAGGAGGGGACGATTATTGCCGATATGACCAAAACGGTTACAATCGAGCTGGTCAAGGAAAAAGAATACGACTATGGCGACTGGGGCGACGTCGTCGGGCTGGCAGCCTGTACGGCGGTCGGGCGCAGCGACAGGGAGGAACGGTGCTTTTACATTAAATTCAGCAACGGTTTTCTGCCGGTTGTGTTTGCCCGGGAAGATATGGCTCCGACGGGGAATTTGGACGAAAGCCTGTTTGAATATACCGACAGTGAGAAACTGAACAGCATAGCGCTGCAGGACGGGGCTGTCGTGCATACGCGTTTGGTTGAAACAAAGGGCGAAATGAATCAGGGAAACTATTATGATGCCGATGATACGCTGGTTTTGAGCGTTGATGCCGAGTTTATAGAGGAAAACGGCTGGCAGAAAGATGAAACGCAGGAAAATTACGGTTTCTTTTATGATGCGTATACGGGCAAAGCGGAACGGAACATCCTCAGCGTTTATCGCGGGGAAGAACTGGTCTGGGAATTGAGGGGGAGAAACAATGGTTAGCACAGGGAGTGGCGGCACGGCGACGCAGAGGAGGTGTGCGGGAGCGTGTGTTATCGTGGCGGCGTCGGCGGCAGGTTAGAAATTAAGGGGAGAAACAATGGTTAACGCAAGAAGTTTTTTATTTCCGTTTAAATACAGCCACAGGGTGGCGTATGTGATTGAATTCAGCCACAAGAAAATCCGCATGTACGCGCAGGGAAAACTGGTGCGCGATATGTCAAAGACGACGATGGGCGGCGAAAACGGCACGACGGGCGGAATTCCCGACGACATTGTCGAGAAGGTATTTCCGGTGCTGGAGATTGCGTCTCCGTACGCATACAGCGATTTGTGGGACAACGAAGAACAATGTTGCAAAATTCAGACTATCCAGCATTCGGACATTCTGTATATTTTTAACGAGGATTTTCCGCTGATGGTGCTGAAACGCTATTCAAATACCACATGGGTATTGGAAGAGCTGGAGATTAGAAACGGTCCGTTTCTGAGCATGAACACGACGGACATCAGCATTGCGACCGACGAGTTGGAAGGGGAGGTTCAACTTACGGCAACCGGTGACGTTTTCAGCAAGACGGATGTGGGCAGGTTGGTGCGGCTGAGAATTTTTGACGACGACACGACCCCCTGGCAGGCGGGAAAAATCGGATTTCAGGGGACTATATGCGTATCAGACAATAAGTATTACCAAGCCATCACTGGAGACGAAACCGGAAGTATCAAACCGGTGCACAGCGAAGGGACGCGTTCCGACGGCGGCGTTTTGTGGGAATATCTGCACGACGGGTCGGGAATTGTCAAGATTACGGAGGTTGTCGACAAACAGCATGTAAAGGGAACAACGGTAACGCGCCTGCCGGACGCCATTAAGTCCGGCACGGTATGCTGGGAACTCGGCATGCTGCACAAAGCTTCGAAATATCCGAAATCCGGTGCTTTTTTCCGCAACAGGTTTGCGTTTCTGGTCAATACCGATACCGGGCCGAACGTCTGCCTGTCGTATTCGGGCGACTATAACAACTTTGCCGATATGGAATGCGGCGAGGCAACGGCGGAAACGGCGATTACGGTGCCGGTGCTCAATACCGAATTTAACGAGGGGAAATGGATTTATGCCCGGGACGTTTTGTTTGTCGGCACGGGGGCGTCGGAATTTTATGTCGACGTGGTGTCGTCGGCGTCGCCGCTGGCTTCGGACAATGTAAAAATTTCGCAGATTTCGCGGGTCGGGAGCAAGGCGATTATGCCGCTTTCGGTCGGGTCGCACGTTATTTTCGTCGACAGGTACGGCCTGAGTCTGCGCGATTTGACGTACAATTACTATAACGACGGGTATGACGAAATGGACATTTCCCTTTTGGGGAAACATCTGTTCCAATCGAGAATTACCGGCATGGCATATCAGGAAGTTCCCGACAAAGTGTTGTGGTGCATGGTCGGCGACGGGAGCCTGACCGCGCTTACTTTTTCGGCGGAACAGGAAGTTTCGGCACTGTCGCGGCACGATTTGTCCGGCGCGGCGGAAAGCCTGGCGGTTATTCCGAATTTTGAAGACTGCCGCGACGAACTGTGGCTTGAAATCAAGCGCACAGTCAACAATGCCAACTACAGAACCGTGGAATGGATGGACAACGGCATTCCGCAGTACTGGCCGTCGAGCGTTTACGGCGCGGCAAGCCTGGCCGAGAGGGAAACGCTGGAGAAAGAATATGTCCGCCAGGAAGCGTTGTATCTGGACGGGGCTGTGGTGTATGAGCAGAATGAACTGGACATGCAGGAGGAAATGTCCGGGCTGGAACATCTGGAAGGGCTTAAAGTGGCGGTGTATGCCGACGGGACGGTTCTGGAACCGCAGGTCGTGCAGGACGGAAAAATCAAAATTCTGCCGACGTACCGTCATGTGACGGCAGGGCTGCCGATTACGAGCCAGTTTATGCCGCAGAATATCTATATCCCGAACGATTACGGAAGCGGCATCGGTCAGAAACAGCGCATCAACCATGTGCTGCTGATGCTGTATCTTTCCGGCGGCGGGCAGATCGGCGAGGACGAGGATACGCTGACGGATATCCTCTACCGGCAGGCCGATGCGGCAATGAACGAGGCGCAGGAACTGTTTACAGGCAACAAGGAAGTTTTGTTTAACGGAGCGACGACGAAAAAGGAAGCGGCGGCGACGCTGATGATTCAGAATTCTTCGCCGCTGCCGATGAATATTCTGGCGATTGTGCCGTATATGGACGTGGACGAATAGAGCGGCGAGCGGTTTGGGGCGGTGCGGTTCGACATTGGACGGAGCGGTTCGGCATTGAACGGAGCGGTTCGGCAATAGCAGCAAGGAGTAGTTTATGATACGAAAATATCGGGCGGGAGACGCGTTTAAAGTCCGGGTGCAGCCTGAGCAGCAGGCGGAAGCGGCAACGTGGGCGGCGGAATTTGAACGCATTCCGGCTTTCGCGTTGGTGGAAAAAGGGAATGACGGCTCTGCGGCAGGCGAAGAGTCCGGGAATATGGGCGCTGCGGAATACGATGCGTCCGGGAACGGCGGCGCTGCGGCGGGTGACGGCAAACCGGCGGGAAGGCAGTGGGACGGAAACGGCGGCAGGGTATTGGCGGTTTTCGGCTTTCGGATTGAAGGCGGCGGCATTACGACAGGCAGGGAAGCGGAATGTTTCGCGCTGGTCGGAATCGACGCGGGGCGAAAGCTGATTGAGGCGGTACGCTATTTCCGCCGGTATATTCCGCGGCAGGCGGTCCGGCTCGGGGTACGGCGCGTTACGATGACGGTGCGCCGCGGCTTTGCGGCAGGGGCGCGGCTGGCCGGCATGCTGGGATTTTCCCCGGCCGGGATATTGGAAAATTTTTTTAACGGTGAAGATTATCAGATTTTTGAAAGGGCAGAAAAACAATGGTGGCACAAGCGGCATTGATTGCGGCCGGAATCAACTTTGCTTCCGGCTTTTTGAAAGGCAAACAGGAAGAATACGAGGCTAAGGTTCAGGCAAAGCTGGCGCTGAACAACGCGGCGATTTACCGCAAAAACGCGGCAAGGGTGCGGCTGAACGGTTCGTTGAACGAGGATATGATGCGCAGCCAGAAACGGGCGGCTGTGGCATCAGCAGCCGCGGCGGCGGGCGAAGCGGGCATGGGCGAAAGCCCGACGACAACGACGGCGCTGGCAACGACTTCGGCAGCTTTGGAACAGAATATCCTTAACGAGCGTTACCGGGTCGAAAGCGAGGCGGAAAACTATCTTTATCAGGCGCGGCTGGCGGAGGAACAGGCGCGCCAGCACAAAAAAGCTGGTAAAAACAAGTTTATGAACAGCATGCTGGGCGGCTTGACATCGTCGCTTGGCGGGCTTTTCGGGTAGTTTTTAGGGCAGAGCGGAGGAAGACAATGGCAAACAGACAGAAAATTGCCCCGATGGGGCTGGCGGGCGTGATGGCGCAGAGAGGACTGCAAACGACTTTGACGGTTCCGGGAAAACGTTTTGTGGCGGGAAACGGCGGTTTGGAAACGGCGGGGCTTTTGGTTGACGCCGGCAAAAAAATGGCTGAGGAACGCCTGGAAACGGAAAAGCAGCGGCAGGCGATGGAAGCGGCGGCATCACTAAGGGCTTCCCGTCAGGCGATGGAGGCGGCAGAAACGCCAGAGCAGCTGAGGGAAATTGCAACAACGGCGGAGAAAAGCCTGCCGGCGCAGTTTGGCAGCGAAAATTCCGGCAAGGCTTTCTGGCAGGAACACGGCGACAAGATACTTGAAGCAAATCGTGCCGATACGGCAAAAATTGCGGCAATGAAACAGGCGGATTTTGGCCGTAACAGCCTGCGGTCGATGCTGGCGGACAACCAGAACCTTCTGGCGGAAACGGCAGAGCCGGTGCAGGCGGAAAAGCTGCTGGAGATGGGAACCGGCGAAATTGAGCGGACACCGTTTCTTACGCCCGAGGACAAGCAGTTTTACCGCGACGGCTATCTTAAAACCGGAATTCTCAATCTGGCGCTGAATTCTCCGGAAACGGCGGAAGCTGCCGCGGACAGGTATTTTCCCGGCGACAGCGACGGCATTAAGGCGCGGATTGCGGAAACGCGGCGCTTAAATGAAGAAGGGGCTAAACGACAGCAGGAGCGCGAACGGCAGCGTTCTTATCTGGCAGCGTACGGCGACGCCCAGTCATTGTGGCAGAAACGGGAAAGGGGGGAAATTTCTCCGGCGCAATATTATGTGCTTTCCGCCGATACCAATCCCGAAATGCTGTGGGGAGACGGCGAAGACCGCTCTCCGGCACCGCTTGCCGACGCTTACCGGCTGGTGCGGAAAATGAACGAGGGGGAAAGCCTCAGCGCCGAAGAAGTGCGCGATGCGGGAAACAGCCTTATCAGCGCTTACCGGCATAACGAACTCGGTCTGGAAGAAACGGCGGCACTGCAAAACCAGCTGGTGGCGGCGCAGCAGGGCGGAAACGCGTCCGAACTTATTTTTGACAGAGCGGTTGACGAACTGGCGGACAGAGCCTTTATGCGCGATATTCCCGCCGGGGCGGAACAGTATACCCCGTACGGGCGCGAGCTGATGGAACACAAGGCGAAACTGGCGTTTGACATTTATCAGAACTACTACGGCAGAAAGACGGCGCTGGCCGAAGAATTTACAGCGCAGGGCGGGCAGATGACACCTGTGGCGGCAAAGAAAATCGGCAGGCAGGCGCTGGCGGAAACGGCGGCGGAGCTGAACCTCAAAGAAACACCGGGCGCCGCTCCGTCTTTCGGCGAGCTGCGGAGAACCCTGAAGAGCAGCTATTCAGGCAGCGGCGAAAGGCGCATTTGGGAGCGTTTTGCAAAAGAAGCACCTTATGCCGAGGACAAAACGGCGGTTATGCGCCGGATTGCAACGGAAGAACAGAAACGCGAGCTTTCTTATCCGCAGTTTGAAACTTATGACGAGGTAATGCAGGCGGGGCTGGCGCCGGGAGACCGGTTTTATTTCAAAGGGCGGCTTGCCGTGATGAAAGGCTGAAACAATTGACGGCGATGAAAGGATAGGGCAATGGACAACTTGAGGAATTTGGCGATGGAATACGATGCGGACGGGAAGGAAATTTCCGGAATTGCGGACAGCGGGGCAATGATGACGCTGGTATCGGAAGGCAGTGCCGCGGGTGAGACGATGATGACGCCAGTGCCGGCGTATGGTGCTGCGGACGGAACGATGATGACGCCAGTGCCGGCGTATGGTGTTGCGGACGGAACGATGATGACGCCAGTGCCGACGTATGGTGCTGCGGACGGAACGATGATGACGCCGGTATCGGTGGATGGTGCGGACGTTACGGAGATGGCAATAACATTGCTGCCGGATGGCGGGACTGCGGATATGAGCGCAGAAGATACTGCGGCGGAACCGGTTTATACCGGCGTTATGGCGCGCGGCAGGAAACAGGAAGAATTTGAGGAAGACGGACGGGCGCCGTTTGCTTACCTTGAGGAGGAGCAGAACCTGAATTTTCCTGCTTTTTCAGCGGAAACGGTTGACGAAGATGCGCCGCTGACGAGCTTTCAGATTGCGGGAAAATGGCTGCGGCAGGCTGCCGATTTGCGCAACTACTGGGCGTTGCTGGAGAATTTCGGGGCACAGGCTGCAGAGTATAAGTGGGCGTATGACGAAGGGAAGTTCGGCACATTTGAAGCAGGGGCGTTCGGCCGGGAGCTTTTAAAAGCCGGGGCAAGAGGTTTGGGCGCGAATACGCTGCGGACGGCAGGGAATGTCCTGTCGATGTTCGGCGCCAATCTTGAAAGCCGGAATGCCGGTACGGCGGCGGTTACGGCGGGTGCCGGGCTTCTGGTGCCGGAAACGGGGAAAATTTTTAAAAACATCGGCGACAAACTGGGCGAATATGCCGGCAAAATCGAAAATTCGGAATTACTGGCACCGGCAGCGGAAGCTTACAGTGCAGATCCGAACTGGTCGAAACTGGCAAATGTTCTGGGACAGGGATCGTCACAGGTTCTGGCAATGGGAACCATGGCCAAATTTATCGGCTCGGGGCCGACTTACGGTTTGTTTGCCGGGGGCGGCGCCGGAGAAATCTTTAAGGAGTCCTACGCCAAGGACGGGGATATTGACACTGCCAATACGCTGGCGCTCATTTCCGGCGGCACAACTTTTGCGATTGACAAGCTTTTCAGCCCGTTACCGAAACAGATAGAAAAAGACGCGCGGATAACCTCCAAAATGATTGCACGTGAAATTGCAGGGGCGCCGCTGCGCGAGGCAGGAACGGAAGTCTTGCAGCAGATGATGGCGGAAAACCTTGTGCGCAAGGTCGGCATTGACGATACGCAGGATTTGTTTGAAGGGCTGATTGAAAGCGCACTGGGGGCAATTGCAGGTTCTTCGGCGCTGATGGCTGCCGACGGAAGCGTTTATTATGCGCGCAAGACATATGAGGATGCCCGGCAGAGAATGCTGTTGCGCGGCGTGACGGCGGAGGAAATCGAGCTTTACAAAAACAATATGATGGAACTGCTAAAGAGCAAACCTGATGCTTTCGGAAAGGTTTTGAACTACGTTCTGGAGCGAAATTTGCAGCGGATGAGCGAAGGGGAAACTATTGCACAGGGCGGTGCCGATGCGGAGAATGTGACGGTGGCGGCAAAGCGGCAAAACAGAAGCCTGGCGCAGGTACGCCAAGATGTCAAGGGGTTTCGCCGTTTGTTTGACGAAGTATACAAACGTTCGCTTAAAGCTACCGGAGACACAGGGAAAGCGAGAATTGCCGCCGGCATGATGCAAGCCAATATGATGGCACTGTACGAGATTGACGGCGGATTTTCTCCGGCTTCCCTTTTTGCGGGGCAGATACCGGAATATAAGCAACTGGCGTATCAGGAGTTTCAGAAACGACTGTCGCCCGAAGCGGCGGTGATGTTTCAGTTCGGCGGGGTCGAAGCCAAATTTGCCGATTTCAAAAAACTGGCGGAGGCATATAAACTGGAACAGCAGGATTACAGCCCGCGGCTTATCTGGTCAAGAACCGGATGGTATCGCGGCGGGGACGGACGGTGGCGTTTTGAAATCAATGATTCCGGCGCTAAGCTGAAAATACACACCGACGTTAAGGCTGACGACCTTCCCAAGCGGTACTGGCAGACGTATATCCGGAAACTGGAGGAAATGGAAGGGCATGATATTCTGGGACTTCGGAAGTATGAAGAGATTCTTTTTCAGGACAGGGCAATTATTAAAGAGCTTTACAATTATCTGTACAGCGATTTTATCGACTTCTTAGACAAGCATTACCAGCGCAATATGGCGGTCGGTCTTAACCGCAGCGGGTATTTTGAGTTTCGGGATCTGGAAGGAGATTTTGAGGCGGAAGTCAAAGCCCAGAGGGCACTTGCCGATTCGAGGCTTTATGTCCTGTCTGACGGATACGGGCTAAAGGAAAAAGAACAGCGCGACAGCCAGATATGGAATCGGATGCCTATCTATCTGAAAGACAAAAGCCTTAAAGATGTTTTGATTGACCGGGGCGAACTGGTTATTCCCGACGGCGGGGAAACCGGCACGGCGGCTAACCGAAACGGAGAAGCGCAGAGTGCAGAAAACGGCAGCTATATACAAAAAACCTCCCCCAGGCGGTCCCGGCTACAAATCCGGGTGTCGGATAGGGAGGAAAACGGTACGCCGTTTTTTGATAATGTAGAGGCTGCCGGAGAAAATGTCAAGAGCGCATCAGGCGAAGTACTGCTGAATGTCAGTGCCGATAGATATCAGGCGAGAAATGACTCTGATTTTAAGGCGAAAATGGAAAAACTGCTCGTTTCGTATCAGGGGCGGAAAATATATAATCCGTCGCTGGGGAGAGAAGTGGAAATCAAAAATCTTCCGGTTGAGGACAGACATATCTGGAATGGTAGCCGGGAACTTTTAATTCCTTATCTGCCCATGTTGCTGGGAACGGCGGTTTTTAACGTTAAGAAAGCGCCGCACGGTTCGAATTCTGTGACAGCGGGAGAAAGAAACTCTTACAAGGCGTATTTTCCGGTGATGATTAACGGCGAGCTGATAAACAGCCGAATGACGGTCAAGGAGGACGACAAGGGGGATTTATTCTGGGACTTGCGGCTGGAAGACGTTTCACGCAAGGAAATCGAGGACGATTTGCGCAAGAGCACAGGAGAGGTTATTTCGTATGACGACTATCTGGCCGAGCAGCGGCGCAAAGCGGAAGAACTGGCGAAAAGCAGGCGTTCCCCGTGGCTCAGGAAGACTGCTTCCAATGACAATTTCCCTGCAGTCGACCGGTTTTATACCAAGGAACAGATGAAGGTTATCCGCTCGACGCTTGAGGAAACGAAGTATCTGGAATTTTTGGAAAAGATATGGAAAGACGATACGAGCGTCGAGAAAAATTTTCAGACGCTGCGGGAGTTTCTGGACGTGCACGAAGCGGCAACGCCGGAACTGTTTGAATATCAGGCGGAAGTGGGGGAGGAACTGCTGGAACGCGTTCTCAAACGGCGCGAAGCGGCGCAGCGGATGGGAATACCCGAAGGGCCCGAACTTTATATGGATTTGAACAAAGAGCTGGCGTACCGTACCTATCTGGCGGCGCAGGGCGATTATCACAAACCGTACCGCAATATGGCGTATCGTCCTGATTTTTATCGGGAAGCGCATACGCCCCGGCTGATGAGCGACCTGTTTTTCAATCAGGAGAAATACCGCTATCTGCTGCCGGCACAGAAGGTGCAGATTGCCGAAATGCTGGACAAAGTTCACCGGATTTACCGCCTGCACCGGGAAACCGAATTTGCACGCAAGGCGGAACAACGCGACATTCGGGCGGCAAACGCCTATATTGCCGAACATTACGAGGGCGGAGACGAAAGCCTGCGCCGGTATTGGGAAGAACGGCAGCTGCTGCTGGAGAGGAAGGAAGTCCGGCTCGGCGACTTGCTGGAACATCAGGAGCTTTACCGCAACTATCCCGATATGGAAGACGTTATGGTCAGGTTTGAGGAGCTGGCAAATGACGAAGGGTATCATTTTTATCATGACAAAACCAGCAATGCCGACGTTTTGGAGATTGATCCGCGGCAGTTCGACTACGCCAATCTGAAAGACCTGCTGCTGAGGGGAGCTGCATTTGCCATTCAGATGCGGGAAGGGTTCGATCCGGCGCTGACGCCGACGCAGCGGCGCAATTTTATGGACCGCCACATCCATATGGCGCGAAAGGAAATTGCCCCGGTGTTTAACAAGGAGCTGACGGCGTTTCTCGGCAAATACCTGCCGGGGGAAAAGCAGCGCGATTATCTGGTTGAGCGGGAGGTTCCCCTGCCGCTGCTGGGACTTTACCGGAGCGAGGCGAAATCCGCGGCCGGACAGCAAGCCGGCGCGGATACGGCTGAAACGGCGGTTTCAGGAGCAAGAGCCGGAGGTGATGCAGTCGGGATAACGGCTTCTGAGGCGAGAGTCGGAGATGATGCAGTCGGAACAACGGCTTCTGAGGCGCGAGCCGACGGGAACAAACCGGAAATCCTGACGTACAGGGAGATTGATTTCGATCGTTTGTACGAAAAACTCAACGAACGCTACGGCAGCGCACAGCTGGATCCGGACGAGCGGCAAATCGGCGATTTTGCGTATTCAGCTTTGCAAAACCTGCGCGAGGCGATGAATTCGGAAATCCTGACGCGGGCGCGGATGAGTTCGGGATATGCGGTAGCGGCGCCGTTTCCGTGGGGCGGCGTTACATCGCAGGGCAATATCGACGTGCGGGCGATGCTGCGCCGACAGGACTACAGCGACTGGCAGCGGTCGTTTTCGTATTGGGACGAGAAGAACCTGCCGCCTCCGACAGACAGAACGCGCCTGACGTATGCCGATTTGGAGAAAATCGCAAGCAATTTCGACAAAGACATAGCGTTTAAGCCTGATTTTATGCGTTCTGTGCCCGACGACGAAACGGCAGCACCGACGCCGCAAAAAAGGCTGAAGTCGACGCTTGATGTCTTGGCGAAAGGGGCTTTTGACGCGGCGGACAAGACATTGTACCTGTTTGAAACGGCCGATGCGGAAACGATTGTGCATGAAACGTTCCATTATCTGAGCCAGATTTTGAAGAGCCCGGATTTGAACGGCAATATGCTGGCAAAGCGGGCTTATTATCGCCTGATGGACAATTACCGCAAGGAGCTTCTGCACCGCTACGAACCGGTGAACTACAAAGGCGGGTATATGCTTGTCTATAAACGTGGCGAACGGGTCATGCCGGAACTGCCGCGACGGTTTTCTACGTCGGAAGCGGCAATTGAGGCCGGCGTGGAAGAAATGTTCGTGCAGCGTTTTATGGACGCTATCGGCGGCCGGCTGACGGTCGAGCGGGATAGCGAGCAGCTATTGCATAATTTTTACATTGTCTGGCTGGACAAGGTGACGAAGCTGCTTGACCTGACTCCTGCAAAAACCGGCAGCGGCGGAAAACAACTGTTTGATGCGGTCGGGAATATGCTGGGCAAGGCCGGGCGGATGCTGAAGGAACGGTATAAACCCGAGAAATAGGCTGAGGCGGGGCGCGGCGGCAGTCAGAAAGCATATCGGCCGAGTGCGGCCGCCGCGCTTTTGAATCTGCCGTACTTTTGAGGCTGCCGCACTTTTGGGGGCTGCGGCGTTCCGACGGCGGAATTTTGGGGCGGAAACTTTGCCACAGGAGTTTTGCAACGCTGATTTTCGGCATAAGGAAAAGCTTGCAAATAAACTAAGGCTGTTCTATAATGTCTGAAAATGTTTTTTTACGGAGTAGGGCATTATGGATAATCAGGAAATTTCCCGGTTGAAAGCCAGAGGCAAAGCAGAACTGCTGGCGTTTGTATTGTTTTTGACGCTTTTGGGCGGAGCGGCTGCGGAATACCGCAGAGAAACTGCTCCTTTGGCGACGGCGGCAGTCGTTTTTGAGAGAGGAAAAGCCAGCCGGGCTGCGGAAAGCCGCCGCGAAACAGTACAGCCTGCAGCGGCCGAAGCCGATAAAAAGGCTGAAATTTCCGCAGCCGAAACAACGGTAAGCAGTGCGGAGACAACCGGCTCGAAAGTAACGACAATCGGAACGGAAACAGCTGCAATGGAGGCGAGGGCACCGGTTTCGGTTTTATCGGCTCCGGCGGCAGAAGAAATTGCAGCAAGAGCGGAGAACGGACAGAATGTTTTCGGCGGCAGCCAGGCAGTTCAGGGGGCGGAGCAGGCGGAAATTTCCGGCGAGGCATTGACCGAATTTTTGGACTTTATGCAGGAAACGAAAGAAAAAGTTGATGCCGTAAGCAAACCGGAATCGGCGTTGGCAAAAATCAGTCAGCCGGAAACGGCGATAAAGCCGGCCTCCCGCTCCGAAACGGTTGCTTTTGAGGAAGGGAAGATAGAAATTTATGACAGTGAGAAAGGTGTTGTTGCCGTAGAAGAAACGGCGGGAGAAAATGCCGTTCCGGCAGACAGCGGCGCCAAAGCTTCTTCCAACGGAGAGGCTGCTGGTGCGGAGATGTCGCGGAGTTCTGCCGGTGCCGGAGAGGCAGCGGGGGCAGCTGAAAATCAGGCTGAGGGGGCTGACAAAGCTGTTTCCAACGGAGAGGCTGCTGGTGCGGAGGTGTCGAGGAGTTCTGCCGATGTCGGAGAGGCAGCAGGGGCAGTTGAAAATCGGGCTGAGGGGGCTGACAAAGCTTCTTCCGGTGGACAGGCTGCTGGTGCGGAGGTGTCGCGGAGTTCTGCCGGTGCCGGAGAGGCAGCGGGGGTGGCTGAAACAAAAGGTGTTAATGATGTCGAAAAGCCGGTGCTGCTGATACCGGGGCAAAAAGACGGTGAATCGGCCGAGACAACAGAAAATCAAACTCAACCTACTGTAACAGCACAAGAAAATATTTCTTTCGAAACTTCCGTATCAGTGGGAGGAGGGGCTGTCGATATGATGAAGGATATTGCAGCGCGTCAGCAGGAGGCAGATTCAGCGCAAAAGTAGTTTTTATAACATATTGAAAATAAATCAATTATTTTACGTTAACTGATTTTTTGCAAAAAAAATCAAAAAAATGAAAAGAAAGTGTTGACTTATTATTTTTTTATCTATATAAACGCTTTTGTTCCGACCGATGGTCCCATCGTCTAGTGGTTAGGACATCGCCCTTTCACGGCGGTAACATGGGTTCAAATCCCGTTGGGATCACC
>OHHG01000287.1_pt1 | contig 19639 bp, 18 predicted proteins | sample 1567991 | NCBI WGS metagenome assembly OHHG01 (sample SAMEA3879588, study PRJEB24766) | human gut metagenome | biome: human-associated habitat; feature: feces | place: USA | collected 1985/1987
GTCGAAATCGCTGGCACTTTTCTGGTTCTCTTTTGGTGTCAAAAGAGAACATCCCCCGTCCCCTCCCCTTTCCCCTCACGCAATTTTATGCTACAATACCGGTAACAAAAATCATTTGGAGAAACGCCCATGCTTTATTATGCTGCCCCCATGGAGGGCTTCACAGACCGGGTCTGGCGGCAGACCCATCAGAAATGGTTCGGCGCACAAGGCGCTGCCGACCGCTATTATGCGCCGTTTATCTCCCCGCCGGAGAACCGGGTGCTCATTAAAAAGAAGATGGCAGAGCTTGCCCCGGCGGCAAACCCGGGTGCGCCGGTCATCCCGCAATTGCTGGCGAAGGACGGCGAGCTGGCTGCATGGATGATCGGGCAGCTGCGGGCGCTGGGCTATACCGAGGTGAACCTGAATCTGGGCTGCCCCGCCGGGACGGTGACTGCCAAGGGCAAGGGCTCCGGGATGCTGCGGGACCTTGCCAAGGTGGACGCCTTTCTGGACGGCGTATTCTCCCGCACCGAGGGGCCTGTCTCGGTCAAGACCCGGCTGGGGGTAGAGAAACCGGAGGAGTTTGCCGCCATTCTGGAAATTTATAACCGCTACCCTATCTCGGAGCTGACCATCCATCCCCGGGTGATGCGGCAACAGTATCGCGGACAGGCCGACCGCGCCGCCTTTGCGGCTGCGCTGCCCCGGTGCACCATGCCGGTGTGCTACAACGGCGATGTGACCACCACCGCCCAGCTTCACGCGCTGGAAGAGGAGTTCCCCGCCCTGTCCGGCATCATGGTAGGGCGCGGGCTCATCGCAGACCCGGCACTTTTCCGCAGGGCGCGGGACGGTGCACCCGCCACAAAGGAAGAGCTGCGGGGCTACCTGACCGACCTGTACCACGGCTACACCGAACTGTTCGGCAGCGCAGGCTGCGCCATCAGCCGGATGAAGGGGCACTGGTTCTACCTTATCCACTGCTTTGCCGGGGCGGAAAAGCTGGAAAAGCAGCTGAAAAAGCTGCGGGAGCCGTGGGAGTACGAGGTGGTGGTGAACCAGATCTTCACCCTGCCGCTGGTGGAAAACGATTAAAATGGTCACACAAAAAAGCCCGCCGTCTTGCAAGACAGCGGGGCTGAAAAGGACCGTATTACACGTTGAGGTAGCTGCGCAGCATAGCCTGCAGCAGGTCATCACGATCCACCTTGCGGATCATGGCACGGGCATTCTTATAGGTCGTAATGTAGGTAGGGTCTTCGGACAAAATGTAGCCCACCAGCTGATTGACCGGGTTATAGCCTTTTTCCTTCAAAGCATCGTACACCTGTTGTACGATCTCGTGGATCTCATAGTCCTTTTTATCGTGGATGGAGAAAATCGCAGTTGCGTCTCCCACGCAATACACCCCCTTCGGTTGAAACTAGTCCCATTGTACACGAAATGCGCCGAAACTTCAAGATAATTACGCTGGATTTGCACATCCTGCACAAAATTTCCAGCATTGTTCCGGCAAGATGAACGATGTCCGGGCGGCATTCTGCCCGCGAAAGGAGCCTTTGTATGCTTTACGGCATCGGCTGCGACCTGTGCAGCCTTTCCCATCTGGAAAAAAGCCTTTCCTCTGCCCACGCAGCGGCCTTTGTACGCCGGGTGTACGGCCCGGCCGAGCAGGCGGCGCTGGGGCTTTTGGAGGCCTCCCCTGTGCCGCTGAATGCCCACCGCCTTGCCAGCGCCGCCGCAGATTTTGCCGCCAAGGAGGCCTTTCTCAAGGCAGCGGGCACCGGCCTGCGGGAACCCTTTTCTCTATGTGAGATCGAGGCCGTCCGGCAGGAAAACGGTGCCCCGGCCTACCGCTTCAGCGGGCAGACCGCCGCATGGGTGGCACAGCACCGGCTGCGGGCCCGGCTCTCTTTAAGCCACGAGGGCGGCATGGCGCTGGCCTTCTGCACGCTGGAAGAGGAAAACTGACCACCCCTTGTGCATACAATGGAATATCGCCCCCGCACTGCATAAGCCGCACCCCACCTGCGCATACTGAGAGCAGACAGGATGCGCCGGACGCATCACATAGCGGGGCACATCCTCCAGACAAACAGGAGGGAGATTCCATGGAGGTACACAGAGGAGAAGTTTTCTACGCCGATCTTTCGCCGGTGGTGGGCTCGGAGCAGGGCGGTGTGCGCCCGGTGCTGATCGTACAGAACGAGATCGGCAATCGGCACAGCCCCACTGTGATCGCGGCGGCCATTACATCCCGGCTGGACAAGACCCGCCTGCCCACCCACATCAACATCCGGGCGGCGGACACCGGCCTTGCCAAGGACAGCGTGGTGCTGCTGGAGCAGATCCGCACGCTGGATAAGCACCGCCTGCGGGAGCGCGCCGGGCAGATTACCGCCGCCGACCAGAAGCGGGTGGATCAGGCGCTGGACGTAAGCCTTGGGCTGAGCTCGTACTGAAATTTTATTTATAAAGCAGAGACACCGGAGCGTCTGCAGACGCTCCGGTGTCTCTATTTTTTAGTATTACTCGATCAGGCCATTGAGCAGGGTCAGGCACTTGCGGCTGTGCAGCTTGCGGATGGCCTTGGCTTCGATCTGGCGCACACGCTCGCGGGTGACGCCGAAGTCGCGGCCGACCTCTTCCAGCGTGCGGGGACGGCCATCATCCAGACCAAAGCGCAGGCGGATGACCTTTTCCTCGCGGGGGGTCAGGCTCTTGAGCGCCAGATTGATCTGCTGTGCCACCATGGCGCGGTCAGCTGCCTTGCCGGGTGCCTCGGCGTTTTCGTCCGCGACGAAATCGCCCAGAGAGGAATCCTCTTCCTCACCCACGGGGCTTTCCAGACTTGCAGGCTCCTGTGCCATGCGCTGGATCTCGCGCACGCGCTCCACACTCATGTCCATGGCCTTTGCCAGCTCTTCCGGGGTAGGCTCGTGGCCGTTCTGGTACACCAGCTGGTTGGTGGCCTGACGCATCCGGTTGATGGTCTCCACCATGTGCACCGGGATGCGGATGGTGCGGGCCTGATCCGCGATAGCGCGGGTGATGGCCTGACGGATCCACCAGGTAGCGTAGGTAGAGAAGCGGAAGCCGCGGTCGCAGTCGAACTTCTCGGCGGCCTTGATCAGGCCGATGTTGCCCTCCTGAATGAGGTCAAGGAAGGCCAGATTATGGCCGACATGCTTCTTGGCGATGGACACCACCAGACGCAGGTTCGCCTCGCTCAGGCTGCGGCGGGCGTTCAGGCCGTCGCGGCGGGTCTTGAGCAGCTCCTGACGGCGTTCCTCGCTCAGGGGGCCGTTCTCCACGGCCTCCATGGCCTTTTCCTCGTCTGCCTTTTCCTCGGCATCCTCGGCGGACTTTTCGCCGTCCTCGTCCAGATCCTCGGTGTAGCTGCGGCTGTTCTCGTCCTCCTCAAAGGAGAAGCGGGCGCTGTTCTTCTTGATGTACTCCGGTGCGCCGTACTTCTGGCGGTCTGCCTGCAAAATGTGTGCAGCCTCGGCACCGGCATGGATGCGGCGGCTCAGCTCCACCTCCTGCTCGGCGCTCAGCAGCGGGATCTGACCGATCTGCTTGAGGTAGTTCTTCACCGGGTCGTCCAGCAGCTCGTCCATGGCAGCCTTCAGGTCTGCCGGGTTCTCCTCGGCATCCTCTTCGTTCTCATCGGCAAGGCCCATGTCATCGTTGTTGTTCTCGGCGTTCTCCACCTCAGCAATGATGCTGTCCACGTCCAGACTCGGCTCGTTCTCTTCCTCCAGGACCTTAATGCCGCGCTCCTCCAGCAGGGTGTAGAGGGTGTCTACATCCATGCGGCATTGTGCCGCCAGCGCCTTGGCCTCCTGTGCAGAGAGGGTGCCCTCGCCCTTAGTCAACAGTTCCTTCAAAGTCATGCCCATTTTTTCTCTCCTTCCCACTCCGGGGAATTTCCTGTAATATTGCCCTGTGCATCAGATCACAAGGCCGCCGTTCACCCCGAACACCTGTCCGGTGATGTATCCGGCATCCTCGCTGGCCAAAAAGACCAGCAGCTTTGCAACTTCTTCCGGGGTGCCCAGCCGCCCCACAGGGGTCTCCTCGGCCAGCGCCGCCTTGTCCTCAGCGGTAAAGGCCGCCATCATGTCGGTCTCGATGACCCCCGGCGCTACGCAGTTCACGGTAATGCCGCTGGGGCCCTCTTCCTTGGCCAGTGCCTTGGTCAGGCCGATGAGCCCGGCTTTCGCGGCGGAATAGTGCACCTCGCAGCTGCCGCCGGTCTGGCCCCACATGCTGCTCACGGTCAAGATGCGGCCCTGCTTGCGGCGGATCATGCCGGGCAGTGCCAGCTGGCACAGGTGGAACGCGCCGCTCAGGTTCACGTCCAGCATCCGCTGCCACTCCTCCGGGGTGATGTCGGTAAACAGCTTCTGCTGCGCGATGCCGGCGTTGCACACCAGCACATCCACCCTGCCCATGGCCTGCTCCACTGCATGGAACGCCAGCTCACAGCTGGCGCGGCTGGCTACATCGCACTGGATGGCGATGCACCCGGGCAGCTGCTGTTCCAGCGCAGCGGCGGCAGCGGCGTTCTGGTGGTAGAGCACCGCCACCTGATACCCTGCTGCCGCAAAGGCGCGGGCAGCGGCAGCACCGATGCCCCGGTCGCCGCCGGAGATCAGCACCCGGCGCGCCGCAGCGGGTGCGGCAGGGGCAGGCCGTTCTTTTACAGGCTCCGGCGCAGGCTCTTCGGGCAGCTCCACCGCAGGCGGCTCTGCAGGCTTTTCCAGCGTGATCACCCGGGTGGGTTCGTCCACCACAGGCGCTGCCGTTTTTCCCAGCGTCATGATGCGGGTGGGCTCGTCCACCACCGGTTCCACCGGCGCAGCCGGCTTTGCAGCCGGTGCGGCAAGGGGCTCCGGTGCGCTCTCTTCCTCTGGCACCTGAAAGGTCAGTTCAAACTCGTCCTCGTACAAGAGTGTATCCCTCCTGTTCGGTATTCTCGGCCGGGCGCAGTGCCCGAACCGGAAAAACCCTGTGCCCATCCCCAGACAGTGCAGCGTTCCGTTTGTGTGTCCGGCAAAGGTCCGGTGCTTTGGCGTGCCTGCCTGCAGTTGCGATGGGTTTCGACAAGATTCCATTGAATAATATACCACAATCCAGCCCAAAAAGAAAGTGGGAACTGCAATTTTTTACGCAGTTCCCACTATTTTTCCTTATTTTCCCCTGTTTTCGGGCACCGGGGGCTTCCAGCGGGGTCTGCCCGCCCGCTTTTCCCGCAGGGAAACAAAAAACGCCTGCAAAAGCTGCTGCGCCTCGGCCTCCCGCAGCCCCTTTTCCACCACCGGATGGTGGTTGAAGGGCAGCGCGAACAGGTCGGTCACCGAGCCGCAGCACCCGGCCTTGGTGTCGGCAGCGCCGTACACCACCCGGCGCAGACGGCTGTTGATGATGCCGCCCGCGCACATAGGGCAGGGCTCTAAGGTGACGAACAGCTCGCACTCCCACAGCCGCCAGCCGCCCAGCGCCTTGCAGGCAGCGTCAATGGCCAGCAGCTCTGCGTGGTGCAGGGCGTTTTTCTCGGTCTCCCGGGTGTTGTGCGCCGTGGCGATCACCTCGCCGTGCCGCGCCACCACCGCGCCCACCGGCACCTCGCCCAAGGCAGCGGCTTTAGCGGCTTCCTCCAGCGCAAGACCCATCAGTTCAAAATCGGTCATGTATTCCATCCTCTCATCCCATCGCCAGCACCAGCAGGTTGTTTGCGCTGTGCAGCAGCATCCCCGGCCAGAGATGCCCGGTGCGGTCTGCCAGCCACCCCAGACCCAGCCCGCACACCAGCGCATAGGCCATGGCGGCAGCGCTGCCGTGCTGCAAGGCGAACAGCACCGCCTGCAAAAGAATAGCCTGTCCCCTGCCCAGCGGCTGCGCCCGGCGCTGCACTGCGCCCCGGAACACCCCTTCCTCCGCCAGCGGAGCCAGCAGGCAGACCCGGAAAAACCGCGCCGCGCCGCCCGGTGCAGCGGGCAGCAGCGCCGCCAGCGCCTTGCCTGCCAGCAGATACCCCACCGCCCAGCCAAAGGCCGAAAGCAGTGCGGCGGTGCGGGGGTTCAGCTTGTGCATGGTCGGTCTCCTCCTGCTATGGTTCGTTCCCGGTTATAGTACCATATCTGCCACCGGGTGCGCAAGGTTTGGGCGTTCTGTCGCGGCAAATTTATGCAAATCATTGACACATCGCCCTAAATGGTGGTATAATAATTTCCAACCTTTTTGATGAAAACGTTGCTTATACTGTATTTTACCGGTAGACCGGAGGTATTATTATGATCCGTATCCTCACCGATTCCGCGTGCGACATCCTGCCCGCCGAGGCGCAGCAGCTGGGCGTGACTGTGATTCCCCTGAACGTGACGCTGGAGGACGGCACCGTCCTGCGGGACGGCATCGACATGACCCCCAGCGAATACTATACCCATCTGGCAGCCTGCCGCAAGCTGCCCACCACCAGCCAGCCCAGCCCGGAGCAGTTCGAGCGGCTGTATCTGGACGCCGCTGCCGCCGGAGACGAGGTGCTGGGCATCTTTTTGTCCGATGCGCTGTCCGGCACCGGTCAGTGCGCCAGACTTGCTGCCGACCTTGCCAATGTGGACAATGTGGTGTTCGTGAACACCGAGAACGTCTGTCTGGGGCAGTCCTTGCTGGTGCGGCTGGCTGTGCAGCTGCGGGACGCCGGTAAGACGATCACCCAGATCGCCGCCGATCTGGAAAAGGCCAAGCAGCACCTGCATTTGGTAGCTGCCGTGGACGATCTGAAGTACCTGCGCAAGGGCGGCAGACTGTCCGCCGCCGCAGCTGTGGCGGGCGGTATGCTGGGCATCAAGCCCATCCTCGCCGTCATAGAGGGCAAGGTGGCGCTGGCCGGTAAGGCGCGCGGTCTGCCCGGCGTGTATGTGGCGCTGTTCAAAAAGATCGACGAGATGGGCGGCATCCACCCGGGCTACACCCCGCTGCTGGGCTACACCGTCAACCACCGGGAGCTGCAGCCGCTGCTGACCTACCTGCAGGACAACCTGCATCTGGACGCACCGCTGGTGCGCCAGATCGGCTGCGTCATCGGCACCCACACCGGCCCCGGCGCGTTCGGCATCGCGTTCTTTGATAAAGAGCTGACGCTGGAATAAAACCTATTCGCAAAAACAAGTCGGACAGCCCGCGGGCTGCCCGACTTTATTTTTACCCGTGAAAAAGTAGTTCCGAAACGCCTGCAGGCGTTTCGGAACTACAAATAAAATATTCTTTCCGCTGATTATGGCCAGAGCGCAAGCGGAGGCCATTCCAAATCGTCCCGCCTTGCCCTTACAGCACCGCGTCCGAGATCAGCTTGCCCAGCAGCAGCACCAGCACCACCAGCATCATGGGGCGGATGAAGCGGGCACCCTTTTTCAGGGCAAAATGCGAGCCCAGCAGGTTGCCCAGAATGTTGCTGATGGCGCAGGGGATGCCGATGTGAAACACCACCAGACCGTTCATCAGGTAGGTGAACAGGCTGGCGTAGTTGCTGGCCAGATTGAGCACCTTGCCATTGCCGTTGGCGGTGCGCAGGTCAAAGCCCATCAGGGTGGTAAAGGCAATGATGGCAAAGGTGCCGGTGCCCGGGCCCATAATGCCGTCGTACAGGCCGATGCCAAAGCCGATGGCCAGCGCCAGTAAGATCTTTTTCAGGTCCAGCGTGCCGTCGTCCCGGTTCTCGTCCGGCAGGTTGCGCTGCCACAGAATGATGACCGCTGCCACCGGCAGGATAATGAACATCATGGTGCGCAGCATCTCATCGCTGAGCAGCAGCACGATGTGCGCGCCCAGCGCACTGCCTGCAAAGCTGCCGATGGCTGCAAGAACGCCCACCTTCACGTTCATGGCACCGCTTTTGAAAAAGCTTGCCGTGGCAAAGGTAGTGCCACAGGCGGCGCTGAACTTGTTGGTGGCATAGGTGTAGTGGGGCGGCAGCCCGGCAAACAGATAGGCCGGCAGACTGATCAGCCCGCCGCCGCCGGCTGCCGAATCCACAAAGCCTGCAAAGCCGGTCATCAGCATGAGAAACGCCATCATCCACGGCGAGATCGTGATACCCATTGTTATAATTCCTCTTATCTTTCCAAGTCGTTTGTTCTTTTTCAGGGGACGCGCGCCTCAGACCATATAAAACCTCCCCTCGCAGGGCAATACACAGCCCGGGATACCTGCACGCAGCAGGGCATCTCCGGGCATTTTTGCAATTTTTCGACTTGATATTACAGATTGTTTTTAAAGAAGCGGTAAGCGTTGCGCCAGTAGATGGCCTCCACCTCGTCCTCGGTAAAGCCCTCGCGGCGCAGTGCCTCGGCCAGCAGCGGCATATCTGCCGCCGTTTCCAGCTCGTGCTGGCCGCCGATGCCGTCAAAATCGCTGCCAAGGCTGATGACCTCAATGCCGCCCACCTGCTTGAAGTGTGCCGCGTGCTTTGCCAGCCGTTCCACCGTGCTGCGGCAAAGCTTGGGGTGTGCCGAGTCTGCGTCCACAAAGGAAGCGCAGTAATTCAGCCCTGCAATGCCGCCCTTTTCTGCCAGTGCGCGGATCATCTCGTCGGTCAGGTTGCGGTTGTGGGGCGACAGGGCACGGCAGTTGGAATGGCTTGCCGCAAAGGGACGGGTGCTGTGGTTTGCGATGTCCCAGAAGCCCTTATCGGAAAGGTGGCTCACGTCTGCGGTGATGTGCAGCTTTTCCATCTCCTCCAAAAAGGCAAAGCCTTGCTCAGTCAGACCGGTCTCGGTGTTGGCCACCAGCGGCCCGCCGGGGTTTGCGTTGGGGGCTGCCAGCTCGTTGGGGTAGTTCCATGTCAGGGTCATCATGCGCACGCCCAGTTCCTGCAGCCGCCGCAGCACGCCCAGACTGCCCTTGCAGCAGCCGCCCTCTTCCACCGTCAGCATGGCGCTGAACTTGCCCTCGGCGCGGTTGCGCTCAAGGTCGGCGGCGGTGTACACCGGGGCGATCTTTTCCGGGTAAGCTGCCATGAGCCGCTTGAAGATGTCGATCTCCTCCAGCACGCTTACCAGCGGGTCGGCCCCGGGAGCGGGGTCGGCCAGATCCACATAGGCCGCAAAGCATTGCAGCAGATAATCCCCCTGCTGCAATTTTTCAAGGTCGATATGCAGATCGTTGTGCAAAAAGCTTTTGGGTGCGCCCGCCTTTTCGGCGCGGCGCAGTTCGTACAGGGTATCGCAATGCAGATCCCAAACCTTCATGATGGATACACTCCTTTATGCTTCTTCTCCCAGCAGCTGCAATAGCTGTTCGGGGTTCATGGACAAAATCGCGCCGTCTGCCCCGCCGGTAACGGTGTCGGCCAGCGACTGCTTGGCCTGTTGCAGTTCCACAATCTTTTCCTCAATAGTGTCCTGCGCGATCAGCCGGTACACCTGCACCGGGTTGCGCTGACCGATGCGGTAGGCGCGGTCGGTGGCCTGATTCTGCGCGGCAAGGTTCCACCACGGGTCGTAGTGGATGACGATATCGGCGGCGGTCAGGTTGAGGCCCGTGCCGCCCGCCCGCAGCGAGATCAGAAAGACGTCCGCCTCGCCCTGATTGAACCGGCGCACCTGCTCGGCACGCACCGGCTTCGGGGTAGAGCCTTGCAGGGTGAAGTGGCTCACCCCGGCCTCGTCCAGCCGCTTTGCCAGCAGTTCCAGCATGGAGGTGAACTGACTGAACAGCAGAATGCGGTGCCCGCCCGCCACTGCCTCGGTGACAAGTTCCAGACAGGCTTCCAGCTTGGCGCTGCTGCCGGTCCAGTTGTCTGCCACAAGGCGCGGGTCGCAACAGATCTCCCGCAGCCGCATCAGCACGGCAAACACGGTCATCTTGTCCTCCGGCTTTGCCGCCCGCAGCTTTTCCCGGGCGTCCACCACCGCTGCCAGATACAGCTTGCGCTGCTCGGTCTCCAACTCAACGCGGCGCACATTCTCCGTTTTGGGCGGCAGCTCCCGCAGCACCTCGGACTTCATGCGCCGCAGGATGAAGGGGCCGGTGAACTGGTTCAGCCGCCGCACGGCGTTGGCATCCTCGTCCTGCACGATGGGCTTTTCAAACCGGGCGCAGAAGGTCTTGTAGGGGGGCAGATACCCGGGCATCAAAAAGGAGAAGATGCTCCACAGCTCGCCCAAGCGGTTCTCCACCGGGGTGCCGGTCAGCGCAAAGCGCACCCGGCTGTTCACCCGGCACACCGCCTTGTATTTCTGGGTGGTGTGGTTTTTGATGGCCTGCGCTTCGTCCAGAATGCAGGCGTAAAAGCTTTGCCCGGCATACAGTTTTTCGTCCCGGCGCAGCAGGTCGTAGCTGGTAATGACGATGTCCGCCTGCGCCCACCCATCGACCAGCGCGGCGCGGTGGGCGGCATCGCCATCCATGGCAACGCTTTGCAGCTGCGGGGTGAACTTCTGACATTCCTCCTGCCAGTTCAGCACCAGCGACGCCGGGCAGACGATAAGGCTGGGCAGCTGCTGCCCGCCCTCCTTCATTGCCAGCAGGTAGCTGAGCACCTGCACAGTCTTGCCCAGACCCATATCATCGGCCAGAATGCCGCCCATGCCGTAGCCATCCAGTGTGCGCAGCCAGCGGTAGCCGTCCCGCTGGTATTTGCGCAGGGTCTTTTGCAGGGAGAGCGGCGGGGTATATTCGCTGTCCCGCACGGCGTGGAAGCTGCGGCTGATGCGCCGGAAAGCATCGTCCCGGTCGAACCGCAGGCCGTTCTGCCCCGAAAGCGCCCAGTCCAGCGTGGGGGCGCGGTAGAGCGGCAGGGCGGCGTGGCCGTCCTTCAGCTTTGCACCGGAAAGCTCCAGCGTGTCGTTCAGCTCGTCCAGCCCTTCCAGACTGTCGTCCAGCCGCAGCAGACTGCCGTCCCGCAGGCGGTGGTAGCGCTTTTTCTGGTGCAGGGACTGCAAAAGCTCCCGCAGCTCCTCCACCGGGAACGCGCCGGTGTCCACTTCCAAGTCCAGCACGCTGCCGTGCACCGACACCCCTACCGAAATTTTAGGCGGGGCGGCCTGCAGGTTGCGGAAGGCATCGGTCTGGTACACCTCGCCCATGGCCAGCAGGGCGGGAATGCCCTCTTCCAGCAGCTGGAAAAGCGCTTCCTCCCCGGAAATGCTGTAATGCCCGGGCTTGCCGCTCTCGGGTTCCAGATAGGTTTCCAGCAGCCGCTTTGCCCGGTTCTCGGTGCGGGCATCCCGCAAAAGATCCGGCGGCACCGGCTCGCCGGGGGCTACCCTGTCCTCGCCGTACAGAAAGACCGGGTACGCCGTGACGGTAAGCCCCCGGTCGGCGTCCAGATAAAACTGCACCACCGGTTCCAGCGGGATCTGGTTCAGCAGCAGCCGGTCGGGGTCCACGATGTTGACCCGGTTGCCCAGCTCCGGCAGCACATAGCTGCAAAAGGCGGCGGCATCCGCGCTGGTAAAGAACAAACTTCGCCCGCCAAAGGTCTCCAGCACCGGCAGCACCCGGCGGCATTCCTCCCGCTGCATCCGCCAGAGGGTGGTTTCGCCCAGCAGATAAGCATAGTCCAGCCCCTGCACCCCGCTGAGCGCCGGGGTACAGCTCAGCTGCACGCCGCCCTTGCGGCGCTCCACCTTCAGGCTGATGACCGGCAGACCCTCTTTAAGGGTATAGCCGCCCACAACGCCCTCGGCGGCGTAAAGCTCCACAAGGGCATCCAGCCCCTCGCCGGTCAGCGGCAGACCGCCCGCCGGGCCTTTCTCCCAGCCGGAGCGCATGGTGCCCTCGGCTTCAAACGCCTGCCGGGCGCTCACCTGACGGCGCAGCAGCCGCAGCAGCTGCTGTGCATCCGGGGCAAAGGCGTCCCACCGGTGCACAAACGCCAGCGACTTGCCGTAGCTGACGCTTTCGCCCTGCTCGACCGCATCCAGAAACTGCGGGATGCTTTTTACCAGATACTGCCGCCCGCCGATGCCATCCGAGACCCGCAGCCGCAGCCAGATACGGCCATTGTGCGGCGTAAGCTCCGGTTCCAGCAGAGCAAAGCCGGTGCGCTGGGCGGCGTTCTGGGGCTGGGGCTGCGCATCCTCCCGCTGGTAGCGCTTCAGCAGCAGCTGGGCCTCATAGTCGGTCTCCGGCTCCTCGCCCCGCCACTTGCGGCCGAACAGCATATCCAGCCCGGCGCTGTAACTGTCCTTGCGGGGCTCGGTGCTCAAGCCTGCCACGCCCCGCTGCACCCCGGGGATGCTCTCCGGCTTTTTTTCCGGGGCAGGCGGGTTCTTTTCCGCGTCCTGCAGCAGCAGCGCGCCAATGTGCTTACAGTAGGTGCCGTCGCCGTTCTGGTTATAGGGGCAGTCGCAGGAGGCGCTGACAAAGCTGCCGTTTTCCCTCAGCCAGACCTGCGTATAATAGCAGTCCGGCCCGCTGCCCTGCACCAGCGCTGTCAGGTGCCGTACCCCGTCCTCGTTGGTGGTGCAGCTGCTTTGCAGGATGCGCTTGCGGTACTTCTGCGCCCGCTCAAAGATGCTTTTGCCCAGCAATGCGCGGATCTCCTGTGCGTCCATGTGGTCTCCCTCCCCTGTGCTGTCGCGGTTCCGGTCTATTCTATAAGAATACCGCGTTCCACCCCGGGATGCAAGGGCAGAAGGGTAAAAAACGTTTATTGCAATTCAACTTTTTAATGCAACAGCAACAACGTTGAATTGCATATCGCAAATATGCCGTTTGAATGCTGCACTAATTTCTTGACTTGCGATAGAAAGCGCCGGGCAGAACGATTTTGAATGGCTTCCGCTACGCTCTAGCCATTTTCAGCGGAAGAATTATTTTGATTTACAATTTCGAAACGCCTGCGGGCGTTTCGAAATTGCTTTTTCACAGGAGGGGTCGTAGAGGGAAACGGCATTTGCAGTGCCTGTTTCCTGCGGAAACATCCGCACTGCGGGGTTGCTTCTTGGCTCTCAACAGGTCAAAGAAAAAGCACCCGCAAACGCCTTCGGGTGCCAACGCACAGACAGGAAGGGTTGCAGGTGCCTTCTTTATTTTAGGAAACTCCGCGCTTGCGGGTCTTGAGGTGGTACATTTCCTGATCGGCTTTATCGATCAGGTCGTGCACGGTGGCAATGTCCGGCTCAAGACGGGCGCAGCCGATGCTGATCTCGATCTGGTAGGGCTTGCCGGAGGCGGCGTTGGCAGCGTCCAGCTCCCGCTGGATGGAGGCGATCAGGGTGCGCACCTCCACGCTGTTGCAGCCGCAGGCGATGCAAAATTCATCGCCGCCGTAGCGCGCCAGCACGCCGTTATAGTTGGCGCACACCTTTTTCAAAATGCCCGCCAGCAGCACCAGCGCAGCGTCCCCCTCCAGGTGGCCGTATTCATCGTTGATGTGCTTGAAGTGATCCATGTCCATCATGAGGAAGTGCAGCGAGCGGTTGGGGTGACGGCGGTAGTAGGGCAGTTCGCTTTCCAGATACCGCAGCGCCACGATGCGGTTGCTGACGCCGGTCAGGGTGTCCACCGTGAACTTGGTCTGCAACACCAGCACATACACGCACACCAGCCCCAGCGTAATGCCGCAGCACAGCAGCCCGCGCCCGGGCAGCCAGCCTTGCAGCAAAAAGCCTGCCGCCGGCGCAAGCGCGAGCAGCAGCAGGGTCTTCAGTTCCTCTTTGGGTGTTTCCTGCTTCCAGTTGCTCAGCGTCCAGCTGCAGCGGAGAAAGGCCGCCGCCAGATAGGCAAGCCCCACCAGCTTCGCCCCCCAGAACAGGGTGCTGCCCCGCAGCCCCTCTGCATCCAGATAGCAGAAGCCGTTTTCGTCCCGCGCTGTCAGCAGCGCCAGCAAAAGCAACGCCACCGGTGCGGCGCTGAGCGCCAGCCTGCGGCCGTCCTCCATCCATGTACGCCCCAGCTCTGTCTCCACATACAAAAACACCAGCAAGCAGCAGCACGCCGCCAGCAGGTAAAACAAAATGCTGCCCCCGGCGTTCAGCCGGTAGGTCAGGGGGATGCCCAGATCCTGCCACGCGCCCAGCTGCGCCAGCGCACTGCCATGATCTACGATCGTCAGCGCCCCGGCAGACCACAGCAGCGCCGTGAACAGCCGCCCGGGCAGACTTTTATCCCGCATTTTCTGCTGCGCCCGCAGCAAGACCGCCAGCGTGACCAGACAGACCACACTGACCTGAGTATGGGCAATCGCATCCATGCCGCAACGCTCTCCTTTACCCTAGGGCGGCTTTGCGCCGTCCCGGCCCTTTTTCGCTCTTCCAACGTTCCTTTTCCGCACAGATTTATTGTACCAAATCCGTAACAGATATGCAACACAAACCGAAAATTTCATACAAAAAAGACACCGGAACGTCTTTCGGCGTTCCGGTGTCTCTTGGAATCATATCACTTTGCCTGCGGATGGGCGGCATCGTTGCGCAGGGCGCTTTCGCGGATCTTTTCCAGCGTCTGCTCGCTGAGGATGTGCTCTGCCTTGCAGGCGTCCTCGGCGGCGGTCTGCTCGTCCACGCCCAGCTGCACAAAGAAGTGGGTCAGCAGCTGGTGGCGGCTGTAAATGCGCTGAGCGATCTCCAGCCCGGGCTCCAGCAGGGTCAGGTTGCCTTCGCCGTCCACCGCGATATAGCCGTTCTCCCGCAGCTTTTTCATGGCGATGCTCACGCTGGCTTTGGTAAAGCCCAGCTCATTGACAACGTCAATGGAGCGCACTTTGCCCATACGCTGGCTCAGCATCAGGATCGTTTCAAGATAATCTTCTGCGGATTGGTGGATCTGCATGGTTTGTCCGGCCTCCTGCCTTATTCCCTCTGGGGGATTTTTCCGACAGGGGATGTGTACCCTCTGTCGTATGTTAAAGGATATCACACTTTTGCGGTTGATGCAAGTAATTCGCAGCAAGTTTTGCTAAACTAACCGTATTTCTCTGCACAGAACTGCTGTTTTGCCGGTTTTGTGCCGCGCCTGTTTTGTGCAAAGGGTGCAATTCTCGGCGTTTTGGCCTTACCGTGTGGCCAGATAGGCCGCAGGGCCGGCCTCGTACAGATCGCCGCCGTGGGCGTCCAGCACAACGGTCAGGGGCATATCCTGCACGGTCAGGCGGCGCACCGCCTCACAGCCCAAGTCCGGCCATGCGATCACTTCCAGCGTCTGCACGCTTTTTGCCATCAGCGCACCGGCACCGCCCAGCGCAGCCAGATACACCGCGCCGTTGCGCACCACAGCTGCCTTGACGGCGGCATCCCGCTTGCCCTTGCCGATCATGATCTTGTTGCCAAGATCCAGCAGCCGGGGACTCATAGCGTCCATGCGCCCGCTGGTGGTAGGCCCTGCCGAGCCGATGACTTCGCCCGGGCGTTCCGGGGTGGGACCTACATAATAGATGGCGCTGCCTTCCAGATCAAAAGGCAGGGTCTCGCCCTTGTCCAGTGCTTCCATCATCCGCTTGTGTGCCTGATCCCGGGCGGTGTACACCACGCCGGAAAGCAGCACGGTATCCCCCGCTTTCAGCGGGGCAAGATCCTGCGCGGTGCAGGGGGTAGTCAGTCTGTACTCCATCGTTCTCCCCTCCTTACAGCTCCGCGCTGGCGCGGCGGGTCACATGGCAGGAAACGTTCACCGCCACCGGCAGACCCGCCACATGGGTGGGCATCTGCTCAATGGCAAGGCCGAGACAGGTGGTCTTGCCGCCAAAGCCCTGCGGGCCGATGCCCAGTGCATTGATGGCGGTAAGCAGCTCCTGCTCCAGCTGGGCGTAGTAGGGGTCGGGGTTGGGGACATCCAGCGGGCGCAGCAGCGCCTTTTTGGCAAGATACGCCACCTTGTCAAAGCTGCCGCCCACGCCGACGCCCAGCACGATGGGCGGGCAGGGGTTGGAGCCAGCCAGCTTTACGGTATCCACCACGAACTTTTTAAAGCCCTCCACGCCGTCGGCGGGCTTGAGCATCTGGATGCGGCTCATGTTCTCGCTGCCAAAGCCCTTGGGTGCTACCGTGATGCGGCAGCCCTCGCCGTCCACCAGATGCACCGTGATGGCCGCCGGGGTGTTATCGCCGGTGTTGCCCCGGCGCAGCGGGTCGGCCACGATGCTTTTGCGCAGGTAGCCGTCCGTATAGCCCCGGCGCACGCCCTCGTGGATGGCGGCTTCAAAGCTGCCATCAATGTGCACATCGGTGCCCAGCTCCACGAACACGCAGGCCATGCCGGTGTCCTGACAGATGGGCAGGTCCTTTTCCTTTGCGGCGCCAAGGTTCGACCACAGCAGGTCTAATGTGTTCTTTGCCAGCGGCCACGGCTCTTCTTCCCGTGCCTTTTCCAGCGCGGCCTGCACGTCCTGCGGCAGCTGGGTGTTGGCTTTAATGCAGAGCTGCGCCACCGTATCCGTAATGCTCTGTGCGGAGATCGTTCTCATGCCTGTGTCCTCCGCTTACAGCCGTGCCACGCCGGTCTCGCGGGCAGCCTTTGCCACGGCATTTGCCACAGCCTCGGCCACGCGGGGGTCGAACGCGCCGGGGATGATGTTCTCCTCGCTGCGGTCTGCATCGGTGATGAGGTCTGCAATGGCGTAGGCAGCAGCCAGCTTCATCTCATTGTTGATATCCCGGGCGCGGACGCTGAGCGCGCCCTTGAACAGGCCGGGGAAGCACAGCACGTTGTTGACCTGATTGGGGAAGTCGCTGCGGCCGGTAGCCATCACGCGCACGCCGCCCGCCTTGGCTTCATTCGGCATGATCTCCGGGGTGGGGTTTGCCATGGCAAAGACGATGGCGTCCTTGTTCATGGTCTTGCACAGCTCGGTGGTCAGGATGCCGGGGCGGGACACGCCGATGAACACATCTGCGCCCTCCAGCGCTTCCTTCAGGCCGCCCTTGATCTGGCGGGGGTTGGTCACCTCGCCCAGCCAGTTCTTGTGGGCTTCGGCGCTGTTGCAGCCCTTGTACAGGGTGCCAAACTGATCCACCGCCACGATGTCCTTTGCACCGGCGGTCATGAGCATCTTGATGATGGCGGTACCGGCAGCGCCGGGGCCGTTCAGGACGATGTGCACGTCCTCCATCTTTTTATTCACCACCCGCAGAGCGTTGATGAGGGCAGCGGTGACCACGATGGCGGTGCCGTGCTGGTCGTCGTGGAACACGGGGATGTCCAGCTCCCGCTCCAAGGTCTCCTCGATCTCGAAGCACTCGGGGCTCTTGATGTCCTCCAGATTGATGCCGCCAAAGGTGGGCGCGATGGCCTTGCAGGCAGCGATGACGCTGGCAGCGTCGTGGGCGTCGATGCAGATGGGGAAGGCGTCCACGCCGCCAAACTCCTTGAACAGCACGGCCTTGCCCTCCATGACCGGCAGACCGGCCTCCGGGCCGATATCGCCCAGACCCAGCACGGCGGTGCCGTTGGAGACAACGGCTACCATGTTGCCCTTGAAGGTGTACTTATATACATCCTCCGGGTTTTCCTTGATCTTGCGGCAGGGCTCGGCCACACCGGGGGTGTAGGCGGTGGACAGGTCGTCACGGGTGGCGACTTCCACCTTGCTCACGATGCCCACCTTTCCCTTGTGGGTCTCGTGCATTTCCAGAGCAGCTTTATTGTAATCCATTTAAATTTCCTCCATTGCGGTTCGCATCCTCGCCCTCTCTCAGCGGAAAAGCCTCCCTCATTGAGGGAGGGGCCTTATGTTCCCGGGAAGGCTCACTTATTTTTATTGTAACAGAACCTCCCGCCCATTTCCACCGCTTTTGCCCATTTTTGCGCCCACAGGCAGGCAAAAGTGATACAAACCCGCCGCAGGATTTGTGGAAATTTTGCAAAAAACTTTTCTTTTTCATTTTTACCCGATATAATAGAGGTTGTTTTTCGAACCACCGGCAAAATACCGGTCTACCAACAGGAGGGAATTCTTTTGAAGCGTATTTTCACCAAGGCTCTCTGCCTTGTCTGCGCCGGCGCTCTGGCGCTGAGCCTCGCTGCCTGCGGCGGCAAGGCCGACAGTGCTGCATCCAGCACGGCATCTTCTTCCGCACTCGGTAGCGCGTCCGACTACGACTACCAGAACTTCAACTACAGCGATGGTCTGGACGAGAAAGGCTACTGGGAGGGCATCCGCGCTCTGGACTATGTGACCCTGCCCGAAGACTTTGCATCCGTCGCCATCAAGCGCTCGGACGTCGAGCCCACCAGCGAGGAAGTGGAGGAGCAGATCAGCAATCTGCTGAGCCAGTATTCCTCCACCGAGCACGTCACCGACCGCGCTGCCGCCGACGGCGACACCGTGAACATCAACTATGTCGGCTCTGTGAACAACGTGGAGTTCACCGGCGGCAGCGCCGAGAACTACGATCTGACGCTGGGCAGCGGCACTTTCATCGACGGCTTTGAAGACCAGATCATCGGCCACAAGCCCGGCGAGACCTTCGACGTCAACGTCACCTTCCCCGACGGCTACAGCGATTCCACCGACGCCAACGGCAACACTGTCACCCTCAGCGGCCAGAAGGCCGTCTTCACCGTAGTGCTCAACTACATCAGTGAGAGCGTCCTGCCCGAGCTCACCGACAGCTGGGTGGCCAGCACCTTCGGCACCTCCAACAACATCTACACCGTGGAGGCCCTGCGCGCCTACTATCAGAACCAGCTCTACACCTCCAACCTCAACACCGCCGTCATGGACTACCTGCTGGAAAACTCCACCTTCAAGTCCATCCCTCAGCAGGTGATGGATTATCAGGTCAACCAGTGCCTGAACTACTACAGCACGCTGGCGGGCTACTACGGCTATGACCTCGACGGCCTCGTCCAGAATCTGCTGGGCTACGAGAGCACCGACGATATGCTGGCCCACCTCGAGAGCAGTCTGGAAGACTACTCCAAGGAAGCTCTGCTCTATCAGGCCGTGGCCGAGTCTCTGGACATCGCCCCCACGCAGGAGCAGATCGACACCTACTCCGCCTATGCGGACACCTACGGCCAGAACTACTGCACCATGGTGGCCCTGATGGACGCTGTCACCAGCACGCTGACCAGCGGCGCGGTCGTTTCCTGATTCGATCCGCACATGAGAAAATCCCTGCCGATGGCAGGGATTTTCTTTTGCTCATCATTCAGATAACGTAGTCGTTGCCTGCCTCATCGGGTGCGGCGAGGTCGGCAAGGGTGATCTTGCCAAAGTAGTCCTCAATGAGGTCATCAAGGCCCTTCCACATATTATAAGTGCGGCAGCCGCTCATCCGGGGGCAGGGAGCCGCGCCCTGTACAAGACAGCTCACCGGTGCAAGGCTCCCCTCGGTGAGGGTCAGGATCTCGCCCACGGTGTACTGGTCGGGCTCGCGGGTCAGACGATAGCCGCCGCCCTTGCCGCGCAGGCCCTCGAGGAAGCCGTTCTGCACCAGAACCTTGAGGATGTTTTCGAGGTATTTTTCGGAGATCTCCTGCCGGGCGGCGACCTCTTTCAGCGGGACATATTTTTCAGAGCGGAAAGGTCGACAATGGCATGAACACCCATACTTTCAATGCCGCGTCCATCCATCCCCGGCTCAAACATATAAACAGAATCGTTCAAAGTTATGCTAACCTGTTCGCTGAGACCACGCATATCAGTCAGATTCAAGCATATTGCCGCTCTTTGATATTGAAGTACATCCATGTCTACATT
>OHHG01000307.1_pt1 | contig 18752 bp, 14 predicted proteins | sample 1567991 | NCBI WGS metagenome assembly OHHG01 (sample SAMEA3879588, study PRJEB24766) | human gut metagenome | biome: human-associated habitat; feature: feces | place: USA | collected 1985/1987
CCTTCTTCATCAGGTCGGCGGAGGCCTTGGCGAGTGCGAACTGGCCGAAGCCCGGGTCGATGGAGGCGAGGTTGGCGTTGATGATCTGGTTGAAGGTGTCGTTCTTCATGGTGCTTCCTTTCGGACGCCCGCTTGGTTTCTTGTTTTTCTGTCTTCTTCTGCATCGTGCGGTGCGTCGCTATTGGTTGTTTTCTTTGCTTCGTTCTTCTGTTGTGCCTTCACTATAGGCAGGCCGGCGCGCGTCCGTCATGCCGCGATCGACGTTTCCATTGCAAAATCATCGGCACATCTTGAAGAAGATGTGAGCGTGGGTGGTGGTTGTCCGTTTATCCGTATGCTGGTCCCCGTTTCCGCGGGTGTCGCGCAGCATGAAGCCGTTGTCGGCCGTGCGGTCCGCGGAAACGGATGGGCTGATCAGGTGGATGGTTCGTCAGTAGACGCTGTAGCCGCCGTCCACGCGCAGGTCGGTGCCGGTCACGTAGGAGGACGCGTCGCTGGCGAGGAACAGGACCGCGCTGGCGATCTCGTCGTTGGTGCCGAAGCGGCGCATGGGCACGACCTCGAGCATCGCGTCGTGTCCGGCCATGTCGATGCGTCCGTTGAAGATGCCTGACCACACGTAGCCGGGGGAGATGGTGTTCGACCGGATACCGTAGCGGGACAATGCGGCCGCCAGGTAGCGCGAGTGCTCCATGATGGCGGCCTTGGTCGCGCCGTACGCGTTGACCGGGGTCGGGCCTCCCGCCATGTAGTTCGCGTTGTGTCCGGACAGGGAGGCGGTGAACACGAGGGATCCGCCGTGTTCGTGCTCGCGCATGATCTCATGGGCGATGCGGGCGGTGCGGTACGCGCCGTTGAGGTTGATCTCGATGGTTTTGCCCCATACCTCCTCGCCGGCGTCCTGGTCGTCGCCGGGGATGTTGACGCCGGCGTTGAGGAACGCGAAGTCGACCGTGCCGAGCCGGTCGACGAGACGTTGTTTGAGGTCCTCCACCTGCTGGGGGTCGGTGATGTCGCATGGTTCGGCGATGACGTTCGTGCCGAACAGCGCGTGCATCTCGGAGGCGAGTTCCTCCATCTGGTCCTTTTTGGAGGGCAGGTCGACCAGGGCCACGTCCGCTCCGGCCTGGGCCAGCGCCGCGGCCGCGTTGCGTCCCAGCCCGCCGGCGGCTCCGGTGACGAATCCCTTCCTGCCTTTCATGGAGAGCTTGTCGGTGAACGAGTATCCGGGGTCCTTCCACCTGTCCAGCGGGTAACGCTCGTCGAAGATGTCCTCGATGTCTGCCATGTCATGCTCCTTCGCATGTCGGTGGGACCTGTGGTCCCGTCTTGTGTGTGGGGCCACGTCCGTGTGGCCGTCCGAGGTTTCTCGGATTCGACCAATTCTACCCGCCAGGCGAGGAATCATCGTTCATATATGCCTCGCCTATGAATCCGATTGGTTCGATGGTATGCCGCGGGGGTTGGCTCACCTCTGGATTGTCATCCATGATTTGGTATCCGTGGTGGTTCGGTTTCTCCCTCTCAGGTTTGCTTCGCTTCAAACGCATCGGTGGCTGCCTGTCCAATCCGTTCGGATGCCTGCCGGACTGGCGGCCGAACGGGATAAAGACGGTTGGCGACGGAGGCTTTTGCGATCCGGTCTGCCGGCGATTATTCAGAACCCCGGTTCCTCGAGCGGGACGACGTACCAGCCCTTGCGGATCGTATGCGCGTCCCCGTCGAGCATGGCGAGAGCCGCCTCCACGAACGAGTCGGCCTTCCTGCCGGCTCCCAAAACGGATTCCGCGAAGGCGCGGACGTCCATCTCATCTCCGGTGGTCGTATGGGACGAGTCGTTGATCATGAGTGAATATTCCATGACAGGCAACACTAGCATGCCGAGAACCTGCCGGCGGAATGGATCCTTCGCCGGCCCCTGGCCATTGACGTTCTTCGCACCGGCCGCCTGGCGGGGAAAGACCGTGGGGCCATGCCCGTCGCTGTGGGGATATCCTTGAAGCTGGTGTCCGGTTTCCCGATGGATCCCGGATGAACCGCCGTATCGAATCCATGAGGGGAGTGGTCGCGACGATGGATCCCTTCCTTGTATATCTGATCGCCGTCAACGTGGTCGCGTTCCTGCTGTTCACCATCGACTATCTGATCATGGCGGGCAATGACTACGATTGGGACACCGGTCTGATGGACGGGCGGATCCTGTCGCTCTTCGCCGTCGCCGGTGGCGCTCCCGGAATGCTCCTCGCGCTGGCCGTATGGGCCAGGCGCGTGAACAAGCGCAACATCGCCTGGTGGTTCACGGCCATCGTGTGCCTGGTCGTGTGGGGCATGGTGTGCGCGTGGAAATGGGGCCTCGTCTCGTTCGACGGTTTTTGGGATGCCGTTTTCCATGGATTCAACCGCGGTGTCCTGCATGGACTGGGCGTCTACCTGCTGGTGGCGAACGTGGCCACGTTCCTGGCGTTCGGCTTCGACAAGCTCATCGCGGCCGACGATGGCATCGACCCGCGGCGGAAAGGCGGGCTGCGCCTGCCGGAGCTGTGGCTCATGGGGCTTTCGCTGCTGGGCGGATCGGTGGGCGGCATGGTCGCGATGCGACTGTTCCGCCACAAGACAAGGAAATGGTATTTCGTGGCGGGACCGCCGTTGTTCGTCGTCCTGCAGACGGTCCTGTTCCTCTACCTGCATGCCGCGGGATTGTACTGACCGTAGCGCGTCGCTCGGCCGACTGCGATTGAATCCTTGTTTAGGCGTTGCGTTGCGATGCGGCCGCAACGCTTAAACACAACGTAGGCTCCGATGATGTCGGACTGCCTAACCGGTGCGTGTCCGACAGAGTATCAGGCAGCTCGAGACGAAAGGCCTGACGCATACGTAGATAGCCAGGGAACTGGGCGTTAACGCGGGATTCCGTGCGTCAAGGGCTTTGACGGATACGACTGGGGCATGGCTCGTTCCCCGTCGACTGGAGGCGCGAGCAGCTCATGGACCTCGGTTTCGTGGACCGAGCCGAGGACCTCGTGCTCTACGGCGACGTGGGATGTGGCAAGACGCACATGGCGATCGCCACGGGTATGCTGGCGTGCGAGAGACGAGAACCGGCTTGACGCGGAACTGCGCGCGATAGGCCGCGCCAGGCTGCTGGTCATCGACGAGCTGGGCTACCTGCCCATCGACATCGACGGGGCCAGGCTCCTGTTCCAGGTCGTCGCGGATTCCTGAGGGAAGCGGAGCGTGGTGTTCACCACGAACCTGGAGTTCGGACGGTGGGGCGAGGTGTTAGGCGACGGCGACATGGCCGCCGCGGTCATCGACCGCATCGTGCACCACGGAAGGATCGTCAGGTTCCGTGGTGAGTCGTACAGCAACAGCCACTCCCTGATGAGATAAACGAAAAGAGGGAACCCAGCCGGACCACCGGTGATGGTGTCCATTTTGAACGCCGATGGTGTTCAGATTAACTGGTGACGACACGCAGATTTATTTGACGAAAGGACAGACGTGGCCCTGCCATACGGGAAAGGATTATGAGCATGGCGGAACTGAAGACCACGACCGGATACCTCGACGCGACCCTCCTGGAGCACTCCCTGCTGCGGAACGCGCGACTGCGCACGCCATACGGTATGCAGGAAGGCGTCCCCGCGTACACGACCGAGACGGAGAGCATGATGCTTCACGACCTCACGCTCGCGTTGGCGGACATGGCGTGCAGGACCGGAATATCGTGGAACACCGACCCCACGCCCATCTTCCGCGACGGAGACACGGAGATCGGCGTCGTTCTGGAACGCGACCGGCCGAACGACCACTACTCGCACCTCGACGCGCAGGCGTACCTCCACGACGCGGACGGGCCGTGGTGCTTCGCCCGGTTCGACCTCACCGAACCCGGCGACATCCCGTCGAACGTCACCGGAACCGACGACCTCGCGTCGCGGATCGCCGACCGCCTGCACCATCCGCAGTTCCCGAAGGCCGGCACGTACGGTCCTACGCCCGGCCGCATGAGCGACTGGTACCACGGCATAGAGAGACGGTTCGCGGACATGAGCGAGGAGAACCTGCGCACGCGCGCCATCGAACCCGACGAGGAGGCGTACCACATCTGCACGGGCGTGTACGTGACGGCCGAGCAGTTCGTCAGCCTGCTGCCATCCCCGATGCTCGCGAACCGGTTCGTCATGATGTCGTTCGGCCACAACGCGGACCAGGCGAGCCTGCATTGGAACGACTGGGACTACTGGAGCGACGAGGCCGCCGAAACCGCGGTCGCCGACGGAGACGAGGACGGCTGCTACTGGACCGGCTGCATGTGGGACGAGGACGACTATCCGGACAGGCTGGACGGGACGGTCGCGGAGGAGACCGCCGAAGCATCGGCAAAGACCAAGGGATGAGAAGGCGAGGAGACGGCAATGGTGATGATCGACGAAACGGAAGGCATCGAATTCGATTCTGACGGTCGCGGCTGCAGCGTGACGCTTCTGACGGAGGACGGCCAGTCGCTGCGCGGCCTCGCGGACCGAGCCGGCATCTGGACGGAACTCGAGGAAAGACATCCGGGCCTCACCCCGGAAAGAATACTGCAGGGCGATCATGCCGTGTTCGGCTGCATCGTCATCCACGACAACCTGCGCGCGCACGGCGAATTCGGCATGGAATTCGACGGCGACGCGGCCTTCGGCCGATTCGAACTCACCGACGTGGAACTCAACATGCTCGGCAAGAAACTGCCACGTCTCGCCGATACGGATGAACTGAAAGCGTTCTTCAGCCATGCTGGCGGGGGAGGCGGCAGGCTCACGCAATCGGAACGATCCACCGCATACGGCCGCCACGAACCCGACGCAAACACCGTCTCCGACATCAGCGAATACCTCAAAGACGCGTTGACGGAATACCGCAACGCACCGTCATGGATGAGACGCGACCCCTGGTCCGATGATCCAATCGAAAACTTCATCGGCTACCTGCGATCCGGATACTGCTCCGCAACCACCAGGCTCCACTCCGCGGAAGAGCACAGAAGCCTCGAAATCCAATCCGAGAACCTGTCCCTCATGCTCGGCGACGCCCGCAAACTCAACGACAAACTCGAACAACACCACGCGCTTGCCGACAAGCATGATCTTGACGACGTCTTGACCATGGATGACGGCACCGCCGTCTTCCTTGACGATTGCGCTATGCCGGATTCAAGAGGCATGGTGCGATGAGGCGATTATGGAATCGTTATTTTTCGGAGTTAGATGACGTATCCCGTGAAGGCCCCGAGTCGTCCAACAGCTTACGCGGATTAGACACACGCAGAGCGTCGCAGAATCTAATCGCAAATCAAGAGACATTCCCCTTATGCTATATCTCCCTTTTTCATAATCGCCAACGCGCCCATAGCTAATGCCCACTTTATCGGCTAGCTCACGTTGTGTCATGCCGCGTTTCAGTCTGAGTTCACGCAATCCCATGTCAGTATCCTTCCGTGAGAAAATCCACCGGGTCGCACTGCAATGCCTCCGACAGGCGCAGCGCGGTACGCAAATACATTTGCGACACCGGACGATTCTTGGTCTCGAAACGGGAGATTGCCTGCTGCGGTATCTCGCTCAATCCGGTCACGCCAGCTGACACGCCGCCACGCCACACATGCTCGTCGGGATACAAATCCAACACGTTGCAATGCAACGCGCGAGCCAGTCTTGCCGCCGTGCCCAGATACATGTTCCGCGCCTCGTCCGCACGGTTCTCATACACCCACAGGCGTGTGAAATCCACTCCCGTAAGCGAATCCAACTGCTGCAACGTCAGCCCGGAACGCTCCCGCAGCTCTCGCAAACCCATGGCTTTACTCCTCGTTCAGCATGTACCAGCCTGAATACGATTTACCCATAACTAGAATAAAACCTAACTTGGGGGACGTCGCGCTTTTCCGGAAAGAGGAGTGGCGGTCGAAAGACTGTGAACACCACGTCAAAATCCCATGCCTGCATGAGAACCGATAAAAACGGACACCACTCACATCATGCAAGCCGTCCAAACAGATTCCGTTGGCTTTGCCGTATTGCAGGCGCCCGTGATGACTAAACCCGCCTGTGAAGCGTATCTCGGTTAGTGGCGGCAACCCTCTATGGCTTGTAGAATGATGCCCGGGAGAAGAATGAAGGAGATTGATATGAACGATGAGAACGAACCCAATATCCCAGGGCCTCAAACTCAGCCGGTGAACGTCCCGTGTGAAGGGAACGGCCCGATTCCAGCATCGCAGCCAGGCCGTGTTTCCCCATCCGAGCGGAATCAAGGTTCCAGCAATCCACCGCAACAGGCATTCCAGCCGGCACCGCAATATGGCGCCTACGCCCCAGCACAGCCGCCGGCATCCAATACTGGCCAGCCTGTCCAGCAGATTCCGGAACCCGCAGGACAGCCTAAGCAGAAATGGTGGCTGAGGAACGTGACCTTGAAGGTCTGGATGCTCGTTCTTTCATTGGTCGGAGCCGTCTGCGTCGGAATCGCGATCGTCATTGTGATAGCGCTTTGCGTTTCCGGCCCGGTGAACGACACGGCCACGGTCGATTCCGCGGACAAGACGGGCTCATCCCAGTCGGACCAGTCACCCCAGTCGGACCAGTCGAATGGGGTGGAAGCGCCGAAGTCCGATACGGGAAAGACCGAGGGGACTCCGAAACAGGACATCCAGTCCAGCAAGATGGGCGAGACCAGTTCCAACGGCTCCCTCACGATGAAGCTGAACGCGACAAGCGAGCCGGCAAACGTGCCGCAGCAATGGAACGGAACGCAGCCGGACCTGACGCCAGCTGCGGGGACCAAGTTCTTCGAGGCCGACGTGACCGTGACGAACAACAGCCAGAAGCCCATCGACATCACCTGCTCCGCGCCATTGGACATCAAGGCGGTCAACGATAAGAACCAGCAGTACTCCACCATCGAGGACCTGTTCAAGATTCCCGGCAACCCGGAATGCAACGCGCAACTGCAGCCCGGTATGGCCTCCGACGTGAAGTACGTGTTCAACATGCCTTCCGACACCAAGATCATCGCCCTGGCATGGGAGGACTGGACCGATTTCAACAGTATGCCGTCCGACTATTCCTATTTCATCCTCGATGACAACTACCACATCACGTCCAAGTGAGACGGCAGTGAACGGAGTGCAGCCCGAAATGGGATATCATCCGTAACTAATAAATCGGCTACTGGTCTCGACCTTTCTCGTGAGGGTCGAGACCTTTTTCATTCAGAGGCCGGGACATGATCTAGCGCAGGATTTACGCGCGACGTGCCGCTGTTTGGAGGCCATCCCCACTGGCGTGTAGCGTTTAATTGTCTGGCAAGACTTTTGATCATAGGGGTGTGAGCATGGCTGACGTGGAACCGTCATTGGATGACATCAGACCCGGATTGCTGGTTTCCGGCATTGTTCCTGATTATCCCGTGAAAGTGGTCGCTGCGGTTCCGATGGGTGGTTCCATCGACCTGTTCTACACATGCCCGGATGGCGGCACTGGACGAGAGGTCCTCGACGAGGAGTCCGTCAGGTCCCTGCGAATCGTCATCAAGGAGGGCGTGGGGCCGAAATTCGACGCGGATTCGGACGAGTTTCGTCTGGCGGCTGAGGCGCTGCGCATCAAATACGCGGCCTTGTATGATCCGATGTCGATCCACTGCCGCACCAGATCCGCGCCGTGTACGAGGACATGCTGCCCAAGGTGCCGTTGAGGTTTCTCCTCGCCGACGATCCGGGTGCGGGCAAGACCATCATGGCAGGCCTGTACATCAAGGAGATGCTGCTGCGTTCCGCGGCCGAGCGCGTGGTCATCGTGTGCCCCGGAGGGCTGGCTGAGCAGTGGCGGGATGAGCTGTCCGACAAGTTCAACCTGGACTTCGAGGTGTTCCAGCCGCCGATGCTGGACCTGAGCCGGTCGGGCAACCCGTTCCGTGAGCACGACAGGCTCATCGTGCGCATGGACCAGGCGGCGCGAAGCGACGAATATCGGACGATGCTGTCCGAGGTGTCGTGGGACATCGCAGTCGTGGACGAGGCGCACCGCATGAGCGCCCACTACAAGAACGTGTACGGCGAGACGGACTACACCAAAAGATTCCGCCTCGGGGAGATACTCGCGCGGACGGCCGAGAACTACCTGCTGATGACAGCGACCCCGCATTCCGGCAAGGAGGACGACTTCCAACTGTTCATGACGCTGCTCGACCCGGACCGTTTCGCGGGACGTTACGAGCCGAAAAGGCACCGCGGCACCGACACTGCGGGACTCATGCGCCGCATGGTCAAGGAGGACCTGCTCACCTTCGACGGCAAGCCGCTGTTCCCGGAACGTCGCGCGGAGACCGTCGCGTACGAGCTTTCCGAGGGGGAGAAGGCGTTGTACAAGTCGGTCACGGAATACGTGCGCGATGGCATGAACGCTGCGAACAGGATCATGCAGACCGATGGCAGGCGCGGCAACAGCATCGGCTTCGCGCTGACCGTGCTGCAACGTCGTCTCGCGTCGAGTCCGGAGGCGATCCTGCGGTCGTTGGAACGCAGGCGGGACAGGCTGTCCGAACTGTTGGAACGGATCGACGCCCATCCCGACATGGCCGCGGAGATCCTCAACGACGACGGGGACCGCTACGGCGGAATGGACATGGACTCGTTCGACGACATGTGGGACGAGACCGACGAGGCCGGGCAGGGCCGGCTGGAACTCGACGTCGAACAGATTACGGACGCGGTCACCGGAGCCAGGACCCGCGAGGAGCTGGCCAACGAGATCGTATGGCTGGACCGCCTCGTCGCGCAGGCCGCCGAGGTGCGTGCCTCGGGGCGCGACGCGAAATGGACGCAGCTGTCGGACATCCTGCACGAGAGGGTCCTGAACGCGGGAACGTCCGAAACACCCCACAAGATGATCGTGTTCACCGAGCACAGGGACACGCTCAACTATCTGAGGGACAGGATCGCCACGATGCTGGGACGCCTCGAGGCCGTGGAGACGATCCACGGCGGCATGGACCGCGCGGAACGCAAACGCGTGCAGGAACGGTTCGTGAGCAATCCCGCCACACGTATCCTGGTCGCGACCGACGCGGCCGGCGAGGGCCTGAACCTGCAGCGCGCCGACCTGATGGTCAATTACGACCTGCCGTGGAATCCGAACCGCATCGAACAGCGTTTCGGTCGCATCCACCGCATCGGCCAGAAACGCGTGTGCTGGCTGTGGAACCTGGTCGCGAAGGACACGCGCGAGGGCGAGGTGTACGGCAAGCTGCTCACGAAGATCGAGACGATGGGCAAGGCGTACAGCGGCCGCCTGTTCAACGTGCTCGGCGACGGAGGAGCCTTCGACGGGAACTCCCTCAAGGACCTCATGGTCGAGGCGATCAGATACGGCGACAGGCCCGACGTTCAGGCCAGGCTCGACCAGGTCATCGACCAGGGCGTCAGCCAGGGCCTCCGTGACCTGGTCAACGACCGTTCCGCGCATCCGGAACGCTATTCCAAACTCGACGTGGACGAGGTCCGCAAGCTTATGGAGAGGACGCGCGAACGCAAGCTCCAGCCCGGCTACATCTCGGCGTTCTTCCTCGACGCGTTCAGGAGATTGGGCGGGACCGCGCGCAAACGCGAACGGAACCGTTGGCAGGTCACGCACGTGCCGGCCTGCGTCCGCGCGAAGGCCGACATGCTGGATCGCCGCCACGGTGTGGCCGACGCTTACGAACGAGTCACGTTCGACCCGTCGGCCGAGCATATGGCGGGCAGGCCTGACGCGCTGCTCGTCGCGCCCGGCGTGCCGTTGCTCGACGCGGTCGACGAGCTCGTCATCGAACGGTACGGCGGCTGTCTGGACAGTGGCACCGTGTTCGTGGACCGCACCGACAGCCAGCCCGATGGACCCCTGCTCATGACCGCCGCCGAACAGACGATAACGGATTCCATGGGAAGGCCCGTCTCGAGGCATTTCGACTACCTGCAGATAGACGGACAGGACGGGCTCTCGCTATCGCCCGCGCCCCCGTACCTCGACTACGACGCGCCACAGCCCAACGAGAAGGAGACCATCGACGGGCTGCTCCGCATGCCGTGGGTCCGCGCCGACCATGACAGCGCCATGCGCGCCTACGTGTATTCGCATGGCACGAAACCGCGTCTGGCGGAACTTCAAGCCAACAAGGACGAGGAACGCGGACACGTGCTCAGGCAGGTGCGCGGCAGGCTGAACGCGGAAATCGAATACTGGTACCAGCAGTACAACCGGTGCGTGGAGGACGAACGGCATGGCAAACGCGGCAGGAACATGAACTCGTCCATCGCGTTGAAACGCGCCCACGAATACGAGCAGCGGCTCGAAATGCGCGAGAGGGAGCTGTCCGGCGCAGCGCGGCTGCATGCGAAACCGGCCATGGTGCGCGGCCTGGCGCTGATCGTCCCGTCACGCATGCTGCCCCAGCCGGTCACGCCGCCTGAATCCAGACCGTTCGCCAGGAACACAACCGAAGTGGACCGACGGGCCGTGGACTTGACGTTAACGATGGAACGCCGGCTCGGTCGCATACCAATCGAGATGCCCCACAACAACAAGGGCTTCGACATCCGTTCCACGGACAGCCAAGGGAGGGCGTACTTCATCGAGGTCAAGGGGCGGATCGACCTTCCTGAGGCCGACACGTTCACGGTGAGCGCGAACGAGGTCGCGTTCGCCCAGTCGCAGGGGGACAGGCACAGGCTGTCGATTGTGCGTGTGAGTCCGTTCGGCGTGGAGCATGACCGCATCCGCTACGTGGAGCGCGCGTTCGACGCAATCACGCCGTCATGCTCCACACGATCGTTCAACGAACAGCTGGCCGACTACTGGAACCGCGGCAGAGAACCGTTCTAATGGAGAAAACGTGCGTGTCCACGTGCGAAATCCAATTGTGAACGCTTTGAAAAGGTAAGCTGGTAGATGAAACACGAAAGAACACCCTAAAGGAACATCTACATGACTGAAAGCGCGCGCAGGAAGAAGCTCATCGAAACTGGCATCCCGTTGAGGACGATCAACGAGGAGTCGGTGCGCGAGAAGTCATTGCGCCATGGACTGCCGTCGACCCTGCACCTATACTGGGCGCGTCGCCCGTTGGCGACCACGCGTTCCATCCTGTTTGCCCAGCTTGTGGATGACCCGTCTGCTCATCCTGACCGTTTCCCGACCGTGGAGGAACAGGACAGGGAACGCAAACGCCTCCAGCTGCTTATGGAACGTTTGGCAAAATGGGAGAATATCCATGACACAGACCTGTACAAGGAGGCTAGACAGGCGATCCTCGACTCGAACGACGGCATCATGCCCGACGTGCTGGACCCGTTCGCGGGGGGGGGCCATTCCGCTGGAGGCTCAGCGTCTCGGTCTGAAATCGCATGCGTCTGATCTAAATCCGTTGGCGGTGACGATCAACAAGGCGTTGATCGAGTTCCCCTCCATATTCTTCAATCAACCGAGCGTCCACCCGACCGAAAGTGCAAAGACGAGCGACAGCACGGGTGGATTGGCCGACGACATCCGCTATTACGGCAAGATCCTGCGAGACAAGGCGTTCGAGAAGGTCGGACACCTGTATCCGAAAGTCAAGGACGAGCATGGCGTGGAGCATACCGTGATCGCATGGATCTGGGCGCGCACCGTCACGAACCCAAATCCCGCGAACCCAGTCCAGGTGCCGTTGGTGCGTTCCTGGTGGCTGTCCAAAAAGAAAGGCCACGAGGCATGGATCAAGCCCATCATCCACGAGGATGGCAGTATCACCTACGAGGCCCAACACAATGACAAGGGACCGAAAGGCGATGATGAGGGAACCGTCAACCGTAAGGGAGCCATATCCATTGTCGACGGAACGCCCATCGATTTCCCGTATATCCGTAAGGAAAGTCGAGAAGGCCGACTGGGTGCGACACTCATCGGCATTGTCTCCGATTCGCAGCACGGACGTTTGTATTCGGCCCCCAGCAAAGAGCAGGAAACGATTGCCTTATGCCCCAAGCCTGAAGATTATCCTGACGGCGATGTCTTTGATTGGCCAGGACGAATCAACGTATTCCGTTATGGAATGACGCATTTCTCCGATTTATTTACGAATCGTCAATTGACGGTGTTGACGACCTTGACGGACACGGTCGCCAATATACGTGAACAAGTCTTGACCGACGCGTTGGCCGCAGGCATGCCGGAGGGTAAGCCCCTCGACGAGGGTGGCAATGGGGCCCGCGCGTACGCGGACGCCGTATCCGTCTATCTGAGCCTCGCAGTCAGCCGACAAACCGACCGTAGTTCCAGCATCAATAGTTGGGATTCCAGTCGGGATACGATTCGTAACGTATTTGCGCGTCAGGCCATTCCGATGACTTGGGATTATGCGGAATCAAACCCGTTCTCCTCCAAATCCGGTAATTTCCTCGGGCAAGTGGAATGGGTGGCCGAGGCGGTGGAGAACGTGCCGGCGTATCCGGAGTGTGAGGCCCATCAGGCCGACGCGGCCACACGCGACTATTCGAATGTGGTGGTATCCACCGATCCACCGTACTACGACAACATCGGCTATTCCGACTTGTCGGACTACTTCTACGTATGGCTGCGTCGCATGCTTAAGCCGGTCCTGCCGTCCGTGACCGCCACGATGCTCACTCCCAAGACCCAGGAACTTGTCGCCAACCCGTACCGTCACGGTGGGAAGGACGGGGCCGCGGAATTCTTTGTGGACGGTTTCAATCATGTGTTTGCGCACATCCGTGAGACCGCTCGCACCGACATCCCCATGACCGTGTACTACGCGTACAAGCAGAAGGACGACAAGACCGGCACCTCCACAGGCTGGTACGCATTATTGGACGGCCTGATCCACAGCGGTTGGGAGATCACCGCTACCTGGCCGGTTCGCAGCGAACTGTCCAACCGCATGATTTCCAGCGGAACGAATGCCTTGGCTTCGTCCATCGTGCTGGCCTGTCGTCCACGTCCCGCAGACGCTCCAGCGACCACGATGCGCGCGTTCAACAGCGTCCTGCGCATGGAACTGTCCGAGGAGCTGCGCACGCTCATCGCGTCCGGCATCGACCCGGTCGACCTGAGCCAGGCGGCCATCGGACCGGGCATCAGCGTCTACTCTCGCTATTCTCGAATCCGCGAGGCCGACGGCACCGACATGCCAATCCAGCGTGCGCTGGAGGTCATCAACCACGTGATTGACGAGGTCATGGGCGACGCCGACTCTGACTATGATCCAGACACTCGTTTCGCAGTCAAGTGGTACCAGGCATATGGGTGGAGCCAGCAGGACAGTGGCATCGCGGACCAGCTGTCCCGTTCCTGCGGCACGTCCCCGGACGCTCTGGTGCGTTCCAGCGTGTTCGAGGCGGCAGGCGGCAATGCGCGGCTGCTCAGACCGGGCGAATTGTCCGGCGAATGGGATCCGTTGACCGACGTGCGCACCAGTCTGTGGGAGGCCGCAGTGCGTCTGGCCGGAGTGTTGGACGCGAAGGGCGTGGACGCGGTGACGCCGATGATGGCGCATGTCGGCCAGTGCATGCCGTTGGATCAGGTCCGCGGCCTCGTGTTCCGCATGTACCACGAAGCTGAGAAACGCAAGGACACCGAGGAGGCGATCCGTTTTAACAATCTGGCGTCCATGTGGGATGACCTGCATACGGATGCCGTGCGGCGCATGCGCGACGCCGGTGAGAACGTCCAAGGCACGTTGGAAGTCTGACAAGGAGGAAAGGCGATGGCGATAAACAACAGGGACCGTATCGGCAAGGCGCTCGAACTGCTCTCCGAGGGAATCTACGACGACGTCGACGAGATCATGACCAAAACGTTCCAGACCAGGGACTGGAACAAGGTCTGGGCGAGGCAGGAGGCGGAGAAGTATGGGTCCAAGCCTTTGGAGATGGCCAAGAACGACGTGCAGACCCAATTGCGCGCCATCACCGAGTTCGGACGCTACTTCAACGGCCTGCTGTCCCGCTCCCAACAGGCGTACGCGTCGGAGCTGCGCGACGTGCGCGCGAAATGGGCTCACATGGAGCCGTTCACCTCGGACGAGACCATCCGCGCGCTGAGCACCATCGAGCTTCTGCTCTCGGCCATGGACGTGAAGGATTCGGCGGCCGATGTGCGCAGGATACGCGACTCCCTGCAGCGCACCGTGTACGAGGACCACACACGCAAGATCAGCCAGAACAAGACGCTCATGGTCGCTGCCGGACAGGGCATGAAGCCTTGGCGCGAGGTGATTCGTCCGCACGACGACGTGGCTTCCGGAAGGTTCACCGCGTCCGAATTCGCGGCCGACCTGTACCAGGTCGCGTTCGACAAGAGCATGCGCGAGCCGGGCAATGCGTACGGCGATCCGGTCGAGTTTTTCAATCGCACCTATCTGACCGAAGGACTGAAGGATTTGCTGACCCGAGCCGTCAAGCGGCTCGAAGGGGACAACAGCGGTTCGCCAGTGGTGAACCTGCAGACCAATTTCGGCGGCGGCAAGACCCACAGCCTGCTCGCCCTGTACCACCTGTTCGGTGATACCTCGGTGAGCAAGCTGTCCTCCGACGTGCAGGATCTCGTGTCCAAGCTCGGGGTCGAATGGGAACCAGGCAACATCCGCAGGGTAGCGCTCGTGGGCACCAAGCTGAACGCCGGCAAACCCGACGTGAAACCCGACGGCACCGAGGTGCGCACCATCTGGGGCGAGCTCGCATGGCAGCTCGGCGGCCGCGAAGCGTATGATCTAGTCTCGGAGAACGACCGGAACGGCACGAATCCCGGCCACCTGCTCGACGAGCTGCTCCACAGGTACGGTCCCTGCCTGATTCTGATCGACGAATGGGTCGCCTACGCGAAGCAGCTCGTCGGCCACGACGACCTGCCCGCGGGACCGTTCGACAATCAGTTCGTGTTCGCGCAGTCCCTTACCGAGGCTGTCAAGACCGCGGACCATTGCATGCTCGTCATGTCCATCCCCGCGTCGGACACCGGCTGGGGCAGTGACATCGAGGTTGGCGGCGAGAACGGACAGCTGGCGTTGCGTGAACTGCAGAACGTCGTGCGCAGGACCGCGGACCAGTGGCGTCCTTCCACCAGGGACGAATCGTTCGAGATCGTACGCAAGCGCCTGTTCGAGGAGCCCGACGCCGAGGCGCAGGAGCAGATCGCGCTTACAGCTCGCCGTTTCGCGGACATGTACCGGGCGAATCCGAAGGCGTTCCCGTCCGACGTGACGGGAACGGACTACGAGAAGCGCATACGTGCGTCCTATCCTCTGCATCCGGAGCTCCTGGACCTGCTATACGAGGACTGGTCCAGCCTGGAGACCTTCCAGCGTACGCGTGGCGTGTTGACGCTCGTGTCGAACATCATCCACGAACTGTGGACGTCGAACGACACCAGTCCGCTGATCCTGCCGGGCAACGTGCCGTTGGACGCCGATTCGGTCAACTCCAACCTCACCCAATACCTGCACGACCCGTGGAAGCCGATTATCGACACGGACGTGGCCGGATCGAACTCCACCCCGGCGGTCATCGACGAGGAACGTCCTGCACTGGGTCAACGCCATCTGACGCAGCGCATAGCGCGCACCATCTTCATGGGCTCCGCGCCCCGCGCCAACGCGCAGAACCCGTACGTGGGCGAGCAGAACGTCCGTCTCGGCACCGAGATGCCGGGCGACGCCGACGGTAATTTCGGCATCGCACTGAGCATGCTGGGACAGCGTTCCACGTACTTCTTCAACGAGGGTGCGCGCTACCGGTACAGCCTGCAGCCGTCCATCACGAAGACCGCGCGTGACTATGCGGAACGTCTGCGTGAGGAGCCGGAGACCGTGTATAACGAGATCACGCGCAGGCTCAAATCCGAGGGCGCCGGCGGCAGGCGCGGCAGTTTCCGCCGTGTGTGCGTCACGCCGGAGGTCAGCGACGGCATCCCCGACGTGGACGATGCCACGCTGGTCATCATGCATCCCCGGCATACAGTCGACCGGAACAGTCTAAGGAACCAGGGTGCATCCGAGACCGCGCAGTGGATTCGCAACGCCATCGAACGCCGCGGCACTGCGCAACGGACAAATCGCAACATGGTCGTGTTCCTCGTGGCGGACAAGGACACCCTCGAAATGGCAGAGGACTCCGCACGGCAGTATCTTGGATGGAAGCAGGTGGCTGACCGGGAGAAGCAGCTGAACCTCACGCACCAGCAGCTCGACCAAGCCAACGACAGGAAAGAGGAACTTGACAGGACCCTGGGCGACAGGATCCGCAACGCGTACCAATGGTGCGTGTACCCAATGCAGGACGATCCCGCAAGCGCCTACGCCCTCGGTTCGTCGCGCGTGCCGGACAGCGGCACTGGCTCCATGGCGGAGCGTACGGGAGCCTTCCTGATACGTAACGACATGCTCGTGGAAAACTATTCGGGCGACAACATCGGGTACGAGATCGTTCCCAATGTCAGTTCCGCGTTCCATGACGGAGTCTTGTCCGCAGGAGAGCTGTGGGGCTTCATCACCCGGTTCCCGTACATGCCACGCATGGCCGACCACGAGGTGTTCGACCATGCCATCGAAGACGTGCCGAACCATCCAATGGAAGAGTCCAACAGATTTGCGTTGGCTTCCGGGCGCGATCCGGAAACGGGTGTCTTCCGCAACCTCATCATCCCAGGCGTCACCGAACCGTCCATGACCATCCAGGCCACGGATTCCACGCTTCTGGTGGACTGGGACGTGGCCGTCGCAGCGCATGAGCGTGACCTCCAGTTGCAGGACGCGGCGCGCACGTCCGTCGTAGACCATGTCGCAGCCGATCTCGTATCTCCTGACAGACATCCGGACTCAGCTGATACGGGGACTACACCGGGCTCCTCGGCATCCGACGGCAATCCGATCGCAGCCGGACCCGTGAAGGTGCGGAAGAAGCGCTACTACGCTTCCGTGGAACTCGATTCGGAGAACTTCAACCGGCAGCTCGCGCAGTTGAACGAGGCGATACTCGACCAGCTGCGCATGGGCCGCGCGCGCATCTCCATGATTTTGGACATCCAGGCCGAGAATCCCGACGGTTTCAATGACGGCATCATGAATGTCATCGGCGAGAACGCGCGGAGTCTCGGGAACGTGAAGGAATCCGGGTTCGAGGAGGATTAAGCCATGCACAAGGGCGCGGACCTGTTCTACAAATGCCGTTTCCAGACGAATCCGAAGGACTCGCTGGAGGATCCGCTGTGGACGTTGGTGATGCAGGTCCGCGCATGGATGTGCGGAAAGCATAGGAGCCTCACCAGGGATATGCGCGACTGGACGTCGCAGGTCAAGTACGGCGGCGAGCTGCGCAATCCCGACGCCAGTGTGCGCATCAAGTCGAGGCTGTACCGTCATGACAATCCGGAGGGCCTGATGTGGGCCTGCCAGATCGAGGAATTCATGGACGGAGACGATGACGACGTCATGCATGCCGGTTTCGCGGGACAGATATGGACCACGGAGAGCGGCTACCGTGAGTCGTCCGACAGAATGGGCGACGTCTCCATCATGCTGTCCTATTTCAACGAACCGTACTACATTGGACGCACCAAGGTTCCTCCTATGCCGAACGTTCCGAGGATCGTCCGCATGATCACCGAGCAGAAGGACCTTGGCTGCAATGTGTCAGGCATGCCCATCGAAAAGATGGTGCTTGGTGTGGGAGGCACCAGTTATAACGATTCCGCTATCATGTTCTGGTCGCGGGTCAACGATCCCTCCCGCGAGTACCCAATCGTCTACGTCGGTAAGGATTCACTTGGACAATACGCAGTCGATCCTCAGAAGCTGAATGGTTTCATCTTCCCGAACGCGTTGGTCTGCCATCCGTTGGACGACGTGTCCGCGGAAAGGGTGCAGGCTGCGAAACCGATCAATGTCAGATTCGTTGAGGATGGCATCAACGTGTTCTTTCCGCCGAAGAAGGACCAAGCCAGGATAAGGCAGTACGGTTTCTCTGCGGACAGGCTCGACGCGATGCGCCGCTACGAATGGGACCACGGCGCCGAACGCAAATGGTGGGGTGATAATACGCCGGATCCGACATTGCTCATGCTCCGCCGCGCGTTAGCCGAGGATGTCCGGTTCTCGGAAAGTGGCGAGCTTATCACCATCGACGATGTTACGCTCGCAAGGCAGAAGGATGGTTTCGACAACAAGGTAAAAGCCGTCCAGATGAAGCTGGACGAAGCGCAAAACGCCGCACGGGACTATCAGGAGCGCTTGGAAAGGATGCGTGCCGACCGTGACGCGCGCCGCGCAAAGATGGTTGCGGAAACCATGGAAAGAATGCGAGCCGAGCAGAATCGGCAGCAGGCCGGGGACGGGGATTCCGCTCTGCGGAAAAAGCTTGATTTCGCCAAAGAGCGGATTAGCGAATTGGAACAAGCCAACGCGGTTTTGGAAAAGGACAACGATGAAGCCTACGCGATGGCAGTTGAGGCGGACGACAATCGCAATGAGGTACTCAAGGAGCTTGATCAGGCGAAGGCGGACCTGTTTGATGCGACTCAGCAACTCAAGGCATACCAGTATGGAGGTTATGGATCTTCGGATGATACCGACGCAGTGATGTCTCTTATGCGGTTCGAGCTACCCGAGATACTTTCCACGAATTCGAGGCAGATAAATGGAGATATCGCACTGAAACTCGCTGACATGTTTGAAAAGGTATTTCC
>OHHG01000308.1_pt1 | contig 18741 bp, 17 predicted proteins | sample 1567991 | NCBI WGS metagenome assembly OHHG01 (sample SAMEA3879588, study PRJEB24766) | human gut metagenome | biome: human-associated habitat; feature: feces | place: USA | collected 1985/1987
AAGCTGCCCGCAGAGAAAAGACCATCGTTCTGGCCGACGCACGGGCGGCCCGGGCAGAACAGTAACGACAAACAGTAGGAATCACCATGCGTGTTCTCATCGCAGCCGGCGGCACCGCCGGACATATCAACCCTGCACTGGCCATTGCCGGTGCTCTGAAAAAGGCCGACCCTACCGCCGAGATCCACTTTGCAGGCCGTAAGGAGGGCATGGAGTACCGTTTGGTAACACAGGCGGGCTACCCCTTCCACCATATTGAGATCACCGGTTTTCAGCGCAAGCTCAGCCTGCACAACATCAAGCGCAACATCATTACCCTGTGGAATCTGGCGCTTTCCGGCCCCAAGGCCAAGGCCATGATGAAGGAAGTAAAGCCGGATCTCGTCATCGGCTGCGGCGGTTATGTGTCCGGCCCGGTGGTGCGCTGCGCCGCCAAAATGGGCATTCACACCGCCCTGCATGAGCAGAACGCTTTCCCCGGTGTGACCAACAAGCTGCTGGCCCCGGATGTGGATATCGTGTTTGCCGCCGTGCCCGCCGCCGTGGAAAAGCTGGGTGCACCGGACAAGACCCTTGTGGTGGGCAACCCCGTGCGGCCGGAGGTGTTTGCACAGGCCGCCAACCGCGAGGCCATCCGTGCACAGCTGGGTGCGGGCGACCGCACCGTCATCCTGTCCTTCGGCGGCAGCTTGGGCGCACGCCGGGTCAACGAGGTGGTGGCAGACCTGTGCGCCTGGGAACAGCATGAGCACAAGCCGGTGCTGCACCTGCACGCCACCGGGCAGTACGGGGTGCAGCTGTTTGAGCAGCTGCAAAAGCAGAAGGATTTTGCCCCCGGCGACAGCCTTGTGGTAAAGGAATACATCAACAATATGCCGGAGCTACTGGCTGCGGCAGACCTCGTTATCAGCCGCGCCGGTGCGCTGACGCTGGCCGAGCTGGAGGCCGTGGGACGCGCCGCTGTGCTGATCCCCAGCCCCAATGTGGCGGAGAACCACCAGTACTACAACGCCATGGAGCTGCAGAAGGCCGGGGCGGCTGTGGTCATTGAAGAAAAAGACCTGACCGGTGAAAAGCTGGTGCAGACTGTTTCTGCCATGCTGGCACAGCCCGGCAAGCTGGCCGAGATGGGCAAAAACGCCCGCAGCCTGTCTGTGGACGACAGTCTGGACCGCATCACTGCGGCGCTGCTCAAGCTGGTAAAGACTCCGTGATGCAGCCCCGGAATAAACAGGAAAGAAGGTGCGAATGATGCAGCAGAACCGTGACCGCAACGGCAGACCCCGGAACACCAGACCCTATGATCTGAACCGGGATGTGGCGCGCACCTCTGCGCCTTCGCAGGATCATACGCCCCGGAGCACCGGCAGCAGCCGCTACGGCTACAACGGCGAGCCGCTCAGCCGCCCGCCCTCCCGCAGCGCCAACGGCAGTGTGCGCTCCTCCCGGGCAGATAACAGCATCCAGTTCCCCACCCAGACCCAATCCCAGCCCCGCCGCCCGGCGCAGGGGCAGGGGAGCAATACCACCCAGTATCCCGCCGGTAACCGCCCGGCGGGCAGCAGACCAAAAAACGCGAAGTCCGGTGGCAAACAGCGCCGCCCGGCAAACAATGCCCGCAGCGGGCAGAGCAGCCGGAAAAACCAGAACGCGCAAAACCGCCCGAACCGGCAGCACCCGGCAGGCAGCCAGAGCGCCCCGCAGCAAAGCCCTGCCCGGCGGGAAATGCGCAAAAAGCGCAAGGTGACCCGCGCCACATTGCGGCGCCGCCGGATGCTGCGCCGCCTGACCGCCTTTGCCATGCTGCTGTGCGTTATTGGCGCGGGCATCTACCTGACCATGACCATGCTGTTCCGCATCAACTCCATTCAGGTACAGACCCCGGACGGCAAGCAGGTGACCGAAATCGCTGGCTACTCCGCAGACAGCATTTTGCAGCGGATGGGCGTGCAGCTGGAGGAAAACATCTTCAGCTTTGAACCCGGCGAAAAGGCCGCGGTGCTGGAGCAGAACTTCCCGCTGCTGGGCTCCATCAAGGTGATCCGGGACTACCCCAACACCGTGGTGGTGCAGGTGACCGAGGCCGTGCCCGCCTACGCGGTGCAAAACGGCAGTAAGTGGCTTGTGATCTCGGACAAATGGAAGATTTTGTCCGAGGAAAGCACCCAGCCCGAGGGGCTTTGCACCCTGTACGGCGGCAAGCTGCAGGATAGCACCCCGGGACAGGGCTTCTGGTTCGTGGACGATGCGGACGCGGCAAGCGCCTCCGGGTCGGAAACCGCCGAAAGCGAAAGTGCAGTGAGTACCGAGAACATCCGCATGGAAGCGCTGCGCACACTGCGCAGCAAGCTGGAGGAATACGGCCTGTCGCAGGATGTGACACGGCTGGAAGTGGCGGACACCGAGCAGATCGCGTTTTTGTATCAGGACCGCATCAGTGTGCTGCTGGGTACGCTGAACGATCTGGATTATAAGCTGGACCGCGCTCGCTATGTGCTGACCAACGCCGACGGCAAGGGCTGCGGCCCCACCGACACCGGGCGGCTGGATTTCAGCCATACCAGCGCCAGCAGTACCCGCAAGATCTATTTTGCACAGGGCGAGCCTACTCTGCCCTCCGGCTATGTGGTGCCGCCCAAGGCCGAGGAACCCGCCCCGGCAGAGGACGCCGCCGACAGCACCGACAGTGCAGAAAGCACGGAAAGCGCGGATACTGCCGACACCACCGAACCGGCAGCTGACGCGGACACCGAGCAGCTGCCCCTGACCCACCCTGACCGCATGACGGCCAACGAAGAAGAAAACCCCATGTAAAGAAGCTCTTTGGAGGAGACTGTATGAAGCTGGAACAACTGATGGAAGGCGTGCCCTTTACCCTTGTGCAGGGCAGTCTGGATACTGAGATCGCGGATATCATCTACGACAGCCGCAAGGCTGCCCCGGGGCTTTTGTTCGTGTGCATCGTGGGCACCCAGCGGGACAGCCACGCGTTTGCCGCCGACTGCGCCGCCAAGGGGGTCAGCGCGCTGGTCATCCAGCACGACATCGACCTTTCTGCCCTGCCCGGGGTGACCGTGGTCAAGGTGGAGAGCAGCCGCTATGCCATGGCGCTGATGAGCGCCAACCTCTTCGGCAATCCTGCCCGCCAGATGACCATGATCGGCGTTACCGGCACCAAGGGCAAGACCACTACCACCCACATGATCAAAAGCGTGCTGGAGGCCGCAGGCCGCAAGGTGGGCATGATCGGCACCAACGGCATCTACTATATGGGACGCCACAAGGACACCGCCAACACCACCCCGGAAAGCTACGAGCTGCAAAAGACCTTCCGGGAGTTTCTGGATGCCGGCTGCGATACCGCGCTGATGGAGGTATCCAGTCAGGGCCTGATGATGGACCGCGTGGCGGGCGTGCACTACGATGTGGGCGTGTTCACCAACCTTTCGCCGGATCACATCGGCCCCGGCGAGCACAAGACCTTTGAGGAGTACCGCAGCTGGAAGGGACAGCTGTTCAAGCGCTGCGATGTGGGCGTGGTGAATATCGATGACGAGAACACCGCCGCCCTGCTGGAAGGCCACACCTGCAAGCTGGTCACCTATGGCCGCGATGAAAAGGCCGACTACCGCGAGACCGGCTACAAACTGCTGCGCACCCACGATTTTCTGGGCGTTGCCTTCCACGTTACCGGCAAGGACGAGATGGACGTCAAGGTGAATATGCCCGGCGAGTTCAGCGTGTACAACGCGCTGGCAGCGCTGGCCGTGGGCAAGGTGCTGGGTCTGCCGGATGCCGCCATTCACGATGGTCTGGGCAAGTGCGTGGTGAAGGGACGTGTGGAGCTGGTGCCCATCAGCAAAAAGTTCACCATCCTGCTGGACTACGCCCACAACGAGGTATCCACCGAGAGCCTGCTTACCACCCTGCGCGCCTACAAGCCCCACCGTCTGGTGGTGGTGTTCGGCTGCGGCGGCAACCGCTCCAAGCTGCGCCGTTACGGCATGGGCGAGATCTGCGCCAAGATGGCCGATTTCTCCATCCTCACCGAGGACAACAACCGCTTTGAAAAGGTAGAGGATATTATTGCGGATATCCGCGAGGGCATGAACAAGAGCAACCCGGACGCAAAGTTCGTGGAGATCCCCGACCGTCTGGACGCGCTGCACTACGCAGTGGATCACGCACAGGAGGGCGATCTGATCGCCGTCATCGGCAAGGGGCACGAGACCTATCGCGACCGCGAGGGCGTCAAGACCCCCTTCCTTGAGCGGGAACTGCTGGAAGAGTACGCACAGCAGATCGGGCTGGAATAAGAAAATAATATTATTATTGCGGGAAAGGCCGCTGCACAAAGTACTGTGCAGCGGCCTTTTTGCGTCTGTGGGAGCCCCTATATAAAGAGGAAGCAAACTGTGACAGAAATGTAAAAGATAAAAATTTTTAACTAAAACCATTGACTTATCCAACGGTTTGATTATAATGGTCGTGTTCGATACCTCATAAATTTTAGGTAAATAATTAAAAACAAACAGTGAACATAAAGGAGAATACTACTATGACTTTCGAGGAAATGAAGAAGATCGTTGTCGATACCCTGAGCTGCGATGAGGACAAGGTGACCATGGAGGCCAGCCTGACCGAGGATCTGGAGGCCGACAGCCTGGACGCTGTGGAGCTGAACATGGCACTGGAAGAGGCCTGCGGCGTGTCCATCCCCGATGAGGAGCTGGCAAACCTCAAGACCGTGGGCGATATCTTCAACTACATCAATGCCCATGTCTGAGGCTGACCGAGGCGAAACGAGATGAACAGTATCAAAGACCTGCTGCCGGGCAGCATGCGGGAGCGCACCTTCCAGCTGAAGGCCCGGCGGGATGCGGGTGCCGTGTGGAACGACCCGCAGTTCGTGGAATGCAAAAAGTGCGGACGCCGCGCCACCCGCCAGATCTGGAACAAGGCACAGTACGTCTGCCCCAATTGCGGGGTGCACCTGCCCATCGGCGGGTACTACCGCCTGAGCCTCGTCCTTGACAAGGGCAGCTTCCGGGAATTGGACGCCGACCTTGCACCGCAGGATGTGCTGCAGTTTCCCGGCTACCCGGAAAAGCTGGAAGCACAGACCGGCAAGACCGGCCTGAAGGAGGCTGTCATCACCGCCACGGGGCGCATTGAGGGCACCCCGGTGGTAGTTGCAGTGCTGGACAGCCGGTTCTTTATGGGCAGCATGAGCACCACCGTGGGCGAAAAGATCACCCGCGCCGTGGAGCACGCCACCGCAAAGCACCTGCCGCTGATCATCTTCTCGGCCAGTGGCGGCGCCCGGATGCAGGAGGGCATCTTCAGCCTGATGCAGATGGCAAAGACCTCTGCCGCCATCGAGCGGTTCTCCGCCCGGGGCGGGCTGTACATCAGCGTGCTGACCCACCCCACCACCGGCGGCGTGACCGCAAGCTTTGCCAGCCTTGGCGATATTATGCTGGCCGAGCCCGGGGCGCTGATCGGTTTTGCGGGCCCCCGGGTCATTGAACAGACCATCGGCGAAAAGCTGCCCGCAGGCTTCCAGCGCAGCGAGTTCCAGTACGAGCACGGCTTTGTGGACAAGGTAGTGCCCCGTACCGAGATGCGCGAAACACTGGCGCAGCTGCTGCGGCTGCACGCCTGAGGAGGGAGCGCCTTATGATCAAGGACATCTTACAACAGCTCGCACCGTTGGATGAAAAGATCGCCGCCCTGCGCGGCGACCCGGCGGACGAGAACATGACCGATATCACCAACCACGCTGCCGAACTGGCAGAGCTTTCCGCGCAGGAGGACGCTTTGCTGTCCGGCTGCGGGGCGCTGACCGCAGAGGACAGGGTCTTTCTGGCACGTCACCCGGAGCGCCCCCACATCGATGAGATCGTGGATGCACTGTTCACCGACTTCTTTGAGCAGTGCGGCGACCGCCAGTGCAAGGAAGATGCCGCCATTCTGGGCGGTGTGGCGCTGTTCCACGGCCAGCCGGTCACGGTCATCGGCCACCGCAAGGGCAGCACGCTGGAGGAAAACCTGCGCTGCAACTTCGGTATGCCCGGGCCGGAGGGCTACCGCAAGGCCTTGCGCCTGATGAAGCAGGCGGAAAAATTTGACCGTCCCATCATTACCTTCATCGACACCCCGGGCGCATACCCCGGCAAGGACGCCGAGGAGCGCGGACAGGGCGAGGCCATTGCCCGCAACCTGATGGAGATGAGCGGCCTGACCGTGCCGGTGATCGCAGTGGTCACCGGTGAGGGCTCCTCCGGCGGCGCGCTGGCGCTGGGTGTGGCAAACCGCATCCTCATGCTGGAAAACGCCGTCTACTCGGTGCTGAGCCCCGAAGGCTTTGCCAGTATCCTGTGGAAGGATTCCTCCCGCAGCGGCGAAGCCTGCGAGATCATGAAGCTGACCGCACAGGATCTGTACAAGGACGGCATCGTGGAGGAGATCATCCCGGAGCCGGTGGGCGGCGCACAGCGCGCCCACGGGGTACTGTTCGGCAATCTGGACGAGGCACTGCGGCGTCAGCTGCGCAGCCTTGCCCGTATGAACGGCCGTCAGCTGGCCGAGCAGCGCTACCAGAAATTCCGTCAGATCGGAGAAATGAGGAAAGCATGAAGGGTTTGCGTCTGATCGCCACCGGCGGGGCTTTGCCCGGCCGCACGGTCACCAACGAAGAGTTGAGCCGCACCGTGGATACCAGCGACGAGTGGATCACCACCCGCACCGGCATCCGCACACGGCACTACTGCACCGAGGGCGAAAACGCCGCCACACTGGCCATTGCCGCCGCAAAGCAGGCGCTGCAGCGCAGCGGCCTTGCCCCGGCAGACATTGCCTGCTGCGTCTGCGCCACCCTTTCCGCACCGGACGCCACCCCAAGCGTGGCCTGTCAGGTGCAGGCGGCGCTGGCACTGCCGGAAAACCGCCCCGCACTGGATGTGAACGCCGCCTGTTCCGGCTTTTTGTACGGCACGGCGGTGGCGCGCGGCCTGCTGGCTACACTGGGCGGGCGGTACGCGCTGGTCATCGGTACGGAGGCACTCTCCCGGCTGATGGACCCCGCCGACCGCTCCACCTGTGTGCTGTTTGGCGACGGAGCCGGTGCGGCGGTGTTTGAACTGACCGACACCTCCGCGCCCTTTGCCATCACGCTGGGTGCCCGGGGCGATGCCGCCATCCATGCCGGCGGCCCCAGCCGCGCAGGCTCGGCACCCATCAGCATGGACGGCAGGGCAGTGTTCCGCTTTGCAGTGGATGCCCTGCCCAAATGCCTGCACACCGTGCTGGACGAGACCGGCCTTACGCTGGACAATCTGGACTGGGTGGTCTGCCATCAGGCCAACAGCCGCATCATCGACCACTGCGTCAAGGCGCTGCACGCCGATGGTGCAAAGTTCTACAAAAACATGGACCGCCACGGCAACACCAGTGCTGCCAGCATCCCGGTGGCGCTGAACGAGCTGGCTGAAAGCGGCCAGCTGCTCCCCGGGCAGACCCTTGCCTGCATCGGCTTTGGCGGCGGCCTGACATGGGGCGGCATGATCGTGGAATATAAAGGATAAAGACCATGAAACTTTTAAACGAGATCCTGGGGACGAAATACCCCATCATTCAGGGCGGCATGGCCAACATTGCCACCGGCGAGTTCGCCGCCGCCTGCTCCAACGCCGGTGCACTGGGCATCATCGGTGCGGGCGGCATGAATGCCGATACCCTGCGCCAGAACATCCGCCGCTGCCGAGAGCTGACCGACAAGCCCTTTGGTGTAAACATCATGCTCATGCACCCGCAGGCTGATGAGTTTGCCCAGATCGTGGTGGAGGAAAAGGTCGCCGTGGTCACCACCGGCGCAGGCAACCCGGGAAAATACGTTTCCATGTGGAAAGCTGCCGGTATCAAGGTGATTCCGGTGGTGGCTGCTGCCGTGCTGGCACGGCATTTGGAGCCGCTGGGCATTGACGCCGTCATTGCCGAGGGCACCGAGAGCGGCGGCCATGTGGGCGAGATGACCACCATGGCGCTGGTGCCGCAGGTAGTGGATGCGGTCAGCGTGCCGGTCATCGCCGCAGGCGGCATTGCCGATGGCCGTCAGCTGGCGGCTGCGCTGGCGCTGGGCGCTTGCGGGGTGCAGGTGGGCACCTGCCTGCTGGCAAGCGAGGAGTGCCCCATTCACCCCAACTACAAGGCCGCGCTGCTCAAAGCCGGGGACAGTGACACCATCGTCACCGGACGCACCGTGGGTGCGCCGGTGCGTGTGCTGAAAAACCGCATGAGCCGGGAGTATGTCCGTCAGGAAAAGGCGGGCGCCGATAAGATGGAACTGGAAAAATACACGCTGGGCAGCCTGCGCCGCGCCGTCTTTGAGGGCGACACGGTAAGCGGCAGCCTGATGGCCGGTCAGGTAGCCGGAATGCTGCACGAGGTGCGCCCCGTGGCCGACATCCTTGCCGATCTGTGGCAGGGCGGGAGGCAGCGCATTGCCGCGCTGAACACCGAATGCTGACCCTTGGCGGCAAGCCCCTGCAAGTACCCATTTTGCAGGGCGGCATGGGCGTAGGCGTCTCGCTGGGCGGGCTGGCAGGTGCGGTAGCAGCCTGCGGCGGCATGGGGTGCATCTCCACCGCCGATGCAGGCTACCGCGAGCCGGATTTTGCCCGCGACCCGGCGGCTGCCAATCATCGCGCCCTGACCGCAGAAATTCAAAAAGCCAAGGCCATCGCCGGGGGCATGGGTCTGGTAGCCATCAACGCGATGGTAGCCACCCGGGACTATGTCGAGGCTATCCGCACCGCCGTGGCGGCGGGGGTGGATGCCGTGGTCTCCGGTGCGGGTCTGCCGCTGGAGCTGCCGGGCATCGTGGGCACCAAAGAGGTGGCCATTGCACCCATCGTGTCCAGCGCCCGGGCGGCAAAGCTCATCCTGCGCCGCTGGGCAAAGGGCTTTGACCGCACCGCCGATTTTGTGGTCATTGAGGGCTGCAAGGCGGGCGGACATCTCGGCTTTGCCGAGGAGGACCTGCTGGCAGACCGCTGCCAGACTTTGGACGAGATTCTGCCCGGGGTGCTGGCCGAGGTGAAGTCTTACGAGGAGCAATACGGCCACGCCATCCCGGTATTCGTGGCGGGCGGCGTGTACACCGGTGCCGACATGGCACATTTTACAAAGCTTGGCGCTGCGGGTGTGCAGCTGGCTACCCGCTTTATCCCCACCTACGAGTGCGACGCTTCCCAGACCTACAAGGATGTGCTGCTGGCCGCAAAGCCGGAGGATGTGCGCATCATCCACAGCCCGGTGGGAATGCCCGGCCGCGCGCTGAACACCCCGCTGGTGCAGGCGCTGGCCGAGGGCAAGCGCTTCCCGCCCAAGCACTGCGCCCGGTGTCTCAAGACCTGCGACCCCGCCGCCGTGCCCTACTGCATCACCCACGCCCTCATCGAGGCGGTGAAGGGCAACGTGGAGGAAGGGCTTTTCTTCTGCGGCGAAAACGTGGGCAGGCTGGACCGGATGCGCACCGTGCGCGAGCTGATGGACGAACTTGTGACCGAATGGAGGCAGAACTTATGAAGCTTGCCGTACTTTACGCTGGTCAGGGTGCACAGCACCCCGGCATGGGCAAGGAATTTTATGAAGCATCTCCCGCCTTCCGGGCGGCCTTTGACAGCGCAGCGCTGGATTTTGACCTGCACCGCGTCTGTTTTGAGGACCCGGACGGCGTTTTGAACCAGACCGAATACACCCAGCCCTGCATGGTGGCCTTTGCCTGCGGCGTGACCGCTGTGCTGGCCGAAAAGGGCGTAAAGCCCGCCTATCTTGCGGGGCTTTCGCTGGGCGAATACTCCGCGCTGCAGGCAGCCGGGGTGTTCACCGCAAAGCAGGCCATCGAGCTGACCGCCTTCCGGGGCAAGGCCATGGCGGAGGCCGCAAAGGGCCTTGCCTGCGGCATGACCGCCGTGCTGGGGCTGGACAGAGAAAAACTGTCTGCCTGCTGCGAACAGGCGGCGGAGACGGGCTGTGTGCAGATCTGCAACTACAACTGCCCTGGGCAGCTGGTCATCGGCGGCGAAAAGGCCGCTGTGGAGCAGGCTGCCGCGCTGGCAAAGGAAGCCGGTGCCCGCCGCTGCATCCCGCTGAAGGTCAGCGGCCCCTTCCACACAAAGCTGATGGCTCCCGCAGGGGATGCGCTGGCACAGCGCTTTGCGGGCGAAAACTTCGGCACCATGGAGACGCCGGTGCTGTTCAACTGTCTGGGGCATGAAAAGGCCGAGACCGACAGCATCCCGCAGCTGCTGGTAAAGCAGGTGCAGAGCAGCGTCTACATGGAGGACACTTTGCGCCGTCTGGGCGAGCTGGGTGTGGACCACATTCTGGAAGTCGGCCCCGGCAACGCCCTGAGCGGCTTTGTGAAAAAGACCCTGCCCGGGGTGGTCTGCACCGCAGTGGAGACCCCGGAACAGCTGGATGCAGTGCTGACCGCATGGAAGGATGCAGAATGAGTGAAGAAAAGCTGACCCGCGCCGCCATTGTTACCGGCGGCAGCCGGGGCATTGGCCGCGCAGTGTGCGTGGCACTGGCAAAGCAGGGCTGCAATGTGGTGGTGAATTACTGCCACGGCGCAGAGCCTGCGGAGCAGACGGCAGCGCTCTGCCGCGCCGAGGGCGTGCAGGCGGTGACCGTGCAGGCGGATGTATCCACCGCCGAGGGCTGCAAGGCGCTGTTCGATGCCGCTGCAGAGGCCTTTGGCCGGGTGGATGTGCTGGTGAACAACGCGGGCATCACCCGGGACAACCTGATTTTGCGCTTGACCGAGCAGGATTTTGAAGCGGTGCTGGACACCAACCTGAAAAGCGCCTTTCTCTGCTGCAAGGAGGCCGCCCGCCGCATGGTGCGCCAGCGCTATGGCCGCATCGTGAACCTTTCCAGCGTGGTGGCGCTGCGGGGCAACGCCGGGCAGACCAACTACGCCGCCAGCAAGGCGGGGCTCATCGGTCTGACCAAGAGCCTTGCCCGGGAGCTGGCCGCGCGGAACGTGACCGTGAACGCGGTAGCGCCGGGCTTTATCGACACCGACATGACTGCCGTGCTGCCGGAGGCGGTGCGCACCGGCATGACGCAGGGCATCCCCGCAGGCCGCGCAGGCCAGCCGGAGGATGTGGCACAGGCAGTGGCGTTTTTTGCCGCAGAACAAAGCAGCTATCTCACCGGGCAGGTGCTCTGTGTGGACGGCGGCATGGCAATGTAAAGGAGAACCCTTATGGAAAAACGCAGAGTTGTGATCACCGGCCTTGGCACGGTGAACCCGCTGGGCAACAATGTGGCGGACAGCTGGGCAGCAGCCCGTGCCGGTAAATGCGGCATCGGCCCCATCACCCAGTTCGACACCACCGACTTCAAGTGCAAGCTGGCTGGTGAGGTAAAGGATTTTGACCCCGAGACCGTGGTGGACAAAAAGGAAGTCCGCAAAATGGCACGCTTCACCCTGCTGGCACTGGGCGCTGCCGCTGAAGCCATTGCAGACAGCGGCCTTGATACCGAGGCCGAGGGCAAGGACATCGGCGTCATCCTGTCCAGCGGCATCGGCGGTCTGCCCACGATCGAGGAGCAGCACGCCCGCGGCGAGGAAAAGGGCATGGAGAAGGTAAGCCCCTACTTTGTGCCCATGGCCATTGCCAACATGGCAGCGGCACAGGTGGCCATCCGCTTCGGTCTGAAGGGCATGTGCACCTGCCCGGTCACGGCCTGCGCCGGCGGCACCAATGCCGTAGGCGACGCCTTCCACCGCATCCGGGACGGCTACGAGCCGGTAATGGTTTGCGGTGGTGCGGAAAGCTGCATCAGCCCCTTGGGCATCGGCGGCTTTACCAGCATGAAGGCGCTTTCCACCGCCACCGACCCGGATGCTGCCAGCCTGCCCTTTGACGCCCGCCGCGGCGGCTTTGTCATGGGCGAGGGCAGCGGTGTGCTGGTGCTGGAAGAACTGGAGCACGCAAGAGCGCGCGGCGCACACATCTATGCCGAGGTGGTGGGCTACGGTGCCAACTGCGATGCCTATCACTTTACCGCTCCGGCTCCCGGCGGCGCAGGTGCCATCGACTGCATGAAGCTGACCTTGGTGGATGCCGACATCGCACCGGAGCAGGTGGATCACATCAACGCCCACGGCACCGGCACCCACATGAACGATGCCTGCGAGACTGCCGCCATCCACGCCGTGTTCGGCGCACACGCCAAGGAGATGACCGTGGTCAGCACCAAGAGCATGACCGGCCATCTGCTGGGCGGCGCGGGCGGCATCGAGGCCGTGTTTACCGCGCTGGCACTGCGGGACCAGTTCGCCCCGCCCACCATCCACTACGCCCAGCCCGACCCGGAGTGCGATCTGGACTATGTGCCCAACACCGGGCGGCAGCAGGAGATGCAGTACGCGCTGAGCAACAGCTTGGGCTTTGGCGGCCACAACGCCTGCATCGCCCTGCGCAGATGGGAGGGCTGACCCATGGCAGAGCCCCGTACCGTGCGTGAAAACGCCAACACCCTGAGCAGTGTACAGATCGCGGAGATCCTGCCCCACCGCTACCCCTTTGCCCTCGTGGACCGCATTCTGGACTACGAGCCGGGGCAGTGGGCCATCGGCCGCAAGTGCGTTACCCGCAACGAGGAATTTTTCAACGGCCACTTCCCGGCGCAGCCGGTCATGCCCGGCGTGCTGCTGCTGGAAGCACTGGCACAGACCGGCGCTGTGGCGGCGCTGAGCCTGCCGGAAAACAAGGGCAAGCTTGCGCTGTTCGGCGGTATCAAGAGTGCCCGCTTCCGCAAACAGGTCACCCCCGGGGACGTGCTCACCCTCCACTGCGAGCTGGTACAGCAGCACGGCGCTGTGGGCGTAGGCAAGGCCTCGGCATGGGTGGACGGCAAGTGCGCCGTCACCGCAGAGCTGACCTTTGTGCTGACCGACGCAGCAGAATAAAATGAATGAAAAAGAGATAGGCGATCCCTTTCGGGAAAGCCTATCTCTTTTTTGTGTCTGTTCCGGTCGGTTTACTCTGCGGCAGCTGTCCCGGCGTCTGCTTCAGCAGTGGGGGCAGACTCTGCCGTGGCGGTTTCTGTTGGGGCGGTCGCTGCCTGTTCCTTCTCCATCCACTCCCGCACGCGGTCGGGGCGGTTGGTGATGTAGGCATCGGCGCCGGTGCGCAGCAGGCTGCGGACGGCATCCTCCGTGTCCACCGTCCACAAAGACACCTTGATGCCCATCTCGTGCAGTTTGTCGATGAAACCGGCGTTTTTGTAGGCGGTGTGGTACTCACAGCTGACCCACTCCGGCACAAAGTCCAGACTGCGGATGTAGGCGGGCAGATCCCGTTGCGCCATCAGGTTTTTGTAGATCTCGTTCAGGCTCTCGCCGGGAAAGCTTGCCCGCAGCATACTTACCTTATCGCTCATCCAGCGGGTCATCCAGCTGCAATTTTCCTCGTCGGCTGCGCTCTCCGGTAGGGCGGTATCCATGGCTTCCATGTCCTCCATGCCGTTGGTCAGTCCCAGATCCTTCCAGATGATGGGCGGCGGCAGCAGCATGCTTTCCAGCTCGCCGTATACCAGCGCACCCACCCGCAGTTCGGGCATCAGCTGCTTTGCCTGCCGCAGCAGTGCGTGGTTGAAGGAAACAAGGATCACCTGTTCTACCATCTCGGTATGCTGCAGCACTTCCAGCACCCGGGGCACAAAGTCCGGGTCGTTGTCCATGGTGGATTTCAGTTCCAGATGCACGGTGCATCCCGGCATCTGCCTGCACAGTTCCATGGCCTCCTGCAGGGTGGCGATCTTCTCGTCCTGAAAGATGGCGCCTTTCCAGCTGCCAAAATCCAGTTCCTTTAAATCGCCCATGGTCATATCATAGATCTTGCCGGAAATATCCGTGTGCAGATCGATCATATAGTCGTGGTGGATCACAAGCCCGGCGTCAATGGTCTGCTGTACGTCCATCTCTACGCCGTCTGCGCCAATCTCCATGGCTTTTTTAAAGGCAGTCAGGGTGTTTTCCGGTGCAAGATAGGAAGCACCGCGGTGTGCAATGATTTGTGGTGTCATAAATTTTCTCCGTTATCGGTTCTTCCTCACACGTTTACGCCCCGGCGCTGCCATACCGCAAACAGTGCCGGGGCGCTTGCTCAGGTCAGGTCCTCGCCGTCCGAAGCGATGACCTTTTTATACCAGTAAAAACTGTCCTTCCGGCTGCGGGCAAGGGTGCCGTTGCCGTCGTTGTCCTTGTCCACATAGATAAAGCCGTACCGCTTTTTCATCTCGCCGGTGGAGGCGCTCACAAGGTCGATGGGACCCCATGTGGTGTAGCCCATCAGGGGCAGACCGTCCTCGTTGACGGCCTTTTCCATCTCTTCGATGTGCGCCCGCAGGTAGTCGATGCGGTAGCTGTCGTGGATGGAGCCGTCCGGCTCTACGGTATCCACCGCACCCAGACCGTTCTCCACGATGAACATGGGCTTTTCGTACCGGTCGTAGATGGTGTTCAGGGTCACCCGTAGACCCACCGGGTCGATGGCCCAGCCCCACTCGCTGACTTTCAGGTAGGGGTTCTTCACCGATGCAGACACGGCGTTGCCTTCCGCATTCTCTGCCGCCATCAGCTCCTTATCCACCGTGATGCAGCGGCTGGAATAGTAGCTGAAGGATACAAAATCCACCGTGCCCTCCCGCAGCGTGCGGTCGTCCTCGGGCTGTGTGTGCAGCTGCACCCCGGCGCGCTCCATCCGCTTTTTAGCCCACACGGGGTAAGCGCCGCGCACCTGTACATCGGTAAAGAAGTAGTTGTCCCGGTCTGCCTCCTGCGCCGCCCGCACATCCTCCGGGGCGCAGGTGCGGGGGTAGAACTGCCCTGCCGCCAGCATACAGCCCACCATGGCGTCCGGCATTTTTTCGTGCGCCAGCTTTACCGCCTTTGCGCTGGCCACCAGCTCGTGATGGGCGGCCTGATACTTGACCTGCTCCACATTCTCGCCGGGGTGGAATACCAGCCCGGCGCCGGTAAAGGACAGGTGCAGCAGCATGTTGATCTCGTTGAAGGTGAGCCAGTACTTCACCTTGCCCTTGAAGCGGTCGAACAGCACCTCGCAGTAGTGGACATAGGCGTCCACCATGCGGCGGTCTTTCCAGCCGCCGTATTTTTTGATGAGGGCAATGGGAGTGTCAAAGTGGCAGATGGTGACCAGCGGCTCGATGCCGTACTTATGGCACTCGTCAAAAATGCTGTCGTAGAAAGCCAGTCCTGCCTCGTTGGGCTGAGCGTCATCGCCGTTGGGCAGGATGCGGGTCCATGCAATGGACAGCCGGAAGCACTTGAAGCCCATCTCTGCAAACAGGGCGATATCCTCTTTATAATGGTGATACAGGTCAATGGCCTCGTGGCTGGGGTAGAAATGTGCGTCATCGCAGCCCAGCATTTCCATATAGCCCGTTGCCACCGGAAAACGGTCCGGGCCGAAGGGGGTCACATCCACCGTAGCCAGACCCTTGCCGTCTGCCTGCCATGCACCCTCGCACTGGTTGGCAGCGGTAGCGCCGCCCCACAAAAAGCCCTTGGGAAATTTGCCCATACTCTTTACCTCCTTGTTTACTTTTGCGCCCCTGCGGAGCGCAGATATACGCATACTACTATGATACCGCAACCGGCGGCGCTTGTCCATGACTGCATTTTGCAAAGGTGCGTGCATTTGAGGATAAAGTACGACTTTTATCGTCAAAACGCCGAAATTTCCTGCTGCTTTTTGCGCACTTTTCACGATAAAAACACAAAACTTGCCCGTTTTTCTTTTATTCTGTTCCTTTTAAACCGCGCGGCAGTATGGTAGAATAATAGGGTAAGAACTGCGCTGCGCTGCTGCGCTGCTGAGAACATGGAAAAATGGAGTGTTTGATTATGACTGAGTTCAAACCCATCAAAGAAGGCAAAGTCCGCGAGATCTACGACAATGGCGACAGCCTGATCATGGTTGCCACCGACCGCATTTCTGCGTTTGACGTCATCCTGAAAAACAAGGTCACCAAAAAGGGCACCGTGCTCACCCAGATGAGCAAGTTCTGGTTCGATTACACCCGCGATCTGCTGCCCAACCACATGCTGAGCGTGGATGTGCAGGATATGCCGGAGTTCTTCCGCCAGCCCCAGTTCACCGGCAACAGCATGATGTGCCGCAAGCTGACCATGCTGCCCATCGAGTGCATCGTGCGCGGCTACATCACCGGCAGCGGCTGGGCAAGCTACCAAAAGACCGGCAAGGTGTGCGGCATCCAGCTGCCCGAGGGCCTGCAGGAGTCCGATAAGCTGCCCGAGCCCATCTACACCCCCTCCACCAAGGCAGAGATCGGCGACCACGACGAGAACATCTCCTACGAGCAGAGCATCGACGTGCTGGAGAAGAAGTTCCCCGGCCACGGTCTGGAGTACGCCACCAAGCTGCGGGACTACACCATTGCCCTGTACAAGAAGTGCGCCGAGTATGCACTGTCCCGCGGCATCATCATTGCCGACACCAAGTTCGAGTTTGGTCTGGACGAGGACGGCAACGTGGTGCTGGGCGATGAGATGCTGACCCCGGACTCCTCCCGCTTCTGGCCGCTGGAGGGCTACGAGCCGGGTCACAGCCAGCCCTCCTTCGACAAGCAGTTCGTGCGCGACTGGCTGAAGGCCAACCCCGACAGCAACTACGACCTGCCGCAGGATGTCATTGACAAGACCATTGCCAAGTATCTGGAGGCCTACGAGCTGCTGACCGGCAAAAAGCTGTAAGCGTATCCCGTATCCATAAAAATCAAGGCTGCTACGGAAAATTTTCCGCAGCGGCCTTTTTTGCGCCCCGCCCTCTTGACAAGGGGCGGGGAGATGGGTAATATATGTATCGCATCAAACAGTTTTACATCGAACAATTTGAACAGAGGAAAACCATTATGTGTACACAGCACCCTATTGAAGAGCCCTGCAAGCTGGACCCGCCGTGGGAAGGGCCGCAGGTCATCCCCGCCCAGCTGCACCGGGTGGATAACCTGATCTTCCGCAGGCTGAACCAGTTTTCCCGCGCCAACGGGGTAGAGCAGACCACCCCCATGCACGGGTGGATCATCGAGTATCTCTACCGCCACCGGGACGAGCCGGTGTTCCAGCGGGACATCGAGCGGGAATTTTCCATCACCCGCTCCACGGTGACGAACATTTTGCAGCTGATGGAGCGCAAGGGCTACATCCAGCGGCTGAGCGTGCCGCAGGACGCCCGGCTCAAGCAGCTGGTGCTGACCGAGGAGGGCATCCAACGGCACGAAAAGACCCTGCTGTCCTTCCACCAGACCGACGACTATGTGGCCGGACTGCTGACCGAGGAGGAGAACGCAGAACTGCTGCGGCTGCTGAACAAGCTGCGGGAAGCACTGAAATAACGATCTTTTCCGTCAAAACGCCGAAAAAGGACTTGTTAAATTAGTAATTATGAACATTTTACGAAACGTCTTGACATTTAAATTGTTTTGTATAAAATTGTTTTGTACCAAACAAATAAAATTAACAGGAGGGAACTCAGATGATCAAAAAGCTTGTGTCGCATCTGGGCGAGTATAAAGCCGCCTCGATCAAGACACCGCTCTTTGCTGCGCTGGAAGCCATTATGGATGTGCTGCTGCCCACCATCATGGCCTTTATCATCGACCAGGGCATTGAAAAGGGCGATATGAACGCCATCATCCGCTACGGCCTGCTTACCTTTCTGGTGGCAGCCATTGCGCTGGTGCTGGGCGTGCTGGCGGGCAAGTACGCCGCCGAGGCATCCACCGGCTTTGCCGGAAATCTGCGCGATGCCATGTATGAAAACATCCAGCATTACTCTTTTTCCAACATCGACAAATTCTCCACGGCGGGTCTTGTTACCCGTATGACCACCGACGTGACCAACGTGCAGAACGCTTTCCAGATGATCCTGCGCATGTGCGTGCGCGCCCCGGTGCATCTGGTGTTTGCAATGTTCATGGCTGTGATCATCGGCGGCCCGCTGTCGCTGGTGTTCGTGGTGGCAATGGCCTTTCTGGTGGCGGTGCTGGCTGCCATCATGATCCCCACCTTCCACATCTTTGACCGTGTGTTCAAGAACTACGATAACCTCAACGCCTCGGTGCAGGAGAATGTCTCTGCCATCCGCGTGGTCAAAAGCTTTGTGCGCGAGGGCTTTGAAAACGAAAAATATACTGCTGCCTGCGAGAGCCTGTACAAGCAGTTCGTCAACGCGGAAAGCCGCCTGAGCTTCAATAACCCCGCCATGCTGGTGGCGGTGTACGGCTGCAACATCGCGCTGAGCTGGTTCGGCGCAAAATATGTGCTGCACGGTGCCATTACCACCGGCCAGCTGAACGCCCTGTTCGGCTATATCATGAACATCCTTATGGCACTGATGATGCTGAGCACGGCCTTTGTCATGATCGCTATGTCCGCCGCCTCTGCCAAGCGTATCGTGGAGGTGCTGGACGAGCACACCGACCTGTCCCCGGCAAAGCAGCCGGTGCAGCAGGTGGCAGACGGTAGCATCCAGTTCGACCACGTTACCTTCAAGTATAAGCACGGCAGCGGCCAGCCGGTGCTGAACGATATCAGCTTTACCATCCGGCCCGGCGAGACGCTGGGCATCATCGGCGGCACCGGCAGCGCAAAATCCAGTCTGGTGCAGCTGATCC
>OHHG01000316.1_pt1 | contig 18496 bp, 14 predicted proteins | sample 1567991 | NCBI WGS metagenome assembly OHHG01 (sample SAMEA3879588, study PRJEB24766) | human gut metagenome | biome: human-associated habitat; feature: feces | place: USA | collected 1985/1987
TATGCGTGTATAATAAATAGAAGTTAAAAAAAGGACGGACTGTATAAAAATGACAAGAATATTCATTGACGGTAAAGCCGGCACCACCGGACTGAAGATTTTTTCCCGGTTCCAGAACCGACCGGAACTGGAGCTGATTCAAATTGACGAGGACAAGCGAAAGGACCCGGCAGAGCGAGCCAAGTGCATAAACGATTCGGACATTACCTTTCTCTGTCTCCCAGACCCGGCAGCCATTGAAGCGGTGGCACTGGTTACCAACCCTAAGGTGAAGTTGATTGACACCTCCACTGCCCACCGTACCCTGCCGGACTGGGCCTATGGGTTCCCGGAGCTGGCACCCGCCTTTCGAGAGAAGATCGCAAGCTCCAACCGTATTGCGGTGCCCGGCTGCTATGCCAGCGGGTTTAACGCTTTGGTCTATCCCCTGGTGTCCGGCGGCATATTACCCGCCGACTATCCCATTGTGTGCTACGCCATGAGCGGTTACAGCGGCGCTGGGAACAAAGGCATTGCCCAATATGAAGCGGCCGATCGGGATCCTGAACTGGACAGTCCCCGGCAGTACGCACTGACCCAGCAGCACAAGCACTTAAAAGAAATGGGCGCCATCAGCCGCTTGGCGCGCACGCCCATTTTCGCTCCCCATATTTGTGACTATCCCTGCGGGATGACCGTATCCGTGCCGCTGTTTGCCGACCTACTGAAAAAGCGAATGACCCCGGCAGATATGCAGGCGTTCTACGCAGAGCACTACGGCGACAGCCGAGTGGTCAAGGTACGCCCCCTGGGTTACAGCGAAAGTATGATCGGCGCCAACAATATGGCCGGTCGGGATGACATGGAAATTGAGATCAACGGCAACGACGAAAGGCTGCTACTCACTGCTCGGTTTGATAACCTGGGCAAGGGCGCATCCGGCGCTGCCATTCAGTGTATGAACATTGCCCTGGGGCTGGATGAAGTCACCGGGCTGACGATAGGAGAATAAAGTATGACCAAGATTGACGGCGGCATTTGTGCCGCAAAAGGGTTCAAAGCCAGCGGCACCTACTGCGGCATAAAAAAGCCGGCAGTAGAAAACCCGAACCCGGACTATGTACATAAAAACGATATTTGCCTGGTGGCCTGTGATGTGCTGTGCAACACCGCTGCGGTATATACCCAAAACAAAGTGAAGGGCGCACCAATACTTGTAACCAAAGACCACTTGGCAAAAAGCGGTAACAAGGCCAAAGCCATCATTGCCAACTCAAAAAACGCCAACACCTGCAATGCAGACGGCGTAGAAAAAGCAGCCAAAATGTGCCAGCTGGTGGCAGACGAAATGGGTCTGCCTGTTGAACAGGTGCTGGTGGCTTCCACCGGTGTCATCGGCCAGGTGCTGCCCATTGAGCCAATTATTACTGCCGTGCCTACGCTGGTGAAAGAGCTGGATTATGGCAAAAACGAAGAAGCGGCTACCGCCATTATGACCACCGATACAGTGAAGAAAGAGTATGCAGTAGAGTTCCAGCTGGACGGCAAAACCTGCCGCCTGGGCGGTATGGCCAAAGGCTCCGGTATGATCCACCCCAATATGGCCACTACCCTGAACTTTATCAGCACCGACTGCGCCATCAGCGCGGAAATGCTGCAACAGGCGCTGAGCGAGATCGTAAAAGTCACCTACAATTGCCTGTCCATTGACGGCGATACCTCCACCAACGATATGGTAGAAATCATGGCCTCCGGTCTGGCGGGCAATGCGGAAATCACCGCCCCCGGCCAGGCGCTGGACACCTTTAAGGCTGCCCTTTATGATGTGATGGCCAACCTGACCCGTATGCTGGCCAAGGACGGCGAGGGCGCCAGCAAGCTGCTGGAATGCGTGTGCTCCGGCGCGCCCACTAAGGACACCGCCATTATCGTTGCCAAGGAAGTGATCGGCTCTACCCTGTTCAAATGCGCCATGTTCGGCGAGGATGCCAACTGGGGTCGGGTGCTGTGCGCCATCGGTTACGCCCCGGCGGAATTCGACATTGACAAGGTGGATGTGGCCTTAAAATCCACAGCCGGTACGGTCACCGTGTGTCAAAACGGCGCCGGTGTAGACTTCTCTGAGGAAGAGGCCGCCAAGGTACTGGCAGAGGACGAGATCTATATTTTAGTGGATCTGAACCAGGGGGACGAAAAAGCCACCGCCTGGGGCTGCGACCTGACCTACGACTATGTAAAAATCAACGGCGACTACCGCACCTGATTTTATTAAGAATATAAGCGAACGGAGTGAGAGAATGGAAATTGCAAATCACCAAAAGGCGGAGATCCTGGCAAGAGCCTTGCCGTACATTCAGATGTACCGCAAGAAAGTCATTGTTGTAAAATACGGCGGCAACGCCATGATCAATGAAGAACTGAAAGAAACCGTCATGAACGATCTGGTACTACTGTCCACCATCGGTATTCATGTGGTGCTGGTGCACGGCGGCGGTCCGGAGATCAATAAGACCCTGGAGCGTATGCACATGGACTCCAAGTTTGTGGACGGTCTGCGGGTTACCGATAAAGAGACCGCAGAAGTGGTGCAAATGGTACTGGCCGGTAAAGTGAACAAAAGCCTGGTGTGCCAGATCGGCAACCTGGGCGGCCACGCCATCGGTCTGTGCGGGCTGGACGGCAATATGCTAAAGTGCAGACCGGTAGACGATGTCCATGGCTATGTGGGTGAGATCACAGACATCAATATGGAAGTGGTGGAAGAAGCCATTTCCAAGAACTTCATTCCGGTGATCTCCACCATCGGCTACGATGAAGACGGCAACTGCTACAACATCAATGCAGACACGGTGGCTGCCGCAGTGGCCGGCGCTTTGCAGGCAGAGGCACTGATCTCCATGACCGATGTGGTGGGTCTGTTGCGAGATAAGGACGACGAAAACTCGCTGATCCACAGAGTCTATATTAGCGACACCCCGGCGCTGATTGCCGACGGCATTATCGGCGGCGGCATGATCCCCAAGATCGACTCCATGACCGAGGCCCTGCGCCGCGGGGTCAAAAAAGCATTTATAATCGACGGCCGCGTGCCCCACTCCATCTTGATGGAGCTGCTTACCGATGAAGGTATGGGCACCATGTTCCGCAGCAGATAAAGAGGAAGACCATGAACACAAAAGAACTGGATAATCAATATGTAGCCCACGCCTACGGGCGCTTTGATGTGGCGCTGACGAAAGGTCAAGGCTCTACCCTCTACGACGAGGACGGCAAAAAATACATCGACTTCGGATCCGGCATCGGGGTAACTGCCTTTGGCATCAACGATCCGGTCTGGACCAAAGCTGTGGAAGAACAGCTGCACCGGGTGCAGCACACCTCCAATCTCTACTACACCGCCCCCTGCGCCAAGCTGGCGCAGCTGCTGTGTGAAAAGAGCGGAATGAAAAAGGTGTTCTTCGGCAACTCCGGGGCAGAGGCCAACGAGGGTGCCATCAAATTTGCCCGCAAGTATAGCTTTGACAAATACGGCGCCGGGCGCAGCACCATCATTACCCTTGTCAACTCATTCCACGGCCGCACCATTACCACTCTGGCGGCCACAGGACAAGACAGCTTTCACACGGTATTTGACCCCTTTACACCCGGGTTCAAATACTGCCCGGCCAATGATATAGAGGCACTGCAAGCGGCAGCCACGGACGATGTGTGCGCTGTGCTGTTTGAATGCGTACAGGGCGAAGGCGGCGTGAACAACCTAAGTCCAACATTCGTAAACGCCATTGCCAAGCTGGCAAAGGAAAAAGACATTCTGATCGCTGTAGATGAAGTGCAGACCGGCAACGGCCGCACCGGCACCTACTTTGCCTACCAGCAATACGGCATTACGCCGGACATTGTAACCACGGCTAAAGGCCTGGGCGGTGGACTTCCCATCGGCGCCGTGCTGTTTGGGGAAAAGCTGCAAGACACCATGACCCCCGGCTCCCACGGCTCTACCTTTGGCGGCAACCCGGTGGTGGCTGCCGGTGCCTGCTCCATTGTGGAGCGGATCGACGACGACTTCCTGAGGGAAGTACAGCGCAAGAGCGAGAAGATCCGCACGGCGCTGGCAAAAGTGAAAGGCGTCCAGAGCATCAGCGGTATGGGGCTGATGCTGGGGATCGAAACGGACAAACCCGCAGGAGAAGTGGCCAAGGCTTGCCTGGCAAACGGCCTGCTGATCTTAACGGCAAAAACAAAGCTTCGTCTGCTGCCGGCGCTGAACATCAGCGATGCGGAGCTGGACGAGGGACTGGAGATACTGAAAGGAGTGCTTGAAGCATGAAACATTTACTGAAACTGGCGGACCTGGACAAAGGCGATATTCTGGACATTCTCAACTTGGCAGACCAGCTGAAATATGAGAACCAGCATGGCATTGAACACCACCACTTAAAGGGAAAGACCCTGGGTATGATCTTTCAAAAAAGCTCTACCCGCACCCGGGTCAGCTTTGAGACCGGCATGTACCAGTTGGGCGGCCAGGCACTGTTCCTTTCCAACCGAGATTTGCAGATCGGCCGCGGCGAGCCGGTGCAGGATACCGCGCGCGTTCTGAGCCGCTATCTGGACGGCATCATGATCCGCACCTTTGCACAAAAAGAGGTGGAGGATCTGGCAGAGTACGGCTCCATTCCCATCATCAACGGCCTGACCGATTACTGCCATCCCTGCCAGGTGCTGGCGGATCTGATGACCATTCGCGAGTATAAGAAGAGCTTTGACGGGCTGAAATTCTGCTTTATCGGCGACGGCAACAATATGGCAAACTCCCTAATCGTAGGCGCCATCTCCATGGGTATGGAGTGCGCCATCGCCTGCCCCAAGGACTACCAACCGGACGCCCAGATCATGGCCTGGGCCAAGGAGAACGGCACCTTCACTTGCAGCGAGGATATTTTGGCCTGCGCCAAAGACGCAGATGTGGTCTACACGGATGTGTGGGCCTCTATGGGTCAGGAAGAAGAAAAAGCAGAGCGGGAAAAGATCTTTAAGAACTACCAGATCAACGACGAAGTAATGGCCGCCGCCAAGCCGGACGCTATGGTGCTCCACTGCCTGCCCGCACACCGAGAGGAAGAGATTACCGCCAAAGTGTTTGAAGCCCACGCCAATGAGATCTTTGACGAAGCAGAAAACCGCCTGCACGCCCAAAAGGCCGTGCTTGTGAAGCTGTTAGGTTAAACTATGAAAAAACAGAAAGTATATCTCTGTCTGGAGAACGGACAAACCTTTGAGGGCTATCGTTTCGGTGCCGGTGGCGAAATTCAGGGCGAACTGGTATTTACCACCGGTATGGGCGGTTATATCGAGACCCTGACGGACCCCAGCTATTACGGCCAGATCGTGCTGCAAACCTTTCCCCTCATCGGTAACTACGGCTTTATCCCGGAAGATATGGAGAGCCCCAAAAGCTATGTAAGCGCCTATATCGTGCGTGAGTATTGCGAGGCACCCTCCAACTTCCGCTGCCGGGAGACACTGGACGATTTCTTAAAATCCCAAGGCATTATCGGCGTCTACGGCGTAGATACCAGAGAGATCACAAAGACCATTCGGGAAAGCGGTGTAATGAACGCCGTGATCTGTGACGATCCCCGTGTGGTGGACTATAACAAAGTGCGGGACTATGCGGTCGCAGACGCAGTAAAAAGCGTGTCTGCTCCCAAGCCTCAACTGCTGTCTGCCGACGAACACAAGCACAATGTGGTGCTGCTGGACTACGGCGCCAAGGCCAACATTGCAAGAGAACTGAACAAGCGTGGCTGCAATGTGGCGGTCATGCCCTACGACACCAAGGCGGAGGACATCTTAGCGCTGCACCCGGACGGCATTATGCTGTCTAACGGTCCCGGAGATCCGGCAGAGAACACCGCCGCCATTGCTCAGCTGAAAAAGCTCATCGGCAAGGCGCCTATTTTTGGCATTTGCCTGGGGCACCAACTGCTGGCACTGGCTATGGGCTGCAAGACGGAAAAGCTGAAATACGGTCACCGTGGCGTGAACCAGCCGGTAAAAGACCTGCAAACCGGGCGCACCTATATCTCCAGTCAAAACCACGGCTACGCGGTAGTGAACGATACCATTGAGGCCAGCGGCGGCACCCTGCGCTGGGTAAACGCCAACGACGGTACCTGCGAGGGGATCGACTATCCTGCCCAGAACGCCTTTACGGTACAGTTCCATCCGGAGGCGTGCAGCGGGCCCCACGACACCCGCTTTTTGTTCGACCGGTTTTTACAGATGATGGGAGGCGAGAGCCATGCCGCTGAATAAGAATATCAAAAAGGTACTGGTGATCGGCTCCGGCCCCATCGTCATCGGCCAGGCGGCAGAGTTTGACTATGCCGGCGCCCAGGCCTGCCGGGTGCTGAAAGACGCCGGACTGGAAGTGGTGTTGGTCAATTCCAACCCGGCCACCATTATGACGGACAAAGCGCTGGCGGACCATATTTATTTAGAGCCGCTGACGGAAGAGACCGTGAAGCGCATTATTGAAAAAGAGCACCCGGACTCCATCTTAGGCGGCCTGGGCGGCCAAACCGGCCTGACCATCAGTATGCAGCTGGCAAAGGACGGTTATTTGGACAAAATGGGCGTGACCCTGCTGGGCACAACTGCCCAGGCTATTGACAAAGCCGAGGACCGGCAGCTGTTCCGCGACACCATGATGAAGCTGGGCCAGCCTGTGGTCCCCAGCGACATTGCCACCACCCCGGAGCACGCACGGCAGATTGCCGCAGAGATTGGCTACCCGGTGATTATTCGTCCGGCCTTTACCCTTGGCGGTGCCGGCGGTGGCGTGGCTTATAACCAGCAGCAGCTGGATGTAATTGCCAAAAACGGTCTGATGCTCTCCCCCATTACCCAGGTACTGGTGGAGCGGTACATTGCCGGTTGGAAAGAAATTGAATTTGAAGTGATGCGGGACAGCGCCGGCAATGTGATTGCCGTGTGCTCTATGGAAAACTTTGACCCGGTGGGCGTTCACACCGGTGACTCCACCGTCATTGCCCCGGCTGTGACCCTGGCGGATAAAGAGTACCAAATGCTCCGTTCCGCATCTCTGGATATTATCACCGAGCTGGGCATTGAGGGCGGCTGCAACTGTCAGTTTGCCCTGAACCCGGAGAGTATGGAGTACAGCGTGATTGAGGTCAATCCCCGGGTCAGCCGTTCCTCTGCCCTGGCGTCCAAGGCCACCGGCTATCCCATTGCCAAGGTGACCACCAAAATCGCTTTGGGTTATACCCTGGACGAGATTAAAAACGATGTAACCGGCAAGACCTGTGCCTGCTTTGAGCCGACCCTGGATTATGTGGTAGTCAAGGTGCCCAAGTGGCCCTTTGACAAGTTCGTCAACGCCTCCCGCAAGCTGGGCACCCAAATGAAAGCCACCGGCGAAGTGATGAGCATTGCACCCTGTTTTGAGGCCGCCATTATGAAGGCAGTGCGCGGCGCAGAAATCGGGCTGGACACACTGAATAACAAGGCTCTGGACGGACTGGATATACACGAGAAGCTGCACGATCAGGACGATCTGCGGCTGTTCTCCGTATTCGCTGCGCTGAAAAAAGGCGTGCGTATAGAGGAAATCCACCAAATCACCATGATCGACGAGTGGTTCCTGGCTAAGCTGAAAAACCTGGCGGATTATGAAAAAGAAATCACCGGGCTGCCCCTATCCCGGGAGCAGTATATGCAGGGCAAGCACTACGGTTATACCGATGAAGCCCTGGCGCGCATCAGCGGCGGCTCCATTCCCTATCATCAGGACTGCGTCTATAAAATGGTAGACACCTGCGGTGCGGAATTCGCTGCAGAGACGCCCTACTTCTATTCCACCTATGACGCCCACTGCGAAGCCCGCAGCCTGCCCCAAAGCGGCAAGCAAAAGATCATTGTACTTGGCTCCGGCCCCATCCGCATTGGGCAGGGCATTGAGTTTGATTACAGCTCCGTGCACTGTGTGTGGACGCTAAAAGAGCTGGGCTATGAAGTCATTCTGATTAACAACAACCCGGAGACGGTATCCACTGACTTTGACACCGGCGATCGACTGTACTTTGAGCCGCTGTGCCCGGAAGATGTGATGCAGGTCATTCAGGTGGAAAAGCCCATTGGGGTGGTGGTTGCCTTTGGCGGCCAAACCGCCATTAAGCTGACCAAATTCCTGGATGAAAAAGGTATTACGATTTTGGGCACCAGCGCCGAGTCCATCGACATTGCCGAGGACCGTGAACGGTTTGACGCATTGCTGGAAAAATTCGGCATTTTCCGTCCCAAGGGCACCAGCGTGATGACCATGCCCCAGGCACTGGTAGCAGCCAACGAACTGGGCTATCCGGTGCTGCTGCGCCCCAGCTATGTGATCGGCGGACAAAATATGACCATCGCCTACACGGATGATGATGTGCGCCGCTATATGGAACTAATTCTGGCACAAGGGATTGAAAACCCGGTGCTGGTAGACAAGTATATGATGGGCACAGAGTTGGAAGTGGACTGCATCAGCGATGGCAAAGATGTGCTGATTCCCGGCATTATGGAGCATATTGAACGGGCCGGTGTACACTCCGGCGACTCTATTGCCGTGTATCCCCCTTACAACCTGAACGATGTGATGCTCCACAAGATCTGCGATGTAAGCGAAAAGCTGGCGCTTTCCTTGGGCACCAAAGGACTGGTTAACATTCAGTACCTGATTTATCGCAACGAATTGTATGTAATCGAGGTGAATCCCAGAGCCTCCCGCACCATTCCCTATATCAGTAAAGTCACCGGCGTGCCCATGGTGGAACTGGCAACAAAAATTATGGTAGGCGAAAAGCTGCAAGACCTGGGCTACGGCACCGGGCTGTATCGCACGCCGCCGTACTTTGCGGTAAAAGTGCCGGTATTCAGCTTTGAAAAACTCAATGATGTAAACTCTCAGTTAGGGCCGGAGATGAAATCCACCGGTGAGGTGCTGGGCGTAGGCAAAAACTTGAACGAAGCGCTGTTTAAGGGGCTGGTATCTGCCGGATATAAGGTAGAAAGCCAAAAGCAGGGTCGCCACGGGGTACTCATCACCGTAACAAAGCAAGACCGGTTTGAGATCGTGGGTCTGGCGAAAAAGCTGGACGACCTGGGCGCAGAATTATGGGCAACGCCGGAGACGGCGGCGGCTATTCGCTCTCTGGGTATTGAGGTGCATGTGGTCAACAAGCTGCGCCAGGACAACTCCATTATGGACTTGGTAGAGAGCGGCAAATTGGACTACATTGTCTACACCGGCAAGAGCGATAAAAAGTCCATTGCAGACTATATTAAACTGCACAACCGGGCCAATCAGCTGGGCATTGCCACCCTGACCAGCCTGGACACCGCCAACGCCCTGGCAGATATTATCGCCTCTCGCTACAATCAAATGAACACCGAGTTGGTGGACATCAACCACATGCGCAGCGAAAAGGGCCTACTGAAATTCACCAAAATGCAGGGCAGCGGCGACGACTACATTTTCTTCAACAACCAATGCGGCATCATCACCTGTCCGGAGAGTCTGTCCATTGAATTCTCCGACCGGCACAAGGGCATCGGCGGAGACGGTATTGTACTGATTGAAAAGAGCGTGATTGCCGACGCCAGAATGCGCATTTTCAATATGGACGGCAGCGAGGGCCGTATGGCCGGCAACTCCATTCGCTGTGTGGGCAAGTACCTGTACGATAACGGCATGGTGCCTAAAACAGAGATGACCATTGCCACCGCCTCCGGCGTGCGGCACCTGCAACTGTTTACCCGCAACGGCAAGGTATCTTCTGTTACGGTAGATATGGGCAAGGCAGAGTTGAACCCGGCCAAGATCCCGGTTGACCTGCCCGGCGACAAAATCATCTCTCATCCGGTAACCATCGGCAACAAGGAATATAACATCACCTGCGTGGCTACCGGTAACCCCCACTGCGTGGTATTTGTAGACAATGTGGACAAGCTGGACCTGCAACAGATCGGTCCGCAATTTGAAAACAGTCCCCTGTTCCCGGAACGGGTAAACACGGAATTTGTGCGTGTCGTTAATGAGAGCACCATTAAAATGCGGGTTTGGGAGCGCGGCAACGGCGAGACCCCGGCCTGCGGCACCGGCGCCTGCGCAGCCGTTGTAGCTGCGGTGGAGAACGGCTACTGCAAAAAGGGCGTTGATGTTACCGTAAAGGTGCGTGGCGGCGACCTGCTGGTAAACAACACCGACGACCGTATTACCCTTACCGGCGACTGCAACACCGTCTATAAGGGAGAGATCGAATATTAAAGCCTAAGAAGGGCAGCAAAAAGCGCGTACAGATTTCTGTTCGCGCTTAAATTATGTTTTATTACAGTTTGACGATACCCAGCGTATCTAAAATAGAACTGATGAGAATGGCCAGCAGGCAAGGTGGTGCGATCCACTTAACCATCGCGGAATAAAACTTCTTCATCTTAAAGGGACCGTTCAGCTCAATTTCGTTGACAATCAGCTGGGGCTTCAGCACAAAGCCAACCATAATGCAGGTGAGCATACCCACAACCGGCATCAACAGACTGTTAGACACAAAGTCCAGGAAATCCAAAATGGAGAAACCGAAAATCGTAAAGGAGGACCACTTGCCAAAGCCCAAGGAGCAGCAAATGCCCAATGCCACGGCATATATATAACAGATCACCGTAGCCTTTTTGCGGCCCCAGTGGTAGCGATCGTCCAAACCGGACACAATGGCCTCCATCACGGATACGGAGCTGGTCAGCGCCGCAAACAGCACCAGAATAAAGAACCCGGCGCCGATCAAGCTGCCGATTTTCATCTCGGCAAACACCTTAGGCAGGGTTACAAACATCAGGCTGGGACCTTTGCCCAAGGCGCTTTCGTCCCCTCCCGAGTACACAAACACCGCCGGTACGATCATCAAACCGGCCAGGAATGCCACCAAAGTATCAAACACTTCAATCTGGCGCACGGACTGCTCAATGTGATCCTGCTTACGCAAATAAGAACCATAAGTGATCATAATGCCCATAGCCAGGGACATGGAGAAAAACAACTGCCCCAAAGCAGCCAGCACAGTCATCATGCTCAGCTTGCTGAAATCCGGCTTTAAATAATAAGCCACGCCGGCGCCGGCGCCCGGACGGGTGACTACAAAGATAGACAGCAGAATCGTCAAAATCAAAAGCGCCGGCATCAATACGCGGCTGAACTTTTCAATTCCCTTTTCTACGCCTAAAAATACGATCACCGCCGTAGCGGTCATAAACAGCAAAAACCACAAAAGCGGCTCGCCTGTACCGGAAATGAAAGCAGAAAAATAGTTGTCGCCGGCCGCGTCCTGAACGGCACCGGAGATCATCGTGGCGGTGTACTTGGTAACCCAACCGCCAATGACGCAGTAATAAGGCAGAATAAGTACCGGCACCAAAGTCACCAACTTGCCCATCCAGCTCCACTTTTTGTTCAGCGAGCCAAAGGCCTCCATAGGACTGAGCCGGGTTTTACGACCAATAGCGATCTCCGTGACCATCAGGGTAAAGCCAAAGGTCACCGCCAAAACAATATACACCAATAGGAAGATACCGCCGCCGTACTTAGCTGCCAAATAGGGAAAGCGCCACAGGTTTCCCAAACCCACAGCCGAGCCTGCCGCTGCCAGTACAAATCCCACTTTTCCGGAGAATGTACTTCGATTCTTTTTTGTTTCCATCAAACCATCCAATCTATAACTCTTATTTTACGGAGTAATGCTCTAATTATACTCATTCCGATGGGATTTGTCAATTCCGAACCGGTGGGATTTACCAATTCCCACGAAAACAAAGAAAGCCTGCACCGGCGGGTGCAGGCTCTTTCTTATTTGTTATTCCAAAATCATTTGCTGACCTTCACGGACTGCAAGATCCAGTAATGCAGAGTCAGGCAGTTTGAGGCAAAAGTCTTGCGCACATCGGCGCCCGGCGCTGCGGCCATCGGCTGAATGGTGCCGTCGCCCAACTGGGTGTACACAGCGTCCAGTTTCTTTTGCAGCTCCTCCTTTTTCTCACCGTCCGGCAGGTTGCAGGTAATGGCCTTGTTGGCGCAACCGGCATTGTAAATGGAAGCACCCATAAAGTCCTTTAAGCAAGCAGCCGCTGCAGTGCCGTATTCCTTCACCACAGAATAGGCGGCGCCTTCCTCGTTAAAACCGGAGCCGATCACAGTCACATCGCTAAGATCAAAAGTATTTTTCGCCGTGTAGAGAGAAGCGGACTTATCGCACCCGCCGGCAAAGAGCGCCTTGTCGCCCTTGTCAATCATGCTCTCTGCAATGGAGGCGTAACGATCCACCATCTCAAAGCTGGTATCATAGTAATACTCATTTTCCAGTGCCAGACCGGCGGAATTGCCATCCTTATCGCTGTTGGTCCAGTGGTCAAAATAGTAACCGTCCTTAGGTACGTTAGCGGTAATATGTACCGTATCGCCGGGCAGGTAGTAGCCGCTGCCGGTTCCGTTCTCTACCGTTACGGCAAATGTAGGATCGGCAGATGCCACATACACCGGGGTCAGTACCACCGGGTTCTCCTCCACCGTTACATTGGTGGACTTTTCCTTAGCGTTCTCAATATTCTCCGCATTACCGGTGCTCTCCCAGTGATCAAAGACCATACCCTGGGCTGCTGCCGGTGCGGTGACCCACACCTTTTCACCGACCGTGTTGTCATAGACTTTGTCCGTAGCGGATTTGTCCGCTTTCAGCACAGCCACGCTGCCAACGCTGCCCTCCGCCTTGGAGTAAACGGCGGTCAGTGTACAGTCACACTTCTCCACAATCAGGTTAATCTCGTTCTTTTTCTTGCTGGACACATTGACTTTCTTGTCCTTCACACCCTCGGTGTTGCTCTTAACCTCCCAGTGGTCGAACTTCTCCCCCTGCTCGTTAAACAGATCGCAGGAAACGGTCACATTCTGGCCCTCTTTGTAAGTACCGCTACCGTTGCCGTTCTTCACCACCACCTTGTGGCAGGTTTTGTCTGCCTCTTTGATGGGCTTATATACCGGAGTCAGAGTCACAGAGTAGTCATAATCCAGCAGCGGAGAGTCATAATCCGCATAATCCAACTGCACCGGTACGCCCAGGGTATCCGCTGCTGCGGCAGCGCCCTGTACAAATCCGGCACCGTAGTTGGAGGAATGGTCGTTCTGCACCGAGCCCAGGTAACCCAGCTTGGTATTCCCCTGAAGCACGGCAGAAAAGCCGGCCAAATAGCCGCTTTGCAGGTCATCAAAGCTGGCGCTCATTACATTGGGCAGCAGCCGCGCAGACTTGTCCCCGGCAGAATGGGGCACAGCGTCCAGCAAAACAAAATGCAGCTCCGGATACATGGTTGCCAGCTCGTAGCAGATCACGGCAAAGGTCTCGCCGGGCAGCACAATGTACTTGGCGCCCTTGTCCACAGCCAGTTTTACATACTGCTCCACCACATCGGTGGTCAGCTCTTGGTTCTCCTCTAATGCCGGCTGGTAATAGACGGCCTTAGCGGAATTCTCATTGGCATAGGTCTGCACCCCGTCCCAAGCGGACTGGTTATAGGCCTTATCGTGGATACTGCCACCATCGGTGATCAGCGCCACATCATACTTTAGATCTGATGTTTTTGTGCACCCTGCAAAGGCAAAAACGCCCACTGCCACCAGAGCCACACACAACAAAACGGAAAGGATCTTCTTCATCGCTCTATTGTCCCTCCAACAATAAAATACTACCCCTCAATGATACCAATGCAATAGATTTTGTTGATTTGGCGATGAAAAAACACTATAATGAAATCATAAAATTCCGAGGGGTGAAAATAATGGACACATTGAGCGCAAGCGTACTAAGAGACAGAAAGCCGCAAATCGGTATTGTGCTGGGCAGCGGACTGGGTGCCCTTGCAGACAGAATAGAAGGGGCAGAGGCTCTGCCTTACAGCGATATACCCGGTTTTCCGGTCTCTACGGCGCCGGGACACAAAGGACGATTTGTCTTTGGCACCATTGGCGGCAAAGAAGTGGTGATCATGGACGGCCGGGTGCACCTGTATGAGGGCTATACGCCCCAGCAGGTGGTGATGCCCATTCGCCTGATGCGCCAAATGGGCATTCACACCGTCCTATTGACCAACGCCAGCGGCGGTATTCGCCGTGATCTGCACGCCGGCGACCTGATGCTGCTGACGGACCACATTTCCAGTTTGGTCCCCTCTCCCCTGCGGGGTGAGAACGACCCTGCGCTGGGTGTACGCTTTCCGGATATGCGCCATGTGTATGACGAGGATTTGCAGCGCCTGTTTCGCCAAACAGCAAAGGCACTGGATATTCCGCTGAAAAGCGGCGTTTATATTCAACTGCAAGGCCCGGCATTTGAAACCCCGGCGGAGATCAAAATGTGCGCCGCTCTGGGTGCGGACGCCGTGGGTATGAGTACCGCCATTGAGGCGCAGGCTGCCCGGCACTGCGGATTGCGCGTGGCCGGCGTCAGCTGCATTACCAACCTGGCCAGCGGTCTGCTGGATTGTCCCTTAACCTCCGAGGAGGTGGGCGAAACCGCCGCTAAGGTGGCTGAGAATTTCCAATCCCTGATCCTTGAAACTGTGAAACGGATGTGACAATATGGAAAACTTGAAATACCAAGACGGAAAACTGGAGATTCTCGACCAGCGACTGCTGCCCAATGAAGCAAAGTGGCTGCCCATTGACAGCAAGGAAGCGGCCTTTGAAGCCATACAAACGCTGGCAGTACGGGGCGCACCGGCCATCGGTATTTTCGCCGCATTCTCTATGGCGTTGTTTGGCAAGGACGACCCGGCGGCGTGCAAAGCCTACTTAGACAGCGCCCGCCCCACGGCTGTGAACCTGAGCTGGGCCACTGCACGGCTGGCAAAGGTGATAGAAAATGGCGGTGACCCGATGGCAGAAGCCTTGGCGGTGCAGGCTGAGGACATAGAAATGTGCCGAAAAATCAGCGCTTACGGCTTGTCCCTGCTCCGGGATGGCGATGGTCTGCTGACCCACTGCAACGCCGGCGAGCTGGCTACAAGCCGCTACGGCACCGGACTGGGGCCGATCCTGCTGGGCAAGGAAAAGGGCTACAATTTTAAGGTGTTCTCCGACGAAACCCGTCCCCTGCTGCAAGGGGCGCGGCTCACCAGCTATGAATTGGAAAAAGCCGGCGTGGATGTGACCCTGATTTGTGACAACATGGCCAGCCAGGTGATGAAAAACGGCTGGATCCAAGCGGTGCTGGTAGGCTGCGACCGGGTGGCTATGAACGGTGACGCCGCCAACAAGATCGGCACTTCCGGGGTGGCCATTCTGGCAAAGCACTACGGTATTCCCTTTTATGTGCTTGGGCCTACCTCCACGGTGGATCCTCACTGTGCCACCGGCGCAGATATTCAGATCGAGGAGCGCCCCGGGGACGAGATCAAGGAGCTGTACTTTGAGCGCCCCACAGCGCTACCCCAAACGAAATGTTACAACCCTGCCTTTGATGTTACGGACCATGACCTGATCACCGCCATTATTACGGACAAAGGCATTTTGCGCCCGCCGTACACCGAGAGCCTGCGCGCCCTGTTTCAGGAGGAAGTATGATACGATTTTATAACGGTCCTGTGCTAACACTGCAACAGGACCAAATGAATATTACGCACCAAGAGGTATGGGTAGACGGCAACCGTATTGTGTGCCTGGGGGCAAACCCGGGGGCAAAAGCGGACCGGGAGATCGACCTGAACGGCGATCTGCTGATGCCGGCCTTTAAGAACGCCCACACCCACTCGGCCATGACATTTGGCCGCTCCTTTAGCGACGATCTGCCCCTACAAAGCTGGCTGTATGACAAAATCTTCCCCTTGGAAGCCAAGCTAACCGCAGAGGATATTTATCATCTGTCCCGACTGGCATTCCTGGAATATTTGGAGAGCGGCATTTCCGCCTGCTTTGATATGTATTACTTTCCGGAAGCCATGGCAAAGGCGGCGGTGGACGCCGGGTTCCGCACGGTAATGTGCGGTGCGGTCAATAATTTTAAGGAAAGCCCGGCGCTTCTGGAAGAATACTACAACACCTACAACAACGATCACCCGCTGGTGTCCTACCAACTGGGGTTCCACGCAGAGTACACCACCAACCGCTCCATTATGGAGGCCATTGCGGCGCTGGCAGAGAAGTACAAGGCGCCGGTGTATATGCACGCCAGTGAGACGGAGAGCGAGGTGCAGGACTGCATCGGCCGCTACGGCATGGCCCCTACGGCGCTGTTTGAGCAGCTGGGGCTGTGGAATTACGGGGGCGGTGCATTTCACAGTGTCTGGGTCAGCAATGAGGACCTGAACATTTACAAAAAACACGGCGTTTACGCAGTGCTGAATGCCGGCTCCAACGCCAAGCTGGCCAGCGGCATTGCCCCGGTGGAAAAAATGTTGCAAATGGGCATTCCCCTGGCGGTGGGCACAGACGGTCCCTCCAGCAACAACGCGCTGGATATGTTCCGGGAAATGTACCTGATCTGCGTACTGCAAAAACTGCGGGAGAAGAACGCCGCAGCGGCAGACGCCAACGCCATATTAAAAGCAGCCACCGCAGGTTCCGCCCGGTGTATGGGACTGCCGGAGGCGGACTGCATCGCCCCCGGTAAGCTGGCGGACCTAACCGTGATCGACCTGCATCGGCCCAATATGCAGCCCATCAACAACATCACCAAAAACCTGGTGTACAGCGGTGCCAAAACCAATGTACGCCTAACTATGGTAGACGGACGAATTCTCTACGAAAACGGCCTGTTCTTAAACACAGATACTGCTGAAATTTACAAGAACGCACAAACGGTCATTGACCGAATTCGATAAGGAGGCACAGCGATGAAAGTCTTATTGGTCAACGGATCTCCCCACCAGCACGGCTGCACTTACACAGCCCTGGCGGAGATCGCCCATACACTGCAAGAAGAAGACATTGACAGCGAGATCTTTTGGATCGGAAACAAGCCCATTGGCGGCTGCATCGGCTGCCACGGCTGTGTAAAGCTGGGTAAATGTGCCTTTGACGACGACCCGGTGAACGCCTTTACAGCCAAGGCAAAGGCAGCGGACGGGTTCATCTTTGGCTCGCCGGTACACTACGCAGCGGCCACCGGCAATCTGACCGCCTTTATGGACCGGGTATTCTATTCCGACGGTTGCGGCAAAGGCAGAGCCTTTTACTTAAAGCCCGCAGCAGCAGTAGCCAGCGCACGCCGGGCAGGCACCACCGCCACCCTGGACCAACTGAACAAGTACTTTACCATTGCTCAAATGCCGGTGATCTCCTCCCGGTACTGGAATATGGTTCACGGCTTTACTCCGGAAGATGTGATGAAAGACCTGGAAGGTCTGCAAGTGATGCGGGTACTGGCGCGGAATATGGCCTACTTCTTAAAGTGCAAGGCCGCCGGTGCCGCCGCTGGCGTGGAACCACCCAAAACGGAGCGAGCCATTCTCACTAACTTTATTGATTAAATCTTTTTTCACATTGGCAGACCGAGAGAAAGCGAGATAAATTTTGTTTTTTGCGTGCGGGAGCCGTACAACGGTACTGCCCCCGAGCAAAAGACAAAAAGCGCCAAAATCGGCTTGAACTCGATGTTCAAGCCGCGGCAGGAGCAAGCCCCTGCCCTATGAAACGCCTATTAGAATTTTATAAGAGGCGCGGTTTAGCCGCTTTATCGACAGTCTGAGAGCCATCGGCAATGCCGGTGGCTCTCTTTGTATAGTCTATTCTTATTTTGCTGCGGTCTCGCAGTACAGGCAGCGGTAGGTGCCCTTGTCCGGGTCAACCAGGGTGAACACATCATCCACCTGCTCGTGGTTGCTGATGCACGCCGGATTGGGGCAATGCACCATATTCACCAGCTTTTCCGGCAGACGCAGCGCCTGCTTTTCCGCCGCTTTTCCACCGCAGATCACATTCACGGTGGTATGGGGCGCCAGGTACGCCACCGCGTCCAAGTTCAAGTCAAACTTGTCCGTGGCGATCTTAAGCACATCTTTTTTGCCCATTTTAGAGGACTTGGCGTTTTGGATCAGCGCCACCTGGGCGTCTGTCTTGTCCAGCCCCAGCAGCTTATAAATACGCATACCCATACCCGCGGGGATATGGTCCAGTACATAGCCGTTTTGGATCGAATCAATGGATCACTTTCCATTACATCACCATTAAATACAACACGAATATTATCATCTACATTCAATTCTGGTGCTCCTCCTGCTGATACTACATCTTTTGTAACAGAAAATTCCTCATCAACAGAAATCCCACTATTAAATGCTTCTATACACCTAACATCAACATATTCTTTATTTACTTCCAAAACTTTTGCATTAAAATATGCTTGTTCTGCTTCATTTTTACATCCAGACAACGCTACTATACAGTAAGCGCTGGTTTGCTGCTGACGGCTAT
>OHHG01000324.1_pt1 | contig 18251 bp, 9 predicted proteins | sample 1567991 | NCBI WGS metagenome assembly OHHG01 (sample SAMEA3879588, study PRJEB24766) | human gut metagenome | biome: human-associated habitat; feature: feces | place: USA | collected 1985/1987
TGCTAATTAAGGTAGATAAAGCTAAAAGGGTGCGAGGCCCTTTTAGCTTTACCTGTTTTCCGATTCCCGCTCCGTTCGCAGGGCGGGATGTGTCGGATCGTCGGGAAGGAGAGGACGATGTGTTTGTGAACGTATCACCGTATATCGAATCCGCTCCCGAAAAGCCAAAAGAGGCTTTTTGCGAAGGGAATGTGCCGCAATATCGTCCTCTACGGACCAGGCGAGTTGAAAACAATGGAAGCCGGGCTGTGCTTCCCGAACGCCGAACAGCCGCAAACCCCATAATGTCAGAATCGTCGCCGCGGTCTGCGGGACGAAAATATATATGAACCGAGAATTAATAGTCAATGTAAACCCGACCGAGATTTCGATCGCCCTGTGCGAGGACAAGGTGCTGGTCGAGCTCAACAAGGAGCAGTGCCAGACGGGATTCGCCGTAGGGGATATTTATCTGGGCAAGGTGCGCAAGATCATGCCGGGGCTGAACGCCGCGTTCGTCAATATCGGCCATGAGAAGGATGCCTTTATCCACTATCTCGACCTGGGCTCCCAGTTCTCTTCGTTGCAGAAGCTGGTGGCGAGTTACCAGCCCGGCAAACGGGGAATCCGCCTGGACGCGATGAAGCTGGAGCCGCCGATCGAAAAGTCGGGCAAGATCGGCTCCTACCTGCAGGTGGGGCAGACCGTTATGGTGCAGGTGGCCAAGGAGGCGATTTCCACCAAGGGACCGCGCTTGACGGCCGATATTTCACTGGCCGGACGCAACGTGGTGCTGGTCCCTTTTTCGTCGAAGGTGTTCTTGTCGCAGAAGATCCGCTCGGCGGAGGAGAAGAAGCGGCTCAAGGGCATTGCAGCCGCCGTTTTGCCGAAGAATTTCGGCGTTATTATCCGCACGGCGGCTGTCGAGGCCAAGGACAGCGATATCGAACAGGATATCCGCTCCCTGTTGGACAAATGGCAGAAGACCCTGCAAAATATTCGCAAGAATCCCGCTCCGGCTCAGTTGATGAGCGAGATGAACCGGGCCAACACCATTATCCGGGATTCGTTGGGAGGCGCCTTTTCGCAGATCGTCGTGGACGACGAAGCGATGTACCATGAGATTCAAAACTACATCCGTCAGATCGAACCGCAGAGCGAGAAACTCGTAAAACTTTATAGGGGCAACGTCCCCATCTTCGACAATTTCGACATTTCGAAGCAGATCAAGTCGCTTTTCGCCAAGTATGTGTCGCTGCGCCGGGGCGCTTACCTGATTATCGAGCACACGGAAGCGATGAACGTCATCGACGTCAACTCGGGCAACCGCACCAAAGCGGAGGACGATCAGGAGCAGACTGCTTTCGATGTCAATCTGGCCGCTGCGCGCGAAATCGCCCGGCAGCTGCGTCTGCGCGATTTGGGCGGTATCGTCATCATCGACTTTATCGATATGCACAAGGCTGCGAACCGTCAGTTGCTCTATGAGGAGATGAACAAGCTGATGGCCACCGACAAGGCCAAGCATACGGTGCTGCCGCTGACCAAGTTCGGGCTGATGCAGATCACCCGCCAGCGGGTGCGTCCGGTCGCCGTGCAGGATGTTACGGACGTCTGTCCCACGTGCAACGGCACGGGGCGTATCGAGCCGACCGTTCTGCTCGACAAGAAGATCGAGAACAAGATCTCCTATCTGGCCCAGGATGCGGGGCACAAATATATCAAGTTGCGCGTCAGCCCTTACGTTTCGACCTACTTGAATCACGGCCTGTGGTCGTTGCGCCGCCGCTGGATGTGGAAGTATAAGATCCAGTTGAAGATCGTGGCGGACCAGAGCGTCGGTATCGTCGATGTCCACTACTACGACAAGGAGGGCAAAGACCTGTATAAGGATTAGAGATACCGGATGCCGCAGGGGCGGAGGCATGGACTCGGTCGATGTGCCGGATGGGATTCGGCCCCTTTTACTGGCCGGAAGGCGGACGAAGTCCGGAGCCGGACAAAGGCGGAAGGTGGAAAGACATACATGTTCGGTCGCAGGTACGATCTGCGGCCGATACGAATACACGGAGTTGAATAATCGTTTGACCGCCTTGCGGAATCGGTTTCTGCAGGGCATCTTTTAGCTGGTTAGCTGGGCGGAATATGGGTCCCGGAAATAAACCGAATATCTTGCAGTTGATCGCCGGAGCGGAGCCTCTCGGCGCGATGCGTCGTGCGTACGATTCGGCAGGGCGGACCGTTCTTCTGCGCGATATGGTCGGCGGGGCTCTCTCGGTTTATGCCGCTGCCCTGATCGTCCGGACGGGCGGTACGCACGTCTTCGTGGCGGAAGACCGCGATGCGGCGGCCTACCTGCTCAACGACTTTTATGCCCTGCTCGACGAAAAACAGGTTTACTTTTTTCCGGGCTCCTACAAGCGTTCGATCGTTTACGGTACGGAGGATGCGCAGGGGGTCGTGCAGCGGACGGCGGCGTTGAGTGCCCTGCGGCGGGAAATGGCTGCGGGCGAATACCGGATTATCTGCACCTATCCGGAAGCTCTGGCCGAACGGGTGACCGACCCCGACTCGATGCGGCGCGAAACCGTGCGGGTGAAGGTCGGCGACCGGCTGGCGATCGGAGAGCTGGAGGAGTTGCTGGCCGATTCGGGATTCACGAAGGTGGATTTCGTTTACGAACCCGGACAGTATTCGCTGCGTGGCGGTATCTTCGACGTGTTTTCCTTTTCCGAGAGCAAACCTTACCGGTTGGACTTTTTCGGGGAAGAGGTGGATTCGATCCGCCGATTCGAGATTTCCAGTCAGCTTTCCGCCGACCGGCTGAACGAGGTGGAGATCGTTCCGAACCTGAACGGTTTTGCCGGGGATCGGATTTCGCTGCCTGCATTTGCAGGAGAGGTGATTTACTGGTTTTTCGATCCCGACTACGTACTGCGGCGCGTGAACGATCTGCGTCGCAAGGTTCTGGGGGAGATGGAGGAACCTGCGGAGATCGACACCCATCTGGTGAGCCGGAAGGTGTTGTTGCAGGACATGGCCGGGATGCGTTTGTTCGAATTGCGCGACAGCCTGAAGGAGCGGCCGGCCGATGCGACGGTCGCGTTCCGCACGGCTCCCCAGCCCAAGTTCAACAAGAATTTCGAATTGCTGGCCGACGACATCATTTCCAATGGACAGCGCGGTTATAAAACCTATATCCTGTCGGAAAACCGGGCGCAGCTCGAACGGCTGGAGAACATTTTCTACCAGTCGGGGCGTAAGGAGGCGCAGATCAACCCCCTGCCGATCACGCTGCACGAGGGTTTCGTCGATCACGACCTGAAACTTTGTTTCTATACCGACCATCAGATTTTCGACCGCTACCAGCGCTATCGGATCAACGGCGAGATCAAGCGCGACGAGCAGATGACCGTCGCAGAGTTGAATCAGCTCCGCATGGGCGATTATGTGGTGCATATCGATCACGGCGTGGGGCGTTTCGGCGGTCTGGTCAAGATCAACGAGAACGGCAAGGTGCACGAGGCTATTAAATTGATTTATAAGGATAACGACGTGCTGTTCGTGCATGTGCACGCCTTGCACCGTATTTCGCGATACAAGAGCGGCGAAGGCGAAGCGCCCAAAATCTACAAATTGGGCAGCGGAGCCTGGCAGAAGCTCAAGACCGCGACCAAGAAGGCCGTCAAGGACATCTCGCGCGAACTGATCGCCCTCTATGCCAAGCGCAAAGCCAGCAAGGGATTTGCCTTTTCGCCGGATACCTATTTGCAGCAGGAGCTGGAAGCTTCGTTCATGTGGGAGGATACGCCCGATCAGCAGACCGCGACGCAGGCCGTCAAGCGGGACATGGAGTCCAATCAGCCGATGGATCGTTTGATTTGCGGCGATGTGGGCTTCGGCAAGACCGAAGTGGCGATCCGAGCGGCGTTCAAGGCCGCGACCGACGGCAAGCAGGTGGCCGTGCTGGTGCCTACGACGATTCTGGCCCTGCAACATTACCGCTCCTTCGTACATCGGCTCCGGGATTTTCCCGTGAAGGTCGAATATCTCAACCGGACCAAGTCTTCGAAAGAGACGTCCCGCATCCTATCTGAGCTGGCCGAGGGTCGCATCGACATCCTGATCGGTACGCACAAGATCCTGGGCAAGCAGGTGAAATTCCACGACCTGGGATTGCTTATTATCGACGAGGAGCAGAAGTTCGGCGTGGCGGCCAAGGAGAAGCTGACGCAGATGAGCGTCAATGTCGATACGCTGACCCTCACCGCGACGCCGATTCCCCGCACGCTGCAATTCTCGCTCATGGGGTCGCGCGACCTCTCCGTCATCTCGACGCCGCCGCCCAACCGACAGCCGATCATTACCGAATCGCATCTCTTTTCGGAGGAGATTATCCGCGACGCAGTCAATGCCGAGCTGGATCGGGGCGGACAGGTCTATTTCGTCCACAACCGGGTGGAGGATCTGATGACGCTTCAGGGTATGGTAACTCGGCTCTGCCCCCGGGCACGAGTGGGGATCGGTCACGGCAAGATGCCGGCCGAACAGCTCGAAAAGCTGATTATGGATTTTATCTACGGGGAGTTCGACGTGTTGATTTCGACCACGATCGTCGAAAACGGCATCGACATTCCCAACGCCAATACGATCATCGTCAATAATGCCCAGAATTTCGGCTTGAGCGATCTTCATCAGTTGCGCGGACGTGTGGGACGCGGCAGCCAGCGGGGGTATTGCTACCTGCTTTCGCCCGGCGACGAGCTGCTGACTCCGGATGCCCGGCGGCGCCTGCGGGCCATCGAGGAGTTCTCAGATCTGGGTTCGGGATTCAATATCGCCATGCAGGATCTCGACATTCGGGGCGCCGGCAATCTGTTGGGCGCCGAGCAGAGCGGCTTTATCGCCGACATCGGTTTCGAAACCTACCAGAAGATCATGCAGGAGGCGATCGCCGAACTCCGCTCGGAGGGACTCGAGATGCCCGGCATGAGCGATGCCGAGCAGGGCGTGGTCGATAAGATGAGCTATATTTCGGATAGCGTGATCGAGATCGACGTCGAGGCCGAGCTGCCCGACTCCTACGTGCAGCAGCCCGCCGAGAAACTGCGCTTGTACCGGGAGCTGGATACGGCCCGCAACGAGGAGATGCTCAAGAGTTTCGAGGCCAAGATGATCGACCGCTTCGGTCCGTTGCCCCGGCCCGCTGCCGAGCTGCTCAATGTGGTCCGCCTGCGGTGGGAGGCCGTGCGGCTGGGTATGGAGCGCGTGAAGGTCAAAAACGGCTTGATGATCGTCCATTTCGTAGGCGACGACGATTCTCCTTACTACAAGAGCGATACGTTCATGGAGCTTTTGCGCAAAGTGACGCAGCGCCCCGACCGATTTGTTCTCAAGCAACACAATAATCGCCTGGCGATGACCGTTAGGGGGATTAAGGATGTCGCAGCGGGATACGAGGTGCTTAAATCTTTGTAGAAAGAGCTGGGGAGTATTTTTGATGTATGGACTTGCCCGAACGCGACCGATATGCCTCGTCTTTTTCCCGAAGTTCCTCCCTCGGGAGAGGGTCGGAGGACGGCATAACGCTCCGCAGGGTTGTGGGGTGCCGCCGAAATCGGTAAGAGAACGGTCGTGGTAACCGAAAAGTATATAACTGCTATAAAAACTGAATCCGGACGGTTGTGAACGATTCGTGCCGCAGTGAACTTGGAGAGCGGCCGTGCCGGACGGAAAGAACGAAGCAAAAAATTCAACGATGAACCTGACGATCGACATGGGTAACACGCGGGTCAAGTACGCTGTATTTGACGGCGGTACCGTCGTTTCCGACGGATGTTCGGAAGAGTTCGACGAAGCGGTGATAGATCGGATTCTTGCTGCTCATCCCGGTATTACGCAGGCTATTGTTGCGACTACGCGCGGTCCGGTCGATGACACCGTCGCGCTGGTGCGTCGCCGCATCGGGCGCTGTCTGCGGCTCTCTCCGCAACTTCCTCTTCCCATTCGTAACGGTTACACTACGCCCGAAACTCTTGGGGAGGACCGTCTTGCGGCTGCCGTCGGCGCTGCGTCGCTCTACCCGGGCCGCAATCTGTTGATCGTGGATTTCGGGACGGCCATTACCATCGATCAGGTTTCTGCCGACGGGGTTTTCCGGGGCGGTAATATTTCTCCCGGCGTACAGATGCGCTTCCGGGCCTTGCACGATTATACGGCGGCGCTTCCCCTGTGTGAATCCTGTGAGGACCAGACGCTTTTGGGGCGTTCGACCGTCGAGGCGATCCGGCAGGGCGTGATGAACGGCATTGCCTTCGAAATCGAGGGGTATATCGCCCGGCTGTTTCCGGAAATCGATGCGTTGTCGATAATTTTTACCGGCGGGGATGCAAAATTCTTTGTTAAACGAATTAAAAATACGATATTTGCACATTGTGATTTGGTCTTTCTGGGGCTGAACCGAATTTTAGAGTATAATGCAAGTGAAGAAAGCCGCCGTTAAACTGTGCCTCGCGCTGGCCGTCATTGTACCGTGCATGGCATGGGGACAAACCAGCAGTATCAACGCTTTTTCACCGTATTCGATGTACGGTCTGGGTGAACTGCGGACCCCGGGAACGCTTCAGACACGTTCGATGGGCGGTGTCGGCGTCGGTATGCGTAATGCGGCTGCTGTCAATTTGCTCAATCCGGCGGCTTACAGTGCCGTGCGCCCCAAGTCGTTCCTTTTCGATTTCGGTCTTGAAGGGCAGTGCTTTTACAATTCCCAGAAATATTACGGGCAGACGCTCAATACAAGTTATTATACGGTCAATTTCCACGACATTGCGTTTCAGTTGCCGATTGCCAAGCATTTGGGGTTGGGCTTCAGCCTGACGCCTTACAGCAGCGTCGGTTACCGGATGAAACAGGAGGTGGACGACGATGAAATCTGGGGTAATATCGGCCGCGTGCAGTACCAGTGGGACGGCGACGGCGACGTGACGGAGGTGAAGCTCGGTCTGGGCTGGGAGATCTTCCGCGGATTCTCGATCGGAATAGCTGCCCAGTACTATTGGGGCGACATTCAGCGGATTTATAAAACCGCTATTTTGGAGAATATAACCGGAGGAGGTCTTATCGCAGACGCGACGGGAACCGAAACCTACAGCGTTTCCCGTTTTAAGGGACAGTTCGGCGTACAGTGGTCCCCGATCAGCAACCGTCGGCGTATTCTGACGATCGGTGCGACCTACGATATCGGCGGCGACTTGAATCCGAATGTGACGACGAAGGTGCAGACCGGCGATATTTTCAATACGGTCGCTATGGATATGGGAAATCGTCTGGGGCTCAAGCTGCCCCAGCAGGTTGCCGTAGGTATTTATTACAACACGCCTAAAATAGCTGTGGGGGCGGATTACGTCTATCAGGACTGGCGAAGCGGCAATTCTCGGTTGGTCGAGAAATCCGCAGCCGGTTTCGATGTGGCTTACCGGAACACGAATACGGTTAAACTCGGGGTCGAATACACCCCCAATAAAGCGGATGTACGCAGCGCATTGAAACGCTGGTCCTACCGGGCCGGAGTTCGTTATGGTACCTATAACCAGACTTTCGGCGGAGTGGATGTCAATGAATACGCCGTGACGCTGGGCGTCGGTATTCCCCTGACGGTGTTGGGCGGCATATTGGGTGCGTCGTCGGTCGATCTGGGTGTCGAAGTCGGCGGACGCGGCAGTTTCAAGGCGATCAACGAACAGGTGAGTCTGGTTAAACAGACCTATTGCAAATTTTCGCTGGGTGTGACATTGTTCGGTGATTATTGGTTCGTTCGTCCGAAATACGATTAAACCACACATAAAAAATAAATTATAAAGAAGAATATGAATCGCATGAAAATTTTGCTGTCGGCAGTATTGGTGTTCGCTGCGACAGCTTCGATCGCCCAGGATTTCAGTGACCCTCGGTACGCTCCGTGGGGAGATACGCCCGAACAGCGTAAGCAAAACATTCTGACGAGCAACCTGCTGAAGGAAGCTGTCGATACCCGCGATTACGACGCAGCCGCTGTTTATTTCCGTACGCTTGCACAGGAGGCTCCTTCGGCTTTCGAAGCGACCTTTATTCGGGGGGCACAGGTTTATTCGAACAAGGTGCAACGCGCACAAGACCTGAATGAGAAAAAAGCTCTGCTCGATTCGCTGATGATGATTTACGACCTGCGTGTACAGTATTTTCCTTCCAGTCCCAATTACGGTACGGCTTATGTCCTTGACCGTAAAGCTCGTGAATACCTGACTTTCAATCCTTCCGACCGGGAAGGCGTGCGCAAGTTGTATAAGGAGGCGATCGAAGCCGGTTTGCAGAGCGGTTATGCTGCGCTGCCGGATGTCGCATTGGTATATTTCAGCAATTTGTGCGATGATTATAAGATGGGCGAGGTCTATCCGGATGCCGTTTTGGATGAGTACGCTCGTCTGGCCCCGATTTTCGAGAGTGATGCTCCTGGAGTAAAGGAGGCGAAAACACAGTTCGATACTTGTTTTGCGGGTAGCGGTGCTGCCGATTGCGAGAACCTGGAGAAGATGTTCCGTCCGCGTATCGAAGCGGCTCCGGAGGATATGGAGTTGCTCAAGCAGACGGTTTCGCTGATGTCCCGTTCGCAGTGCAGTTCCGAATTTTTCCTTCAGATCGCCGAAAAATATTATGCGATGGAACCTTCTGCCCAGACGGCCATGATGCTGGCTCAAGGATTTCAAGAGCGGGGCGACTTCGCCAAATCGACTACTTACCTGCGTGAGGCGATTGCTGCCGAACAAGACGCCGTTCAGAAAGAATTGCTTCTGGTGCGTTTGAGTATGACCGAACTGGCAGCCAAGAATCCTACGGCGGCTGCAGTTGCGGCTAATGAGGCCAAGGCGCTGAATCCCAATAACGGTATGGCTTATTTCGCCCTGGCGCAGGCTTATGCGGCTTCGGCTGCATCTTGCTCCGGACTGGAGGGTCAGGCTATTTTCTGGGTCGCTTACGATACGATGACGCAGGCAGCCAACCTGCTTGCCAACGACGCCGATGCCGGCAATTTCGCTCAGACGGCGCGTGATGCGGCAGCAAACTACCGTCGCGGATTCCCGACTGCCGAGGAATGCTTCTTCAACGAATTGATGGAGGGTGCACGTTATACGATTACCTGCGGTCCGGCCCGCGGTATCGTGACGACCGTACGCCCCCGGTAGCGACATAGTTTGTACGAACGATGCTCCGAAGCATTCAACGATATGCACAGGTAGCACTTCTCATCGCGGGAAGTGCTATCTTGCTATATTCGTGCGACAAGGAGTCGGTGGCCGAAGAGCCTAACGATGAGGCTTTGATGACCGAGTACAGCGAGCATTTGACGATGACCAATACGGAGAACGGCCGGAAATCCTATGTTTTTACGGCTCCTTTGGTGGAAGGTTACTCTTTGGCAAAAGAGCCTTATCAGGAATTTCGCAAGGGCGTGGATATCGTGACATATCAGAAGGACAGTATCGGAGCGGTCGATGCTACGCTAACGGCTAACTATGCGATTCATTACGGGAATCGGAAATTATGGGAAGCCAAAGGAAATGTCGTAGTGAAAAAATCCAACGGACAGGAGCTCTACACCCAGCAGTTGTTCTGGAACGAGAAAACGCGCCGGATCTGGTCTAACGTCGATTCCAAGATCGTGGAAGAGAGCGGAAATTCCTACATCGTCGAAGGATTCGAGTCGGACGATCAGTTGAAAGACTGGAAATTTCGCCGAATCAAAGGGCGTATGTGGGTCAATATCGAGCCGACACGGGACGCGGATTCTACGTCGGTGAAACCCGTTGCGGACAATGTTTCCGCTGCGAAGGAGGCAGTTTCCGAACAGCCTGTCAAACCGGCCCGGCCGATACGGGGGAACGACCGGAAAATTCAACTGACTCCCGTAGAAAGTAACGATCGTTCCTTATGATAACTTCGGTGTTTATAATTCTGCTGATGTTGTTGCTTTCGGCTTTTTTTTCGGGGATGGAGATCGCTTTTACGAGCAAGAACCGCCTGAAACTGGAGATCGACCGGAAGCAGAGTCGGCTGTTCAATTTCATCGCCGACATTTTTGCCCGTCACCCCGGGCAGTACATCACGACGATCCTGGTCGGGAATAATATCGCCCTGGTTATCTATTCGCTCTATATGTCGCTGTTGTTGCGCTCGCTCGCGGCGGCAGTGGGTTGGACGGAGATCGCTCGCGGCGGGTCCGTCGTTCTGGAAACGGCGGTTTCGACAATCATCATCATCTTCGTCGCCGAATTTCTCCCGAAATCCGTTTTCCGGAACAGCCCGAATTTTTATTACCGCCTGTTTGCTCCTGCGATCTATTTCTTTTATCTGCTGCTTTTTCCGATCGCCAAGCTGACGACCTGGATTTCCCAGGGGATTTTGTGGCTGATGGGGCGTAAGCCGAAGGTTGCGATGATGGAGCCCATTTTCGACCGGACCGATCTGGCCAGCTTGTTCGAATCGGGGAAGCCGGAGGCGCAGCATGAACCGGATAATGAGATCAAACTCTTTCAGAATGCCCTGGATTTTGCCGATTTGCGCGTGAGGGATTGCATGGTTCCCCGTATCGATATGGAGGCGGTCGATATCGATGATACCTCGATCAAAGCGCTTACGGCGCGTTTTGTCGAGAGTAAGTATTCCCGTATTTTCGTCTGGAAAGAGAGTGTCGATAATATCGTCGGCTATGTCAATTCGAAGTCGCTGTTCCGGCATCCGACGTCGATCGATGAGGTGCTGATGGAGGTGCAATACGTCCCGGAGACGATGCCGTTGCAAGCACTCATGCAGCGGCTCATCCGTCATAAGAGCAATATTGCGGTCGTGATCGACGAGTTCGGCGGTACGGCCGGTATTATCTCTTTGGAGGATGTTCTGGAGCAGATTTTCGGCGAAATCGAAGACGAGCACGATGTGCCCGACCTTACGGAGAAACAGGTCGGCGATTCGGAATTTGTCCTTTCGTGCCGATTGGAAGTGGAATATCTCAATGAAAAATACGGGCTTGCCATACCCGAGAGTGACGAGTACGAAACGCTGGCCGGGTATATCATTTTCCGGTATGAAGGGCTGCCGGCGGCCGGAGAAACCGTGCGTTTCGAGCATCTTGAGATCAAGATTCTGCGCAGGACCCGTTCCCGGTTGGAGTTGGCGCGCGTGAAACGGTTGTAGTTTACGGGATATTTTCGACCGGTGAGGGGCAAGTGCGTTTTTTCGATATGCCGGATGCGGAAAATGACGAAAGAATTTGGTCGTTTATCATGGTTTTCAGAATATATTTATTATCTTTGAACACTCATTTTGAAACAATAAATTAAAATAGTTTATATGGCAAGTTTAAACACGTTACGGACCAGATTCGGTGTGGTTTTGTCGATTATCATCGCGTTTGCACTGCTGGCATTCATTCTCTCGCTTAAAACGGATATGGGACTTTCGGGTAACGACCCCAAGGTCGGTGTGATCGACGGTTCGAAGATCAGATATTCGGAATATATTGAGGTATACAACAACCTGAAAGACCAGAGCAACATCTCCGAAAGTAATGAAGAGCAGATGGATCAGTTGGCTGAAATGGCTTGGCAGACTCTGATTGCCAACCACGTGTACTTGCCCGGTTTCGAGAAGATGGGAATCTCGGTGACCGATGCCGAGCGTGAGGGACTTATCAGCGGCGAGTATTATTCCGGGACGATGGCTGCGGCTTTCACCGACCCCCGTACAGGACAGTACAGTGTGGAGGGTGTGAGTGATTTTATCGCCCAGGCAACCGGAAATCCCCAGATGCAATATATGTGGGGGGCTTTGGTCGGACAGGCTATGCGGGAGCGCGAAATCAATAAGTATAACGGCTTGGTCAAAGGCGGTGTATATGTCAATCGGCTGGAAGCGGAAGAAGGCGTCGATGCGCAGAATAAGACTTTCAGCGGTTCTTGGGTCGGCAAGCGTTATCACGATATGCCTGATTCTCTGTTCTCGGTTTCCGATTCCGAAATCAAGGCTTATTACAATAGCCATAAGGCCCGTTATGAGCAGAAACCTTCGCGCACGCTCTCTTATGTGGTGTTCGAAGTGGCTCCGAGTGCAGAGGATATGGCGACTTTGGAGAAGACCGTTCGGGAAGTCGGCGATGAATTTGCCGCGTCGGACGATCCGAAAGCATTTGCCAAGAATAACCGTTTCGGTAAAATTACAGACAATTATCGGTCGGTTGCCCAGCTTCTGGACGATGAGGCCGAAGCGCTGGCCAACGGCAAGCAGTATGGTCCCGTCCTGAAGAACGATACCTGGACGATGACCCGTGTCGTTGAAACTTTGAACGCTCCGGATTCCGTGGGCGTCCGCCATATTGTACTCACCTACGACCAACGCGACCTGGCCGACAGTCTGATGACGGCTTTGCGGCAAGGTGCGGATTTCGCACAGGCGGCTCGTACCCATTCGCTCTATATGCAGGATGCCGGAAATGGAGGCGATGCGGGCGTGATGCCTTTCTCTGCATTCCCGGACGAGCTTTCGGGACTTCTTTCGACGGCTAAGCAGGGGGATATTCTCCGTGTCGAAGTGGGTGACGTTATTCAGATTTTACAGGTTTATCGTCTGGACAAACCTTCGAAGCACATGCGCCTTGCGACGATCACTTATCCTGTTGAGGCTTCGTCGGCGACCCGTCGCAATGTGCATAGTCAGGCAAGTCTTTTCTCTGTCGAGGGCAAGGGTTCTGTCGATGCGTTCAACGAGGCAGCGAATAAGGGAAACCTCACTCCTCGTGAAGCGAAACTCACGCAGGGTGACCGTCTGCTGCAGGGACTGGCTGATTCGCGTGAATTGGTGCGCTGGGCATACGATGCCAAGGTGGGCGCGATTTCCGAGATTTTCCCTGTGGGTGATGACTATGTGGTCGCAGTGGTAACTGAGATCGACAATGAGGATTATACGCCGATCGAGAAAGTAGCGAACAATATTCGCCAGACGCTTATAACCGATAAGAAGTTTGAAAAGATCGTCAGCGAAATGAAGGGTTCGACTATCGAAGAGGTCGCCCAAAACCTTGGTACCGAAGTCGTTCCTTTCGAAGATGTCCGTTACGGATCGTTCTTTATCCGTAACATGGGTGTCGAGCCTCGTGTGATCGGAGCGATTACCGCAACGGAGCAGACGAATACGCTGTCCGAGCCGGTCAAGGGAAATGTAGGTGCTTATGTTTTCGTGGTGACGGATATTCAGGAGGCGGAAACTCCGCAGAGTATCGAAGCTGAAAAGGTACGTGCCGAGGCGTCGTCGCAGGGGATGATTCAGCGTCGTCTGTTCGATTTCTTGGAGCAGATGTCGAATGTGGAGGACTTGCGCGGCAAGTATTTTTAACCGTTACCGGTAGATTTTTTCCGGAATAGTTCCGGCCGAAAAAGAGGGATGTAGCTTATACATTCCTCTTTTTTATTGTCGTTATTGCGATGGCATAGGGGGATGACTTCTCTTCTTAAAAGCGATAAGAGCCGGTTTCCTGAATTCTCTTCTGTGAGGTGCTCGGAGTGGTAGTCCGGCCAATCCGCCATTCTCTTTTTCCGCATCTTCGAAATGTCCGTGATTTTATCGTATATTCCGGAAGTCTTTGGGGCTGGGGGAGGAGAACGACGGTCTCGGCAGTCGAGTTTCTTTCCGGATAGGTGTTTGCGGTATGAAATCGGCTGTTTTCGAGAGTCGGGGAGGGAGGATATTCGCTGTCTGTCTAACGGGAAATATGGCCTACAAACATAATTTGTAGGGTTTGTGGAAATGGCACTGTGACAGCATGTATTCGGTCGTTGTTTGAGATCCGCCGCTGTATTTGCGCGGACTCTGGAGGTGAGGCCGGCGATGGAATTATGAAGGTCGATGGCAAAGTTCTTTTTCGGTCGGCCGGTTCGCTTACCCCATTAAAAAGCCCCGCATCTTTTGATGCGGGGCTTTGATAATAACAGAGGAGTGATCCGGATTATTTCTGCTCGTCGAGCAGGATCTCCATGATCTTGATCGCTGCGGTCGCAATCGGGGTACCGGGGCCGAAGATGGCGGCGGCACCGTCACGATACAGCTCATCGTAATCCTGTGCCGGGATCACACCGCCGACGATGACGATGATATCCTCGCGGCCCAGTTTCTTGAGTTCGGCGATGATCTGCGGAACGAGCGTCAGGTGGCCGGCGGCCAGCGACGATACGCCCACTACGTGAACATCGTTCTCGACAGCCTGTTTGGCTGCCTCCTCGGGAGTCTGGAACAACGGACCCATATCGACATCGAAGCCGATGTCGGCGTAACCGGTCGCAACGACTTTGGCGCCACGATCGTGTCCGTCCTGACCGAGTTTGGCGATCATGATGCGCGGCTGGCGGCCCTCCTTCTTCGCGAATTTGGCAACCAGTTCCTTCGCGTGTTCGAATGCGGGATCTGATTTCACTTCTGAACTATATACACCTGAAATGGAACGAATAACTGCTTTGTAACGTCCTACGACCACCTCGCAGGCATCCGAAATCTCGCCCAGCGAAGCGCGTACCTTGGCGGCCTCGATAGCGAGTTCCAGCAGGTTGCCCTTGCCGGTCTTGACGCATTCGGTGATGGCCTCGAGCGCCTTCTTCACGGCTGCTTCGTCGCGGTTCGCACGCAACTCCTTCAGACGCTTGATCTGGCTCTCGCGTACGGCCGTGTTGTCCACAGCCAGAATATCGATCGGTGCTTCGTGATCCAGACGGTATTCGTTTACGCCGATGATCTTCTCGATGCCCGAGTCGATGCGGGCCTGCTTGCGGGCTGCCGCCTCCTCGATACGCATCTTCGGAATACCGGTTTCGATGGCCTTGGCCATACCGCCCAGTTTCTCGACCTCCTCGATACGCTCCCAAGCCTTGTGAGCGATCTCGTTGGTGAGGGTTTCGATGTAATAGGAACCTGCCCAGGGATCCACTTCGCGGCAGACGTTGGTTTCCTCCTGAATGTAGATCTGGGTGTTACGGGCGATACGTGCCGAGAAGTCCGTCGGCAAGGCGATCGCCTCGTCCAGTGCGTTGGTGTGCAGCGACTGGGTGTGGCCCAGAGCGGCACCCATCGCCTCGATAGCCGTGCGGGCTACGTTGTTGAACGGATCCTGCTCGGTGAGCGACCAGCCCGAGGTCTGGCTATGCGTACGCAGGGCCAACGATTTCGGGTTCTTGGGGTTGAATTTTTTGACGATTTTCGCCCAGAGCATACGTGCCGCACGCATCTTGGCGATCTCCATGAAGTGGTTCATACCGATCGCCCAGAAGAACGACAGACGGGGTGCGAAAGCATCCACCGACATACCGGCTGCAACGCCCGCACGCAGGTACTCCAGACCGTCGGCCAGCGTGTAGGCCAACTCGATGTCGGCCGTGGCGCCTGCCTCCTGCATATGGTAGCCGGAGATCGAAATCGAGTTGAACTTCGGCATGTTCTTCGAGGTGTATTCGAAGATGTCGGCGATGATCTTCATCGAGAATTTCGGCGGATAAATATAGGTATTGCGCACCATGAACTCCTTGAGGATGTCGTTCTGGATCGTACCCGACAGTTGATCGAGGGTGCATCCCTGCTCCAGACCGGTCACGATGTAGAACGCCAGGATCGGCAGCACGGCGCCGTTCATGGTCATCGACACCGACATCCGATCCAGCGGAATACCGTTGAAGAGCACCTTCATATCTTCTACCGAGCAGATCGACACGCCGGCCTTACCGACGTCGCCCACTACGCGCGGGTGATCGGCGTCGTAGCCGCGGTGTGTCGCCAGGTCGAATGCCACCGACAGACCCTTCTGTCCGGCAGCCAGGTTGCGGCGATAGAATGCGTTGGACTCTTCGGCCGTCGAGAAACCGGCGTATTGGCGGATGGTCCAGGGACGCATCACGTACATCGTCGAGTAGGGGCCGCGGAGGAACGGTGCGATACCTGCCGCATAGTTCAGGTGCTCCATCTCCTCCAGATCCTTTGCCGAGTAGGAGCCCTTGACAGGTATCTGCTCGGCAGTCAGCCACGGTTCGGTTTGGCCGCAGCCTTTCGAAGCGCAGCAGCTCTTCTGCTCGCCTCCGTCATATGTTAAATCTGAAAATTTTGCTCTCATGACTTTTGCTTTTTAGATACCCATTTCTTTGAGGTAGAACTTCAGTGTTTCGAGTACGTTGCTCTTGACGTTGATGAAATTCTTGATGCCCTGGGCTTCCAGTTCGGGCATACATGCCGGAGCGCCCGCAACCACTAGGATCGCCTTGTCGCCGAGCAGCTCTTTCACTTTAGGAGCCGCCTCTGCGTAGTCGTCGTCCGATGCGCAGACTACGACGATCTCGGCTTTCGATTCCAGAGCGGCCTTGACGCCCTCTTCGATCGACTTGAAGAACGTGTTGTCGATTACTTTGATGCCGGCGCATGCGAAGAAGTTGCAGGAGAACTGGGCACGGGCACGGGCCATAGCCAGGCTGCCGCAGGTCAGCATGAACGCCTTGGGCGCCTTGCCGCTGCGGTCCACGTGCAGACGCATGGCTTCGAATGCCATGGAGCCACGATAGGGAGCCAGCGTGTTGCCTTCGCTCACGGGGCGGGTTACGGCGGCTTCGGTCAGCTCCTTGCCGGCGACCTCCGTAAAGTTGGGGTATTGGTTGGCGCCCAGCAGGATTTCGCGGCGCGTTGCGATGTTCTTGTCCTTGGCTGCGGCCGATGCCTTGACGCGCTCTACGATGAAGCCGCTTTCATAGGCTGCGGTGTAGCCGCCCTTCTCCTCGATTTCGCGGAAGAGTTTCCACGCCTCGTTGGCGATCGAGTCGGTGAGGTTTTCGATGTAGTACGAACCGCCGGCCGGATCGACGACCTGATCGAAGTGCGACTCGTGTTTGAGCAGCAGTTCGACGTTGCGGGCGATGCGCTTCGAGAACTCGGTCGGGTTTTCGAACGATGCGTCGAAGGGCGTAACCTCCAGCGAATATACGCCGCCGATTGCGGCCGACATGGCTTCGGTCGTGCCGCGCAGCATATTGACGTAGGGGTCGTATGCCGTCTGGTTCCACGTCGAGGTCACGGCATGCGTGAACATCTTGCAGGGACAGTTCTTCGCGGGGTTATAAGCTTTCACGATGTTGGCCCACAACATACGGCCTGCACGCAATTTGGCGATTTCCATGAAGTAGTTCGAGGTGATGGCCTGCGAGAAACGGATCTTTTTAGCGGCCTCTTCGATCGTGAAGCCCATATCCATCAGGCGTACCAGGTAGTCGTGACCGGCAGCGAGCGAGAAGGCGAGCGCCTCGACGATCGTCGAGCCGGCGTTGCTGAAGATTTCGCCCGATACCGTGATTACGCGGATACCTTTGTAGGTTTTGGTTTTCCGAACCAGGTCGGCGATCTTCTCGAAACATTTGGCACCGTTCTCCGAACAGAAGCTGCCTTTCGAAGTCAGTTTCTTGACCAGCGGGTCGATGCAGAAATTGATGTGCACCTCTTCCGCAGGCAGTTGCTCCTTTTCGATCTTCGCGATCACCAACTCTGCCACATGGGCGGTTTTACTGCCGCTGAAGGTAATTTCGACTGCAGGGATGTGAATATCCTTGAGCAGCGTATTCAGATCTTCTGCGGAGAAGGTCTCCGGAACGATCTGGAATTCGATCGAATCGACGCCCGCATTGAGGATCTTGAGCGCGACGGCGTTCGCCTCCTTGGGACAATTGACGATGACCGTCTGGTGGATCTTCCAGCGGTTGTGGGCACGGGTGCCCCGCACGTAGGGGAAAACCCCGGCTTCGGAGCCGAGGAACTTCAGTCCGGCGAGGTTTTCAGCCCGGTAGTAGGGACGGACGTTGAAACCTTCCGGCGTTTTCCACACCAATTTACGCTCGTAGTCCGCACCTTTGAGGTCGGCCTTGATTACCTCCTCCCACTGCTCGGTCGAAACCGGCGGAAATTCGGTAAACAACTTTTCACGTTTGGTAGTTGCCATAATAAATTAGAGATTAGTATTGAAATATGTTCAATTGCTTTTAAACTGCCCGTAAAGATATAAAATAATTGCCGGATTGTAAGCAAGAAATGCGGAAAATAGCCGGTTTGTACCAACGAAGGCTCTTTCCGGCGGAGGTTTCGGAAATGCCCGGATCACGAATGGGATGATTTTGCGAAAAATGCTGTTTTTCGCAAAATAACGTCTGAAATCGACTGGTGTGATGAATTTTTAA
>OHHG01000328.1_pt1 | contig 18190 bp, 15 predicted proteins | sample 1567991 | NCBI WGS metagenome assembly OHHG01 (sample SAMEA3879588, study PRJEB24766) | human gut metagenome | biome: human-associated habitat; feature: feces | place: USA | collected 1985/1987
CTGGGAGACTATGACTCCCATACACTGGGGTTTCTTATCAATCAACAGCACGCTACCGTCGAAATCCTTAAAATACACATTAAAATTTACTTTCATATCCTTTATTTTTAGATATATGTCATCTTAACGACAATTCCATTAACAACCTCAAGGGTATAGTTATAAGTTATAAAATCACTCTTTACAGCCCACTGGAAGGTACCTGAAACACCCTTTCGGTAACTGTATGTCCCATCGCTGGCCAGGCTCCATCCCGTACCGTAATTGTTCGACAGGATATCACCACAATACACCGCCCCGTTCACATGCACACCACCGTCAAAATAGCCGGCATAAGTATTGGCACTGATAGGATAGCTCTGACCAGAGGACTTGCTGGAGGCATAGATAGCGGCACCACCCAGATTCGAGCCTACGGCCTTGACACCGAACCGTCCCTGCGTGGCGGCATTAAAGGACACATCCACAATACCCTCCATGTCCGTTTGTGAGACACCAAGTTTCAGACTGCGGGAATCATTGCCGAAATAATCACCGGCTTTCCAGTACAACCGTCCGGAATCAATCGTAAAACCGCCGATTTTACCCTCATAGGCATACACTGTACCGTAAATCTTGGCGTTGCGCGTCTCAATACTACCGTCTTCCAGAATCTTGAAATTATCATTAGCCGTAACAAGCCCCTCCAAAGTGATATTATCGCCCTTGATTTTTACGCCGTCACCCCCAACACCTACAAGGGATTTCAAATTTCCATCACCGTCAATGGCATACAACCCGGAATATTTGGAAGTAACCATCAGGCCGGTCTCTTCCAGCAGGTTCTCGTCTTTGTCGAACACCGCCGCCGAAATCTTTACCAGACGCTCCGACTGCTCGAAAAGGGTTTTATAACGGTGTGTCAGGGATTCCACACGGTCGGTGCTCAATATGAGCATATACAGGTAAATATCACCGGTAAAACTCAATTTAAAATCACCTGTACCGTTCCAGAGTCCGCTACAAGTGTACTGTACGTACCCGTCGGTCGCGGACAGTTCTTCCTCCACCTCCATGCTGTTGAAATTGGCAAAGCCTGTCTTATCCACACCCACAAACTCCACACGCAGCGTGCCGGCCTTGGCACAGCGGTAAAAGAAAGTCAGGAACACCGGGACGGCTTCCTTCTCCCCACTGTCATTTTCAGGCATGGAGGGAATACTTTTCAGGTTCTCACGTTTCTGGAGGATGTACTTGTTACGAATCCGGACAACCGTACGGCCGTCATCCTCGGTCACGCTCGCGCTGTCACCCTTCCTCGTCAAGACGTTACCGTTCGCCCAGATCCACCGGTTGCCCACAAGGAAGAACACGGTCTCGTTCTCCGTGTTCCACTTCATAAGGCCGTCATCAAAGGCGGGGTTATTCAGGTAGCCGCGCTCGGTGGCAAAGTCATTCCGCAGGGCGGTGACGGAACTGACGATTTTCCCCTCGACTATCTCGAACTTCGTCTTGATATCCTCGCCCGTTACCAGAAGGAACGTACCACGCAGGTAGGCGTTGTCGCTGTACAGGCCATCACCGTGAGGCTGGTTGTCTGAAGGGAACCAGTCGTCACTGATACCGTCAAGGTTGCCCAGACGGGCACGCAGGCAGCCGGTGAAGTTCTTCGCCTTCACCACGTCCATCACGTCCACACGGGGCTGCCCGTCCTCGGTGGCGGAGATCAGGATCAGGTTCTGGCGCAGCGGATTCTCCGTGTTGCCCATCAGCACGCACTCGTCACCAGCCTCCGGAAGGGAAGCGCCGAACTCGTCCTCGCCTACGAGGATGGAACCACCCTCCACGCCGGCCACCTCAACCCAATAGCTTTTCAAATTCCCGCCGCTGAAGGTCTGGCAGCGCATGAGGTCATGGGCCACGAAAGTGTTCTCCTGCTCGAAGGTGATCCTCCAGTAACCGCCCTCAAGAACAGCGGTCTTTATTTTCCCGTTGGCGGCACTGACACAAAGCTGGCCACCGACGCTGCGTACCTTCTCGATAAGCATCTCCAATACTACCATGACCTGGCGTACCGTCAGCTTGTCGATGGTCAGATGGGACAAAGCGTCCTCCATCCAGAGCCGCCAGCCCTCACCGAAAAGACCGTCCACGAATTTCGGACTGCGAAGAAGCTCACGCACGACAAGGGTCAGCAACTCGGCATTGCCCTTGTCATCAATACCCGCATTATCCTCCTGTCCGAAAGAGGCTCCCGCTTCGAAGGTGATCTTCCCCTTTGCACGGTCATTCTTTTTTTTGCTGATGTGTTCCGCCTGGCTTCTCCGCGCAGAAAAAAGATTGTTGTCCGTAGGCAGTGTCTTGTCCCAGCTACGGATAATGTCAGGAAGCGCGGCACCCTCCGCCTTTGACTTCGTATAGTTTTTCAGTTCCCCGATACTGTCATTCACCCGTTCAAACGCACCACTATGCAGGGCATCGCTGATCTCGATGTCCATCTCCCCGGGTTGGTTCACCTTCCGGGTAATTTTCGTGATACGGCTGCTGCGATAACCGGTTTCGGGGAAATACTCCTCGCTTTCAAGTCTCACACGGCGGCCTACGGACAGGGAAACACCGTTCTCCTCAATCCACACATGGTCAGTCGGGGCCTTGTAAACGGCAAGATCCTGCCAGTGTTCGGTATTGAACTGTTCCACCGCCGTAAGAAACTCCTCCTCGGCAAGCGGGTAATATTCGTCCGGCATACGGATATTCCAGAGAATATAACGGTCACCGGATTTCGGGACAAGTTTGCCGCCGGGGAGTTGCGTGTCATCATCATAGGGCCATATCGTAATAATCTCGAACTCACGGGTGGCACTGTTGAAATTCACCTCGAAACAGTGGTCCTCACCCTGCCCCAGTCCGGAAAGGTCACCGTCCTGGAACGATACACGTTTGGTCTCGTCGGGCAGCTCGTAATCGTTCGGATCGAAGTTCAGGCTGTCGTCCCTGAAATAATAGACCGTGAAAGGGTTGCCGTCGTCATCTTTCACATCTTCGCTGCGCACACTGCTGACAGCCCCGATCCTGCGGGGATAAATGCCGCTGAAGGCGTCTTGCTCGTAACGGTCATAGATGCCGTACTCCTCCGTATGTATCTCGACATATTGCCTGCCCCCCGGAAGCATCAGGCGGCTATGCCCGTATTTTGACGGATCTATGTTCCGCGTGCTGCCTACCGGGAACAACCGAGTATAAAAATTGTCGGTACCCGTCGTGTCGCGTTCGATTCCGGTCAGTCCCTTCCCGTAGCCCAGCGTTATTTCCTCGCCATGCTCACACCGGCACACGTTCACGGTCTGGCCTTCCACCCACCATTCAGCCTGCCCGCCGACCGCTTCGGCTATCTCTTTCAGGGCTTCGTTGCAGTACTTCCCCTCGTAATCGATGACGATAAGGTCCGTACCGTCCACCCGCCCCACTTTCCAGTCGGTGGTGTGGTTCATTCCGTCATTGATACACTTCACGATCATGGCCACGTGTTCACGCGGAGTCGCTGTCAGCGTGAACACAGGCTCGGTGTTCCCGTCGGTGGTCTCCAGCACAAGAAAACGTCTCACCAGGCTCTCGATGCCGTAAAACTTCAAATCATATACCCACTCCTGGCCGCTCTTCTGCTTCGGGGTGTACCGTTCGGTCAGCCAGTAGCGCTCACCCTCAAAGTCCACCCGGTCATTCACGTCCAGGGCGATATATTCGTAATGCGTGAAAGAGAGTGTCAGGACATTGTCACCCTGCACCTCCTTCACCTGGGTGGAGCTGTCGCCCGCCTCGATATCGGTCCGTCTGTTGCCGTTGCTGTCATAGATGGTCAGCATGTCTGTATCTTGTTTAAACGTCGTTTGAATAGGGTTTGAATCACATTTATATGACCGGGACAGGTTCCCGGAACTTCACCTTGAACTTGCCGGCGTGCACGCCTTCCTTCCAGAGATAGGTCAGAGGCTGGAACTTGCTGCAATCCGTATATTTCACACGGAGAGTCAGGGCAAGTTGGGGAAAGGAAATCTCAAGCCACCCGTCACGGCCTTTCTTCAGGAAATTGATGAACTCGAAATACTTCTTCAGCCAGCCGGCCTGCGTTTTGCCAAACAGGGCGAAATGAAGCGTCACGTCACGGGCCTCGTTCCTGGGCGTCAGCACGGAGGAATATTTCTCCCCGTCCTCCTCCCGAATATTCACAGCCGTATCCGTTTTCGTCTTGCTCGGGGTCAGGATGGCGGTCAGGTTATCCATCCCGCCGCGCTTGTCCTCAACGAGGAACACCCCGTATGTGCTCCAGATGTCGGTACCGTTGACAAGTACCAGACCGCCTAATATCTTTTCCATATCATTTGCATTTTACTCCGTCACGATTGATTTTACGAATCTCTTCCTCTATTTTGCCAAGGTGCGACGCGCTCGTGCCGGTGTTCTCCTCGATACGGGCAAGATGCCCCTCGGCGGTGTTCATCTTGTCGATGACGCTCTCCATCTTCTCATCGATGCTCGACCAGTGTTGCAACCCGCTGGTGAACATGCCGTCCAGTTTTGTACCTTGGTCCTGTGTCATGGCTGAAAAACCGCCGGTTTTGGCGCTCTGGCTCGTACCGCCCGAGTTATCGTACCCGGTGGCCGCGGCAAGATTGTCACGAAGAGCGACGGCTTCCTCGACATACTTCATGTACTCGTCCTGGAGGGCCTTACGCTCGGCTTCTGTAAGGTCATTGTCTTCCATCGCCTTGCCGAATTTCTCCCACCAGCCTTTCAGCTTGTCGGAATACAGCTCACCGATCTTGTTTGACAGCATCGCACGCATGAAATACTCGGATATGTCCTCCGCCGCGGCTGCGGCATCATACTTCATATCCATCAGGTTATCCACGAAACTGCTGTACATGCTGTCGAAGGAAATACCGGTGAGACCTTCATACAGCTGGTCGGTAAGTTCCTCCAGCTTGCCCGCCTGGTCGATATAGTCATCCAGCTTCTCGGTCAGACGACCTCCATATCCGCCCTTGCCGGTATCCTGGATCTGCGTCCACATGTCCACGTTACTGCGCAACTTCTTCATCTCCTCCGGACTTAGGTTCCAGATGTCACCGTTCCAGCTACGCCCGATCTGACCGCTCAAACGGTCAATCTGTTCCTGTGAGAAACCGCCCCAGTAATAATTCCAGCTGTGATGCGAACCGTGATAGCCGGCCTGCGACATGGCCATGTCCAGATAGTTCGAGTTCGTCTCCTGCTGGAGCCTGTAGGCATCCCGGTAGGCGGCCACGGACTTTGTACCCTTGCTCGCCTTGATCTCCTCCGTCAGGTCCTCGATAGCCGTCTGCAAGGTCTCGTTGCGCTCGGTCAGCCGGTCGATGGTTTCCTGGACCTCTTTGGCATTGCTTGAAGTCGTCCAGGAGGAAAATCCGCCCCAGGTCAATGCGTCGAATATCTTGCCCACACCGGAAAGCAGCGATTTTCCGATAGTCACAAAAAGATCACCGGAAAGCACATCGTCAAGAATACCGCTCACGGCATTGAACACCGCGTCGAGCAGGCCACCGATGACCACACTCAAACCATCCTTGAAAAGGTCTATAATACTTACAATCCAGCCGACAACAGGCACATCCTCAAGTGTTTCGGAAACCTTTCCGAAAGCCTCGCCCAGTTTGCCGTCCACTTCCTTGGCACCTTTGCCGAGTGTGATCAGGCCATTATACGCCCCGCTGATACTGCCGGAGGCAATCTGCTGCAATCCGTCCCTCACATTCTCCATACTGGTCTTCAGACCGGAGGCAGTATTCGAGAGGGACTGCCGGGCACTGTCAGCCGTTTCCTGCAAGGCGTTTATATTCTCACTCGCGGCATCGGCATTAGCCTGCGCCGTTTCCAGGGCTTGCCGGGCGGACTCCTTCTCCTGTTCGGTTCCGGACTGTTGCGCCTCAATGTATGATTTCTGGGCGGCAATGAGCGCCGTATAGGTGTCCGCATACACCGCCTGTGCCTCCTTCAGGTCTGAAAGGGCTTTCTGGTAGGCAGTAACCTCGGCACCCAGTTTCTTGAAACTGACCTTGCCGGAACCGCCCAAAGCCCTCTCCATCTGCTGGACGGCAGAGACAAGCGCGTCCTGACTGGCATGGTCGGCATTTCGGAACTCGTCAGTGAGCATGTATTTTCTGGCATCCGCCAATACAGGCTTTATCATATCGGAAAACATCCCGCCGAATTCACCGAAGACAGTACCCCAGTCAATACGGGCTTTCAGTTCCTGCACTTCGATGCCGGCAAGTTTGCTGTCACGTTCAACACCGAGAGAGAGCTTCTCGCTGCCGGATGTCGTCTTTTGTATCTTTTCCGCATATTCGGTCGCGATGGCGAGTTTCTTCTGCTGGAAGGTGCCGTAGGCCTGCAAATATTCCTGCATCACTCCGAACTCTTCCCGATAAGCTTCCGCTATTTTTTTCTGTCGGCCGGACTCGTTCAACTCACGGGCCTTGTCTATTTCGGACTGCTGATCTTCCGACAGCGAACCGGACTGCCCCGCTTTCGCGTTGTCACGTTTCCAACCGGCTTCCTGCTTGGCTATTTCATCCTTGCGTGCCTGGTATTCATTGTCTATCTGGCGCAGCTTCTTCTCCAGCCCCTCGGTCATCATCTCAATCTCCGCCTCGTCATTCTTCCTTTGCAGCCCGACGAGTTCCTGGCCCAGCTTTTCAGAAACCTGTTTGCGGCGTTGGGCTTCCTTCTCCGCCTTGTCCGCCTTCTTCCGTTCGGCCTCGGAATCCTTATCCTCACCGGGCTTGACCTTGTCGTACTCCTTTTTGGCGGTATCGACGGCATCCTTCAGTTCTTTCGCCTTCTTCTCAAACTCCTCACGGGAAAGGCTGTTGGACGTTTCCTGAAGAAAGGCGTTATAAGCCTTGAGCGCGTCCTGGTATTTCTCTTTTGCCGCAGCCACCCAGTCAGTGCTTGAATCCGTGGGCAGGTTACGCCGGTTTTGTTCCGAAACCAGTTTGTTCAGCTGATACTTCAGTTCGTCACGGGAATAAGTTCCGGTAAGATTTTCGTCACCCTGCGTAATCTTTCCGTATTCCTTCTCCTGGACAGACATCCGGGCAAGCAGGGTTCTACGCTGCTTTATCTGCTGTGCAAGGGTCTCGTTACTCACACCGGTCAGGTTTTCGAAATAGGCATTTACCTCGTCCTTGCGGATTTGTCCGTTCAGGCTCTTGCGTTTTCCGTACAGATTCTGAAGCTCTGCCTCCTCATCCCTTGAACGTGCGGATTTCTGGACATATCGGGCTCTTTGCCGCCCGTAGCTGTCCTGGTAATATTCGGTTGCCAACCGGGTCTTGCCTTCAAGTTCTTTTATCCTGTCATCCACACGTTTCAATTCATTGGCGGGATTGGATATGGACTCACCGGCTTCCAATCGGGCTATCTCTTCCTTGATTTTCTTGATATTCTTCAGTTTCTCATACTCGGTGTCGTATTTGGAGAATATATCCGGATATTTCTGTTCCAGCTTGTTTAGCGCCTCACGCCGGGCATCCGTGGACACGGCTTCATCCCCGGCAATGGAACACAGCTCCTCTATTTTGCGCCTGTGCTCTTCCTCGGCCTCTATGGTTTTCTGCTTCTGCTGCTGATACCTTTCCTCGGATTCCTGCAAACGTTCGGTTTCCGTCTTCATGGAGATCAGTGCCACGGCAACACCGGCAAGCAGGGTCGCAACCAGCACATAGGGATTGGAAAGCATGGTCCGGTTGAGCATCTTCTGCGCTTTCTCAACCAGCAGGAGCCAGTTGTAATGCAACGCCTCCGCAGCCACCGCCCAGCCTTTCACGGCCGTGACTGTCATGACGGCGGTCCGGTACACACCATACGTGCCGACAAGCCCGAGCAGGATACGGCCGAAACGTTCGTAATGCTCCACCATGTAGGAAACACCGGAAAGCGTGGTGTTGATGACACCTTCCGACTGCTGCCCGATTTCATTGAACATCATTGAAACGGCATCCTCTATATTGGAGATCTGTCCGGTTATCGTTTTGGATTGTGCCTCCATCAGACCACCGAATTTTCCGCCCTCGTCCGTCAGGCTCTCTATGACCTTCTGCACTTCGGGAAAACCGACCTTGCCTTCCTCCACAAGCTCCTTCACCTTGCTTTCAGCCACGCCGAACTGCTTGGCCAGTTCGGCGATCATAGGGATGCCCCGGCCGGTGAACTGGTTCAGGTCCTGTGTATAAAGCCGTCCCTGGGACATGGTGGTGCCGTAAAGATAGACCAGATCGTTCAAAGGGATGGAAAGTCCGGCAGCGATGTCACCCAAGCGGATCAGCGTCTCGTTCACTTTCTCCGCTTCAAACCCGTAGGCAAGAAGCTGCTTGGCACCCTGCGCGACATCCTCCAGGCCGAAAGGAGTGGTCGCGGCCGTATGTACCAACTGCTGCATCAGGGTGTCGGCCTTCTCCGCACTGCCGAGCATGGTCTGAAACGACACCTCCAGCTGCTGGAACTCGCCGCGTACCTTGGTGATGTTCGACACCAGCTCCTTGATAGTAAAGGCGGCTGCCAGCTTGCCGACGGTGTTGTTCAACAGGGAACCGCTCCTGTCAAGTTCCCGGATCTGTCTGTTGGCGGACGATGCCTGCTGGGACATCCGCTCGATCTTGCCCACGGCCTTGTCAAGACGGGCGCTCAAATGGTCCACCATAAGGAATTCTATTTGTACCGGTTTCATCTATTTTAGCTTGCTTTGAAAAAATCCTACTATTCCATCCGCTTCATCCTCGGCGCTCCGCTCATCCGCAGGACCGGAAGATCCGGACTTGTCACGGACATACCGGGGAGCGTCACTAAGCATCATGATCAGGGTCTGGTAATTCACCTTGTTCAGTATATAGTCCACGCTCCAGCCGGTGGCACTGGCAATCTGCCACACAAAACCGAAAGGGCTATGGGAGCCTTCATAACGGCTCTTTAACTCCCCTTCTTTCTTTGGCTCAGTCTCAAGCTCATCGGATTCGTCCGCTCGGCTGATCTGATAATAGGTATAAAAGGGTCGGTACCCATCAGGCTGACAAAACGCTTGATCGCACCCACCAGATAACGCTGTTCCATGAAGTTCCTTATGAGCCATGCCACCGGGCGCAAAAGCACGCGGCGGCTGAAAGGACCACGACAAAGGGTATAGGCCACCATACGGCTCACCGCCTTGCCGTGAGAGGCCAGAAACTGCATTTCCTCCTCCTTGCTGAACCCCCACATCTCCTCACTGGTGATCCCCATCGACAAATATGTCCGGGCAAAAAGAATCTGACCGGACATATAAGGCCGCCTCATGGTCACGCGCAGCTCCAGCGGGGATTTCCTGAAAGGGATATGAAACGCTTTCAGCGGGACGCTCACACCGATATCCAGCAGCGCGTCCGCACCCTCACGCTGGATCTGCTTGATGACAGCTTCGTCCATACGCTACTCCTCGGCCGGGTTAGTGGAAGCAGCAGCGGCAGATTCAGCAGAAGGCAGTTTATACTGTTTCCACTCTTCCGGGATAGAATCCGTATTGAATACGCCATAGGGCTGGGAGCCGTCTTCCGGCATGGCCACTTCCAGCGTGCATTCGATTTTCGCCGTTTCTGTCAGGGTCAGCTTGCCGCCGAGATTGGAAAGTAGCGTGCCATTGGGAATCAGGATGCTCTGCCCCGAAACAAGGGCTATTTCCCACGGACCGGTCAGCAACACGGCTGCCGTCGGGGCCGTCCAACCAATCGGGGTTTTCTTTTCCGAGTCCTCTTCCTTGTAGTGCATGGTACCACCCAGCAAGCTATGCAGGTTTTCGTAGTTCAGCTGGATAACGTTGAACGTGGGGGCGATGCTGCCATTCGACTGGGGAATGATAAGCACCGGGGTTCCCGGCACCTGCTCCGCCTCGATTTTGGCGGATTCGGGTTTCTGCCCGCCCATGTCAAACGAATTCTTCTCTATGTAACCCACCACAAAGTCCTTGTATTTCACGGCACCGACGCCGTACATGAAATTCTTATTCATTGTTTCTTGATTTTGAAAGTTAATACTATGCCGGCAACACATCCGGTTATAAAAGCGGCCAGCGCTATTTTAACGGGACTAAAGCGACGTTCAAATTCCGTTTCAACTGTGAATGAGTCCTCATGTGTCTCATTACGGATACGGGTCAGTTCCTCCTCATAACACAGTACCAGCCGCTGGAGGCTGTCGCAGGATGCCTCCGCTATGATATTGCCGGCCGCATCGCTCTTCACCGTCAGGCCCGCCTGCCCGTTCCTGGAATGGTAGGACGAACCGGAGGGAAGTTTACGGAGGCTGTCCGGAGGGATCGTCAGGCTCACCGCCGATTTCGGAATCCCCGCCATCAACAGCCCCCGCCTCACGTTTGACACGTTGTCGGCGCTTGACGACAGGCTGCTGTTCCGGTTCACCTCCGTCCTGCTCTTTCGAGTACTCGCGCATCCCGTAAAGAACAGGACAATCATCATGATGCCTGCAACTGTTGGCAGTATCAATGGCTTTCCGGAGACGTGCCATTTCACGCCGGGTCGCCTGCAAAGCTTTCCTGTTTTCATTCAGTTCCTCTTTTAAGGGTTCTACAATATTCTCGATCAGGATACGGGTGGCATGTTCGGTGTTGTCAATCCGTACCGTCTCGGCTTCGGCGGTAGCCTTCTCCGCTTTCGCCCTCGCTTCCCTGACCGTTGATTTCAGGGTAATGATGGCTATTATCGTGGCTACCAGACCACCGCCCAGCACCAGATTCATGACTGCACTGAAGTCCATACGCACACTGGTCTTTCAGGTCAAAGCCTATTTGCCGGCATCCTTACCCGCAAACAGTCCGATGAGCCACTGGACAAAGCCCGTATCGGCAACACCATTGGACACAAGGGACGCACCGAACCCATAACACAACGCGATATACCACGTGGCATCAGCGACAAAGCCCGCATCCAGCCACCATAAAAGCATGGCGGCCACAATGCCCACACACCAGCTGACAATCTGTGTCGCCAAGCCCTGCATTTTTGGAAACAGAGCCTTGATCCCTTCCGTGAGCAACACCACGCCACCGACAAAACCGGCAAAGGTGGTGATCATCGCGCTATAATCGACTTCCGGTACTGTACCGGTCTGGGCAAAAGTTGCTGACACGAATCCGAGTATCAGCACAAAGAATAAAAGAAATCTTTTCATGTTGTTGTTGATTTATTGAGTTATACCTATTTGTTTAAGCCATCTCTGTACATCAAAACTGGGGCAGGCTTTGGCCGCCAGTTCATTGTGACCGACGATTCTCACATCGGGAAAACGACGGTGGAAATCCTTCACGTACTTCTCAAGCGCCTTTTTTTGCCAGGAGGTACGGGTGTCTGCAGGCGTTTTACCATCCTTTGCACACCCGCCGGCATAGACGATATGGCGGCTCACGGAATTGTAACCGGCCACGCCGTTGGTCACTTCCCACGGGTCCACATTCGCGTCCTCGTTATTGTTCACCAGGCGTTCCACTCCGCCGTTCAGATGGAACAGGTCGGTATATCCGACCTGCTTCCAGCCGCGGCCGCCCTTTGAGACGGGGTTCGTATGCCAGGCGCGAATCTCCGCACCGCTTACCTCACGCCCTTCAGGAGTGGCCGTGCAATGGATGACAAGATACTTCAGCTTTCCCATCACTCACCGCCTTCCTCTTCATCAACGGCCGCCTGGGACAGTGCTATCTCCACCTTCTTCTCCGGATCGGCGTCCAGGCCCAGTACAAGTGTGCCGGATACCGCCTTGCCGCTACTGTTCACACCGGCGGTGACCGTCAGAGAGCCATCGGTACCGACTGCCGTGAAACCGGCAGGAATGGAAACCACGCTGTAATCACCGGAGGCAGTGACCTTCACCTCCTTGCTCTCACCGGCGGCCTTGAAGGAAAGAGCGGCCGGATCGGCAGAAATGCTGCGTTCCACTGCCTTGAACACCGGAGTCTCACGGGTGTCAAGCACCACGAACTCCTCGCCGAAGGCGATTTCCGTGTCGGCCTTCATCAGCAGCTTGAAGAAGTACAGCTCGCTGGAGTTCATCCACTTGTCAATCTGGATCACCTCCTCGTCGTCCTGGAGGTTCACACCGGCAAAAAGGTTGCCGTCAGCGCTCATCGAGCAGAGCGTGGCTACGATAAGGCCATCAGGCCAAGAATTCAGCGTCTCGATGGTGATACCCTTGTAACGCTTCTTGTTGATGTCCGTCTCGCTCGTGTTCTTGTACTCGCGTTCGGTCAGCTCGTCATCGTACTTGTCGAAGTCGTCAATACTCATCAGGATACGCAGGTTCGGATTCTCACGCAGGGCTTTTGGAATAGCCTTGCGGACAGCCTTCAACTTGCCGATCATGGAAGTATCGGAAGGAGCCGGAACCACGATCACATCCGGATCTTTAGCCGCCTGGGTCAGGATACCGTTGAAAAGGTGGTCGTCGTCCGAACCGAACTCGCCGTTCAGGTAATGCCAGCCCAGCTCGAACTTCACACTCTTGCTAAGTTCATCCAGAAGCGTGTTCTGCGCTTCGGGGGGAAGTTCGGCAAACACGAGGTTGCCCTTCGGCTGCCACTTGCGCCAAACATGCTCGAAGGCGCGGGGATTGAAAGTCGTGAACGCCATGAAGTCCTCCGGATCCAGTGATTTCTCCGAGTAATTGAAATTGCCTTTCGAGTCTTCCAAAGTCGGGTTCTCCTTACGCTTCTGGAGCATCTTGCCGGTCTTGATACGCGGCAGGCTGATTTTTTTCTCCACACCGGGGATCACCATGATCAGACCTTTTTCTACAAGGTCATTCCCGGTGGTGGCCAGGACCAGTATTTTCTCCAGTACCTCGCCGTTGTAATTCGTGTTTCTTACTACTATTGCCATGGCAAATGTTTTATTTATGGTTCAACTTGTCCTTAATCTCGCTCATGCGCTTGTTCCAGGGGCTTTCACCCGTCGGATTCACACGAAGGTCAGTCATGACACTACGTTTTGGGAAAAGCTTCTCCAATGCCTTTTCCCCGTTCTCCCGGTCTTTTGCCAGAAGGTTCTCATAGATGGGGCGGGTGGCGGCATCGATACGGCCGTCCTGTTCCGCATCATCAAGCAGTTTCTTACGCGCGGCAGCGTCATCCGCATCCGCCTTGTCCTGGAACACCTTCAGTTCGCCCTTCAGGCGGGTGACCTCGGCATCAAGGGCCGGGACTTTGCCAGCCTCTGTTTCCAGCAGTCCGATTTCACGCAGGAAATCGTCATCCGTCGCACAGTTCTTGAACCGCGGACGTCTCTTGAGTTCGTCTAAATTCATGCTATTCTCGTTTTGTGGCTTGTGCAGCCGGTTATTGAATATTTGAAATACCTGTTCGGGGGTACTGTCCTCCGGTACCGGGTCAGCGTCATAAATACCGTCGATAAGCCCCAGCGCCAGCGCCTCGTCGGCACGCAGCCAGTGATCCTTGCCGTCAAAATACATCGCGCGGATTTCCTCCTTGTCCTTGCCCATACGGGTGGCATACATCTCGCAAAGGGTATCCTCAAGCGCCTCGATCTCACGGATGCAGTCCTTCATCTCATCCTTGTTGCCGTAACAGCCGCCCTGGACACTGTGAAGCATCAGACGGGCATAACGGCTCATCCGGACGGGCTTGCCGCAAAGGGCGATGACGGAGGCCATGCTGGCGGCGATGCCGTCCACGTAGATGGTAATGTCGGCCTTGCTATTCTTCAAGGCATTGAAAATGGCGATGCCCGAATAAACCTCACCGCCGTTGCTGTTGATACGCACGTCCACCTTCCCGGTCAGGGCTTCCGCTTCCAGAAGTTCACGGGCAATATCACCGCTGCGCACGTTATCATCGTACTCACCGATGTCACCGTAAAGAAGGATGCAACAGGCATCGGTTCCGGGTATCATATTGAAAAATCTACTCATGTCACTATCGTTTTGGCAGGTCCTTCCCTGCAAAAGTTTACGGTGCGAAATTAGGGGGATTAAAAGCCTTTTTCAAACCGCGTTTTCATCATGGAGACTTTAAAGGATTGCCATGACGCTTTAAAATGTCATCATGCGGAGCGCGTTTTTTTTCGCTCCTTTTCCTTATCAATTTTGCACGTAAAAAAAGGAGGTAATATGGCCGAACTTACAAACGAGCAGAAAAAGGCATGGGCGAAAACGCTCTACACCCGCGAGACGCTTACGCAGGCGGAAATAGCCGAGCGTGTGGGGGTTTCACGGGTGACTGTGAACAACTGGATAGGCAAAGGAAACTGGGAGCAGTTGAAGGCTTCCATAACCATCACACGGGAGGAGCAGCTGAAGAACCTGTACCGGCAGCTGGCGGAACTCAACAACGCCATCATGGGAAAACCGGAAGGGGAACGGTTCCCGAACGCCGCGGAAGCGGACACCATTTCCAAACTGTCGAACGCCATCAAGAAACTGGAAACAGAAGTGGGGCTGGCGGACATCATCTCCGTGTTCTCCGACCTGCTCAAATGGGTGCGGACCTACGATTCCACGCAGGCGAAGGAGATCACCCCGCTTCTGGACGCGTTTGTCAAATCAAAATTATCCTGACATGGCAAAGAAAAGACTCACAACACAGGACAGGCTCGCGCTGGACAGCTGGAACGAGCTGGTGGCATCCGTGCGAGAACATTCGGACATCAACCCCACGGACACGGAAACGGAAATCAGGCAGAGGCGGGAAAGGCTGGAGAAGAACGACGAGGAGTGGTTCAAATACTACTTCGCCATGTATTGCACCTGCGAGTCCGCCGCCTTCCACAGGAAAGCCACCGGGCGGCTGATGAGGAACAACCGCTGGTACGAGGTAAGGGCCTGGTCACGCGAGCTGGCGAAATCCGCACGCTCCATGATGGAGATATCCAAACTGGCACTGACAAAAAAGATACGCAACGTGCTGCTGATCTCCAACTCGGCTGACAATGCGGAAAGGCTACTGCTGCCGTTCATGGCGAACTTCGAGGAGAACCAGCGGATCATACAGGACTACGGACAGCAGAAAAAACCGGGAGCGTGGGAAACCGGGGAATTCACCTGCATGTGCGGGTGCTCCTTCCGCGCCATTGGAGCCGGGCAGTCACCGCGCGGTACACGTAACAAGAACTTCCGCCCGGACTTCATCCTGGTGGACGATATAGACACCGACGAGGAGTGTCGAAACCCGGAACGCATCAAAACCAAATGGAAATGGCTGGAAGAGGCGCTGATACCGACCATGTCCGTATCGGGAAACTACCGCATCCTGTTCAACGGGAACATCATCGCGCTGGACTGCTGCATCAAAAGGGCCATCGAAAAGGGCACCGAACTGAAGGCGAAAGGAATCGGGCACGTGGATATCATCAACATCCGGGGAAAGGACGGGCTATCCGTATGGCCCGAAAAGAACTCCGAGGAGGATATAGACCTCTTCCTTTCACTGGTGAGCGCGGCGGCGGCACAGAAAGAGTTCTTCAACAACCCGGTGGTGGACGGCGGCGTGTTCGCGGAAATCACCTACGGGAAAGTGCCGGCACTTTCCAGGTTCAAGTTCCTGGTGATATACGGGGACCCCGCACCGGGAGAGAACAAGACGAAAAAAAGTTCCACCAAAACGGTATGCCTGCTCGGGAAACTCGCGGGAAGGCTTTATCTGATAAAAACGTTCCTGGACAGGGGGCTGAACGCGGAATTTGTCGAGTGGTACATCAAGCTGCTGGAGTTTGTGGGTGGGAAAACCACCGTGTACTGTTACATGGAGAACAACAAATTACAGGATCCTTTTTTCCAGCAGGTATTCCAGCCCATCGTGCGGCGGATACGCAGGGAAAGGAAAATATCACTGTACATCACCGGGGACGAGGAGAAGAAAACCGACAAGGCCACACGTATCGAGGCGAACCTGGAACCGCTCAACCGGGAGGGGAACCTGGTACTCAACGAGGCCGAAAAGGACAACCCGCACATGAAACGGATGGCGGAACAGTTCAAGCTGTTCAACCTCCAACTGACCTATCCGGCAGACGGACCCGACTGCGTGGAGGGGGGAAACAGAATTATAGACCGCAAGGCCAGACAGTCGGAAAAGCCCGTCATTGTCACAAGGAAAAGCACGCGGTCACAAAACAAGTACAGAGTGTAAACTTCAATACCTATCATTATGAGCAAATTTATCGAACTTTCAGACTACGACGCGAGCATACACCGAGAGATTCTGGACGCACTGACAAGGGAGGATGACGCCGTCGTGGAGATATGTGAGGACCGCGCCGTCGCCGAGATGCGCTGCTACCTTTCCAGACGTTACGACTGTGACAAAATATTCACGGCAACCGGTGACAAACGCAACCAGCTTGTCCTGATGATGGCCATCGACATAGCCGTGTACCACATCTTCTGCATACATAACCCGAGGAACCTGTCACCGCTGCGGAAGGAACGCCACGAAAGGGCGGTCGAATGGCTGAAAGCCGTGGCGACCGAGGAGATATCGGTGGACGGCCTGCCCCTGCTGTCCGAAGAGACGAGGACGGCAAAATCAAATTTCCTTATCAAAAGCAACCGTAAACGTGTAAACCATTGGTAATATGAGCAAAAGAAAGAAAGGGGCCGGAAAGATAACCCAAAGCGGGAACCTGCCAAGGCCCGGGCAGAAAGGACCCGCAACCATCATACTGACACAGCCCAGAAGGTTCGGTATAGACATAGCGGACTACATGCTCGCGGTAAGGGCTTTCGAGAATGTGGACTACTCCAGACGCTTCAGGCTGTACGACCTGTTCAGCGACATACTCATGGACACGCACCTGACAAGTGTCATAGAGAAACGGAAGAATGCCGCACTGGCATCTTCCATAGAATTCCGCAGGAACGGGAAACCGGACGAGAAGGTGAACAAGCAGATCAGGTCCCCATGGTTCCGGAAGTTCATAGGGGACATCCTGGACGCCAAATTCTGGGGGTTCTCACTCGTGCAGTTCTACCGAAAGGGGGAATGGGTGAACTACGACCTGATACCGCGCAAACACGTCGATCCCGTGCGCAGGCTCATACTGCGGCACCAGACGGACACCACCGGGACGTCCTGGGACGAGTACCCGGACCTGTTGTTCATCGGTTCACCCGACGATCCCGGGCTGCTGGTGAAAGCAGCTATCTGGGTGATATACAAACGTAACGACGTGGCGGACTGGGCACAGTTCGCGGAAGTGTTCGGAGCGCCCATCAGGGAGTACACGTATCCCACGGATGACGACGAGGCACGGCAGAGGGCGCTGAACGATGCGGACAGCACCGGAAGCCTGTCGGTTTTCGTGCACGCGGAGGATACGGTGCTCAAGCTCGTGGAAGCCGCGAACAAGACAGGGAGCGCGGACCTCTACGACAAACTCTGCGAGCGCTGCAACAACGAAATCTCAAAGCTGTTCCTCGGAAACACGCTCACCACCGAAGCCTCCGACAAGGGCACACAGGCACTGGGAACCGTACACAAGGATGTGGAGGAGAAAGTGACGCTCTCCGACAGGCAGGACATCCTCGACGTGCTCAACTATGACATGGCCGACATATTCGCAATGCTCGGAATAGACACCACAGGCGGGGAGTTCTGCTATCCGGAAAAGAAGCTTATCGAACCGGAGAAAAAGATGTCCATCCTCACACAACTGCGCACGAACTTCAACCTGCCGGTGGGTGACGACTATCTCTACGAGGAATTCGGGATCGAGAAACCGGCAAACTATGACGAACTGAAGAAACGCCAGGAGGAGAAAGCGGCGGAAATCGAGGCGGCGAAGGCCCGAGAGACTGAAAAGACGGAAGAGGATAAACCGGATCCGGAAGAAGAACCGGAACTGGAAATCCTAAATGGACGCTATGGCCCTTACATCGCTTATAAAGGCAGCAACTACAAGATTCCTAAAGACATCATCCCTCAAGACCTGAACCTTCAAGCTTGTCTGGAAATTGTGAAACTGCAAAGCGACAAGGATACGGGCAAGTCTAAGCGGACTGCAAAGGCAACCAAGGCCACAGCCAAGTCAACAACGAAAACCAGTAAGGCGACGAAACAGTTGATGGAATTTTAGTACAATTACCTTTACCAGATCATATTAATGAAGATAAAGTTTTAGAA
>OHHG01000337.1_pt1 | contig 17785 bp, 10 predicted proteins | sample 1567991 | NCBI WGS metagenome assembly OHHG01 (sample SAMEA3879588, study PRJEB24766) | human gut metagenome | biome: human-associated habitat; feature: feces | place: USA | collected 1985/1987
GCATTGACCTTGAAGAGTTTCAGAGTGGACAGACCAGCGATGATTATGATTCTGGAATGGGGGAAGATATAGTATATTACTTCGATTCGGAAGATGTATATGAATGCCCTAAATGTGGAACAATAATACAAATTAAAGGATGGATTCGGGAATATCCGCTGGGGGCATATGATTCGGAAGAAATTAACGTAAGCCAATGGAGGACATAAATAATATGACGGACGAAGAACAAAAATTATTAAGGCGATTAGCAGCTGGCGAATTAGAGGGGCTTGTAGGTAATGTATTAACAACGGATGGCGGATCAAGCGTGTGGAGCTGCATAGAAGATGGTATTCCGATTCAATATAAGCAAGGGCCCGGCAGCAAATATTTTGATGGCAAAGAAAATGAACATGTCCCCGGAGCGCTGCGCAAAAGGAAAACATGGAAATCGGATGATGAAAAACTGGAGTTTTTACAAAAATTCGGGTGGCTTATCAAGGACGATGAAGTGCAAGCGTATAGTGCAAAGTATAAGCCTTGAGGCACAATCAAGACAATCAGGGGCAGTAATTCAGTCAACAAAATAGCACAAAAATCAGGGGCGTCCCTCTCCATTCCGAGAGAGACGCCCCATGATATTACCCCTTATTTCTCCACCTTCGTCAGCCGAATCCGCACATTCGCCCCATTGCGCTGATCAAAGAGCCATGCGCTGGTGGCGCTGATGCCAGTCAGCTGGTGCGTAGCGGTCAACGCATCCGCGGATGTGCCCGTACGGATGGTCAGCCCGTCCACCGCGAAATACAGCGATTCGCCCGCAAGTGTGCAGGTGCCATCGAGATTGAACGTGTAGGCGTTTCCTTCCGTATCCTGCCATGTGCCGAGCACCAGATAGCACGCTTCCTTCAGGCGCTCCTTCACGCGGCGCTCGTCGCTGATTTCCTGATAGTACGGGTACGCCTGATACACCTGTCCGGCGGCATAATAGCTTTCGCCCGCCTGATAGCAGCTTTCGCGGAAAATGTCGCGCAAATCGGCGTAATCCGCGGGCAAATTCTCCATGTTCAGATTCATCAGCAAATCAGCCACCGCCGTGTACTCCTGCTGATTGTACTGTGCGCGGGCGCTGTCGGCAATCGGGCCGTAGTAGGCGGCATACTGCGCCGCGGCGCGATCGGCAGCATCGGAATAGTCGCCCGCCTGCGTGAAGAACTGCGCTGCCGCCAGCGAAAGCGAATCCGCCACGGCTTTTTCGCCCTGCGCATAGCGCACGATTTTAAGCTGTTCATCCGCGTCGGAATAGCCGGAAATGCTTTCCAGCAGCGTCGCAGCTTCCTCCAGCTGTCCGGCTTCTTTCTTTTGCAGCGCAATGGCGTAGTCGCACGCCTTCAACTGCGTCGCGGCATCCTCATACGTTCCCAGCGCGGCGAAAATCTCCCGCGCATCGGTGTACTGCTGATTTTGCAGCAGCAGCGCCGCCTGCTGATACTGCGTCGCGGCAAGGCTCTCTTCGTCGCCCAATTCGGCGTAGATGACAGCGGCGGACTGCAGGTTGTCCAGCGCGCCGGTCGATGCAAGCGCCTGCGCCTTCATCGTGCGCACTTCGCTGATTTTCTGCGCGCTGTCCTTGTAGTCGCCCAAGGCTTCATACAGCGCGATTGCGCCGTCGTAGTCGCCATCCTGCGCCTTCTTCGCCGCCCAGTCGTAGTTGCACAGGCGAATCATGTCCGCCGCTTCAGAGTAATCCGAAACAGCCGTAAACCCGGCAATCGCAGCTTCATACTCGCCGCGCGAATACGCAATCTGCGCCGGCTGATACACGCAGTCTTTCAGCAGCGTCGCGACATCATTGTAATCTGCCGGCAGCTGATTCAGCAGCGCCGTCGCCGCATCGAAATCCAGCGCTTTCATTTCCACCAGTGCCTGCTGATAGATGGCTTGCTTCCACAGGTCGTCCGCATCGCTGTAATCGCGGATGTTCTGCAGCAGCCGCGCTGCTTCCTTGAATTTTCCAGCCTCCAGCGCCTTCACCGCCGGAGCGTAATAGCTGACGTTTGCCTGTTCATCGGCATCCTCATAGCCCTTCGCAAGATAGAACTGTTCGGCGGCGGTTGCGGTTTCTCCTGCCGCTTGCAGCTGCTTGCCATAGGCGTAATGCGCCTGACGCGCCAGTTCCGCCGCGCCCTCGTAATCCGGTATTTCCTCCAGACAGGCAATAGCGGATACCGGGTCAGGATTGTCGCCCTCCAGCAGGCTCTTCGCCTCCAGATACCACGTTTTTTCGATGAGCGCTGCGCTGTCCTGATACCCGTTCAGCGCGTTCAGTCCTTCGCGGATGGCATCGTAGTCGCTTGCCGTCTCCATTTCGGCGGATAGGCGGCGATACGCGATTTCCTGCAGCTGCGTCCGCGAATTTTCGTAATCCCCCAGCGCCGTGAACAGCTTTTCGGCATCATCCAGCTTGCCCTCGTTCAGCAGCAGCAGACCCTCCTGATAGTCGGCAGACTTGCGCAGGTCGTCCGTGCGCGTCTGGTCCGTCAGCGTGTCCAGCAGCGTGCGCGCCTGTGCAATATCCTCCGCTGTCACGTTGTCGCTGTCCAGCAGGGCTTCCGCATGGCGGTAATTGCTTTCCTCCACCATGTCCGCCGCATCTTTGTAGCTGCTGATTTCCGCGAATTTTTCCGCCGCGGCGGTATATTCACCGTTGGTGAGCGCCGTCTGCGCGTCGTTGTACTTCATCTGCGGCAGGAGGTGGAACATGATGCCGTAGCCACCGCCGAGAATCAGCACAATCAGCGCAACCGCCCCCGCCACAACGCGGCGGTGCCGACGGCGCGTTGTCACTTCCTGCTCACGCTGGGCTTGCAGCTTTGATGTTTCCTCCACGGCAACGCGGTTCTGGTCATCCGTCGCCTTTTCGCGCGCGGCAATCACGGCGTCCACCGCTTCTTTGCTGAAGTGGGTGAACACATCGCGCTTATCGCGTCCGCAGCGGGCGCACGTCGCGACAGACACGGGGTTCGGACGGCCGCAGACGCACAGCCATAGGTCGCCCTGCATTTCGGGATACCCCGCCGCCATGTTGCCTGCCACCTCGCGCAGCTCACTCAGCGCGGTGCTGCGATGCAGGTTGTTCGGCGTGTACTCCGTCAGTGGCTCTTTGCCGCGGCGCCAGATGCTGCTGTTATCGTACCAGACCTTCTCGATAATCGCTTCGCAGCCGCCGACGTTCGCGGGTTCTTCCACCGGCACGGTCATGGAGAATGTACGCATGGGTGCGCCGGTCAGCCCGTGCGCACGGTGGGTGATGCGGGTGATTTCCTGTCCGTCTGGATCAAGCAGGGTGAGGGTGACTTCCACGGAGACGACCTGCTGTCCGGAGAGATTGAACAGGGTCAGCTCGCAGGAAGGGAAGCCAGTATTGGGCGCATCAATGCGCCAGACCTCGACGGGGCTATTCAAATCAATCTTCAAGGGCAAATGCCTCCTTTGCAGCGTGCATTTTTGTTACTTGATTTTTCTTGTTGCAGGGGGAATCGCCTCCGCGGAGGCGAGGAAGGGGCTTTCCATTCGCCACTTCCATGCTTTGGGGTATTGTAGCTTCTATATCCCGTTCCCAGATAAACACGCGGAAGAAATATGCAGAAGTCACCAACTCAATCGCGCGGAAGGGTCAAGGGAGGGGACTTCGTCCCGTTTCATTCTCCCTTGTCACCCCTTGATGCCGCTCGCGGCGATGGATTCGACGAAGGAACGCTGGGCGAAGAGGTAGAGGACGAGCAGGGGGGCGACGAGCATCAGCGTGGCGGTCGAAACCATCTGCTGCTGATAGCCCATCGACGCGCCGCCGGAAAGCCCCAGCTGAATGGAAACGTAGCTGTTCAGGCGGTCGGCGACGGTAGAGGCTTCAAGGCTCAGGAGCTTGATGTTCCCCAAGAACAGCTTGGAGTAGAACGTGTCCGTCCACTGCCAGACGAAGGAGAACAGAAAGCAGGAGACCAGAATCGGCACGGCGTCGGGCAGAATCACCCGCCAGAACGTCTTGAAGATGCTGCATCCGTCCACATACGCCGCTTCCTCCAGCGACTTCGGAATGCCGGTGAAGAATTGGCGAATCATGTAGATGTACAGCCCGTTCTTCAGCCCCATGCACGTTGCGGACATGAGCGCGTAGGGGATGGGCGAGCCGCGCAGATTCAGGCTGCTGCCCGTCGTCGCCTTGAAAATGCCGAAGATGTCGAAGAAGTTGAAGTGCAGGTAAAGCGAGGAGGAAATCGTCTGCGGCGGAATGATGACGGTGATGATGACCGCCGCGAACCAGAACTTCTTGAACGGGAACTCGAAACGCGCAAAGCCGTAGCCCACGAGCGTGCAGGCGGCAATTTGCAGCACCGACACCGCGAGGGAGACGATCAGCGTGTTCAGGAACGTCGTGCCGTAATTCAGCAGGATTTTGCTGGCGGCGAGGGAGTAATTCGCCGTCGTCAGGTGACGCGGAATCGAGATGACCGTGGAGTCGTACAGGTCGCGTTCCGCCATGAACGAGACGCTCAGCTTGTCCAGCAGGGGCTGGATAATCATGAAGCAAAGCCCGAACAGCAGCAGGAAGCGAATCAGTTGATAGCCCTTGCGCCGCACCGTCTTGCGGAGCAGATATCCGCCGGACTTGCGGTTGCGCGCCCAGAAGCTGCCGCTGGGATGAGCATGGGTCACGGTCTGCTTACTCATCGCTGCTCACCACTCCTTTCAGCATCAGGGCACTTGCGCCGATGAGGACAATCGTGATGGCGAAATACACCCAAGCCATCGCGGAGGAGAAGCCGTAGTTGTATTTCAGCGTCATTTCTTCATTGATTTTCTTCATGACTTCGCTGTCTGTCTTCATGAAGAAGTCGATGATGGTGTAGATGATGTTGACAATCAGCAGGGGGGAAACCATCGGGAAGGTAATCGTCCAGAAGGCTTCCCACTTCGAGCAGCCCTCGACATCTGCCGCTTCGTACAGGCTGCGCGGAACGTTCTGCAGACCGGAAAGGAAAACGACAATCTGGATGCCGCTTGCCATCACAATGTCGTACACTTCGTCAATCAGGGAAAAGACAATGTCCAGCACGTCGCTGCCGATGCCCGTGAGTTTGAGAATCTTCATCAGCGACTCGGACAGCGTGAACGGGGAGGACTCCGCCATCATCTGCTGCATTCCCGCCATCAGGGTGTTGTCCGTCTCCAAGCCGATGAGAACGCCGCTGGAGAGGATAACGGGCAGGAAGAAGATGGCGCGGACGAACGCGCGCCCTTTGAATTCCTGATTCAGTACGATGGCAATGACGAAGGACACGACGAGAATCGCAATGGTGTGCGTGACCATCACGCCGATTTCTTCGCTGAGCAGCTTGTTGAACTCCGGGTCAATGGTGAAGGCGCGGATGTAGTTGTCCAGCCCGATAAAGGTCGTCTGGAAGCCCTGTCCGGCGGTCACGTCCACGCGGCACAGGCTCATCCAGAAGGAATCCACCAGCGGCAGCAGCATGAAGCACAGGAAGCCGATGATGAAGGGCATAATGAACAGATAGCCGGATACTGCTCGGCGCGCACGAATGGAAATGCGTTTGCCGCTCATTTGCTCACCTCCTGTTGCGCTGCATAGCTGCGGGCGGGAACGGTGATGCCATCCACCGCCGCGTCGGTATAGCCGAAGTTGACGTAGACGCGTGTGCCGTTTGCATAAGTCGTGATGGTGACGTTCCCGACGCGTTCATGGCCTGTCATTTCCTGATTGAAGATGCCCGAAAGCGTCTGACGGTACTGCGCGACCTGTGCGGTGATGTCATCCAGCACGAGCGACGCGTCCGCACCGTAGAACTCGGAGTAGGTGGAATCCTGCAAAACGCGCGCGCTCTGGGCGGTCAGCGTGTATTGCAGGCCCGCGCCCACTTCCGCGCTGCGCAGGAGGACTTCCTCCGCGTCATCCGCCAGATTCAGTGATGCGCCCGTGTAGGATACGCGGCTGTGCAGCGCCAGCGGGTAGAAGGGGATGTACTCGTCGATGATGGAATACTGTCCGCCGTCGAAGTCCATGTCGGTGATGAGCGTCGCCTGAACCGCGGCGTAGTCGTTGCCCTGACGAATCATCACGTCGCGCCCGGATGCCTTGAGTTCAGCGAGCTTTTCCGCCTGCTGATGCAGCACGGCTTCGCGGGTCGTGTGGTTTTTGCTGTCGTAATCAGCGGAGAGCATGTACCCAATGTCGCGGAAGGAAACGCCTGCGCCGTAGGAAGCCGCCGCGTCCACCAAGGTGTTGACGCTGCGCATGGCGATGGCGGGCTTGACGAGGTAGTAGGTGTCGCGGTCGTCGTTCGCGCCGTACCAGATTGGGCTGTATTCGGGGATTTCCGCTTCTTCACGCGTGGTGAAGCGGGCAGCGTCGCGGAAGGCAATGAAGCCCTCCAGCAGGCCGCTGTCGCGCGCGAAAGCCGTCAAACCGTCCAGATAGAGCGGCACACCCGCAATCGCGGCATTCTGTGCGAAGGAGAACAGCTCCTCCTGCGTTCCCAGCTGCCGAATCAGGCGGACGGAGGACAGCAGCTGCTGATTCATGCCGCCGTTCATCCATCCGGCGTAGCGAATCGACATGTTCTGCGCCAGATTGCGGGTGACAAGCTCGCGCAGGAGCTCTTTCGCTTCCGCATAAGTCGTCATGGCAATCGGGACGCTGGTAGGCACGCCCGCCACCTGCTGCACCTTGTCAATTGCGCCAATCAGTTCGATGCTCAGCGGCGCGTCCGCATCCACCGTCTGTGCGGCAAAATTCGGGTACTTTGCGGTCAGGTAGTCGCGGTAGGACGCCGCCATGTCCATGTAGCCCGATTCGGGCAGAAAACGGTAGCGTTGGCGGATGAAGCCCGTCGGATGCGCCGTTTCAAACATGTAGACGGCGTTGTTCGTGCGCTCGGAAACGTCGTAGGCGTCGCCGTGGACGATGGTGTACGTTGCGTTGACGGTGTTGTAGGAGGTCAGGCGGCCGGCAATGTCCGCACCGATGCCCGCCCACGATGCACCGTCCTCCAGAATGCAGATGAATGACCCGCTGTCGCCCGAAACGCCGAAAACCGGGAAGTTGATGCGCGTTTCGTTCGTCACCTGCGTGCGGATGGACGCCCAGTCCCAGCCGTAGAGGTTGGCGTAGTAGGCGCGCTGGGAAACGCGGCCGTTGTTGAAGCGGATAATCGCGCCGCTGCCGTCGGGGACGAACAGGAAGCCGTTATCCGCCGTGCCGCCCGCGCCGAAAGCCGGAAGCAGCGTCAGGCTCGTCAGCGGATAATCCACGTCGTAAGCAAGGTCATCCAGCGGTACTTCGACAACAAGGTCGCTGCCGTCTAAACGGAACACCATCGAGACGTTGAAAACGGCCTTGGCGATGGTGCTGCCCGCCTGCACGATGCGGCTGTTGTCGTATGCCAGATCCTCCGCCGTGTAGCCCACTTCGGCAAAGATGCTTTCGCAGCGCTGCTTCAGGTGATCCTTTGTGCCGTCGCGCAGCACCCAGACGTGCTCTTCCGCCAAATCGGGGTAGGCGGCGAGCAAAGCAGCCTTGTCGTCAGTCTTGCGGAGCTTGTCAATATTGTATTCACGGTAGTATTCTTTGATGTCCTTCTTCTGCTTGGAGGTCATTTTCTCCATGAACTGCTGCATTCGCGCGTCGCCAATGGCAGTCGGCATGAGGAAAGACCGCTGCACGCGTCCGACGGAGTAGTTCACGCGGACGCTGCCATCCTCCTGTATCAGCACTTCGTAGACCCCGTTTGAAATGCTGTGTTCCTGCGAGGTGAACTGGGTGGTCATGCCGGTGGAGGCGGCGTAGGTGAGGCTCAAGGTGGAGTTCAGCTTGTTCTTTTCCACCGGCAGGGCAATCGGGTCGCTGTCCGCGTTATCAGGCGAGGACAGCCAGACGTGCCCGGTGCGCTTGTCGGTGAGGGTGAAGTGGGTCGTCGCCGGGTCAAGCTCAAAGCGGAGAGTGTCATTCTCCATGACCATTGGCGTGTCGGGCTCTGAGTAGCCGTAAAGCGGCACGTCGTGCCCTTCCAGCTCGCCGGAGGTGTCAAAGAGCGGAAGAATGACGAATTTCGTCAGCGGATAAAGTGCCAGAAGAAGAATCAGAACCAGCACGATCCGCACAAGGATGCGTCGTTTCATGGATACTTTCTCCTTTCGTCAGTACAGACGGAACAGCACTTCTTTGTAGAGGGAGACGAAATAGCCGATGCCGTCGCCAACCAGCGAGAAAAACAGCAGCAGCAGGAAGATGATGACGACCATCGCCAGCAGCGTCATGATGGTGAACAGCAGCGTCTTGCCCAGCGAGTAGTCATGCGTCTGCATCATGCCGCAGATGATGAGAACACCGCTCCAGCCCAGCGACAGCCCCTCCAGAACGTAGTAGAACGCGCCTTCCTTGGCGGTAATGACGTTTGCGAGGAGAATCATCGCCGCTTGCAGGATGACGTAGGGCGTCAGCGCGTAGCAGGTGGCGATGTAGACATCCTTGAACGTGCCCTTGCCCTCAAACAGCGTCGTCAGCCCCCAGTTGCCCGCCACGAAGAACAAAAGCGGCAGGAGGACGGCGAGACATTGCTGGATGATGTTCACGCTCGGCCAGTAGACGTTCATGAACAGGAAAGGCGTGAACTGCATGGACAGCAGGCGGACAAGCAGCACCAGAAACACGATGATGTTCGCCGCGCCGAGGCTGCCGCGCTTTTCGCGGCTCAAATCCCAGAAGCCGTCGAAGGGGTGGAAGATAACGTAGAGCGAATAGCGCAGGGAGGACAGCAGACGTTGCCACTTCTGCTTGTCGGTTAGCTTTGCTGCGAGCGTCATGCGTTGTCCACCTCCCACTTTATCTTGCGGATGTGCCCGACGACCATCGGAACGACCAGCAGCACCGCGACGATGCCGAAAATCCACCCGATGTTCTGCTCTACCCATTCGGAGCGGTAGTAGCGGAACGCTTCGGAGTAATTGCGGCTGTCGCGCGCCATGGCGAAATAGTCACAGGCTTCTTTGAATTGCTTCTGCTGCAAAAGCGCGCGCCCGATGCCGATGTAGGCAAGGTCATAGTTGCCGTTGCGCTTCATGACCTCGCGCCAAGTGTCGGCAGAAGCGGCGTATTCGCCCGCGTGGTACTGCTCGGTCGCCTTGTAGACCAGCTTGCCGTATTCTGTCGGGGTCAGCACGGTCACGCAGCAGTCCTGACTGTCCAGCACCAGCAGGTCATAGCCCTGATGCTCCAAAGCGACGGGATTCAGGAAGTATCCGTCCATGTTGCCCACACCGCCGAACGCCCAGAGCAGGTTACCCTGCTTGTCGTAGGTGAAGATGCGGTTGTGCGTCTTGTCCATGACGGAATAGATGTCGTTGTCCAGCACGGTCACATCCACGAACTTCGAGGGGCCGGAGTTGGTGATGTTCGTGTCGCCGCGCGCCCATTGCAGGTCGCCGATGACGTGGCTCGTGCCGTTTTCAATCAGGATGTTCGTGCCGATGGCATTCAGGCGGCGGACGGGTTTCGCCGCGCCGGAGGTCAGCTCGTTGGAATTGAAAGTCTGCGTGGTGACGAAGAAGAAGCCTTCCGAATCCAGCGCAATGTTGTTGTATTCCGTCGGAACGAAGGATGCCTGCTGCGCGCGCTGCTCCTTCGTGGAGAGCAGCCGCCACACCAGCTCGTACCATGTGTACTTCACTTCGCTCGCGCCGATGAAGCCGGTGAACGTGCCGTCCGCCTCGTACTTCATGAGGCCTCGGTTGACGTTCTGCGCGAGGCAGAACACGCGTCCGGTCGTGTCGCAGACGAGTTTCGTCGGCAGAAACGCCATCGACTGGTCGAAGGTCGCGTCCGTCGGGCGGGTGAAGACGCTCAGCAGATTCAAATTCCGGTCTACTTTCAGGATGCGGTTGTTGTTCGTGTCGGCGATGAACAGTGTGCCGTCCGCCATGACGAACACATCCTGCGGGGCGGAGAGCGTATTCGGGGTGATGTCGCCGGAAATTTCGGAAATCACGCGGGTCAGCGTGAAGTTTTCGCCGTCGCGGGCGACTTGCAGAATGCGGTTGTTGCCCGTATCGACGATGTAGATGTCATTGCCGGAGACGGTCAGCCCGCGCGGGGTGCGCATCGGCGTTTCCAGCCCAAGGGAGACGCTGGACAGCATGGCGCTGGTGCGGTAAGCATCCGGCGACTGGCGTTCGTCGCCCCAGTAATCGTAGGTGTAGGTGTAATTGTAGTCAAAGCCGTCTGCGGCGCGCGCGACCATCCCGCCGCAGAGTGCGGCGAAGAGGGAGAACGCAACCAGACAGGCGCAGAGACGGGAAACCATGCGGTTCATCGGCGTCCTCCTCTCTTAATCTTTCAGACCGGATGTCGCCATCGTTTCGAGAATCTGGCTCTGGCTGAGAATGAAAATCAGTATCGGCACAGCCATGACGACGACCGTAACCGCCGCCGCCTGCCCCGTGCGGGCAATGCCGCCCGCCTGAATCTGCTGGAGCGCGTAGACGAGCGTCTTCTGCGCCTCGGAGTAGATGACGGCGGACGCCTTGGCGTTCCAGAGGTTCTGGACGGAGAAGATGATGAGCGTCAGCCACGCGGGCTTGACGTTGGGCATGACAATCGTCCAGAAAATGCGGAATTCCTTTGCACCGTCGATTTTCGCGGACTCAATCAGCGACATGGGCAGCCCTTCCATGAACTGCTTCATCAGGAACAGCCCAATCGGCGCGGCGAACGCGGGCAGGATGACCGCCCAGTGCGTATCGACAAGGTTCAGGCGCGTCATGGTCAGGTAGTTCGGTATCGCGGTGACGTAGCCGTTGAACATCAGCGCCGTCACGACGAGGGCGAAAAACTGCTTGCCGAGCGGGAAATCGTACTTCGCCAGCACATACGCCGCGAGGGACGCAATCAGCAGATGCCCCAATGTACCCACGAGGGTGATGACGACGGTGTTGGTGATGTAGCGCGAGAAGGGAACCCAGCTCTGCCCCATCGTGACGAGAAGGTCAGAGAAGTTGTCGATGGTGGGGTGGCGCGGGAAGAGCGTCGGCGGGAAGCGGAACAGCTCATCCAGCGGTTTCAGCGAGGACGAAATGGCGAACACCAGCGGAAACGCCATTGCACACGCGACGAGGAACAGCAGCAGCCCCACCAGAAAGTCGCCCACGCGGGAGCGGTTCGGCTTCTTGTGGCGCATGTTCGACTTCTTCGTCAGCTTCAGTACCTTCTGCGGCAGCTCAATCGGCGTGCCGTCCGGTCTGACTGGACCTTTGTAGCTGCGGACATTGATGGTACTCATGTGCCAATCCTCCTCAGAGCGCTCTGAATCAGCTTGTTGCACAAAATCATCACCAGGAACAGCAAGGTGGCGATGGCGGAGGCATAGCCCATTTCAAAGCGGGTGAAGCCATAGTCGAACAGGTGGGTGACGACGGTGTGCGCGGCGTAATCGGTGGAGGGGAAGCCCGCCAGCGCCATCGGCACGTCACACACGCCGAACGCGGACGTGATGGACATGACCGCGCCGAACATCAGCATCGGCTTCATGTTCGGCAGGGTGATGTAGTACAGCTCCTGCCAGCGGTTGCGGATGCCATCCACATAGCCCGCCTCGTACTGCGAGCGGTCAACGCCCTGCAAACCTGCGACGAAGGAAAGAAAACCCGTGGACATGCTCATCCACAGTGTGACGATGATGATGACCGGCATGATGTAATCCGGCGTCGTCAGCCAGAGGAGCGGGGCGTTGATGATGCCCAGCTTCATCAGGATGGCGTTCAGGTAGCCGTACGCGTCGCCGCGGAAGATGATAGAGAAGATGTAGTAGGCATTGCCCGCAATGGACGGCGCGTAGAAGATGACGACGGCAATCGTGCGCACCCAGCGCGGCAATTCGTTGATGAGCCACGCGAAGCAGAACGACATGATGTAGCCCACAGGCCCTGTAATCACCGCCAGCAGGAACGTGTTTTTCACTGCAGTCAGGAAAACATCATCCTTCAAAATCAGGGTGATGTAGTTGCCCATCCCGATGAAGCGCGCGGGCTCCAGAATGTTGTTGTAGGTGAAGGAGTAGTAGATGGAGATGAGCATCGGGAGGATGTAGAAGGTCAGAAACAGCAGGGCGTAGGGCGCCAGAAACGCATAGCAGAACTTCATGTGCTTCGCTCTGTCCCACGCGATGCGCGCATTGCGCTGTCTCAGCGCAAAGTACTTTTTCCAGAACGCGGTCATGACGAATGCTTCCTCCTTTCGCTCAGGGCGTCTCTTCGTCGATCGGCAGACCGAACTCCAAGCGCTTCTTATTGATTTCCTCGTTGATGGTGCGCGCGTAATCCAGCAGGGTTTCGCGCGGGTCGGTCTTGTCGTTGGTCACTTTGCGCACGGCGTTGGTCATGTGGCGCGTGGTGTAGTAGCCGCCGGCGACTTCGCGGAAGCCGACTGCCCACGTCATCTGTTCGCGGATGACTTTCAGCTGAGCTTCTGACCAGGAAAGCTGCTCAATGGCGGCGATATTCGCGGTGGCGTAGCGTGCGGACGACCCCAAGACGGCTTCAATCTCGCGTCCGAAACGCACCTGCGCGTCGGTGGACGTCCACCACTTCATGAACTGCCACGCATTCTGTTTTGTCGTTTCGCTGTCGGTGGCAATCATCATGCAGCAGGCGCCCTGCGAATGCCCGGAGTGATCCACATAGGTGCTGCCGTCCTCTGCTGTGCGGGAAGTGCCGGGGAGAATCGCAATGTCCCACAGACCGCGGATTTCCGGTGCGGAGACGGTCAGGGTGTTGAACGTCGTGTAATCGAAGATGCCAAGCGGCATTTCGCCGGAGCGGAAGCGGCTCACGAAGTCGAAGATGGTCGGCAGACCGTAGTCATTGTAGAGGCTGGTGTAGCGCTCAAACGCCTGCACACCCGCTTCGCTGTTGATGGTGGTGTGGGTCGCCGAATCGTTGTAGAGCGCGCCGCCAAGCTGGTAGAGCATGGCGTAATAGGAAGAGAGATTCGGGGCGGTAATGTCGGGGTAGGGGATGCCGACGGACATGTTCGCCCCCTGAATGGTGGGCAGCATGGCAATCAAATCATCCCACGTTTCCGGGACGGACAGCCCGTATTCTTCCAGAATGTCGCTGCGGTAGAAGAGAATCGAGCACAGCTGCGTCTCCGGCAGCGCGTACAGACCGCCGTTGAAGCTGAACGCGGCGTAGGCGCTGGGGTAGAATTGGTCGAGGACTTCCTGCAAATCATCGAACTGCGTCAAATCCTCCACCGCGTGGCGAAGCGCGTAGTTGACGGGGTTCCAGCTGTCGGTTGAAATGACGACATCCGGACCGTTGCCTGCGACGACGGCGTTCAGCAGCGCGTTCGGGTCAACCAGCATGACGTTGACGGGAATGCCGGTAGACGGTGTGAAGGTGTCATCAACCATGGTTTTGAGGACGGTAGACTGGTCACGGCCAGTCAGAATCCACACTTCCAGCACGTCTTCGCTGGCATCGTACACATCGCCCAAGGCATTGTAATCCACGAAATACGACGTGACGCAGGATTTCAGCTCATGCAGCGCGCGGTCGAGGAAATTTTCCGACGGCTGCGGCACGGTCACGCCGTCCGCGGTGATGGCAATCAGGTCAATATCCAGCTTGACCTGCCGCATGTTCTGCATCGACGTGCCGAGGGAGGTGATATTGTCCTTGAAATTCGTGAAGGCTTCGGTAATCTTCGCCGGATCTTCGACGAAGGATTCCAGCTGCACTGCCAGGGTCTGCGCGACGGCAATGCGGTCGGATTTCTGTCCGGTGATGGCAACGGTCTCATCGACGAGCTTATAGAGCAGGCGGCTTTCCTGCGCCATCGCTTCGATGACCTCCGGATACACCTGCTCCAAGTGGTAATCGCGGTAGCGGTCGGGGTTCACGCCTGTCAGCACCAGCACACGGCGGTACATCTGGTTCAGGCGGTAGATGCTTTCCTCCATGTCGGAGAGAATCTGCCCCATGTCGCCCAGCGTCGCTTCCAGACGAAGCGTGTGATGCCCAGCGGAAAGGTAGAAGCGGTAGGGCGTGCCGGAATCATCCGACAATGTGTTCATTTCCCATGCCGTGGTGTAGGGGAAGGAGACGTTCTCCATACCGGAGAAGGGAATTTTGCCGTCCAGATAGAGGATACGGCTGGACACGCTGCCGCGGTTGTAGGTCTGACGGCCTTTGATGGTGATGTTGTACCAGCCGTTTTCCGGCACGTCGAAATCCCACTCAATCCACTGCCCCGCGTCGCGCCAGGCATCGCCGCCGATGTGGTTCAGCACCGTCCGGCGCACGTCGCAGGGAGAGGTGGCGGGGGAAGAACGGTCATAACGCGCGTACAGCGACGGGGAGGAACGCAGGGTGCTGCTTTCGCCTTCCAGCACGAGGGCGAAGTCAGCAGGAACGCTGTTCTCCTGTGGCTGCGCGGCGGCATAAGCGGCGTAATCCGGCATTTTTTCGGGGGCGGTGAGCGAAAGCGCGGTCAGGAGCATCGGCTCGCTGGTCGCAATCAGGGTGATGGTGCTTTCCCCCGCCTCGAAATAAAAGCGGTACGGCTCGGTGATGTAGCCCATCGAATCGCGGCAGCAGGCGGTCTGTTCGCCGAACACCTCCACCTGCGTCGGACGGATGTCATTGCCCTGCGAGTCCTGCCGCACTTCGCCGCCGTCGTGCCACAGGCGGGTGAAGGTCAGCGTATCCGCGCCATCGAAGGGTACTTCGCCGTTGATGCGCAGTTCGCGCTCCAAGTCCACGCCGCGTGCCGCCTCGGTGCGGTAGGTCAGGCGAATGTTGTAGAAACCGGTTTCCGGTACGGTGACGGCGAACGTTGCGGAAGAGCCGCTTTGCATCAGCAGACCATCCTTCTGTGCAGTCACGCCGTCCGAATCCACCGTCACCAGCGGAATGGAAATGTCCGAAGATGCGTCCGGAGCGCCCTCATGCGCGCGCAAATACAGCGAATAGGTGCTGCTGCGCCCGATGTCGCCAATCTGCTGCGAGAGGTCATAACCCTCGTATTTTGCCCGGTAGTTCTCCACACCGCCGGACAGAACGAACCACAGCACCAGCGCCAGAACGACCGCCGTCAGGGCAATCCACTTCCCGTACTTGCTGCCAAAGGAACGCTCCATGTTTCCGTGCCTCCTTCAAACTGGAATTGAACCAATTTCGATACGTTGCAAATGAATAAAAACGGTTTGCTTTCAACCATATTATAAATTCAACGAGAGAAAAAAACTTCTTAAAATTTGCCCGTCTTTGGTTATAATTTGCTTGAAATGTGTTGCGCTTTGTGGTATGATGGAAAAAAAGACAAGGCAAAATGCGCAAATTTACACGAAAGGTTTGTGAAGAAATTATGAATAACCGAAGGCTCATTACGGAACACGAACGACCATTGACGGCATCCGGCTTCCGCGTGATGAAGGGTGAGCGGGAGTTTATCACCTACCAGCGGGACGTAACCATCCGCGTATGGCATCAGCCGAACCCGGACAGCTATGCGCCGCACTTTCATTCGGCCATAGAAGTCTGCGTGCCGCTGCTGGGCGGATGCGAGGTGGCGGTAAAGGGGAAGGAATATCATGTGCAGGCGGGGGAAGTGCTGTTTGTTCCCTCCGACGCGACGCACGCCCTGCGCATGACGGCGGGCAGCGAGCGTTACCTCATCATCTTTGAACACAATGCTGCATTTACAATGAAGGAGTTTGCTGCGCTGCGCCCGATGCTGCGCCAGCCGATTTATCTCACGGCGGAAAGTGAAGCGACGCCCATCGTTCGCAAAACGCTGATGCAGCTGGTGGATGCTTACGAGGCGTACACGCCGCTGCGGAATTTGCGGTGCTATGCGCTGCTGATGGACGTATTCGCCACGCTGGGGGAATTGTATCTGCCCAATGTCGCCAACAGCGCGGAGATGAATGACATCCACCGGCGATTATCCGGCGAGGACGCTTTCAACCGTGCGCTGGATTACCTGAATAAAAACTACGCCGAAAACATCACGCTGGATGTGCTGGCGGACTACGCGGGGTTCAGCCGCTACACGCTCAGCCGCATGTTCAGCCGGCGCACAGGCGCGACGTTCATCCAGTACCTGAATGCGCGGCGGGTGGATATGGCGGCGGAGATGCTCAGCCAGAGCGACCTGCCCGTGACGCAGGTTGCGCTGCGCGTTGGCTTTGGGTCGATTGCGACATTCAACCGTGTGTTCCGGACGCAGAAAGGGTGTACGCCAAGCCAGTATCGAAATGTGTATCTGGAGCTGAAAAAATAGCAGACATCAAATCACGATTTCATAATATAGGTAGGAGGAAAATATCATGATTGCGCAGACGCCCCCGATGGGATGGAACAGCTGGGACTGCTACGGCGCGGCGGTGGACGAGCCGACCGTGCGGCAAAATGCGGCGTACATGGCGGAGCATTTGCAGGTGTTCGGCTGGGAGTACGTCGTCGTGGATATTCAGTGGTATCAGCCGACCGCGACGAGCCACGCCTACGAGCCGTTTGCCGAACTGACGATGGATGAATACGGGCGCTTGCAGCCCGCGCCGGGGCGATTCCCGTCATCGGCAGGCGGAAAGGGCTTCAAACCACTGGCGGATTATGTGCATTCGCTGGGGCTGAAATTCGGCATCCACATCATGCGCGGGATGCCGCGGATGGCGGCGCATCGGCACTTGCCGATTCTGGGGTGCGGGAAGGGCTGCCACGAGGTCGCGAATCCAAACAGCATCTGCGCGTGGAATCCCGATATGTACGGCTTGCGGTGCGACATGCCCGAAGCGCGCGCGTATTATGACAGCATCTTCCGCATGTACGCCGAATGGGGCGTGGATTTCGTCAAGTGCGACGACATCGCGCGCGAATATCCGCACTGCAAGCGGGAAATCGAGGTCATTTCCGACGCCTGCCGCGCCTGCGGGCGGAACATTGTGCTGTCTTTGTCGCCCGGCCCTGCGCCGCTGGAACAGGCGGAGCATTTGAAGAAATACGCGAACATGTGGCGCATCACGGACGACTTCTGGGACGAATGGCGGCTGCTCAAGGGGATGTTCGAGCGGGCGGAGAAATGGTGCGTCCACGCCGCGCCGGGGCATTGGCCGGATGCGGATATGCTGCCCGTCGGCGCACTGCGGCAGTGCTACGACCCGAACGGCTGGACGAACTTCACACAGGCGGAGCAGCGGACGATGATGACGCTGTGGTGCATGATGCGTTCGCCGCTGATGATGGGCGGCGAGCTGACGAAAAATGACGACTTCACGCTGAAGCTGCTGACGAACCGGGACGTGCTGGCGATTGAAAAGACGAGCGCGTGCGCCCATCCGCTGTGGACGACGGAGGACGAAAGCGTGTGGATTGCGCCGCGCAGGGACGGCACGGGGCTGTATGTGGCGCTGTTCAATCTGTCGGAAGAGACGCGGACGGTTCGCGTGACAGGCGAAATGCTGGAAGGGACGTACTCGGAAGCAAGCGAATTGTGGACGGGGGAGAAACTGCATTTGGCGGACGGGGTGACGGCAACGCTGAGGAAGCACGATGCGGCGGTGTTTTGGGTGGAGTAAAACAAAAAATTGCTTAGAAATTACTGTGGAGGAAGTTGTAAATGATATTGCAAATGGCTGACCCGGTAAAGGAGCTAAAAGAGATTAGATTCACATCAGAAAAAGAGATGCAGCACTTTTGTGAAAAAAATATGGAGCAAATGTTGGGACTTCAA
>OHHG01000355.1_pt1 | contig 17129 bp, 14 predicted proteins | sample 1567991 | NCBI WGS metagenome assembly OHHG01 (sample SAMEA3879588, study PRJEB24766) | human gut metagenome | biome: human-associated habitat; feature: feces | place: USA | collected 1985/1987
TACACCGACACGGTTTTCTTTGTAGACGATGGCATCACTGGAACGACCATGAAGCGTCCCGGTTTTCAGAAAATGCTGACCGCTATCGAGGCCGGGTATATCTCGGCGGTGTTTGTCAAAGACCTGTCCCGGCTGGGGCGCAACTATATTGAGGTCGGCAAGCTGACCGAGGAATTTTTCCCGCTTCACGATATACGGCTGGTGGCCGTTTCCGACGGCGTGGACAGTGACGAGGGCGAGGACGATTTTACTCCGTTCAAGAACATTATGAACGAGTATTACGCCAAGGATATTTCCAAGAAGCGCCGGATCGTGAACAAGATGAAAGGAAACGCCGGTGTTCCGCTTTCTCCGCCGCCCTACGGTTATATCAAAAACCCGGACGATCCCCGCTTTTGGATAGTGGAGCCGGAGGCCTCCGAGGTGGTGCGCCGGATCTACCGTATGGCGCTGGAGGGGTACGGGCTGGCGGAAATTGCCGACCGCCTTGCCGCCGATGGCGTGGTCAATCCCACCTACTACTGGCGCAGCCGTGGGACAAGCCGGGGCGGGTCAAAAAGTACCGTGGAGCCTACCAAATGGGGACACACCACCGTCAAGAAGATCCTCACCTTGCAGGAATATTGCGGCGATGTCATCAACTTCAAAAGCTACTCCAAGTCCTACAAGATGAAAAAGCGGATCGAAAACCCGGAGGAAAACCGGGCGATCTTCCTCAATGTCCATGAAGCCATCATTGACCGCCAGACTTGGGAAAAGGTGCAGGCGCTCCAAAAAGGGACACGCCGCAAAAAGCCCACGGTCACGCAGGCACCCAGCGTATTCTCCGGCCTGCTGAAATGCCCGGAGTGCGGCGGCAACCTCAATTTCCACTTCAACCAGAACAACCACGACATCAAGTTTTTCAGTTGTCAAAATCATAACTCCGGCTATCGCAAGTGCAGCAAGACGCATTATATTCGGCTGGACTTTTTGGAGCAGGTCGTTTTGTATGAGGTCAAGCGGCTGGCCTGCTTTGCCAGCGAATACGAAAATGACTTTATCAAGGCCATGATCGGACGCTCAGCAAAGGTTGCGGAAAATACCGCGCTCCGCAAGCAGCGGGAGCTGGACGCTCTGACCGCCCGTGACCGGGAACTGGATATGCTCTTTGAACGGCTCTATGAGGACAATGTGGCGGGCAAAATCGACGATGTCCGGTTTGCCAAAATGTCCAAACGCTATGAACAGGAGCAGGGCGAGAACGTAAAGAAGATCAAGGCGCTGCGGCTGGAACTGAAAAAGGACGAGAGCAAGCGCATGGACATTGACGATTTTCTTGAAACGGTACGGCGATACACGGACGCGACCACCATTACAAAGCGGATGGTTGCAGAGCTGATCGACCATATTGAGGTGTACCACGCTGAAAAGCAGGACGGCATTACCAACCAGCGCGTCGTTATTCACTACAACTGCATCGGCGCTTTCGATGTGCCGGATCGCCGGAAGATCCCGGAGGCCGACATTATCATGGAAACGAGAAAAGGCGTAGCACTCAGCTACGCCCCGGAACAGGTTGCGGTATAGGAGGTACGACACGATGAAAGCCTATTTCTATTGCCGCGTCGCTCACGATGATAGCTTTTCTTTGGAACGGCAGGCCGAGGAGCTTCGCCGCTATGCGGAACAAGCCGGGTACACCATCGTTGGTGCTGCCGTCGAGCATGGCTCTGGAATGACCCTTGACCGTCCGGCTCTGCAAGAAGTGATGGAGGCCGTTCTTGCCGGAAAGGTGGATGTGGTGCTGATAAGCAGCCTTGACCGTATAGGGCGGGACTGGGGCATGACAAAGCAGTACATCGCCCTGCTGACCGAGCATAAGGTCAAGCTGCTGTGCCTGCGGGAACGGGTGAGCAGCGACATCTCCGGCGTTTCACCATTCTCTAACATAAAAAAGCAGAGTGTCCATTACAGGATACTCAGATCCCATAAGGACACTCTGCATGGTCGGAGTGACGGGATTTTCCCTCGGACTAAAAAACAGTCCACCGGACTGTTTTTTGCGCGCTGCGGCGCGCCGTCCTGTTCAAACCCTCGTCCCTCTGGCAACAAAAAGGACCCCCAGCCTAAGCTGGAGGTCCTTTTGGTCGGAGTGACGGGATTTGAACCCACGGCCTCTTGGTCCCGAACCAAGCGCGCTACCAACTGCGCTACACCCCGGAAAGAAAAACCGCAGCAGCCAGGCTGCTGCGGTGTGGTTGGGGATGAGAGGATCGAACTCCCACGGGCGGAGTCAGAGTCCGCTGCACTACCATTATGCGAATCCCCATCGCATTTTGTATCTTGGGCGTCTGCCCTCAACGCTCATATATTATAGCGTGCCCCGCAGGATTTGTCAACGCTTTTTTCAAAAAAACTTCAAGATTTTTAAAAAATCTTTATCCGCCCTGCACAGCCTTTTTCTCTGCTTTCATGGACATTTGCCTGCAAATGGGCTATACTGTTTTCCATAGGGAGGGGTGCTTATGGTACAGGTCGATCTCATCAACATTTTTACGCAAGTATGTACAATATCTTATCCAACAGGGACACAATGTCTGTATTCTGGAAAATGATTTCGGTGCAGTGAATGTAGATGCCATGCTGCTGCAGGACCTCATCGGGGAGCGCTGCGACATCGAAACGATCAGCGGCGGCTGCGACTGCGACACCCATCAGCGCCGCATGCGGACCAAGCTGATCTCGATGGCGATGCGCGGCTTTGACCGGGTGGTCATCGAGCCAAGCGGCATCTTTGATGTGGACGAGTTCTACGACATCCTGCGGGACGAGCCGCTGGACCGCTGGTACGCGCTGGGCAATGTCGTTGCAATCGTGGATGCTCGGCTTGAGGACACACTCTCCCCGCAGGCGGAGTATCTGCTGGCCTCGGAGGCTGCCAGCGCCGGGCTGGTGGTCATGAGCCGCGCCCAGCAGGCAAGCTGCGCGCAGGCCGAGGCGGTGGTTGCGCATCTGAATCGCGCGCTGGCAGCCTGCCGCTGTCCCCGCCGCTTCGGTGACGATGTCCTCTGCAAAGACTGGGCCGCGCTGACCGATGCGGACTGGGAACGCATCGACCGCTGCGGGTGGCAGCAGACAAGCTATGTCAAGCTGCACTTTGATGAGCATGAAGCGTTCACCTCGCTGTATTTTCTCGAGCTGGGCCGCACGGCAGAGCAGCTGCAGCGGGCCGCACGCACGCTGCTGCAGGGCGCAGGGTACGGCCATATCCTGCGCATCAAGGGCTTCATTCCCGAAAACGGCGGCTGGCTGGAGCTGAATGCCGCCCGGGATGCAATGACCCTGCAGCCGATCCCAAACGGTCAGGAGGTACTGATCGTCATTGGCGAAGGGCTGGATAAGGCTGCCATCGAGGCGGTTGTAAAGCGGTTGTGAATATTTATAGCATCTGAATAAATATGCAAAGCCCGTATCCTTCGCGTTGAGGGATACGGGCTTTGGTTGTTATTCAGCGCACATTTTGCAGACGGTGCGGTTATTCTTCCTCAAAAACCTTCGTCCAGTTGTACTCTTTTCTTGCAGGGCGGCCGCTGTCATTCTGGTCCCTGCGGGCAGTATACGCGCCGATCACGGCGGAGGGCATCAGCAGCGCCTTCTCGACCTCGGACTGAAAGACCAGCTTCGGATTCTTGATCTTGGGATTCTTCATCAAATCCTTCCAGTAGGTGTCATAGTCCATCATGACCGCCATCGCCTCAAACAGAATGGTCAGGCTTTCATAGCGGGCGATGACCTTATTGAGGGCATCCAAAAACTGCATGTTGGCCTTGCCCTCCATCATGCCGTCATCCTTGCCCTTGACATTGCGGCGGCAGAAATAGGCCGTCATCTGCAGGATGTCCTCAAAGGCCTCCATCTGGCCGGTCGTCAGCCTTGCCGAGAGCGCCTCGCGGTCGATGTAGCGCAGCAGGGCTGCCGTGATTTCCTTTTTTGTCGCAGCATCGTCCGGTTCCAGCTGGTTCACCGGCTCGGCGTCTGTTTCCACAAAGTCAGTCGTCTCCACGATATCCGGCGTTTCGGGGTATTCGTCCTCCAACTCCTCCGGCATACCGCCCACGACATAAAGCCGATAGTTTTCCAGATCCTCAAGGATCGCACGGGACAGATACGGCAGCGGCGCGCTCTTGGTGCGTGCCACCGGGATGACCTTGGCGGCATAGCGGGTCGCAGCCCCCTCAAACCAGCGGCGCAGGCCGCCGCAGTTGTCGATGACATTGTTCATCGTCTGGAAGAAATGCGCGTTGCCGCCGTCAATCATCTTGTCATTGCCGCGCGGCGTTCCGGCCATCTTGACCATGGCGCCGATGATGGTATGCACGGCCTCCATCTCATCGGCAGTCAGTTCTCGTGCCAGCTTATCCAGCTCTGCCTTGACCTCCAGCTCCTGACGCAGCATTTCCGGCGTAGCACCGTAGGAATACGGGATCGTTGTCTCAGGCACCGAAACATACTCCAGCGTCAGGACATTCGGGTCATCGTCCAAAGTGCCGGTCTCTGCCAGCGTCAGCTTGTTTTTCTTGCTGCGCACCTTGCTCGACATGGATTTGGTGATCTCGTTCAGCTTGTCATCCGCGACCTGCTTGTCCACAGGCTCGATCGTGACTGCGATGGCAATGACGCGCTGGCGGTCTTTTTCGTAGACCTCATAGTCAAAATAAATGTCGGTGTGTCCGTTGATCTCACTTTTCGCCTTGTCCAGCACCGTACGGCGGACATGGGCCCAGTTGGCCGCGTTGCAGTCCACCTGTTTTTTCAGCGTTTCAATGTTCCAGACGAGCGGCTCGCCCTTCTGCTTTTTCGTCAGGTAGAGATTCTGGTAGCTCTTGCACAGCTCATAAATCTTCAAGCTATACTGGCTCTTCATCGGGAGCGTATAGGTGATGTTCATTGTTGTGTAGAACTCTTTGAGCTGAATCAGGTGCGGCTTGAGCGACTGGTCCAGCGTCAGCACGATCTTGCCGGTGCCCTCATCGATCGTTGCGCTGGAAAGCCAGCGGAACATCGTGATTTTTTGGGTACCTGCCAGACGGATCCACTGCACCTTGGCGTTGGCAATGTCCTCGATATTCTTTTTGACCTGCTTGTACATCGAGCCGTTGTGGGGGTCCACGCCGCAGAGCTTGAGAAACTCATAGATCGACATCTCATAGCGTGGCAGCTCGGTATCCGACGGCTTGATCATGGCGAAAATGTGCAGCATCAGCTTTTGCTGACTCAGCGAAAGACTGTACATTGCGTTCTGGATCAGGTCGTTGGATTTCCGGACGATCGTCTGGCTGCCGCGGCCGCTGTAGGTAGCGACCGGGGCGGTGCTTTGCTTTTTGCCGTTTTTTGCACCGGCTTTGGCCGCAGTCTTTTTGGTGCGGCCGTTTTTGCTCCCTGCCTTGGTGGCCGAGGGGGTGGGTGTGTAAGAAGCCATGCTGAAAACCTCATTCTCAGGCATTGCCGTACAACGCCGCAGACGGGACTTGTACGGGATGCCTTTACACGCACTGAAAAATACACATCCCAAGCCCGCAGCCATTCTGCTGCACGGGCCGGAAATGTGCTTTAAATAACAACAATTTTCTAAAAATCTAAAAAAGCATGCGAATTTCCCGAAAAGTATCGCGCAATTCGTTAAGCGTATAATACCAGATTGTGCGCCGGGTGTCAATTATTGTAACATTCAGCACATTTCTTTTTCCGCGCCGGAAATATGCGTTTTTTGTTTTTGGAAATTTTAGGCTATATTTATATATATTTAGAAATAAGGTATAGCTATGTCGAAAATTACAACAAAACTGTGCGGTGGATTCCAACCCTGCTGTGCGCTGTCTAACAACCGGGCTGTGTGCTGCGCTACAATGTGCCGGCGGTAACAACGCAAAAAAATATTTTTTGCGCAAAAATTCTGCGGTCGCAATTTTGGGTGGGATTTTTGAAAAGTGTCAGGTATAACAACCATAAAAGAAAATTTTTTGAATTGTGCTCTCCGTTACAATACCGGCGTGGAAAAGCCGCTCTGCAAAAAATGTGCTGCGTTTAACAACCCCGGAAGAAAAAATCCTGCAGACCGGAATTGTGCTGCCGATAACAACTGCATTATTTTCAGGTATAAAATGTGTGCTGAATAACAACACTGGGCAAGGCGGAGCAAAGCTGCAAAATGTGTGTGGGATAACAACTCTGCCGTGGAAATCCCGATGGGAACGGCCGGATGAAATTATGCGCTGGATAACAACAGCGGGGCGCCAAACTGTGCACGCTGCTCCAATCCGGGAGGGGGAAAATTGTGTCCCGGATAACAACATTGAGGGGGTGTGCCGCCGCAGAATTATGCCGTGGATAACAACAGAGCGTGAGAAAATGTGCGCGGAATAACAACCCAAGTCAAGGCGTTCGGCCGGTGTGCTCTCCCCTATATGCTGGGGCGGGGCGGTCCATCCTGCCGGCAAAAGCACACTTTGGAAAAACTGCAGATAAAAATTGTTCCCGGCGCTTGACAAATGCGGCGGAATCCTTTATAATATCATTTGTCAATCGCACATGGATGATTAGCTCAGCTGGTTAGAGCGCTGCGTTCACATCGCAGAGGTCGAGGGTTCGAGTCCCCCATCCTCCACCACAAAGCCGCAGATAGCAGTATCTGCGGCTTTTATTTTTGTCAGCAAACACAGGGCGCGGCTTTTTCTCCGGCCTGTGTACACGGCAAAGAAAAGCGCGCCCCAGACCGCGAAGAAGGCGGTTTGGGGCGCGCGCTTTTGTATAGGGGTTACTTGCTCAGCTCATCGGCCAAAGCGGCGATCTGAGCCTCGGAGGCATCGTTCAGGGCACCCTTGACGGTGACGGTGGTGTCGGCAAAGGTCAGGGCCTTGCTGTTCTCGAGCATTTTGCGCATGACCTTGGCGGCCATCGGTGCCCAAGAACCGTTCTCGATGAAGGCAACGGTGCGGTTCTGGTAGTTGCGCTCGGTCAGGTGGTTGATGAAGTCCTTCATGAAGGGGAAAACATCGGCGTTGTAGGTAGGCGTGGCCAGAACCAGCTTGCTGAAGCGGAACGCCTGCGCCACGGCCTCGGCCATATCGCAGCGCGCCAGATCCATCGAGACGGTCTCAACGCCCTTGGCGCGCAGCGCCTCGGCCAGCTTGGCAGCGGCCTCAGCGGTGTGGCCGTAGATGCTGCTGTAGGCCACCAGTACGCCCTCCGTCTCGGGGCGGTAGGCGCTCCATGTGTCGTAGGCGGCCAGCACATCGCCCAGCTGCTCCTTGTGCAGGACGGGGCCGTGCAGGCTGCAGACGGTCTCAATGTCAAGGCCGGCGGCCTTTTTCAGCACGGCCTGCACCTGCACGCCGTACTTGCCCACGATGCCGATGAAGTAGCGGCGGGCCTCGGGCAGCCACGGCTCCTCCACATCAAGCGCACCGAACTTGCCGAAGGCGTCCGCGCTGAACAGTACCTTGTCGGCATCATCGTAGGTCATGATGACCTCGGGCCAGTGGACCATCGGGGCAGTGACAAAATGCAGGGTGTGGCGGCCCAGCGGCAGGGTGTCCCCCTCCTTGACAATGATGCGGCGGTCAGCATAGTCGGTGCCAAAGTAGGCCTTCATCATGTTGAAGGCCTGCGCAGAGGCAACGATCGTGGTCTCCGGGTAGGCCTGCGCAAAGGCGGCCACCGAGCCGGAGTGGTCCGGCTCCATGTGCTGCACGATAAAATAGTCGGGCGCGCGCTCGCCCAGGGCAGCGGCGATCTTGGTGATCCACTCGTCGGTAAAATGGGCGTCCACGCTGTCCATGACGGCGACCTTGTCATCGCAGATCAGATAGGAGTTGTACGCCATGCCGTTGGGCACATCGTACTGGCTCTCAAACAGGTCAACAAGGTGGTCGTTGACGCCGACATACAAAATATCTTTGGTGATTTCCATAGCTGCAAACCTCCTGATTAATACGGTTTCCGGTTGTTATCTCAAGCATAGTATAGCATATTTTTAGGAATTTGTCTCGGTCTTTTCAAAAATAATTTGAGAAAATTTTTATTGGGCGGCATTTGCAGGGCGTCGGGGGTGCCGTCCTCTGCAATATGGTTTGTAGGGAGGGGTCTTGATGCCTCCGTGCGGTGTTATTGCTGCTGCAAAGCGGCACGGACGGCATATATGCTGCACCTACGGACTTGCCGTGAGTTTGCAGTGGACGCATATATGCCGTCCACTGCAGCGTAGCGGCTGCCGCCAAGTTTTGCGGAGGGGTCAAGACCCCTCCCTACAGAGCCGGATGAAAGCACGGGTAAAACAAAAAGCTCCCCGCCTTATCGGCGGGGAGCGCGGGGATGCTTACCTTGGATTATACGCGGGTCTTTAAGACCTCATGCTCAGGCACGGGGGCGTCAATGGGGCGCGGGGTACCCTCGACCCACTGGATGGCCTTCTTCGGGCACTTGGAAACGCAGGTGCCGCAGCCGTTGCACTTGGTGTAGTCGATGGCGGCCACATTGTCCTTCAGGAAGATGGCCTCATTCGGGCAGTTGCGCACACAGAGGCCGCAGGCGATGCAGCCGACCTTGCAGGTCTTGTTGACCAGAACGCCCTTGTCCTTGTTGGAGCATTTGACCGCAGGCTGCGGGGCGATAGGCTTCATCTGGATGACATGGCGCGGGCAGACAACGGTGCAGGCTGTGCAGCCGGTGCATTTTTCGCGGTCAACGACCGCCACGCCGTTGATGACATGGATGGCGTCAAACTTGCAGGCGCGGGTGCAGTCACCCAGACCCAGACACCCATAGGCACAGGCGCTGGGACCGCCGGCAATGCCGTTGGCAGCAGCGCAGGTCTGGATGCCCTGATAGTCAAAGCGGGTGCCGCAGTTCTCGCCGCCCGCGCAGATCACGGTGGCGCGCAGGCTGGGGCGGTCATCGGTGGCATTGCCCATGATGGTATTGATGGCATCGGTGGCTTTATCGCCGCCCGGCGCACACTTGAAGGTGGGGGCGCCGTCCTCAACAATGGCCTTGGCGTAGTCGGCACAGCCGGCGTAGCCGCAGCCGCCGCAGTTGGCACCGGCCAGACACTCTGCAACCTGCGCAATGCGCGGGTCCTCATACACGGCCATGAATTTGGAGGCCAGCACAAGGATCACGCCGCCGGCCAGGCCCAGCACCACCACGACAACGATAGCAAATACGATCGGGTTCATTCTCTTTATTCCCCTTTCTCAGAATATCGCGTTGATGATGTTTTCGACCAGACCACCGAAGCCCATAAAGCTCAGGGAGGTGATGGCGGCGGAAACCAGCGTGATGGGCAGGCCCTTGAAGCTCTCCGGCGGGTTGGAGTTCTCGACACGGGAACGCACGCCGCAGAACAGCAGCATGGCTACGAGGAAGCCGACACCGGCACCGGCGGAGCAGATCAGAGCCTCGGCAAAGGCAAGGCCGAAGCCGTACTCAGCGACAACGGAGGAGTAGTCCTGCACAGCCAGAATGGTGACGCCCAGCACACAGCAGTTGGTGGTGATCAGCGGCAGGTAGACGCCCAGACTCTGGTAGAGGGCCGGGATATACTTGCGCAGCGTGATCTCGATAAGCTGTACGAGGACGGCAATGACGAGGATGAAGATGATGGTCTGCAGATAGCCCAGATCATAGGCATCCAGCAGGAAAATCTGCAGCGGGAAGGTCACGGCCGTGGCAATGACCATGACAACGATAACGGCGGCGCCCATGCCCACGGAGGAATCCAGCTTTTTGGAGACACCCAGAAACGGGCAGATGCCGAGGAACTGCACCAGCACATAGTTGTTGACGAGGATCATGCTGAAGAAGATGGTGGCAAAGGTTGCGATATGAGAAATCATTGTGCGGCACCCTCCTTCTGTTCTTCTTTAGCGGCGTCAATTTTTTCCAGCATGACATCGCCGCAGCTCTTGCGCTCAATGGGCTTGTTCAGCTTGCGCTCCAGCCAGACACAGCCGGCCATCAGGCAGCCGAACACGAAGAAGCCGCCCGGGGCGGAGTTCATGACGGTCATGCGGTCAACGCTCTCGGGGATGATCGTGATGCCCATCCATGTACCGCTGCCGATGATCTCACGGATAGAGGACATGAGCAGCATCGTCAGGATATAGCCGATGCCCATGCCCAGTCCGTCCAGTGCGGAGTCCGCTACGGTGTTTTTGCAGGCGAACATCTCGGCACGGCCGAGGATGATGCAGTTGACAACGATCAGCGCCAGATAGACGCCCAGCGCCTTATACAGGTCGGGGATGAACGCCTGCAGCACCATCTGCACAACGGTGACGAAGGTGGCGATGATGACGATGTAGCACGGCAGATGCACCTTGGCCGGGATGACCTTGCGCAGTGCCGAGATAACAATGTTGGAGCAGACCAGAACAAAGGTCATGGCCAGACCCATGCCCACGGCGCCGGAAACGGTGGTGGTGACGGCCAGTGCGGAGCAGCAGCCCAGCACCAGACGCAGAACGGGGTTTTCACGGATGATACCGGCCGTAAAAACCTTCCACTTGCTCGGTTTTTCGTTCATCGTTACTGCACCCCCTTGATCTCGTTATTGTAGCAGTCGATAGCTGCATTGATGGCGTTGAACGCGCCGTTGCTGGAGTAGGTCGCACCGGCGATGCTGTCCACGGGGCTGCCGGAGGCAACCTCTCCCCCGTTCCAGCCGATAAAGCCGGAGGCAAAGGCGTCATTGGAGACCTTGGAGCCGATGCCGGTGGTCTGGGTGGAGCCGTCGATCGAGATGGCGGAGATCGCACCCTCGGTGTCGAAGGCGACATAGACGGTGACAGCCTTGCCGGAGTAGCCGGACGCAGCGGCCTTGACCGCAACCGCACCGGCGGAGGTCGTGACAGCGCCCTCCACACCATCGGTGGTCAGGCCCTCGACCTCAGTCATGTCATCGGTGACGGTGCCCTCGGGCAGGACGGAGACATAGGCGGCCAGCGTCTCGGCGTGGTTGTTCGCCTCGATGATGGGGGCGGTGACATCGTTCAGCACAGCCAGCAGTGCGCTGCAGACCAGACAGATAACGACCAGCACGATAACGGGCAGCACAAGCTCCTTGAAGGCGCTCTGCTTCTCGGTATTCTGATTTTCAGCCATTATTCAGCACCGCCTTTCTTGGCCTTTTTGGGCTTTTTGGGCTTTTTGTAGCCCAGCGGCGTCTGGTGGCCCCAGGCGTTGAACCACGGGGTCATCAGGTTGCCCAGCAGGATGGCGTAGCTCATGCCCTCATTCATCGAGCCGAAGTGGCGGATCAGGAAGGTGATGAGACCGATAAAGACGCCGTAGAACAGCTTGCCCTTGGTGGTGAAGGGGCAGGTCACATAGTCGGTCGCCATAAAGACGGCACCGAACAAAAGACCGCCGGACATGCACTCGACCAGAGCGGTGTAGGCACTGCCGGTGTTCAGCGCGGTCAGCACAAAGACGGTGGCCACGATGGTGACGGGGACAGTGGCCTCGATGGTGCGGGTGGCGACCAGATAGGCAAAGCCCAGCAGGATCGCCAGCACGCAGACCTCGCCCATCATGCCGCCGTGGAAGCCGAGGAAGATGTCCAGCAGGTTCAGGCTGGTCTTGTCGGCCACGGCCAGCGGCGTGGCGGAGGCCAGCGCATCAACGGCCATGTCGGGGTAGACATAGGCGGTCATGCGGGAGGTAAAGCCGAGGAACAGCACGATACGGCCCACCAGCGCGGGGTTGGCAAAGTTGTAGCCAAGGCCGCCGAAGAGCTGCTTCGTGATGATGATGGCCACAAAGGCACCGACCACGGCGATCCAGAGCGGCATGCCCACGGGCATGTTCAGTGCCAGAATGATGCCGGTGACAACGGCAGACAGATCCCCCGCCGTGTTCGGCTTTTTCAGCAGCATTTCATATAAGTATTCAAACGCCACACAGGCCAGGGTGGTCACAGCCACCAGCACAAGAGCCTGCACGCCGAAGATCAGCCCGGCAGCCAGCACGGCGGGCAGCAGCGCAATGACAACATTACCCATCAGCCCGCGGGTGGTGGTTGCTTCGCGGATGTGCGGCGAGGCGGTAACGATCAGACGATCTTCCATCGGTTATTTGCCTCCTTTCCGCAGCTCGGCCATATACCAGCCCTTGGCAAGGCCCATCGTCTGGCTGACGGGGCGCTTGGCCGGGCAGGCGTAGGTGCAGCTGCCGCAGGCTACGCAGAGATCTACGCAGCGTGCCTTCAGCGCATCAAAATCCTTGTTGGCAAAGTCCTGCGCAATGACCACGGGCTCCAGACCCATGGGGCAGGCCTCGATGCAGCGGCCGCAGCGGATGCAGGCCGACGGCTCAGGCAGGGTGGCGGCGGCCTTGCTGAACAGCAGCAGGCCGTTGTTCTGCTTCAGGACCGGGAAGTCCGCGCTGGGGGCGGCACCGCCCATCATGGGGCCGCCGAAGATGATCTTGCCCAGCTCGACACCCTCCTTGACACCGCCGCAGGCCTCGATGACATCGCGGTAGAGCGTGCCGATGGGGACCTCGATGTTCTGGGGCTTGGCGATGGCATCGCCCTCCACGGTGACGCGCTTCGTCACCAGCGGGATGCCGGTCTTGAGGAACTTGCCTAAGGTAGACACGCTCGTCACATTCATGATGACGCAGCCCACATCGGCGGGCAGACCCGGCTTGCCGGAGGGGCCGAACTGCGGCACCTCGCGGCCTGTGCAGGTCTCGACCAGCGTTTTCTCAGCACCCTGCGGGTAGCGCATCGGCAGGCCCTTGACCTCAACGCCCTTCATCTCGCGGGTCAGCGAGCAGAGAAGGTCGATGCACTCAGGCTTGTTGCGCTCAATGCCGATGATGCAGTGCGGGATCTCGCAGTACTTCATGACAGCGGCGATGCCGGAGATGATGGTGTCGCTGCACTCAAGCATCTCGCGGCAGTCGGTGGTCAGGTAGGGCTCGCACTCGGCTGCGTTGATGAGCAGCGTGTCGATCGTGTTGGCAGCCAGCTTGACATGCGTCGGGAAGCCGGCACCGCCGACGCCGACCAGACCGCAGGCCTGCACGGCGGCCAGAAGGCTTGCCTTGTCGGTGACAACAGGCGGCACGCAGGCGGGGTCCACCGTCTGTGCGCCATCGGTCTTGATGGCAACGGCCGTTGCCATTGCGCCGTTGACCATGCGCAGCGGGGCAATGTCCTGCACAGTGCCGGACACGCTGGAGTAGACATTGGCGGACACAAAGCCGCCAGCCTTGCCGATCACGGTACCGACCATGACGGTGTCGCCCTTTTTGACGACAGGCTCTGCGGGTGCGCCGATATGCATCGACATGGGAATGACAACATGCTCAGGCACCGGCATCTTGACGGTCGGCAGCCCGGCTGTAGCCTTCACATGCGGCACAGCGGCACCCTTGGCAGAGCGCTTTAGGGATTTGAACAATCTGATTTCCCCCATTTCTCTTTTTGGCATTGCCGCATCATTCTGACTGCCGATACGGCGGGAATCGTGCGGCGATGACCTTTGGTTCTCGCCCGGGCAGGCGTTGTCTGCTCCCCTGCCCGGGTGGATAACAATACAGATATATTGTACCATTTTTCAAGGTCAAGTCAAGCAAGCAGGCGGCAGTTTTATGCCGAACCCGCAAGAATTGCAACAATTTTCGCAACCGATGCAGAATTGAACTGCTGTATAAAAATTAACAATCCGACAAAGAAAAAAGCCCGGCAGCGAAAGCTGCCGGGCTGTGACTTACAGCTCGATCTCCTGCAGGCGGAGCAGGGTCAGGATATAGATCTTGAGGGCCTCGATAAGCTTCTCAAACGGGGTGCCCTCGTTGGCGCCGTGCATGGGGCCGGCAAAGTCAGGGATGGCAATGTCGGTGTGCTCGGGGCCGAAGCTGACGGCATACGGGAAGTGGCGTGCGTAGGTGCCGCCGCCCATCGTGAAGGGGGTCTTGCCCTCGCCGGTCACATCGTTGTAGGTGTTGATCAGGGTCTGGATGGCCGGGCTGTCGGCATCAATATAGAACGGCACGCGGCTCGTCACATTCTCGATGCGGGCGGCCGCGCCGCAGATCTTCTCCATGGCGGCGGTCATCTTCTCGGGATCGGTGTTGGTGGGATAGCGGCAGTCGAAGCTCTGGCGGATGATGCCGTCCTTCATCTCGATCGTGCCGCCGATGATCGTCAGCGGGTCAAACAGGCCGTCATCGGCGGCAATGCCCAGCGCGCTGCCGTCCGTGGAGGCGTGCAGCGTATGCAGCACCTGCAGGTAGGCCTCCTCCTGCGGGGTGCAGACGCCGCTCTTGAGCAGGCAGTCAACGATCAGGCCGATGGCGTTGACGGTACCCTCGGGCATGGCGGCATGGCCGCTCTTGCCCCAGCCGCGGATGACGGTGGCACCGCCCTCCCCTGCCTCAAAGGTCACGCCCTCACAGGGAACCAGTGCGCCTGCGGCCACCTGCACGGTGCAGGCTGCGCGGTCAGGCACGGCATTGTGGGCCACGCCGCCCTCAAAGGCGGTGATGATGCCGTTCTCAAAGCGGGGGCTGACGATCTCGCCGTTGAAGCCGCCCTTCTCGCCGTTGCAGACCGGGAACTCGGCATCAGGGGTAAAGCAGAAGGCGGGCATCGGGTAATGCTCGGCGTAGTAGTCTACATCGTGCATGTTGGTCTCCTCGTTGGTGCCCAGCAGGGCGCGCACGGGGTATTTCAGCTCAATGCCGCTGTCCTTGAGGTATTTCAGCGCATACAGGCAGAGGATGCTCGGGCCCTTGTCATCGGCCACGCCGCGGCCCAGCAGCCAGCCGTCCCGCACGCGGACGGTGTAGGGGTCGGCGTCCCAGCCGTTGCCCTCGGGCACGACATCGGTGTGGGTGATGGTGCCAAGGAACTTCTGGCCATCGGCGATGCGGCCGGTCTCGGCCCAGCCGATGTAGCCATCGGCATTGAAGGTGTCAAGGCCCAGCTCCCCGGCGATCTCCAGCGCCTTGTCCAGTGCAGCGCGGGGGCCGGCACCGAACGGTGCGCCCGGCTCCGGCGTACCCTCAACGCTGGGTACGGCAACAAGGCGGGTGATGTCGCGCAGGATATTGTCACGGTTTTGCTCGGCAAAGGCGTCAATAGACGCCCAACGCATATCGTTCATGGATGGAATCCTCCCAGAGTTTTTCTTTCAGTATACCACATTGTCGGAATTTGTAAACGGGAAGTTGCGTAGAAAGCATGGCAGAGGGGCGGCGTCCTCGACGCCCCGGCGGCATGGGGCATGCCGCCCGGGGAATAATGTGGTGGCAGCCGCAGCGTTTCCGGGTCGATGCCCGTTCGTTTGCTGCGGGGAAAATTTACGCTTCCTCTTCCCTGCCGTTCATCGTCACGATCTCGCAGATGGTGCGGCCGGTCGGGGTGCCGGCGAGGCCGCCGATGCCGGTCTCGCGCAGATCCTGGCTCATCGCGTTGCCGACTTCGGCCATCGCATCAATGACCTCATCAGCCGGGATATGCCCGACCACACCGGCCAGCGCCATATCGGCGGCGGAGACGGCGTTCATGGCGCCGATGACATTGCGCTTGATGCAGGGGATCTCCACAAGGCCCGCCACTGGGTCGCAGACAAGCCCCTCCAGATTTGTGAGCGCCATGGCGAACGCCTCGGCGCACTGCTCGGCCGTGCCGCCCCGGATGTCCACCAGTGCGGCGGCAGCCATTGCGCTGGCAGCGCCGACCTCCGCCTGACAGCCGCCCTCGGCACCCGCCAGCGTGGCGCGGGCGGCCACGACCTGCCCGAACCCGGCGGCAATGTAAAGTGCGCGGTGTATAGCGGTCTCATCTGCCAGCCCGCGCCGCCACAAAGGCAGCAGCACAGCGGGCAGAACACCGCAGCTGCCCGCTGTCGGCGCAGCAACGATGCGCTTCATGCAGGCGTTGCACTCAGCGGTTTTCAGCGCCTCGGCCATGACATCCGCAAAATAGCCGTCTGCGTAAAGTATGCCGCGGGCCGCAGCCTCGCTGACCTTGGCTGCATCGCCGCCTGCAAAGCCGCTCATCGAGCGGTCTGTGCTGCAGTAGCCGGCGCTGGTGGCGCACATGACCGACCAGAGCCGGTGCATCTCGGCCTCGCTCTCGGCGCGGGTCAGGCCGCTTTCGGTCAGGTCACTTTCCAGAATGACCTCATAGAGCGGCTGGCCGGTCTCTTTGCAGAGCTCGACCATATCCCGAACGGAGGAAAATGCCATTTTGCCTGCCCCCTTACAAATTTAATATAGTGACCTTGACGATGCCCGGCAGAATGCGCAGCTCCCCGGCGATCTCATCGGGGATGGGCTCATCACATTCCAGAACCATGACGGCATAGCCCCCGGCGGCGGAGCGGTAGAGCTGCATTGTGGCAATGTTGACGCCGTGCCTGCTCAGGCAGGTGGTGACGGCTGCCACATGGCCGGGCGTGTCCTGATTGTGGACGATCAGCGTGTTGTGGTCGCCGCCGAAGTTTGTCGTGATACCGTCGATCTGGCAGATGTTGATCCGCCCGCCGCCGATAGACGAGCCAACGACCTCCAACTTGCGGCCCGAAACACCCACCAGCCGCAGCATGGCCGTGTTGGGGTGCGCACCCCGCAGGTTGGCGGTGCTGATCTTAAAGTGCAGACCGGCCTCCTTGGCCAGTGCAAAGCTGTGGGGGATGCGGTCATCATCGGGCTGCATGCCCAGCAGGCCTGCCACCAGCGCACGGTCCGTGCCGTGGCCCCGGCCTGTGGCGGCAAAGCTGCCATAGAGCAGGATCTCGGCCTCGGCAGGCTGCTCGCCCAGCAGACGGCGCGCTGTGCTGCCAATGCGCACCGCGCCCGCCGTATGGCTGCTGGACGGTCCGGTCATGACCGGGCCCAGCACATCAAATAAACGCATTGCAGGCACCTCCGCATAATCGTAATAAAGAAAGTATACCGGATTCCCACCGGTAATGCAAGTTTTGGCGGGAAATACAAAAGAACCAAAGGATTTTGGGCAGCCTGCACAAAGAACGGAAAGCCGGATTGTCGTAAATGCCGGGATATACGGGCGCTTAGATAAACCAAAAACCCGCATATCTTACGCAGATACGCGGGTTTTTGTTGGCGGAGTA
>OHHG01000361.1_pt1 | contig 16886 bp, 8 predicted proteins | sample 1567991 | NCBI WGS metagenome assembly OHHG01 (sample SAMEA3879588, study PRJEB24766) | human gut metagenome | biome: human-associated habitat; feature: feces | place: USA | collected 1985/1987
GCCTGCGTTCGGCGTGCCGCTGCTGGCATTCTACTGTACCTTCGGGGACATCCTCTCCAACATGATCTGGTGCGGCATGATGATATGGCTCTCCTTCTGCGCCATTCGAGGGCTGGTCTACGCCAATGGGCAGACAGGTGCGGCGCGGAATATGCGGTGGTTTCACATCGGCGTGCTGTGCTTTGCGTTTGCAGAGTATCTGCTTTGGACGGCGGGCTGCTTCTGGCCGGATACCTCTCCGGCAAGGCCCACCTTCTGGTGCGATATGCTGCTGACGCTTGCCATTCTGGGGCTGCTGCCCGCCACGAGAAAGGCGGTGGACGCATGACCTATATTGAAAACATCTTCCTCTGCATGGTATCTCCCCTGCTGGTGGCTGCCCTGTGTATGGGCAGGCGGCAGCTCCGCTTTTTCCTATTCTGCATTGCAGGGATGGGGGTATGCCTGATTTCGGCCTATATCAATACCTTCCTCGCGGCGGTGTGTCAGGCGGACACCCTTGCCGCCACAGCGGAGATCGCACCGGTGGTGGAGGAAATGATGAAGCTACTGCCGCTGGCGTTCTATCTGCTGGTGTTTGAGCCGGAGGGCGATAAAATCAAGGCTGCCGCCATCACCGTGGCTCTCGCCTTCGCCACGTTTGAGAACGTGTGCTATCTCATTCAGAACGGCGCGGACCGCTTCTCCTTCATCTTCTTCCGCGGCTTCGGCACGGGAGCCATGCACGTCCTCTGCGGTCTGATCGTGGGCGGCGGACTTGCATATACATGGTGGCGGACGTGGCTGAAGATCGCGGGCACCTGCGGGCTGCTGGGCGCGGTCATCACCCTACACGCCATCTACAATCTGCTCATCGTCCACGGCGGCGCAGCGCAGTACATCGCCTACGCCCTGCCGGTGCTGCTGGTGACGGCAGGAAGGCTATCCGTTTTCCGATTATCACGGAAGCAATAACAGAATATCCACTCCATGAGAGCTGCTTTTTGGCGGCTCTCAATTTTTTTGAAAAATTTTGCGTTTTGGGTGAGAGTTTTTTCGATTTTTTGTACCTATATAAGTGAAAGGGTTTTTAAGCCGCATTTCAAAAAATCCAGAGAGGAGGTTCAAACGAAATGTACGATACCGCAAGACGGGTCGCACTCGTCAAGCAGCGGGTGCGGGAAAACACCCGCCGAAGGCAGCGGCGCGAGGCAATAAGCCTCTCCGTAGCGTGTATGCTGCTGTGCGCGGTCTTGACACAGGCGGCGGGCATGGTCGTCGGGCCGGGGCAGACCGCCGCGCAGGGTATATTCGGCGCGATGCTGCTGCGGGAGGACGCGGGCGGCTATGTGCTGGTGGGCGTCGTTGCCTTTGCAGCGGCGGCGGCGATCACCGCGCTGTGCTTCCGGCTTAGAAGCAAGGAAAAACGTAGAAATGACGGGGCGGACAAGCCCGCCCGACACGAAAAGGAGGAGAAAAGCAAATGAAGAAACGAATACTCAGCATCCTGCTGCTGTGCAGCATGGTGCTGACCATGCTGCCGACAGCGGCGTTTGCAGCGGTGAGCGATTCGCTGGGCAACACACCTGAGGAAAATCAGGCGATTTTGGAGCAACTCGCCGCCTTGAACGGCGGTAGCAGCGACCAAGTGCTTTCCATGCTGAACGCTTTGGGGCTGCTGGATGAAGCCGGCAATTTCAAGGTGGATCAAACCATCACGCTGGACGGCCAGGTGTTGACACTGGCGGCTGTCATGGAGCTGCTGGAAAATCCCGCCACGGATCTCACCCGTATAGCCGACGTGGATGGGACTCCGGTGGCGCTGGGCGATTTGAAGACCATGATCCAAATCGAACAGGAGCTGCAGCGGATCAAGGACACCTATTTCTCCGGCAGGGAGTTTACCGGGGAAGCTCTGGAGAATCTCAATAGTCTGATGGAGCAGTTGGAGCTGCAGGGCATCAGTTTGCAGTATTCCGCCTCTGCCACAGCGCCTGTGGGCGTTGAGACGGTGGATATGAGCGGCATGATGAGCCAAACGCTGGGGACTCTCGCAAACAACAGCTGGAGCTCCGGGGCTTTTACTGTATACCGCGGAAAACCGGTCGGCTTTTCCTACCGCATTCAAAAAGGCCAGCTCAGCAATTATATCGACGATGTGGAGGTCTCGATAGGCGGGGTGAGTGGGGTCGAGCAAGGCGACGGGTCCTACAAGCTGACCTATGACGTAGGCTCGGCTTTCAGTTTAGGTGGTTGTAAAATCACTGTCACGGTTAAAACCCAAGGAAATAACCCGGTCTGGCGCGAGAATTCTTATTCCTATGGCGACCTGCTGGGGATGATTGAATTTTACGATGCGGAAAATCTGGTGTTCTATGACGGCGCCGCTTATGCCGACCACTGTCAGCTCAAGCTAATAAAGACGGTTGGCGCCCCCGCAATACAAACATCAATGACCGCGCCGAACTATGAGGAAAGATACGAAAGTACAGACACAATACAGGGGGATATGTTTATTCCTTTGCTGGCAGATGGATACACTGTCGGCGCCGGTGCCAACAATCAGGACTTCGTTGCGCTAAGCGATACCATCAGAATTCTGGATGGCGCCCGCAACTCGGTGCTTCCCGTCGGCTCCGACCCATTTTATCAACCATACCAAATCGACGCCAGCATCGAGTTTAACTGGAGTACCGACAAAGCTGCCTATACCGGCGATGCGCCGTATGGCTGGTATAAAGGCCAGCCCTATGCCCCGTTCTATCTGACGGAGTACAAGTTCAATGGAAGCACTCTGGAGTTCAGCAGCGACAGAACGAGAGCGCGGGACTGTACGATTAACAAGGGCGAAACGGTCAACATCTCCCTGCAGTCTACCACGCAAAACAGAGGGGATCAGCAGTACTGGCTGCCCTTCCGACTGTATATGAAAAGTGTACAGGGCGAAATCCAAAATTCCTGGGCCACCACCAAGAACAGCAACGTCACCGCCAGGCTGTTGGACACGGACGCCCCCACCATTCAAAGCGTCACGGCCCTGGCGGGAACCTATGCCAGCGGACAGCACGTGCCTATCACAGTTACCTTTAACGAGTTCGTGGATCTTAGAAAAGCCAGCGTGACCATCAATGGCAAAGTGTATAGCGCCGCTGAGCTTTCCATGAACGACTACGGCGTCACGGCAATGCTCTGGTATCCGGTGCAAGATGCGGATGACACCACGGTCACCGTCAATGGTATGACCGGTGTGGAAGATGTTTTCGGTCATACGCTGGATACCACATCCTATCAAAGCAACTCGATTGCCGGCGTTACGCTGAAGAGCGTCTTGATGCGCAACGCCCCCACCGCACTGACCGCCGACTACGACAACGGCAAGGCATTGTTCACGATGAACGCCAACATGGAGCAGGTCTACAAGACCGTATACAGCAATTATCACACCCCGGCAGGCACAGACCCGAAGGAAGCCCCTTTCCGCCTCGAGCTGAGGTACGGCTCCGCGGAGGCACCAAGCTATCTGCAGGTCTATCTGGACACAGAGAAGGAAGTCTTCACCGTTAGCGACTACGCAATCGCACCCTCTGCTTTCGACCGCACCTACACGGTGACGCTGCAGGCCAACGAGGGCACGAAAGCCGATCCTGACTGGGTGAATGTTCTTCCCCTGACCCGGCAGTTCACGGTGGCAAAGAAAGTTTCCGCGCACACGGTGACCATCGTCCCGGAAGCGAATGCCGACGACTATACGATTTTCCTCGGCAAAACCACCCGCCCCACGCTTCAGGCAGAGGTTTTGGGGGCAGGCGGTGAGACGGCCAGCTACACCACCGGCAAATGGAGCAGCAGTGACACGCTCATTGCCACCATCAACGAGGATACCGGCGTTGTTACCACCACAGGAACCAAGGTGGGAGCCGTCACCTTTACCTTTACGGCGGACAACGGGACTGAGGACCCTGCCGATGATGTGACGGGCCAGTCACAGCCCTATACCGTGACGGCAGGCGATTCCCTGGCACTGGTGATTCCCGGCGGCGCGTCCATCGTGACGCGGGTAAATCAGCCTGCCACCGTGCTGTGGAGCTCCAACGCCGCGCTGATGGCACCGGGCAAAGAGTTCAATTACAGGATTGACCTGTATGAGGGCAACTACGCGAATGAGGCGGCGCTGAGCGGTCTCAAGCCCGTTGCGACTTATACCGCCGGCAAGGATAAAAACAGCGTGCGGATCGAGGAGAATGTGCTCTCCAAGCTCTCCAACGGCAATACCCCTGCCTACACGGTATTGGTCTCCATGCCGCATCCCAACGCAGGGGGTGAGGACGTCCGCTTGTCGGCACTTGCCTGGATCATCGTGCAGGCACCACCTGCCACAGCCAGGCTGACACCGCCCCAGAGCATTTACCTCAAGGATACTGACGGCGCCGTCAATATCGACTGGTCGGTGGAAAACACCACTGAGGGCGCCCCTTTGCAGCCCACGCTGACCATTACCCGGGTCACAGAGGACAACACCACCACCAAAGTGGTGGACAGTGTGCGCCTATCCGGCACCTCCGGGAGCTTCCCCCTGTCATTACAGAGTGTGCAAGCCGGCAATCTGAAGGACACCTATCAAGTGGTTTTGAGCGTGGAGAATCCTGGTGAGGAATCTCCCAGCACCGACTCCTTCCCCCTGTATGTCTACGATGCCGACGCACTGAAGGTGCAGGACGACGAAGGAAAGACGATTTCTGCGCTGACCATGGACAATACCTCCAAGGTCAGCGGCACCCTGCCCACCGATACAGCTAAAATTTTGCAGCTGCGCCAGGAGCTGGGGCTGATCGAGTACATAGGCATCAACTATGACGAGTACGGATGGAACTCCTTTAAAGACGGCATCCAGTGGCTCTCCAGTAACAGCAATGCCATTTCCGTCAACTACAAGCAGGGCGGACTGTATGAGGACATCAGAAACTTCTCCTTTGATTCCTACCTTCCCGAAACCCAAATGGCGCTGTCCGGCTTGGCCAACGGCACCGCAACCGTCACGGCTACCCATGCCGCCACGGGCATGAATGCCGCCATACAGGTGACAGCGAAAACGCTGCAAAATAAGTTCTATCTCTTCCAGCTGACGCCTGCAGCGGAAACTACGCTGCAATACACCGACGGCAAAGGTGTGCCCAAAACGGTCACGACCAACAGTGAAGGCGTGCTGGCGCTTTACGAACCCAACGGAATCGCCAGTGAGGTGTCTCTGCGGTCCGGCTCCGGCGCGGATATTTATCTGGGCACCATCTATAAGGAAAATCTGCGTTCCGGCGAGCGGGATGCCACAAAATTGCAGCTTTATCCATTGAATACCTTCAGCCTTCGGCGAGTCGCCCGGGCATCTGTGACGCTCATCACGCCGGGCGGCGATCCGCTTGCGAACAAGACGGTGACCGTTCGCGGCGGCGTTTATAAAAACGGAGGCTACTGCGAGACAGCTCTGCTGGGCTCCAGGGCAGGAGCACTTGTCAGCGGCATCACCGGCGACACCTATACCACGGATGCGGCGGGAAATATAACCGTCTATCTGGATTCCACCCAGTTCTGGTCGGCCGAAAAGGGTGAGAGCAACACCACGGCGCTTTCCGCTCTGGATCAGCTGGAGTACATTCTGGAGATCAGCGCAATTGACGGCGACAAGTACTATCCGCTGCTGCTGACTGTCAACGGCAAGCTGGGCGTGGACGATGTAATGCGCACCGCAGAGGGCGTTGTCTCTCTGGAGCGCGTGCCGGCGGGGGAGGAAAACAAACCCTTCATTGTGGCGCAAAGCGTTGATTACGGTCTTGCCAACGGTCAGAAGGTGGATGTCCGCAGCTCGACTGGGAAGATTGGCCCTAACAGCAGCTTTAAAACAGCAAGCCTGCACACCACCATGTTCCTCTGGGGCGAGGATATTGCCGACGCGCGGAATTACAGTCTCAAGCTGGCGGACGAATACGGCGTTCTTCCTGCCGCCCAGAGCAGTAGTACCACGCAGTATCCCTTCTCATCCATCCCCGTAGTGGAAAACGATCTGACCCTCACCGAGGCCACCATGACCACTTCTGGATGGATCGCCGACGGCAAGGATGTGGGTATGAAAACGCAGCTGAGCCTGAACGGCAGCCTGCTGCAGGAGAAAATAATGCCCTTCCGGGTCGTTGATTTGACCCGAGTGCCCAAGGTGACAGAGGATGAGCGCGTCACCGGTATTCTGTTGACGATGAAGGACTCCAGTGGAGTGAATGACGTTGACTTTGGCGGAGTGGGCGATAGTAACATTCTCAAGGTGCTGACCGGACGGCTGGATGATCTGAGCGGTCCGGTGGACACATCCGTGTTCAAAATGCTTATCACCCCTAGCGAAGATCCTTCCGTGTTCCGTGCCATGATTTGGGCCGGGTACAATACGCTGGAGATGGAGGACATGGACTATTCCGAGGACGGCGTGGCCTTGGGTGCGAATGTGCTGACGCAGAACCTGGAAGTGGGCGTGCCCGGGACCGGGGACCTGAGCCAGATGGCCCAGGGCACCTATGATCCCAAGGGGGACTACAAAGCCAACTCCATGGTTGGCAAGGTCACCAACACGGATCTCAACTTGCAGTTGGAGGGCTTTTACGAAGCGGAAATCCGCTATAACGCCGAAAAAAAGGAGTGGGAGGTTTTCACCGTAGGCGGCGGCTTTACCGCCGGCGTTGGCGTGGGCTTCAACTTCAGCGTGAACGCCATGGCTGGTCCCGTGCCGTTGACAGCAACCTTTGAGCTGGGTGGTGCCATTCAGCTGGATTTCCGTACCGCAGTGCGCTACGGCCGGCAGGGCGAGGGTACAGAGCTTGCATGGAGCGATCCCACGGCCACGGCAGTGAATGACTTTTTGACCACGCTGCGTATCAACGCCTATGTCCACGCGTTTGGCGGCATTGGCTTTGACTATTCGGTCGTGGCGCTGAAGATCGGCCTATTCGGTAATTTGGATGTGGACAGTCAGAATAAGTTCCTTTCCCGCACCTATCTTGCCGATGAGACAAAGCGCCAGATCAATGGTCAGGCCCTGGGGATCCAAAGCGAAGTGGGAATCAAATTTGTGGCAACCTTCCTGTTTATCTCCTACGAGGCGGTGATCGCCTCCGGAACCCTTGGAGCCACCAGGACTTTTAATGACTGGAAAACAATCGACGACTACTGGAATAGCGCCACCAGTGGGCTGAGCCTTGCCTCGCTGAGGATGGCGGCGGTCCAGAGCGGAATGCAGGTGGCTTCTGGCAGTGCAACGCTCCAAAGCCGGGACTATCTGGAGCAATATGCCCGTACTTGGGGCCAGCCCCAGCAGCGGATGATGCTGTTCTCTTTGAACTCCACCAATGGGTTGGAAAACATCCAGACCAATGCCAACCCCACATCCTATCCACAGCTCAGCGATGACGGGAAGGTATTGGCATACATTAACGACGGCAACAGCAGCAGTATTTACGACAGCCGGGCGCATTTCTCCACCCTCAATGGCGGCATCTATACTCCCTCCAGTGAAATTGACGTTCCCACAGGGTTCCCCGGCTACGGCGACACGAGCATTTCTTTGTCTGGCACTGGCAGCTTCGCGGCGGCGGCTTGGGTTCGCATGGGCACCGACCTGCCGGGTAAAAATGCCGGTGATCCCGTGACATTGGAAGAGCAAAACCTGCTGATGAACAGCACGGAGATCGTAGTGTCCGTCTATAACGGCACAACCTGGACTTCCACCCGCCTAACCAACGACGGCACGCCGGATCTGGCTCCAGCTACGGCAGTGGGCGGCGACGGCAAGGCCATCGTGTTCTGGCGCAGCGTTTACACCCCCGACCCCGGTACGCAGGGCAGCAACCTGCTGAACTTCACGACCAGAGATTGTATCATGTACAGTTGCTATGACAGCAGTAACGGCGACTGGAGCAATGCCAAAATGCTTTATAACGGTGCTACTGGCAGCGTGAAGGCGTTGCAGGCGGCCATGCTGCCCGACGGAACCGCTATGGCGGTTTACTCGCTGGACCGCAGCGGAACCGGAGATACCTCCGCCTACGAGATCGCCTATTGTACCGTGGCTGCTGACGGAACTCCCGGTACAGCCATGCTGGCGACCTGTGACAGCAATCTTGACGAAAACTCCCAGGTCGTTGCAGCCAACTTCGGCAGCGGGGATGACCGATTTGTCATCGGTTGGCACAGTGTCCGAGACGGCAGCAGCGATATTCAGCTGTTGGCTGTGGACGGCAGCGGCACCATGTCCAACAGTTTCCCCGGCTCTTTGTCTGTCCTGACCAGCAGCGGCAACGCCGTCGTGGGCGGAGACTTCCGCTTCGCTTCCCTCAGCGGGGATCATCGCAGCCGCAATGATCTTACCATCGTCTGGAACGAGACTGTCAATAACGCAAACGGCGCGGTAGATCACGGCATTTTGAAGGCGGCCAAGCTGCGCTATGCCGAAAATACCTACACGCTCTCCGCACCATTGGAATTGGCAGAGCTGCCGGATCGCACGCTGGCTGACCACTTTGATGCCTATGTCAGCGGCAGCAATCAGGTGCAGGCTGTCATTCAGGCCACCTTCTATGACGATGAAAACCCGCAGGTAATCGGCAACGTGACCGTTCCGGGTGAGAAAACGATCCTCTATACCGCTACCTCTGATTTTGTCACCGACGCGGTGGCAGTGGAACAGATCGGTGTGGATTATGCAACGCTGGCGCTGAACAGCCTGACACCAATTCGCTTTACCATCCGCAATACCGGGCTGAACGATGTGACAAACCTAACGGTCAAGCTTGGCAGCGGGGAAACCGCCACCCTTACGGAAAAACTGCTGCCAAATGAAAGCACCACCCTTACCGTCTGGCACCATGTGAAGGACCGCGTGACCAACCCGAGCTATACCATCACCGCCGCAGGCGGCATCAACGAAAACGGCACAGTGTATCTGGATTATCCCGACATTGGCATCTCGCAAATGGAAGTGATTGCGGAGAGCGCCGGCAAGCGCACGGTGCGCATGACCCTCTATAATTCCTCTGCCGCCACGCTGGCTGGCGGAAAGAACCGCGAGGTGAAGCTTGCGTTCTATGCGGATGATCTGCATACCAAATCTGCAGTGGTAGCCTGCGCCACAAACGGCGTATCGGTTCGCGATAATGAAATCACCATTTCCGAAGACAGCGCCCTCGCCCGCATCGATCAAGGAACCTTTACACTGGACCTGACCTATGATCTGGGCAAGTATATGAACTCAATTGGCAAAACCGAGATACCCAATGTGGGTACTTATCTGTACGCCGAGGCGTGGGCGGAAGGTCAGATCGGTGGAACGGGAAGCAATCAGCGCCTGCCGGAGTATGACGGCAGTGACAGCGAGGCCAGCGTCCATATGACCGGCGCACTGGCCCGCACCGGAGAGCGGATGACGATGGATGTGACACAGGGGAACGACGGAAACGGTCACAGCACCGCCGCCATTACCCTGCGCAACAACTCCCTGCAGTCTCAGACTAGCGCAGCACTGGTGACCACGCTGCTGGATGCTGCCGGGACCGTTCTGGAAACGAAAAAGACCAGTATTGGCGGTGACATCTCCGGGGAAACCTTCCAGACGGAAACCGTCACCTTCTCCCGGCTTGGCACCCGCGTAGTGGTGCGAGCCGCAGTGCCCGGTAATGACCTTCTGACCTTTGAAGGTCTGGCAGTGGGGCTCGGCGATTTTACCGCCAACGGAACGAACTATACCTATACGCTGCAAAATGATAGCGGAGCAACATCTACGCTAGTCACAGCGGTGTCTGGAAACGGCGAGCCCGTGAGCATCAACGGACAGGCTCTGTCCACCGGCGGCAGCGCAACCGTTGCCATCCCCAACAGCGGCACAACCGACATTGTCGTGGAGATCGGCACTAAAACCTACACGCTGACGATTCTGCGCAATAGCGGCACAGGCGGCGAAGCGACCAGCTACACGCTGACCTTCGACACCAACGGCGGCAGCGCCATCGCGCCTATCACCCAGGACTACGGCACTGCCATCACCGCCCCCGCCGATCCCACCAAGACCGGCTACACCTTCGCAGGGTGGACCCCGGCCATCCCGGCCACCATGCCCGCCGAAAACCTGACCGTCACGGCTCAGTGGCGCTACAATGGCGGTGGAAGCAGCGGCTACAGCTACTACACCATCAAGGCAACTGCCGGGGCGGGCGGCTCGATTTCTCCCTCCGGCAGCGTCAGCGTCCGTGAGGGTAGGGATCAGACCTTTACCATCACCCCAGATAAGGGCTATGCCGTCTCCAACGTCAAGATCGACGGCAAGAGCATCGGCGCGGTGAAGTCCTACACCTTTGAGAATGTCCGCAGAACCCATACCATCGAGGTCATCTTTATGAAGGCCAACGGCAACCCCCAGACCGGCGTGTTTGTGGATGTAGCCACCGGCAGCTATTATGAGGACGCAGTGGATTGGGCAGTGGGGAACGGTATTACGCAGGGAACCGATGCTACCCACTTCTCCCCGGATGGCATCTGCACCCGTGCGCAGGCCGTGACCTTCCTGTGGCGTGCCGCTGGCAGTCCCAAGCCCGAAACCCGCGCCATGCCGTTTACCGACATCCCCGTGGGCAGCTATTATTACGACGCTGTGCTGTGGGCGGTGGAGAATGACATCACCAAGGGCACCAGCGACACCACGTTCAGCCCCAACATGACCTGCACCCGCGCCCAGATCGTCGCGTTCCTGTGGCGTTCCGAGAAGTCCCCGGCAGCGGGTACAGCCAATCCCTTTGCCGATGTGAAGTCCACCGCCTACTATGCTGATGCGGTTCTGTGGGCGGTCAAGGAGAACATCACCAGGGGAACCACCAACACCACATTCAGCCCCGACGCGGATTGCACCAGAGCGCAGATCGTGACCTTCCTCTGGCGCTGCAAGAAGTGAACGGCTGACATACGGCTAAACATCAAAGCCGCTGGCATGACCCCATAAGCGAACATCGGACAGCGCAGTGGACGGGCATCTCGCCCCGAAGCTGCGCTGTTCTCTTTTCGCTACAAGAAACAAATCAATGACATTTTGAGCTGCGCCGCTATCCCAGCGCGGCAAGGAGACAGCATTATGAAAAGAATCACAAGAATCATTCGTCCGATCATCTGCATGGCCGTCCTTCTCCTCGCCATGACCACGGCAGTCATGGGCTGCTATCAGAAAGAGACGGAGCCTATCGACATTCCCGGCAGAACACCTTCCGGCACATCTGCGCCTCAGCCATCAGCGACTCCCGCAGGCGAAGTTATCCCCTCGGTGGACAGGCAGGCAGAGTTGGCGGAAGCCAGAGCGAAGAATCCCGACACCGTGGCGTGGCTGTATATCCCCGGTGCGGAGGTGGACGACCCCGTGATGCAGGCGGAGGACAACGGCTATTACCTAAAGCTGGACGAAAACGGTGAGTATGCCATGTGGGGCTGCTAGTATGCCCATTGTGAAAACGAAATCGGCGGCAGGGATAAGCTGGACAAAAACACCACCATTTTCGGCCACTCCGCCAGCAACTGCGACCCGGGCGGTGTGCGGTTCACCAAGCTCTACCGTTATATGGACGCAGACTTCGTAAAGGAGCATCCGTATATCTATCTCTCTGTGGATGGCGAGGACATGATTTTCCAGATCACCGCGCTGTTCATCACGGATATTGGTTTTGACTATATTGCGCCTAACCCCACGGGAGATGAGCTCACCAGCTTCTTTGAGACGGTTGCGCGGAAAAACTGGCTGGATATTGACGGTGTGACCTTCTCCGAGGAAGATTCCGTCCTGCCCCTCTCCACCTGCTGCCGGAAGTATGACAAGGCCAACAGCGGCAATCAGCGGCTGGTGGTCATGGCGAAGCTGCTGCCGGAGGGGGCCACGGAACAGGCGTTCACCGTCAAGCTGGTGAGGAAGCCGGAAATGCCCTGAAAGAAATCAGAATACACGGATATCCCGGAGCTCACGCCCTGCATCCTCCATGAGTTCGTGGAGAAAATCATCGTCCATGCGGCCAGCGACCCGAAGGGCAAGAACCGGACGCAGGAGATCAATATTTACTACAAGGGCATCGGAGCCTTGGAAATGTCAAAAGTCACGGCATCAATGGAAAAATGAGAAAACGGTACAGCCGAAGCTATACCGTTCTCTCTTTCCTCACGATGTTTTCTTATCGGGAGTAGCCTTCCGGCCACCGCTTTTTTTGTCGAAAAATGAGTGCATTTTCCTCTTGCAATTCGTTTTTAATTGTTGTATCCTAAGCACTGTCAATTCAAAGTGATAGTCAATTTAAGTTGACTATCTAAGCATTTTCAAGAAAGGAGAACCACATGCAGACCAACGAGATCCAGGAGCTGCTGCTCGACACGATCCCCGCGTGGCACTACTGGTTTGCCCGTCCGTTCAAGCGCATGCTGAATAACGGCGTCAGCCTTGACATGTACTACTGCATCCAGTCGATGCGCCGCAGCAACCGCACGATGACGATGACAGAGCTTGCAAACTTTGCCCGCATGCCCAAGCAGCAGATGAGCAAGCTCGTCGACAAGCTGGTCGAGGGTGGCTTTGCCGAGCGGCTGAGCGACCCCGACGACCGCCGCGTCATCCGCCTGCGGGCGACTGAGAAGGCCGACGAATACGTGGCGAGCTTTTTAGAGAAGGATGCGGCGGAGTTCCGCGCATTTTTCGACCAGCTCGAAGGCGAAGAGCGTGAGACCTTCTGCACGGCGCTTCGCACCATCCACGACACCTTTGAGGCCAAACGCAAGCGCATGATCGAGCAGGGCAAGCTGCCCGACTGTCCCCCACAAACTAAGAAAGGAGGCCACTGCCGATGAATATGATCCATCGCTTCATGGGCTGCATCCGCGAGTATAAAAAGCCCACGATCCTGACGCTCTTGTGCGTGGTCGGCGAGGTCGCGATTGAAGTGCTGATCCCGTTTTTCACCGCCAATCTCGTCAATGAGATCAAGGGCGGCGCGGAGCTCAGCGGCGTTGTGCGCGTGGGCCTTGGGCTCATCCTGATGTCGCTCGTGTCGCTCGGCTGCGGCGCGCTCGGCGGGCTTTACGGCTCGCGCGCGAGCGCCGGCTTTGCCAAAAACGTCCGCCACGATGTTTTCACCCGCGTGCAGAGCTTCGCGTTTGAAAATATCGACAAATTCTCCTCCGCCTCGCTCGTCACGCGCATGACGACCGATATCAACAATGTGCAGATGTCCTTTATGATGTGCATCCGCATCGCGGTACGCGCACCGCTGATGTTCCTCTTCGCCGTCATCATGGCCTATATCATGGGCGGCGCGCTGGCGACGACATTCCTCATTATCATTCCCGTGCTCGTGATCGGACTTCTTCTGATCGCACGTAAGGCAATGCCCGCGTTCCGCGCGGTGTTCCGCAAGTACGATAAGCTCAATGAATCGGTCGAGGAAAATGTGCGCGCGATGCGCGTGGTCAAGGGCTTTGCCCGCGAAGGGTATGAAAAGCAGAAGTTCGCCGCGGCCTCGCACGATATCGCCAAGGACTTCACCTTCGCCGAGCGCGTCGTCGCGCTCAACGCGCCGCTGATGCAGTTCTGCGTATACTTCAACATGATCTTCGTGCTATTTGTCGGCTCGCGGATCATCATCACGAACGGCGGCACGACCATCGACGTTGGCCAGCTCTCGGCCATGCTGACCTACGGCATGCAGATCTTAATGTCGCTGATGATGATCTCGATGATCTACGTGATGATGACGATGTCGTATGAGTCCTTCGTCCGTATCTGCGAGGTACTCGAGGAAGAGCCCGCGCTCACCGATCCCGCATCTCCCGCGATGGACGTGAAGGACGGCTCCATCGACTTTGAAAACGTCAGCTTCAAGTACTCCGCACAGGCGAAGAAATTCGCGCTGCAGGACATCAACCTGCACATCGACTCGGGCATGACCGTCGGCATCCTCGGCGGTACGGGCTCGAGCAAGTCGACCCTCGTGCAGCTCATCCCGCGCCTTTACGATGTGAGCGAGGGCTGCGTCAAGGTCGACGGCAGAGATGTGCGCGAATACGACCTTGAGGCGCTGCGCGGCGCGGTCAGCGTCGTGCTGCAAAAGAATGTGCTGTTTTCCGGCACGGTCAAGGATAACCTGCGCTGGGGCAACGAAAACGCCACCGACGACGAGATGGTCGAGGCGTGCAGGCTCGCGCAGGCGGACGAATTCGTCCGCTCCTTCCCCGACGGGTATGACACCTATATCGAGCAGGGCGGCTCGAACGTCTCCGGCGGACAGAAGCAGCGTCTTTGCATCGCCCGGGCGCTTCTCAAAAAGCCGAAGATTCTGATCCTCGACGACTCGACCTCCGCGGTCGACACGCGCACCGACGCGCTGATCCGCGAGGGCTTCCGCACCTATATCCCCGAGACGACGAAGATCATCATTGCCCAGCGCGTCGCGTCCGTGCAGGATGCCGACCTCATTCTCGTGATGGACAACGGCCATATTGCGGACATGGGCACGCACGATCAGCTCCTCGCTTCGAGTGAAATTTACCGCGAGGTCTACGAATCCCAGACGAACGGAGGTGAGCAGGATGAAGCGTGATCCCAAGAATTCCCGCCGCCCAAACGACGGCGCGGCGAACCTCGCCATGCTTAAGCGCACGGTGAAAAAGCTCTTTTCCTACTATCCTGTGCTCGCGCCCGTCACGTTCGCGTGCATCCTGTTCTCGGCCATCGTCACGTCGATCCCGTCGCTTTTCGTGCAGAATGTCATTCAGGTCATCGAAAAGTGGTACGTCTCGCGCGACTGGGTCTCCGCCAAAGCAGAGCTCATCCCCATCCTGTCGCTGCTCATCTCGCTCTATGTGCTCTCGATCATCGCGATCCTGGTCTACAAGCAGCTCATGGCCTATATGACGCAGGGCTTTCTCGACAAGCTCCGTCAGGAGATGTTCGGCGGCATGCAGGATCTTCCCATCCGCTACTTCGACACCCACCAGCACGGCGATATCATGAGCTTCTACACCAACGATATCGACACGCTGCGCCAGCTCGTGTCCGAAGCCATCCCCGCCTTCATCCAGTCTGGCGCGATCGTGCTGGCCGTGTTCGGCATTATGCTCTATTTCAGCATCTGGCTGACGCTCATTTCGGTGCTCGGCGTGATTCTGATGATCGTCGTCACCAAGCGCGTCGGCGGCGGCAGCGCCAAATTCTTCCTGCGCCAGCAGCAGGCCGTCGCCAAAACCGAGGGCTATATTCAGGAGACGATGACCGGCCAGAAGGTCGTCAAGGTCTTCTGCCACGAGCAGCGCTCCATTGAGGAGTTCGACAAGATCAACGACGCCCTCTTTGAAGACAGCTACCGCGCCCACGCCTATGCCAGCGTGCTCGGCCCCATCATCGGCAACATCGGCAACTTCCTCTATGTGGCTCTGGCGCTCGTGGGCGGCGTGCTGCTGCTCATCGGCGTTCCGAACCTGAGCCTTTCCGGCAAGGCGCTGGATATCTCGATTCTCGTCCCGTTCCTCAACATGACCAAGCAGTTCACGGGCAATATCAACCAGCTCTCCCAGCAGATCAATTCCATCGTCATGGCGGGCGCAGGCGCGCAGCGCGTCTTCTCCCTCATCGATGAAAAGGCCGAGACGGACGACGGCTTCGTTACGCTCGTCGACGCGGACATCGCCCCCGACGGCACGATCACCGAGAGCGACCATCACACCGGCCACTGGGCGTGGAAGAACCCGAACGACAACGGCAAAGCCTCTTACCGCGAGCTGCGCGGCGATGTGCGCCTCGTCGACGTGGACTTCGGCTACGAGCCGAACAAAGAGGTCCTGCACGACGTCTCCGTCTACGCGGAGCCCGGTCAGAAGGTCGCCTTTGTCGGCGCGACCGGCGCGGGCAAGACGACCATCACGAACCTCATCAACCGCTTTTACGACATTGCCGACGGCCAGATTCTCTACGACGGCATCGACGTCAGCAAGATCAAAAAGGCCGACCTGCGCCGCTCGCTCGGCATCGTCCTGCAGGATGTCAACCTTTTCACCGGCACGGTGATGGACAACATCCGTTATGGTAAACTCAACGCGACGGATGAAGAGTGCATCGCCGCGGCAAAGCTCGCCGGCGCGGACGATTTCATTACGCGCCTTCCGCAGGGCTACGCGACGGAGCTCGCCAACAACGGCGCAAACCTCTCGCAGGGTCAGCGCCAGCTCATCTCCATCGCCCGCGCGGCGGTCGCCGACCCGCCGGTCATGATCCTCGACGAGGCGACCTCGTCCATCGACACACGCACCGAGGCCATCGTCCAGCGCGGCATGGATCAGCTGATGGAGGGCCGCACGGTGTTTGTCATCGCGCACCGCCTGTCCACCGTCAAGAATTCCGATGTCATCATGGTCCTCGACCACGGCCGCATCATCGAACGCGGCAGCCACGAAAAGCTGATTGCGGAAAAAGGAACCTATTACCAACTCTACACCGGCGCATTCGAGCTTGAATAACTCAAAAAAAGGACACATCCGTACGGATGTGTCCTTTTTTGAGTTCGCATATCGTCCAAGTCCTCCCGCTATATTGTGTTGAACGCAATTTTTAAGGGAGGAATTCTATGTCTCGTTCCTTTTTCCGCACCTACGGCTTTCTGAGCGCGATGCTGCTCGCCATCGTACTCGGATGCGTGCTGGGCGCGCTGTGGCCGGGGGCGACGTGTCTCGCCCCGCTCGGCACGATCTTCATTAACCTGATGTTCTGCATCGTCGTGCCGCTCGTGTTCTGCTCGCTGAGTAGCTCCATCGCCTGCATGAAAAGCCCGAAGCGCGCGGGGAAGATCATGGGCACGACGCTTTTGGTC
>OHHG01000366.1_pt1 | contig 16755 bp, 10 predicted proteins | sample 1567991 | NCBI WGS metagenome assembly OHHG01 (sample SAMEA3879588, study PRJEB24766) | human gut metagenome | biome: human-associated habitat; feature: feces | place: USA | collected 1985/1987
CCGTTCCGCGCACCAAACGCCTTCACTGATGTCCGTTCCGCGTCCCGCATACCGGCACTGATATCCGTTCCGCGCACCAAACGCCTTCACTGATGTCCGTTCCGCGTCCCGCATACCGGAACCGGTGCCCATTCCGCCCGCACTTTCAGGCAGAAAATGTCTTTTTTGGCGCTGTCCGGCAGCTTGACGTAATCCTTTTCCGTCGTTACCAGCGACAGCCCCTGTGCTGCTGCTTCCGCCCGCAACGCCTCCAAATCCGTCGCCGTATAGGCATGATGGTCGGCAAAATCCCGCGTTGCGACAAGGATATAGCCGAGGCTCTTAAGCGTCTGGTAGAACTTTTCCGGATGTCCTATGCCTGCAAATGCCAACACCCGTTTATTCTCCAGGTCAAACGGCAGCGGTTTCAGCCTGCCTGAAAACACCGGCAGCGTACACTGCTCTGCCAGCCCGGTCTTGTCCTCGCCCATAATCAGAATATAGTCGGCGCGCTTTTCGCCATTTTTCAGCGTCTCGCGCAACGGCCCCGCCGGAATAATTTTGCCGTTGCCGATACCCGCAGCACCGTCAAACACCAGCCAGCTTTCGTCTTTATACAGCCCCGGATTCTGAAAACCGTCATCCATAATGATAATCTCCGCGCCGAGCCGCACTGCCTTTTCCGCGCCGAGCTCCCGCCTGGGCGCAATAATCGTCGGCGCCACGCCGGCCAGCAGCCGCGCCTCGTCGCCGGTTTCCGCCGCCGTATGCCGTTCCAGATTGACCACGATATTTTTCAGTTTGCCTTTATAGCCGCGGGTAACGAAAAAAACTTTCTTGCCGGCTTTGATATACTGTTCCGCCATGGCCATCGCCACCGGCGTCTTGCCGACACCGCCTGCGGTGATGTTGCCGATACAGATGACCTTCGCCTTGCACTTGCGGGGTTTGCCCAGTCTCAGCCGCAGCTGCGTCGCCGCGCCGTAAACCCACCCCAGCGGCGTCAGCAGCGTCGGAAATATGCCGTTTTTCTGCCAGAAACGCGGAGTTTTCATCGTCTCAGCTCCTTTGCCAGTGCCGCCGCAATCCCGTCCAAAACCGCCGCTTCCTTAACCGTCCAGGCGTACGCTTTTTGCTGCCTTTCCGCCAGCAGCGCCGGATCGCGCAGCAGCGTAATCGTCTCTTCAATCACATCCTCGGCGGAAGACACCTGATAAACCGCGTCAAAAAACCGCGCCCGCGTCATCATCTCCGCAAAGTTCTGCATATTCGGGCCGACGATGACCGCGTTTTTGTCGCGCGCCGCCTCCATAAAGTTCTGCCCGCCGTGCGCCACCAGCGACCCGCCGATAAAACTGACCTTTGCCAGCGCGTACCACAGCCCCATCTCGCCGATGGTATCGGCAACGTAAATATCCGTTTCCGGCGTTATCGGTTCTTCCGCAGAGCGCAGCGCCGCCGCAAAATGCCGGCTGCGGTACATTGCGGCAATTTCCTGCCCGCGGTGCGGATGGCGCGGTACAACGACAGTCAAGACGCCCGGCACGTTTTCCTTCAGCCACGGCAGATACAAAGCCAGCCGTTCCTCCTCGTCATGATGGGTCGAGCTCGCCAAAAACACCGGACGTTCCCCGATAGCCTGTTTCAGCGCTGCCAGCTTGTCCGCGTCGACCGGCAGCGGCATACCCGCAAATTTGATATTGCCGAAACAGTCCGCTTTCGGCGCTCCCAGAAAGATAAGCCGGTTCTTATCCTGTTCCGACTGCCCGAGACAGAGCGAAAAACACGACAACAGCTCTTTGGCGGCAAATTTAAACTTCTTCCACGTTGCAAACGACTTGTCCGAAATCCGCCCGTTAACCAGAATCAGCGGAATTTTTGCCGCTTTGATTTCCGACAGCAGCGACGGCCATAATTCAGACTCAAACCACAACACCGCGTCGGGGCGGAAATGCTTCAACAGCCGCTTTGCATACGCCGGCACGTCAAACGGGATAAACTGGTGGAACGCACGCGGCGGCAGGCGCTTGGCCATAATTTCCGCCGACGTCAGCGTCCCCGTCGTTACCATAATCGAAAGCTCCGGGTCTTCTTTCAGCAGCTTGTCAATCAGCGGCAGCATCGACACCGCCTCGCCGACCGACGCGCCGTGCATCCAGTAGAGTTTTCCTTCGGGGCGCGGGCGTTTGTACATCCCCAGCCGCTCGTTGAAACGCACCGGATGTTCTTTGCCCGTCCGCCGCCGTTTTCTGATATAGGTCGCTTTCAACACGGGAAACACCAGAGTAATAAGCGTCTTATAAATTCCGATAACCATGTCAGGGTCCTTTCCGATATCCGGCGCACCGGTTTGTTTATATCCTCTTGTTCTTCATCTCTTCCGCCGGCACAATCTCCGGCAGCCCGCATTTGCGGTCAAGTTCCTGCGTCAGCGTATTCAGTTCGTCTTCAAACGCACGGCGCATCTGTTCCATTTCCTCCTCGGTTGCGTCGGGCGGCACAAACAACGGCCGTGTACCCGCCACGGCGCCTCTGGCAAAAAGCTTGGGAATAAGCATGGCGTCCCAGCTCCGTTTGGCAATCCACGCCCCTTCCGAACTGTAGGTAAACCCCATAACCGGTTTGCCGGTCTTCTGGGCAAAATAAATCACGCTTTTGTTCAGGCGCATCCTCGGCCCCCTGGGTCCGTCCGGAATAAGCGCCACCACCGTGCCCTGCTCCAGTTCGTGCACGATACTGAGCGCCGCCGGAAGCGCTTTGCGGTAGCTGGAACCGTCGATGCTCAAAATATTGAACCCCCGAAGCAGCCGTGCGATAATCCGCCCGTCATTGTGCGGCGATACCAGCGCTTTCATCTGCCGCGGATTGCGCCAGAAATAGGGCAGCATCAGCGCCCGCCCGTGCCAGGCAACAAAAATGCCGCCGTCATTGTCGGCAATCAGTTTTTCAAACTCGTCTATTCCGCTGACGTCAAACTTCCCCGTTTTCCCCGCCAGCCATGCATATAAATAAGCCAGTCCGCCTATCAGGTCGAGCACAACCGGAAGCTTGCTGATTTTCTGCCGCAAATGTTTTATTTTGGTTCTAAATTCCGTACTTGACATATTGTTCCCTTCGTCCCCGGCAACCAGTCATCTGTCGATATATGGCGCGTTGATTCCGTTCTCCCGACAATCAGGCACCCTCCGATATATGGCGCATTGATTCCGTTTTCCCGGCAATCCACCGCCTGCCATACATCTGGCGCATTAATCCGCCCCCTGACACCCAGCTGCCTGCCGGGCATAATGATATATTTTGTTCATAACACCGATAATCTTAAAAAAAGGTTTAAACCACGCCCCGCTCCGCCAAAATTAACGCACCCGCCGCCTGCTGTCTGTGCACGCCGATTGCTGTCTGTGCCCGCCGGTTGCCGCCTGACACTGCCGCCTGCCGATTGTCGCTTGGCACTGCCGCCTGCCGCGCCCCAACGATTTTCTCTGCCGCTGACAAAAAGAAAGCCCCTCTGCAGCGCCGCCGTCAAACGGGGCATTGCAAGAAGGGCTTTCTCTAAATCAGGGTACTGCGCGTTACGGGTGCAGCTTCAGGTCGGTGTATGCCGTGTGGTGCATTACCTCCTGCTTGGTATCCGTATTGACGAAACTGAATTCCCTTACGTCGGAACCCAGATATGTGTCATCCGGATACAGTTTGGCACGTTCGGACAGGTACTGCACGCTCTGTGAGAATTTAAGTTCCAGCGGAATATTAAATTCTTTGTGCTTTTCCCCGTTGTCAAAGACGATTTTGACGGAACGCACCAGCGTGTTAAACGTCGGCTCAGGAGTGAGATAACCGCCGCCCGGCATCCGATAATGCGGCACGAAGTTATAACGGTTGTCATCAAATTCTACCGTAAATGCCCTCTCTGTACCACTGATACGGGAACTTTTCCCTTCGTTGGTAACATAAGAGTCATAAGTAACTTCTGTGTTTGCCACATACCAGCTGTTGTTGCTGTTTAATCCCATAGCCACAACCACCTGGTCAGTCCACGTCTTTACCTCGTCTTCTGCCGTTGAATACGGAATTGTCTTGGTAACAATCACGTCAACCACGCCTTGGCGTTCACCATTCAGGCTCCAGTTAAGTTTGAAGTCCCAAACCGGCTCACCGGGAATGTCGCCTGCTTTTACCGACTTGGTATACCACGGCCGCAGCGTCATAACGTCTGATTTCGACGTCGTAACGGCCTTAGCTGACCACGAAGCGTTAAAAGCCAAAGTTACCTTTTGATTTTCTCCTTCAGCTTCCGACGTGTAATCGTCATAAACCACCGGGTCAATCTCAAGGTGCGGCGTAGAAAGCGTCGTATTGGCAACCGGCATTTTTTCATACCGCCAGCCATAACTGACCGTTGCTACCTGCCCATCAGAAAAGGTAAACTTTTTGACAATATCTTTGCCGAAAGTCGCCCCTTCTTCAAAGTTCTTGTCGCTTACCGTTTCCTCGCCGGTCAAAGCAACCGCCAACTCAGCTTCGCTTGCCACCTCAATGTGTTTCTTTTCGAGAACCACATTAATGTAAGCTGTCGGGTTAAAACGTTGCACGTCTGTTCCGTCTCCGGTCAAATCAACAGTAGAGCTCTGTTCAAACGAACCAGTGCTTTCTCCTTGTCCGTCATTCACGGACGTTGACACTTCAAGGTTTTTCTCCTCGACTTTCTTCCCTAAGTCAAGATACTCCGCACCGCTGCACGCAACCAATACTACTGCGCTCACAGCTATAGCTGCAAAACGCAAGAAATTTTTCTTTTTCATACGTTTGTAAATTTTAGATTATTTAATTAAAAAAAATTTCTCTTGTATGTACCCTTGCAATAATAAAACATAAACCTTACCATGCTGTTCTGCATAAACAAAACAGCCGCAAACGGGCACAATAATTTTTTAACAGCCTTAATATAACATACTTTTTATACAAAATCAATATGTTTTTTGTATAAAAAAGAGTCCGGTTTTCACAAACCGGACTCCTGCGAACTTAATCGCAATAATTTATCCCTTAAAGGCGGAAAATTTTGCGAAAAGACCGCAGATGTCTCCCAAGGAGCACGAGTGTACATAAACGTACACGACGCGACGAAGAAGAGCACCATCTGCGAGTCAGTTCACCATAATTTCCCCCTTTAAATCTTCATCTTATAGAAGGAGCGGTAAACAAAGACCAACCCCACCAACAGGAAGAAGATGCCGAGGCCGAGCGAAACGCACTTCGGCGCCGCTACCGCCATCTCGACCGCAAGCAGGCCGAACAGCGTCGTGAATTTAATAATCGGGTTCAGCGCCACCGAGGACGTATCCTTGAACGGATCGCCGACCGTATCGCCGACGACCGTCGCGTCGTGCAGCGGCGTGCCTTTTTCGCCAAGGTCGACTTCTACGACCTTCTTGGCGTTGTCCCATGCGCCGCCGGCATTCGCCATAAACAGCGCCTGGTACAGCCCGAAGACCGCAATCGAAATCAGATAGCTCGCAAACAGATTCGCATCAAAGCACGCAAACGCAATCGTGAACGAGAAAATCACGATAAAGATGTTGAACATGCCTTTCTGCGCATACAGCGTGCAGATACGCACCACTTCCTGCGAGTCTTCCTTGGAAGCCGCCTTTTTGCCCGAAAGTTTGATGTGCTGCTTGATGAAGTCGACCGCACGGTAAGCGCCGGTGGAAACCGCCTGCATTGACGCGCCCGAGAACCAGTAGATGACCGCGCCGCCGAGGATAATGCCGAACAATACCATCGGGTCAAGCAAATTCAGCTTAAGGTTCAGCAGCAGAATGATGGAGAAAATCATCGTCGTCGCACCGATAACCGCCGTGCCGATAAGCACTGGCTTGGCCGTCGCCTTGAACGTGTTTCCGGCGCTGTCGTTGGCTTCCAACAGGTGTTTGCCCTGCTCAAAGTCCGGCTTGAAACCGTAGTCTTTCTCAATCTCTTTCTTGACGCCTCTCAGGCTCTCAATCTGGGACAGTTCAAACACCGACTGCGCATTGTCGGTAACCGGGCCGTAGCTGTCGACCGCAATCGTTACCGGCCCCATGCCGAGCATGCCGAACGCCACCAGGCCGAATGCAAACACCGTCGGATAGACCATAAAGTCGTCCAGGCCGTCCTGTGCCGTAAAGAATGCGATAACCATCAGGCCGACCATAACCAGCCCCTGCCAGAACGCCGACATATTGCCGGCAACAATACCGGAAATGATGTTCAGCGAAGCGCCCGCCTCGCGGCTGGACTTGACGATTTCCTGCACGTGCTGCGATTTGGAAGACGTAAAGATTTTCGTAAATTCAGGAATCAGCGCCGCTGCCAGCGTGCCGCAGCTGATAATCAGCGACAGCCGCCACCACAAATCGGGGCTGATGTTGGAAAGCATAACATACGAAATGCCGAACGTTACCGCAATCGACGTCAGCGACGTCAGCCAGATAAGGCTCGTCAGCGGCTTTTCAAAGTCAAAGATTTTCTCCTTGCCGTAGCGCGCTTCGGAAATTTTCCCGTTCAGCCAGTACGAAAACAGCGAGGTCAGAATCATCAGAATGCGCATGGCGAAAATCCATACGATTAAACGCGCCTGAAAATCAACGCCGTTCGCCAGCATGACCAAATCGCCGTTATTGGCATACATCATGCCCGCACCCAGAACGATAAAGCTGATAAGCGCCACGCCGGTAACGCCGTAGGTTTCAAAACCGTCCGCAGTCGGGCCGACGGAGTCGCCCGCGTTGTCGCCGGTGCAATCGGCAATCACGCCCGGATTGCGCGCATCGTCCTCGCCGATTTTAAAGATAATTTTCATCAAATCCGCACCGATATCGGCAATCTTGGTGAAAATGCCGCCGCAAATGCGCAGCGCCGCCGCGCCGAGCGATTCGCCGATGGCAAAGCCGATAAAGCACGCGCCCGCACTCTCTTTGGATACGAACAGCAAAATTGCCATCATCATAATCAGCTCAACGCAAATGAGCAGCACGCCGATGGACATACCGGACTTGAGCGGCAGACTCATTACCTTGTACGCCTTGCCTTCAAGCGAAGAAAAAGCCGTGCGCGCATTCGCGTAGTTGTTGATGCGCATACCGAACCACGCCACCGAATACGAGCCGAGAATACCCAGCACCGACCAGCCCAGAACCGTCAGGACTTTCGGCAGCGGCGTATCGTTCAGGCCGTAAAAATAGTAGAAAATGCATACCGCAATAAACACTTCGAGCAACAGCAGCAGTTTCGCCTGCTGTTTCATATAGGTCTTGCAGGTTGCGTAAATCAGTTCCGACACGTTAAGCATCGACTGATGCGCCGACATATTCTTGATTTTGTGAAACTGATACCAGCCGAACAGCATGCCCAAAACGCAGATAACCAGCCCGAAAGCCAAAATCTGCGTACCGGACACCGCCCAGCCGAAAATATTGTAACCCACGTCCAGCGACGGGATTTTGAGGTCGATTTCGGACGCCTGCGCCCCGCTCGCCCCCACGGCCAATGCCGGCGCCAACGCCGCCGCAAAAGCCGTCAATTTCTTAATGTTAAGCATGTAATCTCCCTTTTCATCGGTATTAACGAGCAACCCGGACGGAAAAAAGGCCCTCCGCCGGCAGCTGCCCCGAGTTTAGCCGCCCATTTCTAAACAACCGGTTAAAACTTCAGGAGATATTTTTAAGTTTTCCTTTTAAAAATAACGGGTTATTACACCCGCACCAGCACCCTCGGCTACCACTCGCTCATCAACCCGCCAATCCGCTGCGCCCTCTCTCCTCGCCCCGCTCATCAACTCGCCGACAACCACCTGCGGCCAACGCACCGCACCCCGACTACCGCTTATACAGCCTGCGGTTCGACACGCCTTCCCCTGCTACCACTCGCGCAGCCTGCGGTTCGACACGCCTTCCCCAGTTACCACTCGCGCAGCCTGCAAATCAACACACCGCGCCCTGACTACCACTCGCGCAGCTTACGGTTCAGTTCGCGTTCCTTAATGCTCTCACGCTTATCATAAAGTTTCTTGCCCTTGCCGATGCCGACCTCCAGCTTGGCCAGCCCGCGCTCGTTAAAATACAACCGCTTGGCAACCAGGGAATAGCCTTTCTTCGCCATCGCCCCGATAATGCGGTTGATTTCATGGCGCGTCAGCAGCAGCTTTTTCTTGCGGTTCGGCTCCTGCTTTTCATACCCTTTGTTGGCATACTCCTCAATTTTGAGGTTTTCGATAAATAATTCGCCGTCGGCAAAAGAACCGTACGTATCGGTCAGGCTTGCCTTGCCCAGCCGCAGCGATTTGACTTCGGTACCGCGCAATTCCAAACCGGCGGTAAACGTTTCCTCAATGGCATAGTCAAACGTGGCGCGGCGGTTGACGGCCACCTGCCCCGATGCGATAAAATCCGATTTTTTTACTTTCTTTGCCATTGTATGCCTCAATTCAAACAACGGGAAATATAACCGCAACTCCCCGCCCTGTCAAGCGGAAATATCGTCCTGCTTCATTTGCCCGCATCATAAAACAGCCGCCGCATAAAACAGCCGCCGCACAGCACAACCGCATCACAATACAGCCGCTGCACAGTACGTTGTTCTCCGTTTCCCGCTGCACATCACCCGTTCTTTGTTCCGCCGCCTCTGCAACACGGCACATCTTCCCCACTAAAAAAAGCGCCGTCCGCAGACAGCGCCTTTTCCCAAATTTCCGAACCGGCCGTTTTACCAGCCACGAAGATAAATGTAAGTTTCTGTACCCGAAGCGCTGAGCATTCCGAGGACGGCGTAAAAACACTTCAAATCCAAATCCGCATTCATCGGCCGGGAATAGCCGGTTTCAGTCTGCCGACAGGACAAATCATGCTCTTTTCGCCAGCGATATTCCGCCTCCGTAATCTGGGTTTCCCTATCATCCATCGTCCAGTAAATCATCGGCACCTTAATCCGTTTCTGCTCTTCCGCCGGCAGGGCGTTAAACAGCTCTTCGGCCAACAGGACAAGTTTCGGATAAGCCTTGCTGCTGCCTATCAAAAGCGGAATAAGCTCCATCTGTTCAGCCTGCGGCAAAAACTTAAATACCGTTGTAAGCGCGGCAAAACATTTTTCCTGCCTGTCTTCAAACTTCCAGCAGTCGCGGCAAAAAGCATCCAGCCACGCTTTGGGATAAAAGGCCTTTTCAGCGGCTTTGTGCAGCGATGTCAGAAAAACTTCGGCCTTGCCCGGTTCTCTTTTTACCGATTTGGCATTTAGCTTCCTGTTCTTTTTCTTAGAAATTTTAGCTTTCATAAAATCAAATTTAAAATAATTAAACTTCCATAACAATATTCTGTTGCATTGCTCTATAACATCGCCGCCGGGTTTTGTCAATACCTGTCTGACCCGGCACAAAAGCACGGCGGCAAAACGCCAAACAAAAAGCCGGTAAAAACCGGCTTTTTCCATCAGTCAGCCCTTCGCCTTAATGCACCATATCGGTCTTAAGCGGCGTAACCGGATGTTCCAGCGCCACAGCCAACACGTCGTTGACATTTTCCGCCAGCACGATTTTCAATTCGTTCTTGACAATCTCCGGCAGTTCCGCCAGGTCTTTTTCATTGCCTTTCGGGATAATCACCGTTTTGATGCCGCCGCGCAATGCCGAAAGCAGTTTCTCTTTCAAACCGCCGATTGGCAGCACCCTGCCCTGCAATGTAATTTCGCCGGTCATCGCCACATCGCTCCTGACCGGGATTTTCGTAAACACCGACACCAGGGTCGTATACATCGTAATTCCCGCCGACGGACCGTCTTTCGGAATGGCTCCCTCCGGCACATGGACATGCACATCGGTCTTTTCAAACACCTCGGGATTAATCCCCAGCGCCTGCGCATGCGACCGCACGACCGAATATGCGGTATCAATCGATTCTTTCATCACTTCGCCGAGTTTGCCGGTTTGTTTAATAACACCCTTGCCAGGCATATCCACCGCTTCGATAAACAAGATGTCTCCGCCGACTTCCGTCCATGCCAGCCCGGTCGTAACCCCGACCAGATTTTTCTCCTCGCGCACGCCGAAATGAAACTTCTTAATGCCGAGATATTTGTTCAGGTTGTCAGGCGTAACCGTAATATGCTCGTCTGCCGTAACCATAATATGCTCGTCCGCCGCCGTTTTTTCATTAGCCGTTTTTTCATTAACTGTGCCGTTGCGGCTCCTCCCGGCGCTCTTTCCGCCTTTCTCCGCCTTTTTCTCACTGTCCAGCAACAGTTCTTTCGCCGACTTGCGTGCAATCGTCGCCAGTTCGCGTTCCAAATTGCGCACGCCGGATTCCGACGTATAGTAGCGGATAACGTCGCGGATGGCATCGTCGGTAATAAACAGCTCCGTCGGCTTAATCGCATTCTCCTTAAACACTTTCGGAATCAGATGCCGCTTGGCGATTTCAATTTTCTCCTGCTCGGTATAGCCGTCCAGCCGGATAATCTCCATGCGGTCCAGCAGCGGCCGCGGCATATCCAGCGAGTTGGCGGTCGTTACGAACATCACCTTGGAAAGGTCATAGTCCAAATCCAGATAATGGTCGTTAAACGTCGCATTCTGCTCGGGATCCAGCACTTCCAGCAGCGCCGAACTCGGGTCGCCGCGCCAGTCCGAACCGAGCTTGTCAATCTCGTCCAAGAGAAACAGAGGGTTGGACACGCCGGCTTTTTTGATGTTTTGGATAATCTTGCCCGGCATTGCTCCGATATAAGTGCGGCGGTGTCCGCGGATTTCCGCCTCGTCGCGCATGCCGCCCAGCGACGCGCGCACAAACTTGCGCCCCGTTGCCCTGGCGATTGACCTCCCGAGCGAGGTTTTGCCGACGCCCGGCGCCCCGACCAGACACAAAATCGGACTCTTCAAATCTTTCGACCGCGCCTGCACCGCCAGATACTCGATAATGCGCTCTTTAACTTTCTGCAGGCCATAGTGGTCTTCGTCCAGAATTTCTATCGCTTTGCCGAGATTATGGCTAATCGGCGAATACTTGCCCCACGGCAAATCCACCAGCCAGTCGAGATAATTGCGGATAATCGTCGATTCCGCGCTCATCGGCCCCGCCGCCTTAAGTTTTTTCAGTTCCTGATTCGCTTTGGCACGCGCTTCTTTGCTCATTTTGGATTCGGCAATTTTCTTAGCATATTGCTGCAGTTCATCTTCCTCTTCGTTTTCTACCCCGGTCAGCTCTTTCTGAATCGCTTTCAGCTGCTCGTTAAGGTAATAGTCGCGCTGGTTCTTTTCCATCTGGCTCTTGACACGGTCTTTAATTTTGTTTTCCGCCGCAATGCGCGCGCCTTCTTCATTAAGGATTTCCAAAAGCTTGGTCAGCATCGCGCGTTCGTCGCGGCATTCCAGCAGCTCCTGCTTGTCCGAGGTTTTGATATCCAGATTGCCGATAATCACCGCAATCAGTTTGCCGAGGTTTTCATGCTGGTTGACAATCATCAGGCTTTCTTTGGGCAGTTTGGAATAGTCAATCGTCTGCTGGCGGAATTTTTCGCTGACCACCGCCGCCAGCGCCTTAAGTTCAGCCTCGTCGCCGCCGTTTTCCGCCAAATCATAAGGTTCGATAAACGCCGTATAATAATCGCCGAACGTATTGAGTTTCTTGACCCTGATGCGGCGGATTCCCTCAACGGCCAGATTAAGCGTCCCGTCCGGCATGGTAATAAAGCGCTTGATGCGCGCCAGTGTCCCGATTTGATAGAGGTCTTTTTCCTTAGGGTCCTCTGTTGCCGACTGCTTTTGGGTCAAAAGCGCCAGCGGCGTCCCAAACTGATAGGCGGCTTTCGCGGCTTTAAGCGACATGCTCCGGCCGACGAACAGCGATGCCGAATTCTCCGGAAAAACCACAATATCCCGGAGCGACAGCACCGGATATTCCATATTCTCCAAAATCATCTTGTCATCTGCGGGCGGAAGCGCATCTTTTGCTTCCGGATGGTTGTCTATGTTGATGTCTTTATCTTCAACGCGGCTCATTATAATATCCTTATGAATTGCTCAAACAAACTGCTAAACCGGCACGCTGCCCTGCTCTCCCGTTCAAAAAAGCCGGCGCCCGCGCCCCTGTCCTGGCGGCACGCGGCTCTGCTTTCCCGTTCGAAAAAACCGGCACCCGCGCACCTGTTTTTAGTATCCTTTGCAAAGGAGGCTGCTCTCCCGTATGGATGCACTTTCCCTCTGTATGGATTAGTTCTATATAGTGTCGGGTTTTCTTTTCTGCAATGCCCGAGATGTAATTTTGCCAAATCCGCCGCCGCTTGGCAAGGCTCGCGGCGTTCTATCCACAACATAACGCCGCCATCTCAAAACACACCCGTCCCTCTGCCGTTTCCAATACTCCACGCGCCGCCGTTTCAAAATGCTCCCGCCGCCATGCCGCTTTGCCGGCCCCTCTCTCGCCATTCCCGCATTTCCCCTTGACAAAACGTTCCCGTCGCCTTAATATCCCCCAAAAATCCACCCCATCTGAAGGAGACCTTTCGTGCAAACGGTTATTGACAAATTAAGCGACATTTTTTCCGCGGGTTTTTCCGCTGCCGGTTATGACGCCGCCTTGGGGCGCGTTGTCGTTTCGGCTCGCCCGGACTTATGCCAGTTTCAGTGCAACGGCGCCATGTCTGCCGCCAAACAATATCGCAAAGCTCCGCTGGCAATCGCCGATGACGTGGCTGCGGCACTGCCTGCCAACGATGTCGTCGCAACCGTTTCCGTCGTCGCCCCCGGGTTTATCAACATCACCGTCAAAGACGAATTCATCGCCTGTTATCTGGAAGAAATGAACCAGAGCGAAAACTGCGGCTTTGCCAAGGTTGAAAATCCCCGCACCGTCGTCATTGACTACGGCGGGCCGAATGTTGCCAAACCGCTGCATGTCGGGCATCTGCGCTCGGCCGTTATCGGCGAATGCTTAAAGCGCCTGAACCGTTTTGCCGGCAACAAGGTCATTGCCGATGCGCACTTGGGCGACTGGGGGCTGCAAATGGGGCTGATTATTCACGAACTCTCCCTCCGTCATCCGGAATTGCCGTATTTTGACGAAAATTATGCCGGGGACTACCCGCAGGAAGCACCGTTCACTCTGGCAGATTTGGAGCAGATTTATCCTTTTGCTTCCGCCAAATCCAAAGAAGACGAAGCCTATCTGGCCGCCGCCCGCGCCGCCACGCAGAAAATGCAGTCCGGACGCCGCGGTTACCGCGCCCTGCTGCGCCATATCGTCGGCGTTTCCGTTCCCGACTTAAAGCGCAACTATGCGCGGCTGGACGTCGACTTTGACCTCTGGCTCGGCGAAAGCGATGCCGACCCTTTTATTCCCGATATGGTCAGGATGATGAAAGACAAGGGGCTCGCCTATGAAAGCGAAGGGGCTCTCGTCGTAGATGTCAAAGAAGAAAGCGATACCGCGCCAATCCCGCCGTGCATTATTTTGAAATCCGACGGCAGCGCAATTTATGAAACGACCGACCTTGCCACCCTCGTCCAGCGCGAACGGGATTTCCGCCCGGACCGCGTCATGTATGTTGTCGACAAACGCCAGGCGCTGCATTTTGAGCGCGTTTTCCGCTGCGCCCGCAAAACCGGCGTAACCCGCCCCGAAACCGAACTGACGTTCATCGGTTTCGGCACCGTCAACGGCAAAGACGGCAAACCCTTCAAAACCCGTTCCGGCGGCACGATGAAACTCTCCGAACTGCTGGATACGGTAGAAAGCAAAGTTGCGATTAAAGGCGAAGAGGAAATGCCCGCAGCCGAACTGCGGCAGTTGAAACAGGCCATCGGCCTCGCCGCCATCAAATACGGCGACCTGATGAACCCTTGCGAAAGCAATTATATTTTTGACATTGACAAGTTTGCCTCGTTTGAAGGCAATACCGGGCCGTATATCCTTTATACCATGGTGCGGATAAAGTCCATTCTTGCCAAGCTTAAGGAACGCCATCCGGAGATTGCCGCTGCTGTTTCGTCCAACACAACTGCATCCGGAACCGCCTGCCGTTTTGCCGCTTTCACCACTGCCAGCGAACGCGACCTGGCTCTGACGCTGACCCGTTTCAGCCACACGCTTGGCGAAGCGCTCAAAAAAGATGCCCCCTCCATCATCTGTTCGTATGTGTACGAGATTTCCAACAAGTTCAACGTCTTCTACCACGATAAAAAGATTTTGGCAGAAGAGGATAAAACGACCCTGCGGTCGCTCGTTGCGCTGATTACCCTGACACTGAAGGTTTTGGATATATGCATTAACATTCTGGGTTTCAAAGCGCCGGAAAAAATGTAACAAAAGATGCAACGCCTGCCCTGCTCCCAAATCGGAACCCCCGGAGCTGCCGCAAACTTGCTGTTCTGCCGCATTGCTCTGCCTGCCTTTCTGCTCTGCCGCAAACCCGTTGTTCTGCGCCACGTTGCTCTGCCAGCCTTTCTGCTCTGCTGCGAAACCTGTTGTTCTGCGCCCCGCTGCTCTGCCAGCCTTTCTGCTCTGCCACAACCCCGTTGTTCTGCCGCGTTGCTCTGCCAGCCTTTCTGCTCGCCGCAAACCTGCTGTTTTGCCGCAATGCCGTTCAGCCCGGTTTCCGAGTTTTCCGCGGCCGGATCCTAATCCTCCACGACCAGCCGGATGGATTCCAGCCTCTTAATTTCGTCGCGGCACTTCATCGCCTGTTCAAATTCCAAATCCGCCGCGTATTGTTTCATTTCCCTGGTCAACCGCTTGATTTCTTTGGCGATGTTTTCAATCCTGTCGCGGGCAATCGGCGCCGTCAGCTCCTTGTCACCCTCTGCCTCGGTCATCGTCTGCAATACTGACGAAATCGCCTTTTTAATCGTCTTCGGCGTAATTCCGTGCTCCAGGTTATATTGAAACTGCTTCTTGCGCCGCCGTTCGGTCTCGTCCAGCGCAAACTTGATTGAATCCGTCATCTTGTCGGCATACAGCACCACGCGCCCCTCGGCATTGCGCGCCGCCCGCCCGATAGTCTGAATCAGCGACCGCGTCGAGCGTAAAAAACCCTCTTTGTCCGCGTCGAGAATAGCCACCAGCGAACACTCGGGAATGTCAAGCCCCTCGCGCAGCAGGTTAATCCCGACCAGTACGTCAAACACGCCCTGCCGCAGGTCACGGATAATCTCAATGCGTTCCAGCGTATCAATATCCGAATGCAGATACCGCACTTTAATCCCGTTTTCCTTAAGATATTCGGTCAAATCCTCCGCCATCTTTTTCGTCAGCGTCGTAACCAGCGCCCGCTCGCCCTTGGCAATCACCTTGCGGCATTCCGCCATCAAATCGTCAACCTGGTCTTCCACCGGCTTGACCACGCAGACCGGATCCATCAGCCCCGTCGGGCGGATAACCTGCTCGGCAAACACGCCGTGGCTCTGTTCCAGTTCCCAATCGCCGGGCGTCGCCGAAACGAAAATTGTCGGCGCGCGAAACCTGTCCCATTCCTCAAACTTCAACGGCCGGTTGTCCACGCACGACGGCAGCCGGAACCCGTAATCAGCCAGCGTGGATTTGCGGTTGCGGTCGCCGCGATACATGCCGCCGATTTGCGGCACCGAAATGTGGCTCTCGTCAATAAACAGCAGCGCGTCTTTCGGAAAATACTCAAACAGCGTCGGCGGCGGCTCGCCCGGCGCACGTCCGGTCAGATAGCGTGAATAATTTTCAATCCCTTTGCAGTGCCCGGTCGTTTCCATCATCTCCAGGTCAAACCGCGTCCGCTGCTCCAACCGCTGCGCCTCCACCAGCTTGTTGTCGCACCTCAGCTCGTCAAGCCGCAAAGCCAGATCTTCCTTAATGTGCATCATCGCCTGCGACAGCGCCGGACGCGGCGTAACATAATGGTTCGCCGGATAAATCGTAATCTCTTCCAAATCCGCGGTTTTTTTGCCGGTCAAAACGTCAAACTCGCTGATTTTCTCAATCTCGTCGCCAAAGAAAGATACCCGCCACCCGCGGTCTTCATAGTGCGCCGGAAAGATATCCAGCGTATCGCCCTTAACCCGGAACGTGGAACGCACAAAATTCGCCTGATTGCGCTCATATTGCAGCAACGCCAGATTTTTATAGATTTCTTTCGGCTCAATGCAGTCGCCCTTTTTAAGCGAAAACGCCATCGCCGAATACGATTCCATGCTTCCCAAACCGTAAATACACGACACCGACGCCACGATAATCACGTCTTTCTCTTCCAAAACGTTACGCGTCGCTCCGTGCCGCATCCGGTCAATCTGCTCGTTAATCGCAGAATCTTTTTCAATATAGGTATCAGTCTTCGGAATATATGCTTCCGGCTGATAATAGTCGTAGTAGGATACGAAATACTCAACATGGTTGTGCGGAAAAAACTCTTTCATCTCCGCATACAGCTGCGCCGCAAGAATTTTGTTCGGCGCCATAATCAGCGTCGGCTTCTTCATCTCCTCAATGATTTTGGCCATGGTAAAGGTCTTGCCCGAACCGGTAACGCCCAGCAGAACTTGGTTTCTTTCGCCTCTTCTCAGGCCGTCGCACAGTTGCCTGATTGCTTCCGGCTGGTCTCCCGACGGCTCAAACGGGCTGACCACTTCAAATTGATTGCTCATAGAGGTATATATAGCGCCGTCTGCCCCCAAAAGTCAATAGATATAAAAACCAGCCATTCCCTGCTTTCGCCGTTTTTTTCTCAGTTTTAATATTTCCCTTACTGTACAGTTTTTTTCGCACTGGTTCTTACATTCCTGTA
>OHHG01000386.1_pt1 | contig 16192 bp, 13 predicted proteins | sample 1567991 | NCBI WGS metagenome assembly OHHG01 (sample SAMEA3879588, study PRJEB24766) | human gut metagenome | biome: human-associated habitat; feature: feces | place: USA | collected 1985/1987
CCGAGGGCGGCGGGTCGCCGTAGCGGTCGATGAGCTCGTCCAGCACATCGGCGGCGTCCTCCGGGGTCTGGATGGCGGCAATGCGCTTGTAGGCTTCGATGCGGCCCGCGCCGTCCGGGATATACTTTTCCGGGATAAAGGCGTCCACCCGCAGGTCCACAAGACAATCGCTCTTGTCCCGCTGGACGGGCTCGCCCCGCGCCCGGGCAATGGCCTGTCCCAGCATTTTAACGTAGAGGTCGTAGCCCACGGCTTCCATGTGGCCGTGCTGGCTGTGCCCCAGCAGACTGCCCGCGCCGCGAATTTGCAGATCCCGCATGGCGATGCGGAAGCCGGAGCCGAAAGCGGTGAACTCCCGGATGGCGGAAAGCCGCTTCTGGGCGATATCAGTCAGGGTCTTGTCCCGGCGGAAGGTGAAGTAGGCGTAGGCCTTGCGGCCGGAGCGCCCCACCCGCCCACGGATCTGGTACAGCTGCGCCAGACCCATGCGGTCGGCGTCCTCAATGATGAGGGTGTTGCAGTTGCGCACATCAATGCCGGTCTCAATGAGGGTGGTGCAGACCAGAATGTCGATCTCGCCGTTCAGCAGGTGCTGCCATACGGGATTCAGCTCTTCTTCGGTCATCTTGCCGTGGGCGATGCCCACCCGCGCCCCCGGCACCATCTGACTGACATGGGCGGCGCAGGCTTCAATGTTGTCCACCCGGTTGTGCAGGTAGTACACCTGCCCGCCCCGGGCAAGCTCCTTCTTCATGGCTTCGGCAAGGATGACATCGTTGTATTCCAGCACAAAGGTCTCCACCGGCTGCCGCTCGATGGGCGGCTGCTCAATGGTGGAAAGATCCCGGATACCGCTCATTGCCATGTTCAATGTGCGGGGAATGGGGGTGGCCGACAGGGTGAGCATATCCACCCCGATGAAGTTTTCCTTCAGCTTTTCCTTGTGCTTCACGCCAAAGCGCTGTTCCTCGTCGATGATGACAAGGCCGAGGTCGTGGAACTTCACGTCTTTAGAGAGCAGCCGGTGGGTGCCCACCACGATATCCACGCTGCCGGCCTGTAAGCCGCGCAACGTCTCCTTCTGCTGCTTGGCGGTGCGGAAGCGGGACAGCATCCCGATCTTTACCGGGAAGGCCTCCATGCGGGAGAGCAGGGTGTTGTAGTGCTGCCACGCCAGCAGGGTGGTGGGTGCCAGCAGGGCGCATTGCTTGCCGCCCATGATGCACTTGAAGGCGGCGCGCAGCGCCACTTCGGTCTTGCCCACGCCCACATCGCCGCAGAGCAGCCGATCCATGGGGTAACCCTTTTCCATGTCCTGCTTGATCTCGGCGGTGGCGTGCAGCTGGTCGTCCGTTTCGTCGTAGTCAAAGCGGGTCTCAAAGTCCCGCTGCCAGTCGCCGTCCGGCGGGAAGGCATAGCCCGTGGCCTGACGGCGGCGGGCGTAAAGCTCGATCAGCTCCTGCGCCATCTCCTCGGTGGCCTTTTTCACCTTGGCGCGGGTGCGCTGCCACTCGGTGCCGCCCAGCTTTGCCAGCTTTACCTTTTCCTCATCGCCGGGGGCGGTGTAGCGGCTGAGCAGATCCAGCTGGGTCACCGGCACATACAGCACGTCCGAGCCGGAATACTGCACCTTGAGGTAGTCCTTGGTAGCGCCCTGCACCTCCAGCCGTTGGATACCGGCGTACATCCCGATGCCGTGGCTCTGGTGCACCACATAGTCCCCGGGCTTGATGTCCGAAAGGCTGGACAGGGCGTTTTTGTTCTTCTTGCGTTTTTTGGCCTCGGCGGCGGCTTCCTCGTCCAGCCCGTGACGGCGGCTGGAAAGCACCGCCGTGTGGGCAAAGGGAAAGGTGCACCCGGCGGTCAGATGCCCGGGCAGCACCTGTAAAATGCCCTTGGCGGGGCGCACATCCCGGCTCATGCTCACGGCATAGCCCTTGTCGGCAAGGTCGCGGGTCAGAGCGGCTGCGCCCTTGGGCGTACCGGCAAACAGGGTGACGGCGTAGCCTTGGGCGATGAGCGGGTCTAAGTCCTCCCGCAGGGAGGCAAGGTCGCCGTTCCAGTTGGGGGCGGTAAAGGCCTCGGCGTTGATGAGGTCTTTCAGTTTGAACTCGTTCATCCCGCGCAGAAAGTTCTCACACAGCAGGGTACTGTTGCTCTGGGCGGCAATGACAAGATCGTCCATGGTCTGGTACAGCACGTCCAGCCCGGGGCAGAGCACGCCCTCTTCCAGCAGCCCGGTCAGTTCCTCGCTGCGGCGGAACTCGGTAGCCTTTTGGGCATCCCGGATGCCGCCAACTTCATCCAGAATGAACAGCGGCGCGTCCAGATGGTCCAGCAGCGTGGCGGGGGCAGGGTAGCGGATGCCGTAATATTTATCCATGGCCTCCGGCATCAGGCCGGAATCCAGCTGGGAAAGATCGGCTTCGGTGGCCTTTTCCAGCGCGGTGCGGTGCTTGCCGCGCGCCTTTTTGATGGCATCGCGCAGTGCTTCGGCGGTCTCGGCGGTGCTGCCGAACAGCACCTCGCGGGCAGGGGAGAGGTATATTTTTTCCAGTGCGCCGTCCCGCCGCTGGGTCAGCAGGTCAAAGGAGGACATGGAGTCGATCTCGTCGTCCCAGTACTCCACGCGGGCGGGCTGACGCATATCCGGCGCGTAGATATCCACGATATCGCCGCGCACGCTGAACTGTCCCGGGCCGTCCACCTGACTGCGCCGCACATACCCGGCGGCAAACAGCCGCGCTACCAGTGCTTCGCGGTTATACACCATGCCGGGCTTTAAGGTGAGGGTATTCTGGATGAACTCAGCCCGGGGCACGGTGTACTGCAAAAGCGCTTCGGCGGGCACGCAGACAGCCTGCAGCCGCCCGCCCGCCAGTGCGCCCAGCACCGAAAGGCGGCGGTACTCGTACTCGCGGCCTGCACCCTCCACCGGGCGCAGCATAAAGTCGCGCGGGGGGAACACCGCTGCGGTAAGCCCCAGCGCCTTGAGGTCGTCCGCAAAATGGGTGGCCTCGGCTTCGCCGGGGGTCACGATGCAGAGCACCCGGCCAAGGTCTTTTTGCAGTGCGGCATACAGCAGCGCCCGGCCTGCGGGCGGCAGACCGAACAGCGCCGCCGGCCCTGCCGAGCCAAAGCTTGCGGCGACCTTCTGATATTCCGGTGTGGCCTTGAGTAAGGCTTCGTACATGGAAAAACCTCCTTTCTCAAAACCCTCTCAGTCATCGCTGGCGCGATGCCAGCTCCCCCGAAAGGGGGAGCTTTTGACAAAGAGATTTTGTTTATCGTTTAAGGGAAAGTTTATGGAGCGATGCGGAACAGCTCCCCCCTCGGGGGAGCTGTCGCCGTCAGGCGACTGAGAGGGTTCGTTCCGCTTACCCGTTATACTTGCTCTGTGCCAGACTGAGCTTACCGTCCATGATGAGCTTTGCGGCGGCTTCAAGGTCGGGGTAGCGGTCGGCGATGGCCTTGGCGTCCTCCGGCGGGAACTTGCCCAGCACCCATGCGGCAAGGTCGTAGTCCGGGTGGGGCTTTGCGCCGATGCCGATGCGGATGCGGGGGAAGTTCTCCCCGCCCAGCCGGGCAATGATGCTCTTCAGGCCGTTGTGTCCGCCCGCAGAGCCGGAGGGGCGGATGCGCAGCTTGCCGGGGGCTTGGGTGATGTCATCGCACAGCACCAGCACATGGTCGGCAGGGATCTTGAAAAAGCCCGCCATAGGGGCGATGGAATCGCCGGAAAGGTTCATGTAGGTCAGGGGCTTAAGCAGCACCACCTTGTGGCCATCCACCTCGCCCTGTCCCCACAGGCCTTGGAACTTGGTCTTGCCCACAGAGATGTTCCACTTGTCGGCCAGCGCGTCCAGCGCGGCAAAGCCGGCGTTGTGGCGGGTGCCATCGTACTTTGCTTCGGGGTTGCCCAGCCCTGCAATGAGCCAGATATCGTTTTCATTCATGATATGATAATACCTTTTCCTGATAATAGTGTGATACAACATCTAAGTATAACATACGCGCGCACAAAAAGATATACATTATAGGCAAAAAATGCCCCCATGCCGCAGGGCACAGGGGCAAAAGGGCTTGTTACAGGTTCAGTGTGATGGCAGAGGCCTTCCAGCGGCCGTCCTCCTTCACCATGGTGATGGTGCCGGACACCTGCGCGGCGGCGGTGCTGTCCGCAGCGGTCAGCAGGGCGGCAGAAAAGTCGTAGCAGTTTTCTGCCCCGGCGCGCTTTTTCAGGGTGAGGTCAGCGGGCACCAGCTTGTCGCCGGATTGCCCGGCCAGCGCGGTGATGCGGGTGGGCAGGCGGTTTGCCATGACTTTGTTCAGGCAGTCGGCTGTCATGGCATCGCCCAGCTGCGCCTGAAGAAAGGCGTACAGCCCATCGGTGTCCACAGCAACAAGCCCCGGTTCACTGCCGGAAGTCGAAGTAGCTGCGTCCACCGCCTGCTCCACGGCAGAGGAGCAGGAGAGCAGCTGCTGCACCACGAACTCGGCCTGCTTTTTGGCCGGGTCGCTGCGCAGACGGGTCAGGGCAAACACGGCGGCAACAGCCACGAAGAAAAGGACAAGGCTCAGCGCCTGCTTGCGAAAGCTTTCAGATTTCATACGCAGCTCCCTTCCGGCAGAGGTTTACTTGCTCTGCTCGTTTTCCAGTTTCTGCTTTTTGGCGATGTAGGCTTCCATCTTGGGCTCTGCCCAGCCATCCAGATTGGTCTGGCGCTCCCGGGCGATGCCCAGTGCCTGTGCGGGCACGTCCTTGGTAATGGTGCTGCCGGCGGCGGTGTAGGCACCATCGCCCACCTTGACCGGGGCCACAAGGTTGGTGTTGCAGCCGATGAAGCAGTAATCGCCGATCTGGGTGCGGAACTTATCCTTGCCGTCGTAGTTGCAGGTGACGGTGCCGCAGCCGAAGTTGCAGTACTTGCCCACATCGCTGTCGCCGATGTAGGTCAGGTGGCTCACAGTGTTGCCGCGGGCAAAGTTGGAGTTCTTGGTCTCCACATAGGCGCCCAGATGCACGCCGTAGTCGGTGACGGTGTTCACCCGCACATGGGTGAAGGGGCCGATGTTGTTGTGGGGGCCGATGTGGCTGCCGTAGATCTGGCTGGCGTTCACGGTGGTGCCTTCATCCACGGTGCTGTCCTCGATGAGGGTGTTGGGGCCGATGACACAGCCCGCGCCGATGACCGTCTTGCCCCGCAGGATGGTGCCCGCAAGGATCACAGCACCCGGAGCAATGACCACCTCCGGGTCGATCTGCACGGTGCGGCTGTCGATGACGACGCCGTTTGCAATGTGCTGTACAAGGATGTCCTCGCGGGCAGCCTCGGCGGCATCCAGCTGTGCCAAAGCTGCGGCGCGGGCCTGTTCAGAAATGGAATTCTGCATGAAAAAAATCTCCCTTCCCACCAAAGCGCGCGGCGGAAGAGAGACAGAAAAGGCGACCGGAAAATTGTTGCCTGTCCGCCCAGCATCTCCGCTGCGGAAAGCTTTGTTCCGACAAAATAAAAATGAAAAAGTTACAGGGATAGAAAGTTGTATCCAACAGGACGAGAAATCGCGTGTACAAACAAAAAACCTCTCGAACTTTCTCCCATTCTATACTACCTTAAAACTTGGAGAATTTCAAGAGATTTGCATAAAAAATAACAGACAAATTCGGGATTTTGCATGGTGGAAAGGAGTGGATTTTCTGGTATAATAGTTTAGCATTCATAAAACAATGTTCATCGTACGTTCAAGACAAGGCAAACGATGAGACCGCGGCTGCCATGCCGCCGGTCACGAATGGGAGGTAAACAACGCATGAGCAAAAAGTATCTGTACTACTTCAGCGAAGGCAATGACGCTTTCGGCGGTGACAAGGTCACCATGAAGAACACGCTGGGCGGCAAGGGTGCCGGTCTGGCCGAGATGACCGCAGCCGGTATGCCGGTGCCGCAGGGCTTCACCATCACCACCGACGCCTGCACCCAGTACTACGCAGATGGCCGTCAGATCAATGACGAAATCACTGCTGACATCTTTGAGCACCTCAAGGGTCTGGAAGAAATCACCGGCAAGAAGTTCGGTGACAACACCAACCCCCTGCTGGTCTCCGTCCGTTCCGGCGCACGTCAGTCCATGCCCGGCATGATGGACACCATCCTGAACCTGGGCCTGAACGACGAGGCTGTTGAGGGTCTGGCAAAGAAGACCGGCAACGCCCGCTTTGCATACGACTGCTACCGCCGCTTCGTGCAGATGTTCGCCGACGTCGTTATGATGGTCCCGAAGAGCCTGTTCGAGGTCGAGATCGACAAGATGAAGGAAGCCAAGGGCGTCAAGAACGACGTGGACCTGACTGCTGATGACCTGAAGGAACTGGTCGGCACCTTCAAGAAGATCTACGAGGAGAACGAAGGCCGTCCCTTCCCGCAGGATCCCCGTGATCAGCTGATCGAGGCTGTCAAGGCCGTGTTCCGCAGCTGGGATAACCCCCGTGCAAACGTCTACCGTAAGATGAACGAGATCCCCTACGAGTGGGGCACCGCTGTCAACGTGCAGCAGATGGCCTTTGGTAACTCCGGCGACCGTTCCGGCACCGGCGTTGCTTTCACCCGTGACCCCGCCACCGGCGCTAAGAAGCTGATGGGCGAGTACCTGATCAATGCACAGGGCGAGGATGTTGTTGCCGGCGTGCGCACTCCTTCTCCCATCAGCCACCTGAAGGATCAGATGCCTGAGGTGTACGATCAGTTTGTCGAGATCGCTACCCGTCTGGAGAACTACTTCCGCGATATGCAGGATATGGAGTTCACCATTGAGGACGGCCACCTGTATATGCTTCAGACCCGTAACGGCAAGCGTACCGCTCAGGCTGCTCTGCAGATCGCCTGCGATCTGGTGGACGAGGGCATGATCACCGAGCAGGAGGCTGTCCTGCGCGTGGAGCCCAAGCAGCTGGATACCCTGCTGCATCCCCAGTTTGACGCTGCTGCCCTGAAGGCTGCAGAGGTCGTCGGCAAGGGTCTGGCAGCTTCTCCCGGTTCTGCCTGCGGCCAGATCGTCTTTACTGCTGAAGAGGCAGAGGAGATGGTCAAGTCCGGCAAGATGAAGAAGGTCGTTCTGGTGCGTCTGGAGACCAGCCCCGAGGATATCGTGGGTATGCAGGTCTCTCAGGGCATTCTGACTGTCCGCGGCGGCATGACCAGCCACGCAGCCGTTGTTGCCCGTGGTATGGGCACCTGCTGTGTCTCCGGTTGCGGCAACGACAACGAGGTCAAGATCGATGAGGAGGCAAAGACCTTCGAGATCAACGGCCACAAGTTCGTCGAGGGCGACTGGATCTCCATCGATGGCTCCACCGGCAACATCTACGGCGAGCAGGTCGCTACCGTGGCCGCTACCGGCAACAAGAACTTCAACCGCTTCATGGGCTGGGCAGACGCAGCACGTCAGCTGCTGGTCATGACCAACGCTGATAACCCGCGTGACGCACAGCAGGCAGTGGATCTGGGTGCTGAGGGCATCGGCCTGTGCCGTACCGAGCACATGTTCTTCGCTGAGGACCGCATCAAGGCTGTCCGCGAGATGATCTGCGCACGCACCGTGGAAGAGCGCGAGGCTGCTCTGGCCAAGGTCGAGCCGTTCCAGCAGGGCGACTTCGAGGCTATGTACCGCATCATGGGTGAGCGCCCGATGACCATCCGTTATCTGGACCCGCCCCTGCACGAGTTCCTGCCCACCAAGGACGAGGACATCAAGGAACTGGCTGCCGACATGGGCATGACCTACGAAGACCTGAAGAACGTGGTTGCTTCTCTGCACGAGTTCAACCCCATGATGGGTCACCGTGGCTGCCGTCTGGCTGTTACCTACCCCGAGATCGCTGCTATGCAGACCCGTGCTGTGATCAAGGCTGCTCTGAACGTCTCTGCTGAGACCGGCCATGTGATCACCCCGCACATCATGATCCCGCTGGTCGGCGAGGTCAAGGAGCTGAAGTTCGTCAAGGACGTTGTCGTCAAGGTTGCTGACGAGCTGATCGCTGCTGCCGGCGTTGACATGAAGTATCAGGTCGGTACCATGATCGAGATCCCCCGCGCAGCCCTGACTGCCGGCGAGATCGCTAAGGAGGCTGAGTTCTTCAGCTTCGGCACCAACGACCTGACCCAGATGACCTTCGGCTTCAGCCGTGATGACGCTGCCAAGTTCCTGGGCGCATACTACGAGAACAAGATCTACGAGAGCGATCCGTTCCAGCATCTGGATCAGGTCGGCGTCGGCAAGCTGGTCAAGATGGCTGCCCATGATGGCCGCGAGACCCGCCCCGATCTGGGTCTGGGCATCTGCGGCGAGCACGGCGGCGATCCCACGAGCGTGGAGTTCTGCCACAACGTTGGTCTGGACTACGTCAGCTGCTCTCCCTTCCGTGTGCCTATCGCCCGTCTGGCTGCTGCTCAGGCTGCTATTAAAAAACCGAGAGCATAAGGCTTTTGTAACGAATTATCGTTAAAAATCAAGCATAAAATAAGGCCCACCGTCAATTTTGGCGGTGGGCCTTATTTATTTGCTCATGTATGAGATGAATTGCGTTTAACACAGAGCTGCTTCCCAGAAGCATCACAGATACACCTCCACGGTCAGGTCGGTCCACGCTGCACGGCGGAACTGGTGGGGCATCTTGTTGGCTTCCCGGTAACGCTTGGCGGTTTCAAAGTCGATGGTGAAGGTGAGGATGGGCTTTTCCGATATAGCCATCAGATTGGTGCGCTCCTCTTTGGACTTCTTGCAGCCGGTGTTCAGCTTCCAGCGGTAGGAGTAATCGGCAAAGGGGGTGACCACTTCAACGAACTGGTCGATCAATTCGGGTGCAAGACAGGCACCGTGCACATCGACCTTCTGAGAGAGAAAATCGTAGATCGCTTTCATGTCCGAAGAAACCGTCTGCGGTTCGGGCGCAGGGGAGAGGGCTTTCAGCTCCTGCTCCAAGTGTGCAATCTCGTCATCTGCCTGTTTGCAGAGGGCTTGATATTCCTCTCTTGGCAGTTCGCCGTCTGCACGCATGGCAGCGTAGTTCAGCTTGCGCTTTTTGATTTTTTCAATCTTGCTCTGAATCGGCGCAGCAGACATTCGTGCGGCGGCTTTTCCATTTTGGCAGCTTTCGATCATCTTACAGGCACGGAGAATGGCTTTGTTCTGATTGCCCCAGACCTTTTCAAAGATCTTCTTTGCCATCAGTTCCAGCTTCCATTCCGGGATAGAAATAGCATCACAACTGAGCTGCTGGGTCATGTTGTGCTCCAGAACAAAGGAACGGGTCGGGTTGACGGTTCGCATATTGCACTGATAGCCAAAGACCGGCGTTCCGTCCTTCAGTTTGCGCCAGTTGAAAATGCGGTAGGAAGAACCGCAGCGGCAGCGAAGTTTTGACACCCACAGATTCTTGGTAGTTCTGGCTCCTTTACGCCTTGTTTCTCCATCAGGAAGGCGCAGGCTGGAAATACGGGATTTGCGAATGTGCTCGCATTCATGCCAGAGGGCTTCTGATACGATTGGTTCAAAGTTGCCTTTTACATAGACGAAGGAAGTTTCGTCCAGATTGTTGATGCGCTTCTTTTCAAGATAGTTGTTGACCTTGGACTTGTTGTAGCAGACATAGCCCATATACGTTGCGTTACGAAGGATACGGCTGATCTTTGTACAGGACCAACTGACGTTTCCGTGCCCATCCTTACGGCCCAGCCGGGAAAGTTCATTGACGATTGTCTTTTCACCGTAGCCCTGAGAATAGAGCGTGAAAACCATCCGTATGGTTGCAGCCTGTTCCTCGTTGATAACGTATGTACGGTTGACCTTATCCCGGTCATAGCCGATAATGTTGCCGCTGCCGTAAAGCACGCCGTTCTGCCGGCTTATCTTCTGCCCGGCAAGAACACGCTCTGAAATCTTGCGGCTTTCCTCCTGTGCCATGGTTGCCATGATGGAAAGCCGGAGTTCGCCATCGCCGTCCATCGTCCAGATGTTGTCGGATACGAAAAAGACCTCTACGCCGAAATTGCGGAGTTCGCGGGTGAGCTGAAGGGTATCGACGGTGTTGCGGGCAAAGCGGCAGACCTCACGAGTAACGATCAGGTCGAATTTTCCGCATTTGGCATCGGAAAGCATTTTCATAAAGGCCGGGCGCTTTTTAGCGGAGGTTCCGGTGATGCCCTCGTCGATGTAGCGGTCAACGACCTGCCAGTTGGGATGATACCGAAGCTGGTCATCGTACCATTGCATCTGGTTGCCAAGCGCATCGACCTGTGCTTCATGCTGGGTGGAAACACGACCGTAAAAGACAATGCGGCGGTCACGGTCTTTATCCAATGGGAATGGCCCAAAGTACATTCTTTGCGTGATGTTCATATTGCTGTACCTCCTTTGCCCGTAGTATAGAAGATTGGGAAGAGAATATGTAGGATGTCGCCGGTGTCAGCGACATCCTTGACATTACGCAGAATATCTGCTAAGGACCTGATGATAGACCTCAGCAGAGATCAGCTTGTTGTCAAATAAAATAGAAATCAGCTTTAGTGCAGTTGCATCGATGCTGAAAACGTTGGGAGGAACAGCGGGGGAAAGGGGAGAAGAAACGTTCTTATTGATATTATCGACCTCCGTTCAAATCCAGACTGTTCATCAGGGCTTCGTTGATCTGGTACATTTCGCCCGGCGTAGTTTGCCCTAGGAGACGCTGTATGCGTTCTTTATCGATGGTAAAGATCTGTTCCAGCAGCACCATAGAGGGCCTTGAAAACGCTGGATTTCGGTCAATGAGAACATGGGTAGGCTGGTTTGGCTTTTTGGTGACTTTTGAGGTCACAGCAGCCACGATCACAGTCGGCGCAAATTTATTTCCGGTATTATTTTGAATCACAATAACAGGACGTTTACCTCCCTGCTCGGAGCCATAGTGCGGGTCAAGGTCTGCATAGTAGATCTCGCCCCGGAGAAAACCAAAGTCTTTTGTTACATATACGGTGGCAGTCAACCCCCTTTTCCTTATGTAGGCAAAAGCCGCCCTTGCGGACGGCTTCTGCGATGTGAAAGGAAACCAACATGAAGAAGTAAGGTCACTGCTTGATGGGCAGATTAAAGCGGCGGCTGGAGCCGTTGTAGGTGCGAAGGATCAGCATCATATACTTGTAGCTGACGGTGCCGCTCAGGGATTTCTCATCCCGCACCAGCGTCATGGGGTGAATGGTTTGCAGACGCTTCACCAGACGTTCCGGGTCATACTCACCCTGATACAGAGCCACAAAGCGAACCATGCCTTGCAGGATGCCGGAGCGGAGGGAATCGGGGTCACCCTCCCAGCCCTTTGCCAGCATGGTCAGGGCTTCTTTGTAAAGGTCTGCGCCGTAGGCTTTGTATTCCTTGAAAGCCGTGCGGATGCAGATGATCTTCCACGGGGCACGGTAGCTGTCCAGACCGAGCTGCAGACCGGTGCTTTCGGTGGCTTTCACGAATGCGGGAGATTCCGGGTCTTTGCCCACCAAAGCGGCGCGCAGCTCTGCGCCAGCGGTCAGCGGCGTGGAAACGCCCGTCTGCCGGGAAAACAGCATGGCTTCTTCTTCCTCTGTCAGTCCCTCGTACACTTTGCAGATAATCGGAAGATCCTGCCCGCCGTTCATCGCCCGACGGGTCACGATGGTATGCTGACCGTCAAAGACGAAGTAGTGACCGTCCCGGTAGCTGACCTTGGGCGGGTTGGCGATCAGTTCGGTGAACTCCGCCGACATCTTTTCGACATTGGGGATGTTCAGCTTGCGCTGATATTCCGCAGGGATTTCGAGAAAGGCACTGTTGATGACCTTTTCTTCGTAAGGCCGCTGAGCGAAAAGGGCTTCGATGATGGCTTCATCGGTGACTTCGGGAATGATCTCAGGCATAGTGCTGACGCAGTTCATATTTTTCATAGCAGTTCCTCCATTTTATCTTCCAGATTTTTCAGGTAATCTCTCAGCTTCTGAATCGTTCGCTCTACGGATGCACGGTTCTCTGCATCGGACAGAATATCGGGATAATCCCGGAAAACGCTTTCCCAGCGGCGCATCATACTGTTGGCGGCTCCTGATACCTCACAAAGCATCGCCGCACCATTGGCAAGTTGCTTGACATGGTAGCGATTGTTTGCGATCTCAAGAATCTGCTGACGGTCTACTTTCAACGGTTCATTCTCCTTTTGTGGAAAGATTGGCTCGGATGGAGCAGGAGCGGACGTTGGTTCTTCGTCAGGCGCTTCTTCATCGGATGTACTGGCATCGGGCAGCGGTGCAGCTATGGCTGGGGGAGCTTTCTGCTTTTGTGCAAGCGGTTTTGGGGGCTTCGGTTTGCAAATCTCAGCCACCAGCGCAGGACGTTCTTCGGGAGGGGCACGGGCGACGGATGCAATCTCGGCGGCGGTCGGCTTGACCTCGCCGGAAAGCACTTTCTGCCGTGTGCCGGGAACGGCTTCTTCGGCAGCGTCTACGCCTTTTGCAAAATGTTCAGCCCTTCGTACAAAGCTGTCTGTTGTATTCGTTTCACGAGCGATTCTTGCACGAGTTTTTTCGTTTTTTGGTTGGTGGTCATTTTGACCACCAACCAAACTTGTATATTGGTTAGTCCCTTTTTCATTTGGTATCAAAGCCTTTTCAGCTTCATATTGCTTTCCTACAAGGTACTTCTTCTGTTCCGGTGTGAGATTGCGCCGCCCCAACTGGTTTTTGCAGATCCAGATGATTGCTTCATAGCGGCTTGCAAACTCTTTCTCGTGGACGGTGAAAGGGATCTCCGGGTGCTTCTTGGCGATGGTGTAGCGGTTGTGTCCATCCACGATCAAGCCCTGCCATACGATGATGGGATTGATGATACGGCCATCCCGCAGGATGTTGGCTTCAAGCTGGTTCAGCTCCTCAAAGGTCAGCGGCGGAATCTTGCCCTGAAACTCCGGGTCGATCTTAAGCGCATTCAGATTCATCATCGAACCGTCCCTTCTTAAAGTAGGTGGATTTCGGGCTGGTGGGCTGGATGTAGTAGTCGTAGCCGAAGTTGGTCTGGCAGTAGGTGCAAGGCTCCTTGGTGAGCTGATAGGGGTCTGCACGGCGGACACGGATACCACGCGTGTTCCGAAAGGCATTCAGGCAGCGGGGGCAGAGGGTGGTCAGGGTCGATTCGTCGGTCTTATGGGTAAAAGTACGGCTCATAGTCATTACCTCCGTGTCATCAGAATGAATATTCGGTATGGAAAAAGCCCACTGCCTTGATTCGAAAGAATCCCGGTGGTGGGCTTTGAAGTTTTTGTTTTAAGTGTCCCACCCTATTTGTCCTCGACGCCCGGTGGGGGTTGGAATACACCTCGGTGAGGGGGGACTGCACCCTTCCTCTCATTGGCTTTTCAGCCACCCCGCCTTCTTTATGGCCGGGCCGCGAATTACGGAAGTTTCATTGTTTTGTCCGAGGGAATGATATTCAGTTTTCAAGGTACGGCTTCCAGCTTTGGGTATCTCCCCGTCTGGGGTGTTGCCCTTGCTGTGACCATAGTGTACCTGAAAACTGAATGCTTTTTTAGGAGGTCGTACCTCCGGTTTTTTGGTTTGAAAAACCGGAAGTAATGCTTCCGGTTTTGATATAAAAACAACGATGAATCGATACTTCACTTTTGTGAAAAATACGATAAAATTGAAATTTTTCAAAAAAGTTTTTTGAGCACAAAACAAAAAACGCCCCTCTGAACAAGCAGCGCAATGCTGCCTGCCCGGAGGGGCGCAATTTTATATAGAGTTAAAGTTCTTCAGCGATTGCAGACAGTTTCTGCATAATACGCTGCAATTTCAAACGGAGCTTTTGATTTGTCAAACGCTTTTGCTGCAACTTGTTTCGTAAGCTTTCTTCTTGGTCAGATAACGACTTTCCCATAATCAAATGATCCAGTGTTACATCAAAAAATGCAGCAATCTCGATGAAAAGGTCAATAGAAGGAATATACTCCCCACTCTCAAGACTGCGGAGGTGGCGGTCGCTGACATTCAAGCGGACGGCCAGCTCTTCCTGCGTCAGGTAGCGCTCTCTGCGCAGCTTTTGAATACGCTTTCCGGTGTTGAACTGATCATAATACATCATATGCCAGCCCTCCGACCAAGCAGGTAGGCAGCCACAAGCTGCGCCACAAGGTCAGAGCGCAAAGATACAGTCGGCGGGTCAGATTCTGTTTGCCGGGACTTGGTTTGTACTCGATGATTCTCCTTTTCATGTTTTTGTCCTTTCGTTTTCAATGGTGGAAGGCGGGCAGAGCGCAAAAAGCGCGGTGCATCTTTAGTAACAGAGAAAAATCTCTATGTTATAGGGCAAGAAGAAAAACGTCAGGGCTATAATGCAGGCATTGATAAATAGCAGCGGCTTCGTACAATGCTGGTACATTTCCAATAGGGCACATAAACCGATGTCAATGTGTTATTTATCGGATTTCCTGATCGATTGCAGTGAAAATCGAGGCGTTAAAAAAATCTACAAGCGTAATTCCGAGGCCATCACACAGTTTTTTGACGGTTGGAACGGTGACGCTCTGCTGGGAGGAATCAAGCATACTGTAAACGGTGGACGGAGTGACACCGGAACGGACAGCAAGGGCATTGGGACTTATGTTGCGTTCCTCGCAAAGCTCTTTGAAACGTAATGCAACGGCATCTTTTACTTTTGTATCTTCATCGGTCGCTAATATCATATGTCTGTTCTCCTTTTTTGTAGATATTAGCGGAAATAGGTTGTTTTTGTGTACGGCGCGCCGTATATTCAAGAATGATGTTCCCGAAATTTTGCCACGAAAATCAACCGACAGAAAGACAAGAAAAGGTATCCTCCATTTGGTTAATGGAAGGAGATGTTCAATAAGCTACGTTTTATCGAAAGTTTTGCAAATGTTTGACCACAAATCGCCCCTTAAAAGTTTTCGAAAATACGATTTATTTCTCGTCGTTTGCGTGTCATATCAGAGTGAACATATTTTTTTAACGTGACTGCAGCATCTGCATGACCCAACAGTTCGCTCAAGGTTTTAATGTCGCAATGTGCCTGCAAGCAGGTCGTTGCAAAGGTGTGGCGAAGCGCATGAGGATGCGCCTGATGGACACTGGCTTTTTTCAGATAGCCATAAATGCTCTTACGGTAGCATCGAGGTTCGACTGGCTTTTCCTCATTGCCAGAAAGAAACCAAGTTCCGCTGCTGAAATCTTCCGACAGCTTCTTCAGAACACGAAGCAGCGATTTTGGAATGGGAATCTCACGATGGGAGTTTTGGGTCTTAGGGGATTGAACGACGACTTTTGTGTGGCCATTTCCACAAGAAATCCGAGTCACTGTCCGTTGGATCGTCACAGTTCCTGCCGATAAATCAAAATCGCCCCATTTCAATCCGCAAATCTCGCCGATACGCAGCCCCAACTGAAAACCAAGCAGTAGACCTATTTTCCGGGGCGTAGGAGAATCCATCACGAACGACTGTAATTTCTTTTGTTCTTCTATGGTAAACGGCAGCAGCACTTTGGAGGATTTTTGCGGCAGCTTTACCGTGATCTCTAAAGGACGAACGAGATGAAAATGCGCTGCATACTTGCAGATGCGCCGCAGCATCGACAAGCACTCCTGTGCCATGGTTGCCCCTAAAGGCTTTTGCAGGCCGTTGACTGGTGTTATCACTGCCAAGAGTCCTTGCTCCAGAATTTTTTCGCTTAATGCACTCACTTTGAAATCCCCGAAAACAGGCTGGAGATAATGTCGTAGAGTATACTGATAGTGTGCGAAAGTCGATTCTTTTACACCCTGCCGGACAGAATACAACCATTGCTCTGAAATTTCCGAAAAAGTAATATCGGTGCTGTTCAGGTTATAAATGCCGTACTCTGCTTTCTTGCGGGCAGAGATTTCCCTTACTTCGGTATAAGTCGCCCCATATACATAGCCCCAGCAGGGCTTTCCGTCCGCAGAACGGCCTTTGATATATCGACCCTCCCACCGTCCATCGCTTCGCTTTCGGATGTTTTCACCTCGTCTTGCCATATAAAGCCTCCTGCTGACACCTTATTGACCACTAATGATTTGAAAATTGAAGTTGTGGCTGATTATCTGAACAAATTGGACAACAAATCACAAAAAGATTGACTATATCGCTGAAAATTCTCCGGGG
>OHHG01000428.1_pt1 | contig 14945 bp, 9 predicted proteins | sample 1567991 | NCBI WGS metagenome assembly OHHG01 (sample SAMEA3879588, study PRJEB24766) | human gut metagenome | biome: human-associated habitat; feature: feces | place: USA | collected 1985/1987
CGGCGGGGTTCAGCCCCGTGGCGGTGAAGACGATGGGTGTGCCTTCCGCCCCTTCCGGTAGGAAGCCCGCTTCGTCCTGCGTGCAGGCGGCAAGTGAGAGGACGAGCGCTGCAAGTGCAAAAAATCTTGTCTTCATTATATCTGTTGTTTTATTACTCTGGTTCTTTCCGTTGCGGGCGGAACTTTTTCCGCCCGACGGTTTACTGCTTCCTCAAGGTGGGCAATGCTCCCTTAAGTTCGTAACGCCACTCTGAGCCTGCGTTCTGCAAGGCGGTGTTCATGGCATCAACGGCTTTCTGCCAGGTAACGTCAGTGCCGTCCACCTTCGTGGCTCCGGTGCTTTCCCTATTGTAGCCGATGCCTTGTTCATGATTGTTCTTCCAATAGCCGGCGGTCACGGTGGTGTAGTTATTTCCCAAAAAGCCGCCGATATGTACTTTGCCAGTGCTACTACCCGTACTGGTTACGTTGCCCGTGGCATAGCAGGCAAGGAGGCTGCTTCCTGCGTTCATTCCCACCAGACTGCCGCCAGCGATATTCTTTGCGGGGTTTATTTCTATGGTCACGTTGCCCGTGGCATAGCAAGCGGTCAGGGTGGCACTCGAATTCGTCTGACCTGCCACGCCGCCGACATCGACCGTTCCCTTCACTGTGGCAGAGGAACTGCATCCGGTGATGGAACCGCCTATTTGAGCACCCACCACACCGCCGACATACACCGTGCCGCTGACGCTGCCCGACACCGAGCAGTTTTCAATGGTGCCCCAGCTATATCCTACCACGCCGCCAATACTGCCGCCATATATTTGATTGCTTGTTATCTGTACGCCCTCCATCACCACGTTCTTCACCGTACCAGCTCTATTGAGCCAGCCGAACAGACCCGCATATTCGTCATTTGTCGTAAAGGTCAGCCCCGTAATGGTATGGCCGCCACCGTCGAAGGTGCCTTTGTATGAGTTGTCGTAGTCTGTGCCTATCGGTGTCCAGTCTTTGCCTGTGAGGTCAATGTCAGTGTCGAGGGTAATGTTAATGTCGCTCTTACCTCCGTTCACTAATTCGGCTATATTCATCAGGCCATCAGCGGAGGTCACCGTGTAGCTGCCGTTGCTCTCTATGGTATAGCCCAGGTCTTTTGCCGCAGCGAGGGAGACGGTGTAGGTATATTCACCGCCCGCCTGCCAGTCGGTAGCATTCTTCATCTTATAAACGAAGGTCTTGCCGTTAGTGAAGGTACAGGTAATGAAGGTAGTGCCAGCTGCCACATTTTGCGGGGCTACGATGGCGGTGTAGGTGTTGCTGCCCTTGTCATACGGGACGATTATATCCGGGTTGTCGCCTTCGGTGGAGAGGCCCGTCAGCTGCACGGATGCCAGCCCCTCGGTGTAGTCCGTCAGAACGATGGTCACCCGTGCCGTGCGGTGGGTGAAGCGGAGCGTGGGGCTACCGTAGGTCACCGTCTGTCCGTCGGCTACGATGAGGTCGCTGCCCTCAAAGTCTTTCTGGGCACTTTGGTTGGCTTTTACCTTTACCGCAGGTGGGGTTGTCTCGCCAGCGGTGTAGGGCCACCACGCTGTGACGGTGATGTCGTTGTGGTTGGTCCAGTAGTACGGGTCAGTGGAGGTCAGCGTGGCGCTTGTGTTGTCGACGGTGGAGGGCGTCACGTCGTATGCCTTCACCGTGCCGTCCATCAGGACTGCCACGCTCTGCACACCCTCCCAATTGCCGTCCACCGGGGCACGGGTGCCGGCGGTGGCTATCGCGGCGGGGTTCAGCCCCGTGGCGGTGAAGACGATGGGTGTGCCTTCCGCCCCTTCTGGTAGGAAGCCCGCTTCGTCCTGTGTGCAGGCGGCAAGGCCGAGCAGCAGGGCGATGGCTGCGGATATATGGATGGTTGTTCGTTTCATGATGCGTGTTGTTTAGGGGTTGTTATTGTTTCTTTTGCAGTACGGGCAGACCGTCTGTGCCGAGTGCCCACTGGTAGTCATTGTCGGTGAGGGCGATGTTCATGCCGTCGACGGCTGTCTGCCATTTCACGGTCGCGCCGTCCACCTTCGTGGCATCTACCGTTCCTCCAAAATTACGGAATTCTCCTCGCTCGGCATTGCCTCCCCAATAACAGGAAGTTATATTCTTGTAGTTGAAACGCACTATAGTTCCACAGCCAGCCTCATCTTTCAATGTGCCGTTGAACCAGCAAGCGATGATATCGCCATAATTTGCATTGGCTATACCACCACTATGTACAGTAAGTTTTCCCGTCACAGAGCAGGCAATGATTTGGCCATGATTTCGGTCCACCATTCCAGCAGCTCCTCCACTACTGCCATCCAGATTCACATCTATGAGTTGTAGGTTCTTTATCACTCCACTTTGATTTAAAAAAAGAAAAAGTCCAAACCTCGCTGCTGAAAAGTTTAATCCCGTAATGCGGTGTCCCTGCCCATTAAAGACGCCGGAGTAACCTGGCCATGTGCCTATCTGTGTCCAATCCTTACCCGTCAGGTCGATGTCGGCGGTGAGGGTGCAATTTATCGATTCGTCCTTTTGTGCGGCTTTGTTCCATGCCAGCAGGCCGTCAGCGTTATAGACCATGTAACTGCCGTCGTTCTGTATAGAATAGCCTAAATCCTCAGCCTCGCCGCTTTCGCCGCCACCGTCAGCCCAGTCACCGATGGTGCAACCCTCTAACGTCAAGCCGGTGGCGTTCACCTTGACGGTGTATTTATAGCGGTTGCCAGCCTCTAATACGACGTTGTTCTGCGGACGGAAGTAGAAGGTGCCGCCGCCGAGTTCCACCTTGACGAACGGCTTGCCTGCCGCAACGGTCTGCGGGGCGGTCAGTGCCTCGTAGGTGTTGCCGCTTGCGTTGTAGGTCTTGATGGCAGTCGGGTTGCCGTTATCGGCGGACAGACTCACGAGGCTCACCGTGGCACCAGCGACGCTCGTGAATCCCGTGCCGGGCTTCAGTTCGATTGTCACGCGTGCCGTGCGGTGGGTAAATTCAAGAGTCGGGTTGTTAAATTCCACCTTCCGGTTCTCAGCAGAGATGAAGTCGCTGTTCTGGAAGTCAGCCAGTTTGCTTTGGTCTTCTGCCACCTTCACGGCAGGCATCTGTGTGATGTCGGCATTGTTGAAGGGCCACCATGCCGATACGGTAATCGGGTCGCGGCTGGTCCAGTAGTACGGGTCGTTCTCGCGTGAAAGCGTGGCACTCTTGAAATCGGTAGAAGCCGTTACGGTGTATTCCTTTACCGCATCGCCCATCTTGAGTGCCACGGAAGTGACGCCCTGCCAGTCGCCGTCCACGGCGGAACGGGTTGACGGGGCTGCCAGCGGCGTTGTCTCTACGGACAGTCCGGTGGCACGGATGACGACGGGGTATTCACCTTCGGGCAGACGGTTATCGCCAGCAAGTTCGTCCTGCGTGCAGGCGGCGAGGGCGAACAGCAGTGCGGTGGCTGCGGGGATAAAAATTCTATGTCTCATAATTCTTCAACCTAATCAATTAATTATTAATATCTTACAGGCCAGCATTCACTTCTCCGCCGTCTATATCGTTCCACTTTGCAATGGTGGCTTCGCTGACTTCAAGGACTTTGTTGCGTACCTTGACGGTATAGGTATAGTTGTTGCCCGCCAGCAGTGCGCCTTCGGGCATGGTGAGTGTGGCATGATATTCCTGACCTTTGTAATTCACAACCAACGGCAGGGATGCAACTGTCTGCGGGAAGAGGATGATCGATGACGTGAGATTGCCGTCTGCCAGATTCATGGTCAGTTCTCCGGTCTGTGCCCCGTTGTCTGCGGTGGCAATACCGTCGGCCGTGTTGAACGTACCGGTGAGTAACAATCCGTCCAGCGTGTAACGTTCAGGCTTGACCACGCTGAAATTCACGCCGTCGCCCGCCTCGAAGGTAAGGGTTATCTGGCTCATGCGGTGGTGGAAGGAGTTGTCTTCACCGCCTTTGGCGGTTTTGTCGGTGAAGCTTACTACCGGGTTGTTTTTGTCTCCCGTGGCTCCTGAAGCAAAGAGGAAGTCGATGGCAGGCTGGTTCTGCTGCGCCGTGGCATCGGTCGTGGCTGCGAGGATGCCTCCCGCCGCGTTGTACGGATAGTAGGCGCGGAAAGTATGGGTCTTTGTATCTTCGATATAGATAACCTTTCCTTCTGCCTCAAATTTCCCGTTTTTCAGGATGAAAGGCACGTTGCCGTACTGGGAATCGTTGCCGATGTCGGTGATGCCGATACGGTCGCCGCCAGTCCAGGTGGTTCCGCTGGCGCGGGTGGCGGGGGCGATGTTGGCGGTAAACTGGGCGGCCACGGGGTCACCGTTCAGGTTCTCGTTGTCGTTGTTGCAGGCTACCAGTGCGAGGGCGAGCATCGCAAGTGCAAAAAATCTTGTCTTCATTATATTCTGTTATTATATTAGTTAAATTCCATTTCAATAATTGCTGCACCTTAGCAAAATCAAAGCAAGCTTTGCTTCTGCGTTCGGTTTGCTAATTATTTACAAATCGGCATTTACATCATCACCTTTCACTTCTTCCCAGCCGTTGATTTCGGCTCCGTCCACTTCCATGCCTTCGGGAGTCTCAACCAGCGTTCCGCCGAGGGTCAGCGATTCGCCCTTTCCGGTGTTGAACCCCTTGAGGGCTTCCGTGATGTCGCTTTTCAGCGTCGTGGGGGTCGGGTTGCCGTCCGCATAGCGGATTTCACCCGTCAGCAGTTGTTCCGTGCCGGTCACACCCAGCAACCGCACCGTGGCTTTCCACTTGCCGGCATCGTCACCTTCGGTTATCTTGGTGAAGGGCAGCACGACGTTTGAAGCGGCTCCGTAGGTATCGGTAGCGAAATCGAGAGTTCTGGCTGCACCCGTCAGATGGGCAACAATCTCCGTGATGCGTCCGGCGGCATCACCAGTAGGTTCGACGACAAGCGTCAGTTCGCGTACCTGCTGCTTCATTGCGGCGGTCAGCGGATAGTCCTTGTCTTTCTCGATGGTCACCTGTTCCGTATAGGTGAAGAACCATCCCGGGGCATTGTTCACAAAGGTATCCGTGCCTGCCCGGGTTCCCGTGGCTGCGGCAATGGTGGCTGTGGTGCCGTTCACCGTGATTCCTTCAGCCGGGTTCCACACCGCAAGGGTGTAGCTGCCCGGAGCAAACAGATGGTCGGGGGTATGGGTGGCGGAAGTCTCCGTACCCGTATAGTCACCCATGGTGACCGTCCATGTGGCAGGTATGTCGATACCTTCACCGCGGGCCGACCAGTCGGCTGTCACCGCAATCTTCCCGTAGTCGGGATGCGGCGTGTCATAAAGCGTGTCCTTCACGCAGGAAGAGAGCAGCACGGCGGCTGCCATTCCCATCATATTTATATATTGTCTTGCTTTCATATTCTATTCCTCCGTGTTAGAATAACTTCCATACCAATGTCACACCGGCATTGATGGGACCACACCAATCTTTTGTCTCGTTGCCGCGGCGTACACGTACACCGTCGATGACTTCATATTTTTCGAAATCGGCATTCAGGTAGCCCAAACCGAGGTTGAAATCAAGAGCCAGTGCCTTGTTCAGCCGCAGCTGATAGCCGGCGGTGATGCCGCCACCCATCAGGTCGCCCTGCTTGCCTGTTTCGGAGAGCTTGTAGTTGAACTGTCCGGCCTTGAACATCGCGCCCAGATACCAGGCTTTCTTCTCACCCATATAGTAACGCACTTCCGGAGCCACTTCCCAGAGTGCATAGCGGTGGTCCTTGTCGCTCCACGTCCATGAAGTCCACGAGCCGTTTACGGCAATGCCCCACGATGGGCAGATGCGCCATTCCACGCCAAGATCTGGTGTCAGGGTAGCCCAGCGCAGCAGGTTGGCACGCAGGGAGAGATGATAATCAGTTGTGATTTTGGTTTCCGACGGCGTGTCGGCAAGTGTATTTTGTTGAGCGGCTTTCTCGGCTTCTGCCTTTTCAGCGGCAAGTCGGGCTTCTTCCGCCTTGCGCTGCTCTTCGGCAAGCCGTTCCTGTTCGGCACGCTTCTCGGCTTCCAGTCGTTCGGTTTCCGCCTTGCGTCGTGCTTCCGCATCCGTCGCGGCAGTTCCCTTTACCGGTACCGTCAGGCGCACGGTGACAAAATCACCCTCAGTCGCATGGTTGCGGGTAATGAAATTCTCCTCTTTTATTTCCGCACGGATAATCAGTTCGGATTTCACACGGTTGGCACGGATCTTCGCCGTGGCAAGGTTCTCGGCTTCACTGCCCAGTGAATTACAGTAGCCGTCAACCAATAGCGGCAGCTTGCCGTCAAGAATTGTGGTTTTGTTGTTTTCGATACATTCCAACAGACGGGCAAGTTCCGTGTCATTGCCATTCCAAGGCACGTAGAACATGTCCTTCTGCGGAACGAACCGGAAGGTGTAGGTCGTGTCTGCTTTCTGCTGCGCAAAAGCCGGAAAAGCTGCCGATGCCAGCCACGAAAACAAAATGAAGAATAGGATTCTTTTGCTCATTTTTTATATGCTTTTTAAATTTCCAATCCAGACTTAACATACAAAATAAGCGAAAAGATTTAAATTCAGCCCGATTCTTGCCTATAAAAAATGTCTCAATTGTCAGAATCGCACATCTTTGTGATTTAGAACATTTTGGTTTTGTCGTTCAGACTATTTTTTTGTCGTTTGGTCTATTTTCCCCATCCACACACACCGTATTATTCCGCCTCTGTTTTCCTCCATTTGACAGGGGTACAGCCTGCATTTTCCTTGAACAGCCTTATAAAATGGCTTGGTGACAAAAAACCGGATTTCTCGGAGATGTCGGCTATCGTCAACCTCGGATATCGCGCAAGGAGACGTTTCGCATATTCTATACGAAGTCCGATAATCCAATCGCGGAACGACATGTCATACGTAGTTTTGATGTACCCGGACAGGTAGGTACGGTTGGTATGAAGCACATCTGAAAGCTCCTTTATGGTAAGGCCGGGCCGGATATAACCGTCCGCATCGATCCAACCTTTGATTTTTTTCGCTATTTCGGCATGGAAAAAAGGAGTATCCTGCCTCTGTGCCTGTTCCCGGTTTGTGGTGTCACACAGGTCTTCCTCTTCAGAAGTCATGCCATCTTCCATCGCGTTTTCCACCTGTTCGTAAAACAGCAGATAGTTCAGATAGCAAAGGAAGAGATAAATGTAAAACGGTACCGATGACAGAATCCAGATATAGACGTATTCATCAGGCAGGAATGTCAGCAGTCCGCATCCCACCCCGAATGTGACAGCCCAGTAGGTGAAAATGGAAAGCCATTTGATATAGGCACCGATGTCGTCCGCACGGGTGTCATCGAAAATGCGGATGACCCTGTGATAGGCCCGGAGAAGCCTACGGGTCAGGAACAGCCCATAGATAACCAACCATGCGGCCAAGGCAAACATCACCGTTGTCTGTAAACCACCTTTTGGTAACAACAGCAGAACGATGCCGGAAAGGATGGAAAACAGTATCCATAGACAGATATGCGTCCGTAACCGACATTTGGTGATATAAAAGCGGTCAAGCAGAGTGGTGAGGGCCGAACTGAACAACCAGTAGCACAAAAAATAGGTGGACAGGTTCATCAGGATGGCGGCATCGGTATTCTTGAACCTGATTCCAAAAAAGAAATGTACCGAATAGTTGGCGGCAAGTAACAGTATGGCTACCCCCATAATTCGCCGGGAACGCAGATAATTATTGAAAATGGCTTTTTCCGGGGTTGGAGCCAACAAAAAATAAAAGCCGAAGAACAACATCAACGGTAGCGCAATACAAAGTGAATAACTGTATATAGATGGTTCCATTTTATTATGCCTAACTATTTTGAATGCAAAATTAGCGAAAATACTGAATATATGGCGGATTTGCCATGACGATTTACTTTCAACACCCTATTTTGATATAATCGAGGGCTTGTTGTATGGTATCCTTGCCATTATGTCATATTGATGGAAAAAGGCAGGAAAAGGAATGGTATGTTCCCAATCCTGCCATATATATCCGCACACTCGTTCACATTTTTATACCTTTCGGTTTGCACTCGTCACGGACGTTGAATCCCGGCCGCCCGATGATGATATGGTCGGCAATAAAATTGCCAGACGGACTGCGTTCATTCACCGGGCTGCGTATCTGCGGCACATCTTCGGTGTGTTGTGGAGATACGTTTCGTACACCTTCCGCATCCGGTTTGACCTCCTGTCCGTCATTCTCCTTTTCGGCGACTTCGGGCGTAGGCGGCTCAAGCTCCAACTGTATCTTTCGGTCGAGTGCTGCAAGTTCGGACTTCAACTGTTTCAGTTCGTCCTCCTTCTTCCATACCTTCCCGGCTATCTCCTACAACTGTGGGACCTCCTTTTCCTGCACCTCGTTCTTCGCCTTGTACTGGTCAATGATGGACGGAATCCTCTCCTATGCGTTCAGGAAATTGCGTGCGGCGGCTACCGGGTCAGCCATCGCCAACATGCAGCCTATGTCATACAAGGATACTGATACTACGGGAGAACCTGTCGAGCATGTGACAGAACCGGACAAGCAAATTGCGCATTCGGCTCTCGGTGACTACGGACCATTCAGTGTGAAATACGCCACGAAGGAATTTCTCAGCTACGGGAACAAAAAGTTCCGCATATAGATTCTGATTTTGCTTGTTACAGATGGAAGCAACGGCAATATGCCAGAGGAGGCCGGGCTATACAAAAAAATAAGGGGCTGTACACATGCGTCAGCTCCTTGTTTTTAAGGGGATATTCGACTTTTAGCCCCCCAAAAGATCAATATTGTTATGTACAACCGTCCAACCTGCGGGTAAAGTGCGCAACTCGGACCTGGACAGCAAGCTGAAAAGAGGCACAAGTATGTAGGCAACCCTGTTATAGCACCGGAATCTGCTGTGTCGCATGAATCAACCGTAGTCCCCGTGAAAGGCATGGCTATACCGCCAAGGGCTGTGGATGAAGTCGCAATGCGGAAAGCCGTCCTTTCCCAGGCAGTTCTCAGGAAGTCTTAAGAAAGAGGGGATAAACATCTGATACGGACAACTCGCAATACGATACGCAACGATGAAAGTGGTGAACAAATCTGGCACTAACGGATGCGCCTCTTTTATATGATTATAATATTAACAAGAAATGCCCGCCATTGTTCTTAAATGCGAATTATAACTTCTTACTGTTGGAAGATTATCTATAAATCGGGCATGAGGGTAAGAGTGCTTACAAACAATTCGGCCCGCTTTATTGGGGGCTGCCAAACCTCGACCGGCACCTGTACCACCCGCGGATATAAATTCGGACCGGAGGTATGGATGGTATTCCGCACACCGGACCAACGTACCCTTGCGGACAGTCCCGAGCCCGGCAAGCCATAATTCCGTCGGGTCAATTGAACAACCGCCTCTCGGAATATGTTCATATCATGGGCCGGTCCCGTATGCAGCTATTTTCCGGGGTACATGACATTGAGGACATACCGCCTGATGCCGACATCCGAGGTTATGTTTAAATTTGTATATTAATTTATATTTTTATATATTTGCAACAGTTGTTGTCTAATTTACATCAGAATGACACGTGTTCGGAATATGGGAAGAATACTGTCCGCATTCCTCATGCTGGGAATTTCCTCCATGTGCGGAGCCCAGATATATAAATACTTGGGAATAGAGGACGGATTGAGTAACCGGAGGATTTACCGTATCCAAAAAGACGGGAGGGGATACATGTGGTTCCTCACCCAGGAGGGGATGGACCGTTATGACGGCAAGCGGATCAGGCATTACACTGTTCTTGACGGCAATCTGAAGGTGGCCCCGCAAGTCAATCTGAACTGGCTCTACACCGACACGGAGAACACGCTGTGGGTTGTGGGAAGGAAAGGCCGTATTTTCCATTACGACACCCTCCATGACCGTTTCCGGATGGTATACAGGATACCCGGTCTTCAGGATGACTTCGCCACGGGCATGCTCTGTTACGCCTATATGGACCGTGGGGACCGCATATGGCTCTGTCAGGGTGACCATATCATCCGCTATGACACCCGCACAGGCATTGCGCAGCGGCTGGTCTCCCGTTTAAGAGGTGATATAACCGCTATCAGCGAGACGGACGGTACAAACCTTTTCATCGGTACCGTGAACGGACTTTTTCCGGTACGGGAAAGGGACGGTGTCCTTGAGGCGCTTGCGGACACGGACAGCATCCGGACGCCGGTCAGCGAACTCTACTACCACCCCGGTTCGAAGAAACTGTTCGTGGGAACCTTCAGGAAGGGCATACTTGTATACGGAGTGTCCGCAGGCAGTACGCTGCGGAATGTGGCCGTCAACCGGATCACCCCTCTCAATGACCGGGAGCTGCTGATAGCCACGGGCGGAAGGGGGGTATACAGGATGGATATGGACTCGCTAGTGCCCAAACCCTATATAACCGCCGACTACGCCAGCCACAACGGCATGAACGGAGACAATATCAATGACATTTATGTGGATGGCGGGGACCGTATCTGGCTTGCCAACTACCCCGCCGGAGTCACAATCCGGAATAACCGCTACCAGAGCTATGAATGGTTCCGGCACTCACCGGGCAACAGCCGGTCGCTGGTTAACGATCAGGTGCATGATGTCATCGAAGACAGCGAAGGCGACTTGTGGTTCGCCACCAGCAACGGGATCAGCCTGCTGCAGCCTGCGGTAGGACGGTGGCGCTCCTTTCTCAGCCGGTCCGATGGGATACAGGATGGCGGGAACCATATCTTCCTGACGCTCTGCGAGGTCTCGCCGGGTGTCATCTGCGCCGGCGGGTACGCTTCGGGCCTGTACAGGATCGAAAAGAAAACCGGGAGGGTGGAATACTTTCCCCCCTCCTTTGCAGCAGAGGGGCGTCCAGACCAGTATATCAATGACATCGGAAAAGATTCCGGAGGATGTATATGGACAGGGGGCTGCCACAATCTCAAACGTTTCGATCCCCATGACGGCACAGTACGCCTGTACCCGGTCCCGGGCCCCATCACCGCCATACTGGAGAAGGATCCGGAATGGATGTGGATCGGTACCGGCATGGGGTTGTACCTGCTTGACGGGCACGGGGGGACCTGCAGACATATCGCCTTTCCAGTCGAGGCGGTTCATGTCTATGCACTGTACCAGGCACCGGACGGGCTCCTGTATATCGGCACCGGCGGGGCGGGACTTCTCGTCTATGACAGCGTGGAGGACAGGTTCGTCCGCCAATACCAGACCGAGAACTGCGCCCTGATATCCAATAACATCCATACCATTGTCCCCCGTGCGGACGGCACCCTGCTACTGGGGACCGAAAACAGCGTGGCCCTGTTCCGGCGTGAGAGCGGCACTTTCAGAAACTGGACGGCAGAACAAGGGCTGGCAAGCGTATGCCTCAATGCCGGGGTATCCACTTTCCGGCACGGGGAAAGCTTCGTGTTCGGGAGTAACACCGGAGCCGTCATGTTCCCCTCCGACATGAGGATACCCGCCCCGCATTTTTCTCGGATGCTCCTGCGGGATTTCATGATCTCCTACCGCCCCGTCTATCCCGGGGACAAGGGATCCCCCTTGAGGGAGGATATTGACAATACCGTCAGGCTGGAACTTGCATATGACCAGAATACCTTCTCCCTGGAAGCTGTCTCCATCAACTACGACTATCCCTCGAACATCCTATATTCATGGAAATTGGAGGGGCTCTACGAGGGCTGGAGCCATCCGGTCCAGAGCGGGCGGATACAGTTCACGAGCCTGCCCCCAGGCAACTACACCCTGCGTATCCGTGCCGTCTCCAATGAGGAGAAATACAAGGTGTATGAGGAAAGAAGCCTCGGTCTGAGTGTCGCCCGGCCGCTGTGGGCGGGTACATGGGCCATTGCCGGATATGCGTCATTGTGTGTGTTGGCTGGGGTGGTGTCTTTTCGCGTTGCCATGTTGCGCAGGCAGAAAAGGATATCAGACGAAAAGACGTGCTTCTTCATACATACTGCCCATGATGTCCGTACTCCGCTTACGCTGATCAAGGCTCCGCTGGAAGAGGTGGTGGAGAAAGACATGGTGAAGGCGGAGGGGATGGACAATGTACGGATGGCCCTGAAAAGCGTGGACGGACTTCTGGGATTGGTCACCAGCCTGATAGATTTCGAGAGTACGGACAACTACACCTTGAGACTTCATGTCTCGGAATATGAGCTCAACAGTTATCTGGAGACGACCTGTGAGGCATTCCGCACATATGCCTCCATCAGGGACATCGATATCACCCGTGAGAGCGGCTTCCCTTACCTGAATGTCCGGTTTGACAAGGACAAAATGGACTCTATATTGAAGAATATACTGTCCAACGCACTGAAGTACACTCCACGGGGCGGGAGTATCCAGGTCCGTGCCTTCGTGGACCGGCATGTATGGGGTGTGGAAGTGGAAGACACGGGGATTGGCATTCCACCTGAGGAACGGAAGAAACTGTTCAGGAACCATTTCAGGGGCAGTAATGCCGTCAATCTGCAAGTGGCGGGAAACGGTGTCGGACTGATGATGGTACATAGGCTGGTAAGGCTGCACGGAGGCAGGGTCCGCGTTACCAGTACCGAGGGGAAGGGGACCATGGTATGTGTTATTTTTCCCCTGAGGAGCAGACGCCTTGACAAGGCATGCCCCGTTGCTTCGCCCAGGAAACAGGATACCGGGGAAACCCGCATGGGACCGGATTGCGGCCCCATGCGTGAGATCCTTCCAACAATGACCGGCGGGGACCGGCAGCGTATTCTTATTGTGGAGGACAATGACGATTTGCGGACCTACCTTGAGGGGCTGCTGAAAGAGGAATACCTGGTCCAAACCTGTTCCAACGGACGGGACGCGCTGCTTGTGGCGAGAGAATACAATCCGGACCTGATACTTTCGGACGTTATGATGCCTGAAATGGGAGGGGACGAACTTTGCGCGTCCGTCAAATCCGATATTGAGACATCCCATATCCCGGTCATGCTGCTGACCGCCTTGGGAGATGAGAAGGACATGCTGGAGGGGCTGGAAAACGGAGCTGACGCCTATATCACCAAACCGTTTAGCATAAACGTGCTCAGGGCGAATATCAGGAACATACTGGCAAACCGGGCACTGCTCAGACGGGCATACGCCGGTCTTGAGGACGGAGTCGGACAGGTTCCGCCGGACTGCCACAATACCCGGGACTGGAAATTCATGGCCTCCGTAAGGGAATGCGTCATGAAGAATATCGACAACCCCGGTTTCTGTGTGGACATGCTCTGTGGCATGCAGAACATGAGCCGCACCGGATTTTTCAACAAGTTGAAGGCGCTCACCGGCCATGCCCCGGCTGACTATATCCGCTCCATGCGGCTGCAATATGCGGCACAACTGCTCAGGGAAAAAGACTGTTCGATAACGGAAATCTCGGATGACTCGGGGTTCTCCGATGTCAGATATTTCAGGGAGGTGTTCAGGAAGTACTATGGAATGAGCCCGAGTGAGTACAGGAATTCGATGAGAGGATAACATCACGGGCAGACAGACTCCAGGATATGGCAGGCCTTATTGTCGGAGATGGTGTATGTTTCGCTCCGCACCGACAAGCCGGGCACGGTTAACTCGTTCACCGTAATGATGAAGGCGAACAGCCGCCCTGCCCCAGTATTGAGGCTCGTGCCTGATAGGGATAGTAGAAATAATAGTGTTCGTCCAACAGCCCGCCTGCGAGCGGTGTCGGACTTTCAGTTTTCCATACGAGACCGCCCGTGTCGGCATCCCTCTCGGCTGTCAGTTTCACGTTGGAATAGACTGTTTGAGTGCCCCGCACCACGTATAGGCCGCAGGCCCCGCTTTCGGAAAACTTGGTTTGGCAGCCATTCTCCACAGTACGGGTGGTTTTGCGAACAGCCGACGTATATCCAGCTTTTCAGATAAGCTGCGTTTTCAGTGCGTATATGTTCGGCTATCCCGAAAAACATTCCTGCCAGGGCTGCGGCGAACTCGGCCGTTAATTCCTCCTTGCCGTATTCCTCTGATCCGAACGGGTGCGCAAGATCCCGGTTCAATCGGGTGGGGTGTCCCGTGGAATGTCCCATTTCATGCAGAAGCGTTTCGTAAAAGCTCTGCATATCGACGAACTGCGAGCGAAGCGGCACTACGATATAATCGGCTAAAGGAGAATAGAAAGCCCTGTCGCCTTGCTGCTCCCGTATCGGGCAAAACCAGCTTTTCGCCTCCAGCATGGCGTCTATTTCGGGGTGCGCCTCTCCGGTTGTCCCGTCGGGCTGCTCTGCCTGTCCCCCTCTGAACTTCTCCCTTAACGCTTCCCATTCTTCCGGCCTCACGTCCGAAAAATTGGTCTGATCCAGGTTAAAGACCGAGTAATATTTATAGGTCGGTATAACGTTGTATTCCTGTTGCTGCTCCCGGCTTAACGCCTTGTATTCCTCAAAGGTTATTTTCTTGCGTGTTTCCTTGTGGTACACGTAGAAAAGGAAGTAATAGACCGGAAACGATTTCGATCCTTTCAGCACGGAGATCCCGGCCTCTTTCGCCTGGTTGAATGTCATAAATACGGGTGTCTGGTACTGGAATTTCTCGCAAAGGAAAAGAAGTAAAAAGGCGTTACCTCCGGCGTACCTGCGTCCTGTGAGGTTCTGCGGAAAGAAATTGCGTGTATTCGCCGCAATGGTGATCCAGGGCTTTTGCCAATTGTCCTCTACCTGCTGGATCTTCTCGATCATCAAATTTGCAAACTGTTGCGCTGCCTTGTCGAAATAATCAGTTTTCATAACTACGTCCCCCGTTCTTTATCCTGGTGGGTGAGCCAGTTCTAAAGGTTGTTATCTCTTTTTCTATACCTCTAAGATAGCACTTTTATTTGAGAGATGCAAGTATTTAAACAACGT
>OHHG01000434.1_pt1 | contig 14813 bp, 10 predicted proteins | sample 1567991 | NCBI WGS metagenome assembly OHHG01 (sample SAMEA3879588, study PRJEB24766) | human gut metagenome | biome: human-associated habitat; feature: feces | place: USA | collected 1985/1987
AGGTCCACGGACCTTCCCGCCTTACTGTTATATTATTATAATTGCTGCTTTGCCAGCACGTCAGAGGTAGGGGTCTGGAACACCGGGATGTCGGCATAGGGGTCGGCAGCGGTGTCGGCGGGCAGGCTCTTCATATATTCGTCCATGGCGACGGCCACCTTCTTGGCAACAGCCACAGCCTCTACCACGGTGCGTGCGCCCATGACGGCGTCGCCGCCGGCAAATACGCCCTCGCGGGTGGTGCAGCCGTCCTCGCTGACGCTCAGCAGACCCTTCTGGTTGGTCTCGATGCCGGTCGTGGTCTTGACGAGGTTGCTCTCAGAACCCTGACTGACCGACACGATGACGCCGGTGTGGGGGTAAAAAGTCTCGCTGCCCTCTACCTGCGTAAACTTGCCGTCCTCGCCCTTGACGGTGTCGCGGCAGATCAGGCCGTTTTCCCGGATCTCCACCGGTGCCTTGCAGAAACGGAAGCCCACGCCTTCCAGCTTGGCGTAGCTCACCTCGTACTCGGAGGCGCTGATGCAGCTTTCGTCCCGGCGGGCGTAGCAGGTAACGTGGCGGGCACCGTTGCGGATGGCGGTGCGGGCGCAGTCCATGGCAGAGTTGCCCACGCCGATGACGGCCACATCATCGCCCAGACGGAAAGCCTTGGAGTTTGCCAGATAGTCGATGCCGAAAGCCACGTTGCCAAGGCTCTCGCCCTTGATGTGCATGGCGTTGGCCTTCCACAGACCGGCGCCGATGAACACGCTCTTGTAGCCGTCGCGGAACAGATCGTCGATGGTGATGGTCTTGCCGATGGTGGTATTGGGGCGCACCTTGATGCCCTTCAGTTCCAGATGACGGTACTGGAAATCGTCCAGCACACTGTCCGGCAGGCGGTAGTTGGGGATGCCGTAACGCATCACGCCGCCGATCTTATCCCGGGCGTCAAAGATGGTCACATCGTAGCCCCAGCGTGCCAGCAGCACTGCGATGGTCAGGCCTGCCGGGCCGGAGCCCACCACAGCGGCCTTCATGCCGTTTTTCGGGGCAGGGCCTGCGGTCATTTTGTTGGCGTAGGTGGTGGAGATATAGTCCTCGATGATGGAAAAGTGCACCGGGTCGTGGCTGGGCATCCGGTTGCGGATGCAGTGGCCCTCGCACTGCTTTTCGTGGTTGCACACCAGACTGCACACGGTGGTCAGAGGGTTGTTTTCAAACAGCATCCGGCCCGCATCGTCCATCTGGTTTGCCTTGAGCAGACGGATGACCTCCGGGATATTGGTGTGGATGGGGCAGCCCTCCTGACACATCGGCTTTTTGCAGCCGAGGCAGCGGTTGGCTTCGTCCAGAACATGAAGTGCCATGGGTTCCTCCTTGTGTTTCCCCTGCGGGAACAGTCGTTTTTTACAGACTCGTTGTATCCAACATTGCATTGCTTTAATCATACACCCGAACTGCGCCGGATACAAGAGGGCACAATATAAAATTTTTGGCGTTATTTTTTGTCAATTCGTCAAAAAGATAATTTTTTGACGATATATCCCGCCCATCGGCTCCGGTTTAACCCGGCACAGTGCACCAAGGTCGCTGGCTCTGCTCTGGGCGGCAGCCATTTGGGCGCAGGTCTCGTTTTCCCGTGTCAGCCGCGCCAGCGAGTGGGACAGCGGCAGCGCCGTTTCCCCGGGCAGGGGCAGCGCCTCCTTGCGAGCGCCCAGCAGGTGCAGGTAGGGTGGCAGTGCCGGGGTCTGGGCGGTGTAGCCCAGCGCCGCATCCATTGCCAGCCGCCGCATCCGCGCCCGGGGGTAGCGCACGGTGGTCAGGGCATCCAGCAGGGCGGGCAGACTTGCGGTCTCCCGCACAGCATTTTCCAGCCGGTGCTCCAACCCCTCGGATACCCCGCGCACTGCGGCAAAGGGGGCTTGCCCTGCGCAGGCTGCCCGCAGCAGCGCCAGCTCGCAGTGCCCCATGACTGCAAAATCCGTATACTTTCCGTCATATTCCGCCTGTTTATACAGCTTCAGCGCCTTTTCCGGCACATAGGGAGCCAGTGCCGCCGCGCCGCCCTCCGCCCAGAGCGCCCGCAGGGCGCTGGCGCTGGCAAAGGCTGCATGGCTGCTTTCGGTCAGCGCCTGCCCGTGGTCTGCGCCCTGCCGGGGCAGGGCGATGGGCTGCATTTCTACATTCTGTTCTATGATGGCTTTACAATACTCTACGGCAAGATTATTGTTGGGCTTGTCCAGCAGTGCGGCGATGTCTGACCCCGGGCACAGCGCCTGCACCGCCGCCTGCCGGGCGGCGGCAAAGCTGCGTGCCCCGGCGGCAAGCTGCTGTTTCAGCACGGTGCGGTATGCTTCGCTGCACAGCACCCGGGCAGCTTTTTGCAGCAGGGCGGTGTCCGGGGTCTCTGCCCCAAAGACCAGCGCATCGCACCCGGCAGCAGCCAGAATGCGCACCCCCGCCCGGGCAAAAGCTTCGGCACCGGCGCAGGCACAGGGCGCAGGCAGGGCAAACACAAGGTCTGCCCCGCAGGCCAGCGCCGCCTGCACCCGCACCGCCTCCGGCAGCAGCGGCAGCGCGCCCCGCTGGGTAAGCCCGCAGCTCATGGCCACAGCCACCCGCTGCGCCCCCAGCGCCCGCGCCTGCGCCAGCTGCCATGCGTGGCCGTTGTGGAAGGGGTCGTACTCCGCAATGATGCCTGCAAACTTCATGGAACTGCTCCTTTTCGCCAAAAGATTGTTAAAATTATATCGGATATACAGAAAAATCCTGCCGTTTCCGGGATTTGTGGGCAGGATATACAAAAACCTTGTACACAAGTTTTACCGCTTTGCCCGGGTTGCGCCTTGAAAAGCCGCTACGCCTATTATATAATAAACATAGGAATCTGTAAAATTCTGTCCGCAGTTTTTTTCAGGATGCGGACGGTACAAAAATTTTCAGGAGGCAACACAGATGAAAGTTCTGGTTATTAACTGCGGTTCTTCTTCCCTGAAGTATCAGCTGATCGATATGGACGGCGAAAAGGTGCTGTGCAAAGGCCTGTGCGAGCGCATTGGCATGGAGAGCAGCATGATCACTCACGAGGCCAACGGCACCAAGGCTACCACCCCGGCAATCTTCCCCACCCACACCGAGGCTTTTGCCGAGGTCGTGAAGAAGATGACCACCGGTGCAGGCAAGTGCATCAATGACGTGAGCGAGATCGACGCCATCGGTCACCGCGTCGTGCATGGCGGCGAGAAGTTCAAGAGCAGCTGCCTGATCACCGATGAGGTCATCAACACTCTGCGTGAGCTGAGCCCGCTGGCTCCTCTGCACAACCCCGCCGGTATTCTGGGTATCGAGGCCGCCCGCAAGGTGTTCGGCAACATTCCCATGGTGGCTGTGTTCGACACCGCCTTCCACAGCACCATGCCGCCGAAGGCTTATATGTACGCCATCCCCTACGAGTACTACGAGAAGTACGGCGTGCGCCGCTACGGTTTCCACGGCACCAGCCACAAGTACGTTGCCCACAAGGCAGCCGAGTATCTGGAAGAGCCCATTGAGCGCCTGAAGCTGATCACCTGCCATCTGGGCAACGGCTCCTCCATTGCCGCAGTCGATCAGGGCAAGGTCGTGGATACCTCCATGGGCATGACCCCGCTGGCCGGCCTGATGATGGGCACCCGCTGCGGCGACCTGGACCCCTCTGTGGTCAACTACCTGAAGTACACCCTGAACATCACCGGCCACGAGCTGGACGAGATCCTGAACAAGAAGTCCGGCCTGCTGGGCATCTCCGGTGTTTCTAGCGATAAGCGCGATGTGGAAGAGGCTGCCGCGGCCGGCAACAAGCGCGCACAGCTGGCTTCCGATATGCTGAACTACCAGATCAAAAAGACCATCGGCAGCTACATTGCAGCTATGGGCGGCGTGGATGCCATCGTCTTTACCGGCGGCATCGGCGAGCACGATGCCATTGCCCGTGCAAAGATCTGCCACCACATGGATTGGCTGGGCATCCGCATCGACACCGAGAAGAACAAGCACCCTGTTGGCGATGTGTGCGAGATCACCGCTTGGGGCGCAAAGGTGCGCACGCTGGTCATTGCTACCGACGAGGAGCTGATGATCGCCCGCGACACCAAGGAAGTCATCGAGAAGTAAGCTTTTCCCAAAGGGCTTTGCAGGGGCTGCTGCACAGAATGTGCGGCAGCCCCTTTTGTTTGTGTCAAAATGCGTTTGTCGCGGCCTGCGGCCGCGACAAACGCGAAATATAATAAATTTTCCTCTATTTATGGCCAGAGTACAAGCGGAGGCCATTTCCAATCGTCTGCGTCCAAAAGCGGCGCGCCGCTTTTCCATCTTAAGGCGGTGATTTTACCCAAATATATGCTGTCGGTTTGTGCCATGTGTACAAATAAAAGGGCGAACGGTTGTTTTTTGGTTGACAAATCTCAAAAATAACGGTACAATAGGAAAGTCCTCAATCCGAGGGCGTTTATCTATTCAAGCCCCTGGTAAGCTTACTGATCAGCGCGATGGTCCCAAAACCAAAGGTATGGTTACAATCCTTCCGTGGGCAAGAACTAACTAAAGAGGAGATACTACTATGTTTGAAGACAAGACTCTGGTCTGCAAGGACTGCGGTAAGGAATTTGTTTGGACTGCCGGCGAGCAGGAGTTCTACGCTTCTCGCGGCTTTGAGAACCAGCCCCAGCGCTGCAAGCCCTGCCGTGACGCCCGCAAGAACGGCGGCGCACGCAGCAACAGCGGTGAGCGTCAGATGTTCGACGCTGTCTGCGCAGCTTGCGGCAAGGCCTGCAAGGTTCCCTTCCAGCCCCGTGAGGACCGTCCGGTCTACTGCTCTGACTGCTTCGCTCGCATGAAGCAGAACTAAGCGCTGATTTTCATTTAAATCGGTAACAAATCCCCCCGCTGCCAGTCGGCAGCGGGGGGATTTTTGCGTTTCTCTTCAGGTATTCTTACGCTGATTTGCGCCCGAGAGCAGCAGCACCGCGCGGCATAGCCGCAGCTTGAGCAGCAACAGCTTTACCTGGTCGTTCCGGCTCTGCATGGCGTGCAGTGGGGTGCTGCGCACCGCCGTGCGCACCCGGGGCTTTTGCAGGGTACTGCGCAGCCAAGCAGTCTGCTCGGAAAGGGAAAGCGGGCTGCATCCAAGATTCTTGATTCCCATCATCAGGTCGCGGATCGTGCAGTAGCTCGCCTTTGCGCGGTGCATGGGGCTGTCCTGTAAGCCCCACGCGGCAACGGTGTCCCACACTGCATCGCTGAGATAAAAGTTATCCTCCAGACGCTCCGGGTGGTAGCTGTTGGACAGGCTGCCCCGCCGGGCAGCGGTGTAGTGGTACAGCGGCTTTTCCAGCACCACCAGACAGCCGGGATTTTGACGATAAAAGGCTACAAAGAACAGCCCGTCCTCCCCCAGCTGATGGCAGGAGAAACGCAGCTGATGCTGCTCCAGAAACGCCCGGCGGAACAGCTTATTGGTGACCAGATACGAGGACGCCGTCTCGTCGAAATGTTCCTTGAAGGGCGCGCCCCGGTACACGCCGGAGAGGGTGCTGCCGCTGGTCTGCGTGTGCAGCAGCCGGTCATTTTCATCATAGCTGTCCAGATACAGCCCAAACTCCACGCAGTCCGCATCAGCATTCCGGGCGGCATGATACAGCACTTCTGCCGCATCCGGCTCTACCCAGTCATCCGGATCCAGAAAGAAGATATACTCGCCCCGGGCTGCATCCAGACCCGCGTTGCGGGCAGCGGCTACGCCGCCGTTGGGCTGGTCGATGAAGCGAAAGCGCGCATCCTCGGCAGCAGCCTGTGCACACAGCGCGGCGCTGCCGTCCTTGGAGCCATCGTTGATGAGAATGGCCTCGAAGTCGGTCAAAGTCTGCGCCCGCAGTGAGCGCAGCGCCCGGGGCAGCAGGCGCTCCATATTATAAACAGGCACTATAAACGAGATACAGGGCATTGTTTTCACTCCTTGCCGTCACACTTCCTTCATCAGAATATGGATGCGGTCCCGCATCTCCTGCCGACTGTCCGGCATCCACACCTTGGGTTCCGGGGGCTTTTTGCGCTCCATGGCGTAGGCAAGCGTCACCAGACGCAGCGCCATCGTGCTCCAGAAATAAAAGGCGGTATTATCGGTCAGGTAGGTCACCGTCATATAGCCTAGCTCGGACAGATACAGCAACGTGGTCTCTTGGTCTGCATAGCGCTGCCAGAACAGCGGAGTCAGAACATACTGGATGCTGGACCAGAGCAGAAAACCAGGAAAGCCTACCTCTACAAAGACCTTCAGGATGTCGTTGTGGAAGGGGTAAGGCTGGTTGATGAGTCCGTCATTATACCACTGGGCGATGATGGTGTCCACATATTCAAAACCGCGGCCGATATAGGTGATAGAAAATTCATAGTAGGGGTTCGCCATGCTCCACAGATAGTCCCGTCCCATCATGTCAATGCCAAAACTGTTCAGCAACCTTGAAATAACACCGTAGCGCACACAGTAGAGGAATGCCAGAAAAAACAGGATGCAGCAGACGCCCACTGCCGGGTAAAACCAGCCGGGGACTTTGCGCTTGCGGAGAAGCAGAGCAATCAGGACGAACAGAACCACCGCCGGGATGGCGATGCGCTTCATGCCGACCAGAAAAAACCAGCAGCAGAGCAGCAGATACAGCCAGCGCTTGCGCTTTTCCTGCCGGGTAGTACGAGGAGCAAAAACGGCGTAGTACAAGATCATCTGCCCGAACACAAAGGTCAGGTCGTGAATCTCCAGCTGCAGCGCATAGCCATCCGCATCACCGAAGGTGATCAGACAGGTAACGAGAGACTGGATGCTGGCTGCAAAACCGTAGCCAGGAATGCTCAGTAGCATGATGGCCGTGTTGGCAATGCAGATGCTGATGGTAAACAGCTCGATGGCTTTTTCCCGGAACAGATAGACCAGCGCCACGGCAGTGAGGATGGCAATACTCTGGAACACGATCTTGGAGCAGCTTCGGATCATGGAAGACACTGCGGCAAAGCTTTCGATCCAGATGACCATCGACCAGAAAAACAGCGCCGCCATCAGGGACATATAAAGCAGGGTAGGCTTCCATAACTCCCGGAGACGCTTTTCGTCCGGGTAAAACAGGGTGTACAGCATTGCCAGCCCGATCACCCCCAGAGAGATGGCTTTGGGAAGGCCGCCCACTGCGCTGTTGATTGGTTTCCACTCTCCCAGCCCGGCACCGGCCAAAAAGACCACGCAACCGATGGTCAGCAGTTTTTGCCACAGCGGGCTGTCCTTATAAAACAAAGAGGCCGGAGTTTTCCGGCTGTAATCCTTTTTGGTCAGGATCTGATCCAATGTGCGCATGAAAAGGGCTCTCCTTTTATTGTGGGTGTTCCCGCAGCCGCCGGGGGGTTACGCCTGCCCTCCCAGTTGCAGGTACTGCTGCTGTAAGCGGGCGGCGGCGATGTTGATATCGTAGCCCGCCTGCCGGATCAGTTCTGCACCGGCAGAGCGGTCACAGGGCTGGTGGAGCATCCGCTGCAAGCCTGCTGCCCAGTCTGCATTGCTGGCGGAAAGCGGGATCTGGATGGCATGGGAAGAAAGCAGCACCTCCGCCGGCACTGCGTCCGAAAATACGCACCCCAGCCCAGCGGCTTGCGCCTCGATCCCCACCACCGGCAGACCCTCAAAGCGGGAGGGCATGACGAAGAGATCCATCATCTGGTACCAGTCGGCCACATTGCTTTGCAACCCGGCAAACAGGATATGGTCTGTGATGCCCAGTTCCTGCGCCTGTGCACGGACAGCCTGCTCCAGCCTGCCGGTACCGATGAGCACCAGCATCGCCCGGGGTTCCAGCTGCAAAAAGGCGGCAAAGATCTCCAATAGACGCTCGTGGTTCTTGCGGACATCAAAGCGGCCTACATGACCCAGCACCACCCGGTCCTCCAGCCCGTAGCGCGCCCGCATTTCGGCGCGGACGGCGGGGGAGAAGCGGAAGGTCTCCGGCTCGATGGCGTTGGGAATGATCTGTCCCCGGCGCTCCCAGTCCGCTTTGCCAAAGTAGTAGATGCCCGCATCCCGGCCGCAGGCCCACAGGTGGGTGGCGGCGCCGGGCAGCAGCTGCTTACAGAACATCTTCAGCGGCCACTTGTAGTCCCGGACGATCCAGATATTATGGGCGTGGGCAATGCGCACTTGCAGCCCGGCCTTCTCTGCACCCTTCAGGGCATAAAGCCCCATCGCCTCGTTGTGGGCGTGCAGGATGCGGATGCGGGGGTCTGCGGCCACGGTCTGCTGCACAAAGCGCAGATACGCCGGGTAGTGCAGCGGGTTTAATCCCGGACTCTGGTAGATGTGCCCGCCCAGACGGCGGATCTCGTCGTCGTAATCGCCGGGCTTTTGCTTGTTGACGATAAAATCAAACTGGACCTTTTCGCGGTCGATATGCCGGTAGTAGTTCATCAGCATGGTCTCGATCCCGCCGCGGTCCATATTGCTGACCGAATGCAGCACTCGTATCATGGGTACTCCTTACATTATAACAACTGAAATCTTCTGCCGTAGCGGCACCACAGCCCAAAGTCCTGCTGCCGCAGCGCCCGGGCACCCCAGCGGGCACGGCGGGGCAGTGCGCCCTCTTGCGGCAGCGCCTTTGCGTACAAAGCACAGCACAGCCGGAAAACAGCCTGCTGCGTTTCCGGCGGCAGGCCGGATACAGTGGCATAGCAGAAAGCCGAAAGCTGCAGCGTCAGGGTGCAGCGGTATAACGCATCGTGGGGCAGGCCCAGCGCAGCATCCTGCACTGCCAGCTGCTCCATGATCCAGTAGCTCTGCACGGCGGCAGGGCGGTGCTGACTTGTGGCGGTAAGCCCCTTGGGGTTTTTGCGCCACAGATAGACCATCTCCGGCACAGAGGCCACAGTCTTTGCCAGCCGGAATACCAGAAAATGGATGATGGCATCCTCAAAGCAGGTATAGTAAGCCGGAAAGCGCACCTGTGCAAACAGTTCCCGCCGGTACACCTTGCCCCATGGCATCCCGGGCAGCTCGAACCGCTCCGGCGCGGCGGCACCGGCGTAGACTGCCGCCGGGTAGCGCTGCACCGGGCCGTGGGTGCCGTCGGTGTACAGGTACTGCCAGCCGCCCTGCACCACATCGGCGTCAAGGCGCTGTGCGGCCTCCAGCAGGGTGCGGATGGCACCGGGCAATAACAGATCGTCGCTGTCCACGAACATCAGCCAGCGGCCCACGGCGTGGCGCAGTCCCTCATTGCGGGCGGCGGCGGCGCTGCGGGGCGCACTGCAATTGCACAGCAACACCCCGGGCAGAGCCCGGTAGCGTTCCAGCACGGCGGCTGTGCCGTCGGTGGAATCGCTGTCCACCACGATCAGCTGCACGGTGCAGCTGGTCTCCTGCTGCAAAATGCTGTCCAGACAGGGGCCGATGGTAGCTTCGCCGTTGTACACCGGCACAATGACCGAAAGGGTCACCGCCGGGTCCTGCGGCGGCAGCAGCGGGCAGGTCTCTTCTGCTGTGGGTTTCGGGCACAGGGCTGCCAGCGCGGCGCGGTCGGCCTGTGTGCTGTCCGGCAGCGGGGCACCGCCCCGGTGCAGCAGATGGTACAGCCCAAGGTCTGCATGGCCGCAGGCTGCGCCGCACACGGCGGCAGCGCCCGCCAGCAGACGGCTGCGGGTGCGGCAGTGGATCAGCTGGTAAGCGCGTCGGTTCTGGATCATGCTTCACCACGCTCCGTTCCGGCAAGGACAGCGCCGCCCTCTCCTGCGATCAGGGACATCTTTTTCTGTGCGCAGCGCACAAGGTCGCGCACATGGTAGAGCTCCTCCTCCGAGGTGGTGGCCCATGCGGCGGTGAACAGGATGGGGTACTCCGGGTTGAGCTTATTGTACTCGTCCACCTGACTTTGCAGGATGCGGATCATGACCTCTGCCTTCCGGGTGCTGCATTCATCAAAGAAGGCAAGGAACTTGCCCGCGCCGTTGTAGCCCACCGTGCCGTCGGTATCGCCCATCAGCTGCAAAAGACCGGAAAAATCCTTCAGGATGCCGTCACCCACATGGTAGCCGAAGCGGCGGCTCATCTCGGTCAGGTTGTCCAGCTGCAAAGCAAAGCAGGTATAGTCCTCCGGCAGGATGCGGTCGGCCATGCCGGTGATATACACGTTGAGCTTTTCGCGGTTGGGCAGACCGGTCTTTTTGTCCACATACAGCAGATAATCCACCGCATCCGAGATGCGGCCCAGCAGAATTGCACCGCAGCAGCCAATGACAAAGAACAGCACCAGCGCCAGCATCAGATACAGCTTGACATTGATGGCGGCAGCCACCTGCACCGAGCTGATCATCTTCAGATAATCCGCGCTGATGTACAGGTTCAGCTCCTTGCTGCTGGTATTGATGATCTCGTAGTAGCTTTTCAGCTGCGCCTCGTAGTCGTTGATCATGCTTTCCATCTTGGCGTGCTGCTCGCCTGTACCGCCAAAATCCACGTTGCGGAAGCTTTGCAGGATCTCCTCCTGAAACTGCCGGTCGATCTGGCTGGATGCGACCTGCTGTTCCAGCGATACCAGTTTCAGCACCAGACCGTCGTAGGTGGTCTGTGCCTTATCGCCAGCACCTTCCAGCTCGATGTTATTCAGGATATAGTCCGAGGACACCACCTCGCCCCGGTCAGTAAAGTAGTTTTGCAGCAGATCGGCGTTCTTGTACACATACTGGTCGGTCAGGCTCCACAGACTGTCCCGCTGCTCCGTAGCGATCTGTTCGTTCTGCTTTGCAGTTTCGATGGTGTTGGCCAGATATTCCTGCAGCACCGTGCCGTCCCGCACCTGCGGGCCGTTGAGCACATAGGCGTACAGCGCCGGGATGGTGTATTTTTTGAAGTCGGAATAGATATCGCACAGGTCTGCATAGGTGTAGCCGGTGCGGGAGGAGCGAAAATTCGGGTAGTGCTCCCGCTTGCTCAGCAGATAGTCCTGCATCTCGTTGGTATCGTTTTCCAGAATGCGGATGCACTCGTAGTAATCGTAGCCATTGTCCAGCAGACCGGACGAGGGGTTGAGCGAGAGCTTCTGCTCCACATATTTTTCCGTATAATAGGTGCAGTAGCTCTGGATGATGGCATCCAGCATATTGCGGGCATAACCCGCGCCCTGCTCTCCATCCACCACAAGGCTCACCTTGTAGGTATCCGGGAAATAGGTCACCTCTTCGCCCTTTTGCAGCAGGGCGTCGTTGATGGTCTCCTGATCTTCCGAGATCACCGGGGTCACCGAGATGTTGGAACGGATGGTGCTCAGCCGCCCGGAAGCACCCAGTGCATCCATGGCCTGCGAGATGACGGTGGAGGAGTAGATCTCGTTGACGTCCAGCTCACTGCCGTCCGGGGTGTAGCCGTCCGAGATGCCGTCGTTGGTATAGCGGATAATGACCGATGCAGTGTACTTCTGCCGACCGTCCGCATACAGGTAGATGGCGGCGGCACCTGCCAGCGACACCAGAAAGATCAGCAGGCTGAAACGCTTCAGATAGCGCAGGATCTCAAACTTTTTCATCTGCGGTGCCTTGCCTTTCTGCGTTTACGTTCGTGGAGCAGCCATGCGCTGCCCAGCATCACGGCAACGGACTCCATCAGGGTCTTTTTCAGGCTCAGGCGCTGCAGGAAGGAGGCCGAACCGTAGGTAAAGGTAATATAGTTCTGGGATTTGTACTTGATATACGCCTTGTCCAGTACAAACAGCTGCTCCGAGATCTCGTTGATGGCGGTCTCCAGCTTGTTCACCATGGCCTGCGCCTCGGCCAGACGCGGCTGGCCGGCATCCAGCTCCCGGATCTTCTGAATCACATAATTCGTGCTCACGATCTCGGACTGGTAGTCGGTGGCATCGGCCAGAGAAGCGTCTGCCGCCCGCGCCAGCGCATCCATGGCGGTCTTGGTGCGGGACATATAGTACTCGCTCGCTTCATCCACGGTGGGGATCATCATGATGGAGGTCATGGATTTTTCGTAGATGGAAATGCCCTTTTTGTCGGCGTCATAGTAAGCCTGCTGGGTGCGCATGTCAATATCGTCAATCTTGTTCTTGTATTCCAGAATGCTGGTCAGCATGGCCGGGTCGCGGGCAACGCCGCCCTCGATGACAAAGGCCATGGCGTTGGGCAGGTCGTAATCCACCAGATTGTTGATCATTTTGCCCAATGTGGTAAAGTTGTTGGTGGAAGGGTCGGGGTTTGCCTCGTCCGTAAAGCTTTTGTTTTCTCCCAGACGGGCGTTCAGATAGCGGTTCAGCGCAGCGGCGCGCACCTCCAGCTCGTTCAGTCGCAGGTAAGGCTCGCACGCGGTGGTCACTTCCAGCTTTTCCTTGAGGATGCTCTGGTTATCGCAGTAGTTGCTCAGAAAGATCTCCCGGTAGGATTCGCACACGCTCTGCAAAAGATCTGTGGGCTTGCGGTTGCCCAGGTTCAGCTTGCGGGTGTTGATGGAGAGATAGTAGTTGGTGCTGATATACTCGCTGCCGTTGGCGCTGCCGGTGCCGTCCGGGCTCAGGGAAAGGCACTCTGCCAGCTGGGAGTCAGTCAGGCTGTCCTGCAAGCCCACCCGCCGGATGGCGCGCTCCATCACCTCGTCCGACACGATCTCGTAGGCGTTGAAGCGGGTCTTGTTGGGGTTCATGCCAAGCGCCGCCTCGGAGTAATTGAAGGAGATGCTGGCAGTGGCGCTGTCCGCACTTTTAAAATAGTGGATCAGCCCGAACAGACAGCACAAGGTCAGCAGGCAGAGAAACAGACGGTATTTATTTGTCCAGATATGGCGCAGCGCCTGTTTGATTTTTTCTTTGATGTCATCCATGGCATTCTACCCTTTTGCAGCGGCCTGCACGCGCAGCGCAGGCTGCTTAGTCGATGTCAATGACCGAAAGCTCCGGCACATTGTTGATGCGGGGCGCCCGGCTGGAATCGCCCAGTCCCCGGCTTACAATGAGGGTGGCGTTGTTGGCAAGCGTATAGCTGCCTCCGGCATAGTCGGGCAGAAAGCCCTCCTCGGCGGTATAAAGCGGACCAATCTTCGGCAGACGCACGATGCCGCCGTGGGTGTGCCCGGCCAGTCCCAGCTCAAAGGAATAATTTTCCAGATGCTCGGGAAAGTAGGTGGGAACGTGTGCCAGACAGATGCGCAGGTCGTAGTCTGTCTGCGGCTCCACGCTGTCCATAAAGGTGCTGGCACCGTAGTTAGAAAAATCCGCCGGGCTGCCCTCCACGCCCAGAATGCTGATGACATTGTCGTGGACGGTATAGCGCGCCTCCTGATTGCGCAGGACGGTCACCCCGGCGGCGGTGAACTTTTCCACCAGTTCCCGGTCGTTGTCCAGAAAATACAGCTCGTCCTCGTGGTTGCCCAGCACTCCGCATACCGGGGCAATCTCGCTCAGCTGACGGAACAGGGAAAGCATATTATCATAGTCGGTGCCTTTGCCGTAGGTCACAAAGTCGCCGCCCAGCAGGATCAGATCCGGGGCAAGGCTGCGGACATCCTGCACCAGCTCACAGTTATCTGCTCCGTACTCCCGCAGATGCAGATCGGTCAGAAAAACGACCCGGCAGCTCTGGGTCAGCTTGCGGGAATGGATCTGATAGAACTCTGCCGTATAGTGGGTACGGTTATAGCAGATATTCTGCCACAGCGTCCCGCCCAGTAGGGCGAGCAGGGCAACAAGAATCAGCAGCGTCAGCAACACCTGCTTCCAGGGGGGCGTTGCCCTCTGTGCGCAGCTGCCGCTGTGTGTGTGTCTGCCGCTTTGTGCTGCGCCTTTTCCGTGTTTTGCTTTGATAAAGGCCACATCCTTTCTGCCGGGGAACGTTGCATAGAGAAGGGCGCAGCACAAGGCCGCAGCCCATCTTTCCAAAAACGGATACAAAAACTGATATATAAATAAATTATAACATATTTAGTAGGAAAAGCAAAGAGCGCATCTCTGCCATGGGCGGATTTCACATTTGGGAGTTCCCATCAAAAAAGGGATGCCGCGCACGCAGCATCCCTTTTGCATATTTGCAGATCAATCGTCGTCGCTGTCCAGCTTGAGCACGGCGGTAAAGGCCTCGCTGGGCAGGGAAACGCTGCCCAGCTGACGCATCTTCTTTTTGCCTTCCTTCTGCTTTTCCAGCAGCTTCTTTTTGCGGGAGATGTCGCCGCCGTAGCACTTGGCCAGCACGTCCTTGCGCATGGCTTTGACCGTCTCGCGGGCAATGATCTTGCCGCCGATGGCGGCCTGCACCGGGATCTCGAACAGCTGCCGCGGGATGTTCTCCTTGAGCTTCTCGCACAGCTTGCGCGCCCGGCCGTAGGCCTTGTCCTTGTGGGCGATGAAGCTCAGCGCGTCGACCTGATCGCCGTTGAGCAGCATGTCCACCTTCACAAGCTCGCTCGGGTGATAGCTGGAAAATTCGTAGTCGAGCGAGGCGTACCCCTTCGTGCGCGCCTTGAGCGTGTCGAAGAAGTTGTAGACGATCTCGTTGAGCGGCATCTCGTAGTGCAGCTCCACAAGGCGGCTGTCGAGATACTGCATGTTCTTATACTCGCCGCGCAGATCCTGGCACAGCGGCATGATGTTGCCGACAAATTCCTGCGGCGTGATGATCGACACGTTCACATACGGCTCCTCCGCGACTTCGATGGACGCAGGGTTCGGGTAGTCATGGGGATTGTCGATCATGAGCACCGTGCCGTCGGTCTTCGTGATGCGGTAGATGACGCTCGGCAGCGTCGTGATGAGGTCAAGGTCGAACTCGCGCTC
>OHHG01000448.1_pt1 | contig 14442 bp, 20 predicted proteins | sample 1567991 | NCBI WGS metagenome assembly OHHG01 (sample SAMEA3879588, study PRJEB24766) | human gut metagenome | biome: human-associated habitat; feature: feces | place: USA | collected 1985/1987
ACTGATGAAATAGAAGTTGATCATAGTAGAAGGACTTAGCCCCTTAGTCGTTAGGTAGTAAATACCATGAGTTAAACGGTATTTATTATCATCGTGTAGGAGCACGGTAAAATTGTTGGTAGCCGTACCAGTAATTAAAACACCATTTTCATCGATAGTGTAAGTTATTCCGTATACGGTAGATTGCACACCGGGTTTAGTGCCCTCTAGCATGTTTGCTCCCGTCACCTTCACCACAACGCTCCCGCTGTCACCAGCGCTCACGATAGGCACAGGGTTATCCGGCGTGGGCGTGCCGTCCTGCGTGCTCTTGCCGTATACGGTCAGGCCGCACAGGGGTGAAGCGAAAGCATCGTCAACGGCGATAGGGTTGCCTGTCTCACTGCCAACAAGCACATTCTGGCGCTTCTGCAGCGCAGCAGTATCTTCCTTTAGCTGACTAACCGCCTCTTTGTTCGCGGCAATCTGCATCATGGAATCATTGATGCTGTTGGCAGTGCGGTCGGCATCTGCCGCGCTCTTTGCAGCTGCATCTTCACTGGTCTTGGCAGCGGCGGCACTGTTGGCGGCAGCAGCCTTGCTGGCCGCAGCATCTTTCTGTGCAGCCACCGCAGCCGCCTGAGCATCTTGCGCACTCTTGGCCGCCATTTGCGCCGCCCCCTGCGCCTTTACGGCCTCCGCCTTGGCCTCCGCCGCAGCAGTCTGGGCGCCCTGAGAAGCCTTGGCCGCGGTCTCGGCAGCTGCCTTGTTTGCCGCTGCGCCGCTGGCGCTCTGGACTGCATCATTGGCGGCAGATGTGGCCGTGGCCGCTGCCTGCTGTGCCGCCGTGGCATTCTCTCCGGCGAGGTTGGCCGCATTGTTGGCCGCTGCCTTGGAATTCTCCGCCGCTTGGGCAGCCCGCGCAGCCTCCGCCGCCAGCGTATCCGCTGCGCTCTTACTGGCCGCCGCGGCAGCAGCCGCATTTTCCGCCGCCTGCTGCGCGGCATTCGCTTTATCTCGGGCCGACTCTGCCGCTTCTTGGGCAGCCCGCGCGGCCTCTGCATACGGCCCGGCCTTGGCAGCATCCGCCGCCGCCTTTTCTGCCGCCTGCTGTGCCTTTTCGGCATCGGACTGGGCCTTGTCCGCGTTGGCTTTAGCAGCCGCCGCATCCTCCGCTGCTGCCTCTGCGTCCGCCTTGGCCTGCAAGGCAGCTTCCAGCACCTGCGCCGCCAGCTCGGGCGTTGGCTCTGCATCCGCGCCGCCGTATACGCCCGCTTGCTCAAGGATAAGATACTCCACGTTACAACTCGCCCGCTGCACGCCGGAAGCCAGCCCGGCCAGCACAAGCACGCCATCCTTGGCCTCCTTCGTCACCTCGGGCGGCACGTCCATGGCATCCCCATCCAGCAGGGCCACGCGCAGCGGCTCTTCCCGCCCGGGGATGTGCCACGTTGCGGTGAGATTCAGCCCGTCCCACCCGGCCCCGCGCTCAATCTTGATACTCTCCGTGCCAAAGCTGGAATTAGTCCCAAGCACCAGCTTTCGCGGTGTAGGGGTGTAGTTGTCCAGCCTCAAAGTATGTACCATGCTATACCTCCTTAACAGTACAACAGTTTCTCGGCGGTGATTACGATTGGCTCTCTCATGGTTTCATTTCTCATACAGTGTGCCTAAATCCAGCATGCCGCATGTGGAAGTAGCTTTGTACCCGGCAAAGCTGATTTCATGAATAAGAGTTTCTGACATTGTTTCACGTTTCTTTCTTAGTAGATCATATACACCTTAAACAAGACATTGGATATAAAAGCGCCAGCTTTTCCATAAGACTGTGCGCCGACAGTCAACATGCCGGTATCAGCATTGTAAGTAACATAATCAGCGCAGGCGCCGCTTCCGGAAGTAGCAACATCGGTGCAGTTCCCGCTCCAAGCATAAGGGACGGTATAAAAATTACTGCGGCTCAGCTTGTCATAAATGCTCCCATAGTGTGCCTTCACATCGTATGTGAAGTTTGTGTAAGCGGCGGTTTGCTGGCCTAAATAAACAGTTTTGTAGCTGCGCTTTGCAGTTACGCTTCCGTTTCCGTTGTGATATCCAATAGGGATTGCGTAAGAATCGCCCGGGTAGATAGCTTCACTTACTGCGCCCCGGTTCGGCATTTTTCCTTCCCGGATGGTTTTTCCGCCTGCATAGTATTTCTTTCCAGTCAGCACATCGGTATCTGCGGCGGTGGCCTGTGCCAGCTTCGCATTGGATAATCCACCGCCGCCGTTAAAATCCAGTCGCGTGCCGTCGTATACAAACGTGATCCAGCGCCCGGTCACAACGCAGTCCCCGTCCGCCGCGTCCGCCCCGCAATACGCAGGCACGGCCACACCGTTGACTGTCCATGTGTCGCCCGCACTCCACGCGGCGGGGACTTTAAACCGCCCCACCGCGCCCTCGCCCGTCAGCGCATACACGCCGCCGCTCTTGCTGCACTCATATTCCTGCACGCAGATATTTAACCCGTCACCAGCCGGGTCATACTGCGCCTTTGTCATCATTGCTGTGCCACCGTGCAGTTGCGCCAGCTCGGTCTTTACCTTTTCCAGCAATGAGGAAAACTGCGCCTGCATGGTGGTAGTATCAACGCTAACCCAATCCGTAACAAGCCCACACACATCGGGGTCAAGCCGTTCGTCCGTGATGTTATCCGCAGAAATGCTGCTTACCGCTGCTGCGACGCCAATACGCGCAAGAGAAATTTGCCGTTTCAAAGTGTTGTTTGTAAGTTCCGGGGCGGTAGGTGCATTATTTGGCGTGCCTTTTAGCACTTCAATACGCGGCTTTGACGCATAATCCACCGTGTCCCAGCTAACAACAATCCTGTCAATACGTGGCAGGACGGGGTCTGCCAACGGGATTGTCAGCTGCAGCTCGCTTCCAGTCTGTTCTTTTGTATCATTCCAAAAAACTGTGCCGTCCGCTTTGTCGTTCGCCAGCCAGCCCACGCCATCTGAAACGCTTACCGTCATATCGCCGTTTGCGGTAACACTTAAATTGCTATCCGCGCCAAATACGCCGCTGGAACGCCCATGCAGCCATTTCATCACGTTTTCGGCTCCGATATATTCATCCACATTATTCGGAAAATTTTTGATCTCTGCCACTTTATCACCTCAAAACTGTTAAAATCGGGTCGCCAATAACCAGCTTGACGCTTGATCCGTTTGCATCCTGTGAATACTTTGCTGCCGTGATTCTTGCCTTGTACTTTACACCCAGCCGCAAAGAAACGCACCAAACCAAATCGCCAACATTGTATGCCTTGCCAAGCTCGTCACCGTCCGCGTCAATCGAAAAGCCGTTGCGGTTCAGGTGACTGCCCAACTGTAAAGCGGCGTACTGCTTTACACGGCTCTCAAAATCCGCGTTACTTTCATCATCCTGCTGGCTATCTCCGCTGAAGCTCGCCCACAGTTCGCGCCGTTCCGCATCGCTGGCCGTGCCAGCCTTTACAACGAAGCTTGTTCCGTCCTTATATTCAGCTTCGCAGTAGCACACGTTTTTGTATTCAGAAATATCCTTGTCAACTACCAGCCCGGGCGCCGTTCCGCGTTCCTGCACAAACAGAACGGCGTCTAATCCATCTGTGCGGTCAACACCCTTATACAATTCAAACGTTTCCGTCTTGGCTCTGTAGTCAAAAACCATCCGGTTTCCAAGTCCTGCATCTGTCAAAATCGGCTGTATGCAGTTTAACAGTTCATCCCCGTACACTTCTGTTGCTGTCACGGTTTCTGTCAAGCCTTTTTTCTCTGCCAGCAGTACAGGCAGCCCGCGCAGGTTGGCAGTAATAACGCTGTATACATCCGTTTCCACATTGGCAATGCTGGCAGTTGCCGCAATAACACGCCGGTTCAGCTTGTTGTTCAGGCTGTACCCGTTCAACGTGATTTCGCTGTTATCGCAATCGAACTGTATTTCTTCCACCGTATACGCAAGTCTTCGCTCTACAATGTACAAAACAGCATCCAGCTCCACTATCCCGATGTTGTACTCATCCATCGGCAAAACTACCGTAAATTTTCCAACATCGTTATAGTAGTCGCTAAATTCGCTGCTGATCGCGTGCGTGATTTCGTGTCGGTTACTAAGGTCATGGGAGAACAGTTCTAATCTCATATTACCGTTACACCCGCACTTTCTTCCGCAAACGAAACGCTCATTTCAACGTTTTCAAGCCCACTGTCCGCAGTAGGCTTCCACGCATTATCGCCCGTATGGATTCTGTACAATGTACTTTCAAGCGTAAGTGCGCCCCGGCAGTCACCGTCCTTAGAGCTTGTGACCGCTGTCTTTCCGTGCGATGTCTTGATAACGACACGCTCATCTTCCACAAGCGTTTTTTCCAGCCGCAGCACTTCACCTGTTAGCATATTTTCAACGCCTACGTTTGTTGCCGTCTCGCCAATGCAATTGATTTCCAGTATAAACGGAACATCAAACTGCCCAAAATTCTGCAAAACAATGTATTTCAGCACAATGACTTTGCCGAAATAATACGTTTTGCTGATATTCCATGGGAATTTAAAACCTTTTTGCACGCCGCGCAGCTGCATTGCCTTTCGTTCGCCGCTTTCCCAATACGGGTAGGGGGCAAGCAGGCCAAGCTGAAACGGCGCCCCGCGTTTTGATGCGCCAATGGTAGGCGATGCCGTTACAATAACATCTATGTGCCAGTCTCCGGCATATAACACCCCGGTCAGGTCAGGCCGTACAACGGTCATAAGCGCGTCTTTCAGCGCTTGTGCATTGTCGCCGACAACTCTGCCATTGATGGTAATAGGCCGCGTCTGGATGGCCTTAGATTGCACCGTAGCGCCTACCTGACCGATGCCCTGCGCCGTGTTGGCAGTGACCGAAATTGTATCAATGCCATCCGGCTTGCTGATAAGATAACCATGCGCGTAGTCAAACACGATAGACTGCCCCAGCGAGTTGACGTACTTGAAAGTCTTGCTTAAAAAACTCATAACGCCCACCTCGCCCGCTGAAAATACGCCGCTGTGCTTGCTGCCAGTTCAACCGGCGTCTGCTTTGCCGCGTAAATTGTCTGATTAACTGTAAAGCCGCCCCCGCCGCTATTGCCGCGCCGGTAAGCATCCGCTTCATCGGCAGTCAGCACCATCTCGCCGCGATGCAGATTTGCAACGTAGTTGTTATAGGGGACATAATCCATGCCGCCTGCGTGGCTGCCGTCAAACCCCGTGTTGTTTTTCACATCACTTGCATTGATGACAAAAATGCTCTTGATGCCATCCCACAAGCCCTGCACGAAGCTGACAAGACCACCCCAAACAGCCGCAATGCCGCCCTTGATGCCCTCTACAGCGTTTTGCCCGACCGTAGAGAAGAAACCAAACACACCATCAAAGATGCCCTGAATCGACTCCCACGCGCTCTGAAAGTCACCGGACAACACAGCGTCAATCGTAGAAAACACGCCGGTAATCAAATCAAACACAGTCTGGAAAAAGCTTACCGCAACATTCCAGATGCTTTGAATGATAATCCACGCGCCCTGAAAGAATCCGCTGATAATCGGTGCAAACGGCGTAAAGATGACCACAATTGACTGGAAGATAGCCTGAAAGAATGCGCTTGCCCATGCCCATACAGTCTGTACAAGGCTCCATGCAGCGCTGAACGCTTCACCGATGCTCTGTATGACTGGTGTCAAATCTGTAATAACCTGCGTAACGACCTGCCCGATAACCTGCATAGCCGCTTCCACATAAGGCTGTACAAATGCCACGACTTCCTGAATCTTGGCAGAAATCGCATCCCACGCAGCATTAACGCCGTTTCTAAAATCTTCGTTCTTTGCATACAGCACAGCCAAAATGCCAACCAGTGCGCCAATTGCAACCACAACCAGTGTAATTGGGTTTGCTGCCAAAACCGCATTAAAAGCGGCTTGCGCTTTTGCCGCTGCCGCCTGTGCCAACGTCATAAGGGAAATCTTCCCTGTAAGCAATCCGGCAAGAACTTCGGATGCCTTTAATGTGCCATTGAGCGCACCCTGTGCAATTTCCGTGTCAGAAAGTCCCATGCTGAACAAAGAAACAGCAACCTTGGCTTCGTCAAAAGCCGTTACCATCTTTTGAATTTTCGTCCCGATTTGCCAGCCTTTTACAGCTGCACCAACCGTCACAAGCGCGGGGGCAATTTCTTCAATTACAGGCACGACTTCTTCAACTGCTGTTTTAACATTGTCAAAAATGTCAAGCAGGAACGGAAAGTCAGAGTTTTCAATCGCGCTTGTCAGCCCGGAAATAATTGCATCGCCAAAAAAAGAAAACACATCAGCAACAATGGGCTGCAATTCGCTTGCTACGCTGATTAACCCGCCGAAAAGTGCCTGCAAGCCCTCTTCAATAGTCGGTTCCAGCTCCATAATCACGCCGCTTACATAAGGCGCAAGCTGTGTGACCAGTTCTCTTAAGCCATCAATTAGAGTAGGAACAATCTCTTTGATGCGCGGTATAATGTTATTGCCAGCCGTAATAACGCTGTCAACAAGGTTGTCCACCAAGGCTTGAAAGTCTTGCTCCGGGTCTGCAATTCCGGTCAAAAGATTTTCCCAAGCGCTCTTCATCGACGCTGTACTGCCTTGAATTGTAGTTGCAGCTTCCTTACTGGTCGTTCCCATGATGCCCATGTTGGCCTGCACGACATGAATCGCTTGTACAATGTTCGCATAGGACATACTGTTGGAATCGACCGTTACGCCAAGCTCTTTCTGCGTGTCCGTCATAGCAGCAGCTTCTTTGATAAGCCGCTTCATCTCAGCTTGCGTACCGCCGTAGCCAAGTTTCAGGTTGTCCAGCATCGTGTAGTTCTGCTTCGCAAAGCCGTTGTATGCGTCTTGGATGGACGAGATATTAGTGCCCATCTTGTTCGCGTTATCGGACATATCCGAAATTGCAGTATTTGCCATTTCAGCGGCTTTTCCTGTGTCACCGCCCAAACTTGAAACCAGAGCAGCAGCAAACGATGTTGATGTTTCCATATACTCGTTTGCTGAAAGACCCACATTCTTGTATGCGTCTTTTGCGTAGTTCTCTATGATTCCCGCGCTATCTTTGTACAGAGTTTCCACGCCGCCTACAAGCTGCTCGTAGTCCGCATAGCTGTCCAGCGATGCCTTGCCAATCGACACGGCCATGTTCGCGGCGGTTTTCCCGATTTCCGTAATGCCGTTGGCTACGCTCCGCAAGCCGTCTGAGACAACATTGCCAAGCAACGTGCCGCTGAAAACGTCCATCAAAGACGATGCGCCGCCTTTTGCCTTCTCAACGCCTTTTTCATATTCGTCTGTGTTCAGACTTAATTTTGCATATAAGTTAAAAACGTCCAATCTATCACTCCCTTCATCTGCTGTATTCTAAGCAATAGGAGGTGTTTTTTATGGCAAAAGCAAAAAATGCGGTGATCGCCGGTGATTTTATGGGCAAAAAGGTGTCTGTTTCATTTGGCAAAGTCTCTATGGACGTTGGTGGTCTATCAGCACTTGAACTAAACAGCCGTACTGTTGCCGGTTACTCTGTGGTAGATGAAACTCACAAAACATCTATGGCTTCCGGCGTTATGCGCGGCATGGTCGGCGGTGCTTTGTTTGGTGGTGCTGGCATGGTTGCCGGTGCAATGACTGCCAAGCAAAAAGGCGTTTATCAGGTTGTTATACAGCTTATAGATGACCCGCAATGGCGTTACAGCGGCAAGCGCTTCCTGTTGGAAGTTGACGAGCCGACCTATAAAGCCATTATCAAAAATTGTTTCTAAGTTTAGCCGCCCTCTGTTTGGGCGGCTTTTTTCTCTGCTTCTTTCAATCCATGCCGCGCCGCAAAGTCCTTGAAATCTGCTTGCACCTGTTCTGGTGTCCGCGTATCCACTTTGGGCGGGTGGATAATGTCAATATATCTCGCTGGCCTGTCCTTTACGCCTGTCACAGCTACCACAAGGCTCCACGCACTGTCTGTCATGTACACCTTGTAAAGCTGTTCTTCAAAATCAGCTTTTAAAGCGTAAGGCAGCGCCGACACAAGCGCCTTTGCGCTCAGTTTCGGCATTTTTAGTAGTACAGGGATTACTTGTTCTGCCCGCCACCGAGATACGATTTGAAAAAATCAACAAAACCCTTATCGTTCAACAGGTCGTAAACTTGCTTGCAGGTGATAAGGAAATTCTGTTCGCCGATTTCTTCCACCGTCAGGCCGTTGAACGGGGCGAGAATTTCGTACACGTCCTCGCGGTGCTGTTTCAACGCAATGTTCAGCAGCTTAACGATTTTCGCAAGGCCGAAACGCTGCATCGCAATGCGGGTTGTTTCGCCCTTCGGCATAGCTTTCTGCATCTCTTTCACAAGCGCTTCATCATCGATCAGGTTTGTGATGGGCTGCGCGATTTGCAAAACGACTTCCAGCGCTTCGTCAGTGCTAAGTTCCGAAAAAATCCGCATTATGCTTCATCCTCTCCGGCCTTGATATACACCTCGCACGGCACAGTGTCCTGCGCGGTAATGGAGTAGTGCGCCGTGTATTCAAAGCTCATCTGGCCTTTTTCCTTGTCGCCCGTCTGCAAGCTGAAACCGCCGGTAGACAGCGTATTCAGCATGTGAATGGCGCAAAAACCGCCATTCGTAGTGCCGTGCTTGTCTGAATAGTCGCACAGCAGCCACAAATCGGTAAAGTCGCTGTCCTTCAGGTCGTTGCGCGGCGTGATTTTGGAAACTTTGGAAGTGGTTGTTTCATCTGCTGCGCCAAGCATACTTTTTACATTGGCAGGGGATGCCGAAACATAAGTGCCACTGCACTTGACATCCCAAGATTCAATCTGCTTCAGCTCTTTCATGTTCTTGGGGCAGTTGTCGATATCCTCGCCAAAGTCGGTAAAGCTGGGCACAGCCGTAAAGTTGATGCCGCCGGTCGTGGCGCCCAGCAGCGCACTTTCTTCCGGCGCAGTACCGGCAGTCGGGTCAAACGTAGTTGCAAGATACCCGGCGTTCAGAACCAATTCCTTGAACGCCGATTCGGGAATTCTGGTAAACTTCATATTTTCACCTCAATTTAGGCATAAAAATTCGGCGGTCACGTTGATGTACCGCCGTTTTAGGTTTTTGTCTGTGTCATCTGCCAGCGATTGGCAGAACGGGGAGCCGCGTTTTAACCAAATCATGCCGCCATATACCGGCAGCGTCACGCCGCCAATGCCCAGCGCGTCAGAAAGCTCAAGCGCCTTTGCATTGGGCACTGCTTCGCTCGTGGTATGGAACCACATGTTGACCGTTAGCGATACCGCCCCGCCGCCCCATGCGTCAAACACAGCATCATATGTCAGGTATGGGAGTACAGCGTCCTCCGGCACGGCGTTGCTAGGGTATGCGGTCATAAACCGTCCGAAAAACTGCTGTAATGCAGCGCCCTTTGTCATGTAGGCAATCCCTCCCGCAATCGTTCAGCCGTAAAACTTTTTAGGCCGTTCAGCATCGGGGAAGCGCTTGCCGGGGCTTGCTTTTCTTCTGGTCGGCTCGTGACCCGGAAGTATGCCCCGGTCGTCATGTCCTTGTAAACGCTGCCGTACTCAATAGGCACATCTTTCCGAACAATGCCGGTATATCCATCAACGTATGTTTCAATTTTCATTTGGTCATCGTCTATCGTATAAATAATCTGAAATCGTTTCATAGCGGCTCCTCCGTTTTTTTGGCATCAATGCCGATGCCCTGTAGTGTTACCTGTGCCCAAAGGTCTGCAAGCTGGTCATTGCGGTACTCGTTGTATTTATCAGCAACGGGGCCTGTCATTGCATCCTGAATCCGTTTCAGTGTGCGGGGAGAAAGACCGACCTGATAGCACGCCAGCAGACACAGATAGGTAGCGCGGGTGGCAATGTCGTTGCGCTCCTTCATGACGGCCTCCTGCGCACGGCACTGGATGCCCTGAATTTTAGATTCTGCATACTTCGTCTGTCATGTTGCGATTTCCTCCAATTCTTCAATAAAAATTTCGGTTCGTGGGTTTTCTTTGTCGTACATCACGCGGGAACCGTCCACGCTGGCAATGATGGTGTTATTGTCGTCTGCAAGGATTTTGGCGGCGACAAGGGTGTCATGGGCAGCCTCCATCAAGTTCGTTAAATCCACGCGGCGGCGGGTCGGCATATAGAACACCGTGGCGACGCGGTAGCGGCCCGCCAGCGGGGCTTTCGGCTTTGGGGTGAGATACCACATAGCGGTCTGCTCGTACTTCTTGTACTGCCTGCTGGGGGCGATGAAGGGCTTGCCTGTACGGCGGTTTGTAAGTATCTGCTGGGAGTTCTTCTTGGTAATAGGAGGCAGGGAGATAATGTATTTTTGGATCACGGCGCTATCTCCTTTACTTTCGCGTAATACTTCTCGCTGTACCAAATATCCGGCAGTCTGGGATTTTGGGTGTAGCCTGCTGCGCGCAGGGCGGCTTCGGCGCTCCATTGTGTGGAATACAGGCGCTTTGAGTGAGAGAGGTCGCCGGTTGCGCGGGAATAGGTAAGTATCTCATACTTCATCGGTGCTCATGGCCTCTTGCAGGTGCTTTTGCGCGCTATCCATAATATCTGCGGCCTTTTCAAGTTTCTCTTTAGCGGCGCTGTGCAGGTTGGCTGCATAGGCAAGCTCGGCAAACGCGAGCTTGAGCAAAAAATCTTTATCAGTCATAATCTGTCATCTCCATAAATCGTTGGTAGTTTCCGTCAAAGGCGATGTGCAAATCGCCTGTAATGCCGCGCTTATTCTTGGCAAGGGAGAAATAGTATTCAGTTTCGCCTTTGCCCAAAAGGATGATTGCATCTGCGTCCTGCTCTATCTGGCCGGATTCTTTGAGGTCCTGCACCTTCGGTGCGTCCACGCCGCCGCGGTTTATCTGGGCAAGCGCCACGACAAGGCGGCCTGTTGTCTGGGCAAGGGTGTGCAGCTGCATGGAAATGTTTGTGACAACCTCATACCGGCTGTTGCCCCTGCCGGGGATCAACTGCAGATAATCCACGATGATGACATCTGCCTGTTTGGCGGCTGCAGTAGCCGATACCCATGCTACATTTTGACCGCCTGCATTGATGAGCCATAGCGGCAGGCTGCTGATAGCTGCGCACGCCTTGGCGTATTCTTCATCCTGCGGGGCGCGGCGCTTAAAGACGATCTCTTCCATCGGGATAAGGGCAAAGCAGGAAATGAGCTTGTCAAACAAGCCGACCTGGTCTGTCTCATAGGAGAAGAAGCAGACCTTTTTGCCGTCTTTGGCAAATTGCAATGCCATCTGCAAACCGAGCGCTGTCTTGCCTGCACTGGGCCTGCCGCCGACAACGACCATCTGCCCGGGGCGGATAGAGCAGCGCCTATCCAGCGCGCCGAGCCCGGTCTTGATACTGCGGTCTGTCTTGTCGTTCTGCTCCATGAGCCACTTGCCTGCGACCTCTGCAACGGTCATGCAGCGGCTGTCAACGCTGTCCTCTGTGAGAACGTCATATAGGGCCGCAGACAGGCCGCGCATGTCATCGACACTCTTTCCGGCTTCGGCAATTTGAAGGCCGATTCTGGCGGCTTTGCGGCGCTGAGAGGCATCCTTGACAGCGGCAACGAATTTACGGTAACCGCTGATAGAGGGAAGCGATGCAGCACATACTGCGGCGGTCTCGCGGTTCTTCATAAGCACATAGTCATCCTGTGCGAAGTACCCGCGTGTGGTGTACATGGATTTGACCTCGGCGAATGTGGCGGCGCAGGCACCGTCCGCAAAATCGCTTTCTCTTAGGTGGTCGATGCAGTAGAGGATGCTGTCCGGCGCGTAGACCATTGCGCCGATAACGCATTGTTCCGGCGTGAGGCTCAATCGATCCACTTCCTTTCAGGTTGAACCGTATGCTGGCGGCTGCGCTCCCATGTGCGCACGGCGGCTTTCCAGTCTTTCATTGGGTTCTTTCCTACCTTCCAGCCCTTGCTTATGTAGAAGTCGCAAAACTCGTTGCCGTCAATGCCGTTGTGGCGTTCCCGACAATAGGCGTTGACTTCTTCAGGCGTAGGGGGAACAAACCGCTTTGAAACGGGCACACCCTCGTCCCCCTGCAAGGGGGTAGGGGGGTTATTATCTTTAACTTTAACTTGGGCGCTTTGCTCGGTCTTGCTAGGTCTTGCTTCATCTTGCTTGACTTTGCTTTGTGTAGCTTCGGTTTGTTCAGTCCTGCTTTTGGCGTTCTTTCGCTTAGTTTCGGCAAATTCGTTATCTACATCTATGTCTCGTTTGATTGCGGGCCAAATGAACTTTTCACTCCCACTGAACTCGGGCACTGCTCCTGACGACTTGTATTTAATCATCGCCAGCACCAAGCGCCCCACCTCAGCAGCACTGTAAGATTCAAAGTAACTCTCATAATTGAGCCATAATTTTACGAATTCCTTTGCCATGCCGTCACACCTCCATGTAGTACTCCGCGACACGGCAAAGCCGACCATAGCGGTTGCGGCGGGTGACCATGCGGGAGGCTACCGGGTAGCCTTTCCGTTTGAGGTCTGTGATGCGGGAGGCAAGGCGGGAACAGCCGTAGTCCTCGAGCGCGTTTAGCGCGGTAAGGGAATCACCGTTTTCAAGCGCGGCGAGAATCTGGTCAAGCTGGCTCGGATGCTTTCTTTCGTTCATGGTTTTACCTCGACAGCAAATTGAGAAGTGCGTGAATTCCACGCAAACGGTCGTATCCAAGAATTTTGCCTGTTCCAGCCCAAAACTGAAACAGCTTCCCATCTGACTTTCTTTTGCAATGGAAGTGTCCGATTTGCTCATTTTTTAGAACAAATTCAATATGATTCAGTGGGGTCGTTTTCGCGCTCGGCTTTTGTCATCTCTCTGTACCTCGCGCCTCAGAACGGCAAATCGCCCTCATCCTCAATGAGGGCGTATTCTGTATCTGGTTCGCCCTGCGTGCGCTGTGAGGGGGCTGCGGGGCGCTGTGCGGCGTTCTGCGGGGCGGGGCTGGTACTTTCCTTACTGCCGCAGAAGCTCACGTTCTGGGCCACGATTTCAACGGCTGTGCGGTTCTGGCCGTTCTTGTCCTGATACTGGCGCGTCTGCAAGCGGCCATCAATGGCAATGAGGGCACCTTTGGGGAAGTATTTGCAGACGAACTCGGCTGTCTTGCCCCATGCAGTGACATCGAGCCAGTTCGTCTGGCTCTGGCCGCCGGCATCCTTATAGCCGGAATCGTTGGCGATGCGAAAAGAACAGACAGACTTGCCGCTGTTCGTGGTTTTGAGTTCCGGGTCTTTGACCATGCGCCCGATAATAGCAACAACATTCAACATAGGTTAGTCCTTCAAATAGTTTTTGTAAAAGCGGCGGCGAAAGTCGTCGTGATTCCAAAGGTAGTAGACTTCGGCCAAAAGCTGGCCTTCCCTGTGGTAACGGTCTTGCAATTCGCCGCTGGCGTGGATAGCATTGTGGCAGTCGGGGCAAACATTGACCCAAAGGCCTAAAGCCTTGCTTGCGCTGCGGCGGGAACCGCCGAAAATTTCGTGCCGGGCGGTTTCCCCGAATCGGCCACAGTTATAGCAGAGGAACGACTCATCTGGGAACAGCGACGGCGCATAGCCGTTCTTGTCCAGCTTTACACCAAATTCATTGCGGGTCTGCATCGTCTGTCAGTCCTTTCAATTTTGCGATTTCTTCCGGGGTCATGGTGGGGATGCCCTGCTGCTGGCACTCCTGCACGATCAGTTCAATCAAGCGGTGCATCTGGGAGGGGTCGAACTGGGAAGATCCGTACCAGCATTGCAGGTTGTAGAAAGTCCCCTGCAGGGTGGTCATTTCATCGAGCTTATGGACCTGCCAGCCCTCGCCCTTGCTCTCCCAGCCATTTTTGAATGCCTTTGCAGCATCTGCGCGGAGGGTGACAAGGGCGGAGCTGCCGCCGATGTCGCGTATCAAATCACGGTAGATGTCCAGTACAGGGCGGTTGATTTTGGCGGCAAGCTGGTTCATGAGCGTCCATGCGTAAGCGTTGGCAGAGAGGCTGCGCTTTTGTGAGGCCGTGCCGATGACGGCGGCAAGGGGCTTGCCCTCGTCAATGACGGCGCGGGCTTTATCGCAGTCGGCCGGGGAACATTCCAGCGTAATTGTGTTGCCGATAACAACTGCTGCCTTGATGGAGATTTGCTGCTTCATTTCCTGTGTTCAAACTCCTTTGCAACGCTGCGCCAATCATCATCGGTGAAGTCCTTAAACAACTTGCCAATAAAGGTCTTTGCTTCTGTTTGGACTGTCTTTTTGTCCTTACCGGTTCGCTGTGCATATCCTGCCAGCGCAGTTGTTGCCATGTCCTTTACGACCTGTGCGGTAACTTCTGGCGATGCTGTGACCGGCTGGGGCTCTTCTTCATAGCGCTCTTTAAATTCAT
>OHHG01000475.1_pt1 | contig 13938 bp, 9 predicted proteins | sample 1567991 | NCBI WGS metagenome assembly OHHG01 (sample SAMEA3879588, study PRJEB24766) | human gut metagenome | biome: human-associated habitat; feature: feces | place: USA | collected 1985/1987
CTTCGAAATCGTCTCCGGATACGCCTTCAAAATCGCTTTATAGTCGATGTTCTGACTCATTGCATATCACCTCATCTGTTTTACCAACACCAGACGGGTGTGCGTTGCGCGCTGTTCTCGTTCTTTTCTCTCCAATTTTCTCTCCAACCTGCCAATTTCTCTCCAAATTCGGAGAGAACAGCTTACATTTTTCGAGCCTTTGCCTCTGCTTGCCTGCCGCCTTTGCGAAGTCCAGAAACACTTGATTTTTGAACATTTTCCACCGGGTTTTCAACATGTGGAAAAATTTGAGCCGAATTACCGATTGTATAGCCTGCTGAATGTGGAAAACTTTTGCCTTCGGCAAACATTGCGAAGAATGCCGGGGTATGCTATACTTTAGAATGTATCAGTGTCAAAATATAGTAAAACTGAAACAGAACGAAACCATGGCGCGGCTCAAACGGCCCGCCTTGCCATAGAATGGAAGGAGAACACATCAATGGACGAACAGAAAATGCCGCGCCGCCCCCGCCGCAGCAGCACGGAGGAGCAGCCCAAGAATGAGAGCCTGGTCTACGGCAAAAACCCCGTGACCGAACTGCTCAAGAGCGGTTCCGGCGTGGATACCGTGCTGATCGCGGAGGGCATGGCCCCCGCTGTGGCAGCTTACTATACCGCCATGGCCAAGGAGGCCGGGGCCACGGTCAAGCGGGTGCATCCCAACAAGCTGCGCCTGATGACCGGCACCGAGAGCCATCAGGGCGTGGCTGCCTTTGCCAGCGAGATCGAATATGTGACCGTGGAGGACCTGCTGAACGTTGCCAGAGAGAAGGGAGAGCCCCCCTTCCTGGTGCTGAGTGACGGCATCGAGGACCCCCACAATCTGGGCGCGGTGATGCGCTCTGCTCTGCTGTGCGGAGCCCACGGCATCGTCATCCCCAAGCGGGGCGGCGCGTCCGTGACCCCCACCGTTATCAAGTCCAGTGCCGGTGCGGCCGAGCGCCTGCCTGTGGCCCGCGTGGCCAATATCGGCGAGACCATCCGCCGCCTGAAGGATCAGGGGGTGTTCGTCTACTGTGCCGATATGGATGGTGTGCCCCTGCGCAAGAACAACCTGACCGGCCCCATCGCACTGGTGCTGGGCAGCGAGGGCAGCGGTGTATCCCAGCTGGTGAAAAAGCTCTGTGACGGTGTGGTGCGGCTGGATATGGCCGCTCAGGGTACCGGTGTGGACAGCTTCAATGTCTCGGTGGCGGCTGGTATCATCCTGTACGAGATCCAGAGCCAGCGCGCCGCAGAGTAAGAAACAGCGGCCAGACCGCCGTGACCAGAACAGGGAGGGACTAGGATGCCAAAGGATGATAAGCGCAAAGAGCTGACACAGGAAGAGATCGATGCGCAGAACGAGAAGTTCCGCACGTTTTTCAGCACCAGCGTGGCACAGGTGCCCGAAGAGATGAAGCGCCGCGATGAGGAAAAGGAGAATACCGGCAGCCTGCTGGGCAAGCTCTTTCACCGCGAAAAGGACAAAGAGGAGCCAGCCGCCGCCCCGGCCGTGCAGAATGAACTGCCGCCCACGGGTGAGATCGTGCTGGGCCATGAGGAAGAAGCCGAGGCCGGCCTGGAGCTGGCATTGGAGCCCGGAGAGCTGGAGGAAGCAGAGCCTGTGGCTCTGCCCACCGCGCCGGAAGCCCCCGCAGCGCCGAAGCCGGAACCCCGGCCCGCATCCCAGCCCGAGAAAAAGCCGGAGCCGCCCCGCCGCCAGGAACCCCTGACCCCGCAGGAGCAGCAGGAGGATGCAGAGATGGCCGAACTCAAGGCCATGCTCTATGGCACCCCCAAGCCTGCCTCGGTGGAGGAGGTGCAGGATGCCCCCGAAGAGGTGCTGGCCGTGGAGCCGGAAGCTCCCGCAGCGCCCGAGGGCCCGGCCATCCCCATGGTGTTTGCCGAGGATCAGTCGGTAAAGCAGGCGAAGTCTGCCCCGGAAGCCGCGCCAGAGGTTGAGCCGGAACCGGAAACGGCGTTCCAGTTCTTTGGCAAGGGCGCGGACGAGAACGAGCCGCAGGCCCCTACCCGCACCGAGGCCCCCAGCAAGGACGACAGCATGAGCCTGCCGCTGATGGGACTGGAAGAGGACGAAGCACCCGCCCGGCCTGCCGCCCCGGCAGAGGAGGCCCCGGCCCAGCCCGCTGAGAAAGCGGCCCCTGCCGCGCCGGAGGCTGAGGAGAAGCCTGCAGAAGAAGCCGAGCCGGAAACGCCCGAGCAGGTGGGGGAGAAGCTCCGCCGGATGGGCGCGGAACTGACGCTGCGGTGTGTGCTGGAGGGCATCCTAGCCGTGGTGCTGCTCCACTTTGGCTTTGTTGCCGAGGGGCTGCTGGCCCCTGTGGCCTCCCTTGACCCTGTGATCGCCCCGGCGGCGTTCTATGCTGCCAACCTGCTCTTTCTGGCCGGTGCGCTGGCTGTGGGCTGGCCTGTCCTGCGGGATGGCCTGCAGGGCCTCAAGGGCCGCCCCAGTGCAGACACCATGCCGGCGCTGGCCGCCTGCGGTGCGCTGGTGCAGGCTGCGGTCGCCCTGCTCAACGCCCAGAGCTATCAGAACTCCAGCTGGACGCTGCTTTCCGGCGTGGCCGCACTGGGCCTGTTCCTGGCCCTGCTGGGCAGCCGTGTCCTGCTGACTGCCGTCAGAAACGGCTACGACCTCGCCGCCCGATCCCCTGAGGGGCTGCAGGGCGCATTCCGCGTCCGGGATAAGGACCTGATCCGGGTGCTGGCCCGGAGCCTGGATCAGAAAGACCCCTGGGTGCTGCTCAGCCGCCCTGTCCAGTGGGACGAGGCGCTGGTGGAGCAGAGCTTCGGGGAGCGCGCCAGTGAGCGCCGCGCCCGCAAGACAGCCCTGATCCTGCTGGGTGCCGCCGTGCTCAGCGGGCTGGTGTTCCTGCTGTTTGGCGGCGGGCCCAACGGCATGGCCGCAGCCCTGACCTCCATGCTCTGCATGGGTGCACCGCTGTCCTCCACCCTGGTTGCGGGCATCGCTTCCCTGCGCCTGCAAAAGACCGCTGCCGCCGCCGGTGCCGTGGTGCCCGGCTGGGCCGCCATTGAGGAGCTGGGCGGTGTGGATACTGTGCAGGTGGATGCCGACGAGCTCTTTACCGCCGACAGCGTGAATCTGGAGGACATCCGCATCTTCAAGGGCGGCCGCATCGACCGCGCCATCCTCTATGCGGCCAGCATCCTCAACCACAGCTGCGAGACCCTGCGGGGCCTGTTCCGCCAGATCATCGAGGACCGCACCGAGATCCTGTACCCTGTGAAGGACTTGGAGGTCCACCACGGCCTTGGCTTTGCCGCCTGGTGCGATAACAACCGGGTGCTCATCGGCAACCGGCTGTACATGGAGCGGGAGGGGGTGCCCCTGCCTGAGCAGGAGTATGAGGATGAGCACTCCCAAAACGGCGCGCTGCAGATCCTGTATCTGGCTGTTTCCGGCAGCCTGCACGCCATGTTCGTGCTCCATTATGTGGGCGGCCGCAACGCCGCCCGCGGGCTGGAGGTGCTGCAGCGGGAGAACATCCGCCTGCTGGTCACCTGTGAGGACCCCAGCCTGACGGCCCGCCACATCACCGAGGCTTACCATCTGCCCGAGGGGATGATCACTCTGCTGGATGAGGAGCAGTGCAGTGCGCTGACCCCTGCCCAGCCGGACGAGACGGCCCGCTGCTGTATGCTGCATGATAAGGGCTTTGCCAGCCTGATCGGCGGCCTGCGCGCGGCGGAAAAGGCCCAGAACGCCGAGACGAGCGCCACCACGGTGCAGATGGTCTCGGTCTGGTTCTCGGTGGTCATCGGTGTTCTGCTGACCTACGCGGGCAGCATCGGCACCCTGTCGGTGGCCGCTGTCCTGATGTATCAGGCAGCTTGGAGCGCTTTGAGCATTGCGGTCTGCGCCCTGAAACAGCACAACTGAAAATAATTCATAAAATGAAATCGTACAAAAAGAAGCGGCTGTCGTGTCAGCCGCTTCTTTTTGTTGCAATTGCGGACAAAGTGTGTCATACTTCTACCCAGAGTTTACGGAAAGAGAGGGGAGCCCGCTATGTCATACCGTGCCGCGATCTGTGATGACAGCACGACCGATGCTGAATTTGTGGGGAGCATTCTGCACCAGTGGGCCGCAGAGCGTGGCATTGAGGTGGAGAGTGAGCGCTTTGCCTCGGCGGATGCCTTTCTTTTTCGCTACGCAGAGGACAAAAGCTTTGACCTATTACTTCTGGACGTGGAAATGCCGGGCACGGACGGTGTGACGCTGGCCAAAACGGTGCGGCAGGAGAATGAAGCCGTGCAGATCGTGTTCATCACCGGCTACTCCGATTACATTGCCGAGGGCTATGACGTGGCCGCCCTCCACTACCTGGTGAAGCCGGTCAGCCGCGAAAAGCTCTTTGCTGTTCTCGACCGTGCCTGGGAAAAGCACCGCCGCAACGCCCGGTGCCTGAACCTGGAGCTTTCCGGCGAGCTGGTGCGCCTGCCGCTGTATGAGGTGCGGTATCTGGACGTGCACCAGAATTACGTCACGGTTCATGCCAGGCAGGATTACACCGTCAAGCGGACGCTTGGTGAGTTCGAGGCCCAGCTGGACGAAGGCTTCATCCGGGTGGGGCGGGGGATGATCTTGAACCTGAAACAGATCCGCCGTGTGACCAAAAAGGAAGTCGTGCTGGCCGATGGTACCGCCCTCCCATTGCCCCGGGGTGCCTATGAGCCCCTGAACCGGGCAATCATTGAGAGGACTTAATGATGAAACTTAAATTCTTTTCAAAGCTCCTCGATAAACGCATCGCCGCTTACCAGCGGGAGCTCATCGAGACCCACTACAAAGAGGTGGACAACATGTACCGCCAGATGCGGGGATGGCGGCACGATTACCGGGGACACATCCAGACCATGAAGGTGCTGGCGGCACAGGGGGATCTGGACGGCATCAAAGCCTACCTGGATGCATTGGATACCGACCTGAACACTGTTGATCTGGCTGTAAAAACCGGCAACGCCATGGCTGATGCCATCATCAACAGCAAGATCTCCCTTGCCAAGAGCCGAAATATCCCGGTGCAGATCGATGCCCATATCCCGGTCAAACTGAAAATGAGTGAGCTTGACCTCTGCTGCATCCTGGGCAACCTTTTTGATAACGCCATGGATGCCAGTGCGGAGCTGCCCGAGGAGGAGCGGCTCATCCGGGTATATATGGATATGAAGGGCACACAGCTCTATATCTCCTTCACCAATTTCACGGCAACTAAAAAGCAGAAAAAGCTTGCGGGCCGTTTTGTCACCACCAAGGGCGAGGGCCACGGCTTCGGGCTGGTGCGCATTGATGCCATCGTGGAAAAGCTGGATGGCTACCTCAGCCGCAACAGCGAGGATGGGGCATTCACGACGGAGATATTGATTCCACAGGTGTAAACCTCTCAGGCGCTCCGCGCCAGCTCCCCTGATTGGGGAGCCAAGTTCACGCTGCTACTGGCTTGCCTCTCCTACTAGGAGAGGTGGCAATGCGAAGCATTGACGGAGAGGTTCCTGCAATTCATCCCCCAAATCAGGCGTTTCGTCCCCGGAATGTGTCGGGGGCGATTTTTTGTGTTAGGATCATTGCCAGACAAGTGAAAGGGGATTCCAAAATGGGAAAGAACGAGAAAACCAAAAAGCCAAAGCCCAAATACAATGTCTGGCAGAACACTGCCTACATGATCTCGGTGGCCTGGGACACCCGACGGAGCGTGCCGCTGCTGGTGGTGCTGCTGGCTGTCTGCACGGCAGGCAAGACCACTGCCGAAATGCTCATCAGCCCGGCGGTGCTGGGCAAACTGGAAAGCGGCGCGCCGCTGGGCCAGCTGCTGGGTGCCATCGGCGGGTTCACCATCCTGCTGTTTGCCCTGACCGCGCTGTGCTACTACATCGACCACCTCACCATGTTTGGCCGGTGCGGCGTGCGGCTGGAGCTGCTGAAGCGCATCAACACCAAGCGCACCCGCACGGCCTATGCCAACCTGCTGGATGAAGCCTTCCGTCTGATGTATCAGAAGGGCCACGATGCCTGTATGAACAACCGTGCTTCCGGCGAGGCTTTTTGGAAAAGTTGGACGGATATCATGACAAATCTCATCGGCTTCGGGGTGTATCTGGCTCTGCTGTCCGGGCTGAACCCCTGGCTCTGTGTCCTGACGGCCCTGACCGCTGTGGTGAGCTATTTTTCCACCAGGAATATCAACGAGTGGGGCTACCGCCACCGGGAGGAGGGGGCAAAGATCACCCGGAGCCTGCATTACCTGCGCAACACCGCCGAGGGACGCGAGTTCGGCAAGGATATCCGCATCTTCGGCCTGCGGCAGTGGCTCACTGACCTGTACGATTCTGCTTTGCGGCTCAACTATGCCTTTCTCGAAAAGCGGGAGCGCGCCTACCTGACCGCCAACCTCATCGACCTGGCCCTGCTGCTGGTGCGCAACGGTGCGGCCTATGCTTATCTGCTCTGGCTCACCGTGACCAGGGGCCTGCCGGTGTCGGAATTCCTGCTCTACTTCGGTGCGGCCTCCGGCTTTGCCCAGTGGGTCACAGGCCTGATGGAGCAGTTTGCCCTCCTGCGCAAGCAGAGCCTGGACATCTCCACCATCCGGGAGTTCCTCGAGCTGCCGGAACCCTTCCGGTTTGAGGAGGGCATCCCGCTGGAAAAGCGGCTGGATATGCCCTATGAGCTGCAGCTGGAGGATGTGAGCTACCGCTACCCCGGTGCGGAGAAAAACACCATCGCCCACATGAACCTGACACTGCACCCCGGCGAGAACCTGGCCATCGTGGGCTTGAATGGCGCTGGCAAGACGACACTGGTCAAGCTGATCTGCGGCTTCCTTGACCCCACCGGGGGGCGTGTTCTGCTGAACGGGCAGGATATCCGGCAGTATAACCGCCGGGATTACTACAAGCTGTTTGAAGCGGTCTTTCAGGATTTCAGCGTGCTCTCCTGCACGGTGGCCGAGAATGTGGCCCAGGCCATGGACGGCATCGACGAGGAAAAGGTGCGGTACTGTCTTGACCAGGCAGGGCTGACGGAAAAAATCACATCCCTCCCGGCGGGTATCAAGACCCATGTGGGCCGGGATGTCTATCTGGACGGCGTGGAGTTCTCCGGCGGCCAGACCCAGCGCCTGATGCTGGCCCGTGCCCTGTATAAAGACGCGCCTATTCTTGTGCTGGATGAGCCCACTGCCGCCCTTGACCCCATCGCCGAGGATGATATCTACCAGAAGTACAACGAGATGACCCGGGGCCGCACCAGCCTGTTCATCAGCCACCGACTGGCCTCCACCCGTTTCTGTGACCGCATTCTCTTCCTTGAAAACGGCCGTGTGGCCGAGGAGGGGACCCACGACCAGCTGATGGCCCAAAACGGCGGCTATGCCAAGCTGTTTGCGGTGCAGAGCAAATATTACAAGGAGGGCAAGGCCGTATGAACGAAGAAAAAATGACCCTGAAGGAAAGCGTCCGGCTGACCCTGCGGGCCTGGCGCTTTTACTGGAAAAATACGCCCCGCTTTGTGCTGTCCACCGTGCTGTGGGCACTGGCGGATGCCGTCAGCCCCTATGCCGTGGTCTGGTTCTCGGCCCGGCTGGTGGCTGAGCTGTCGGACGCGCGGGACCCGCAGGCCCTTGCCGTGGATGTGGCGTGGGTGCTGGGCGTGACCGCTCTGCTTACGCTGGTGCGGTCGGTCCTGCTCCACTGGAAGGGCGTGGAGCGGGAACAGCTGAACTGGCAGCTGGGCCATGACTGCTTTATGGAAAAGCAGATGTCCATGGATTATGCCGACGAGGACAGCCAGCAGGTCTACGACCTCTACAATTTCATCCAGCAGAGCGAAAGCTTCTGCAGCGGCGGCAATCCTAACGCTGTGGCGCTGCTGGATAGTGTATCCGCGGCGGTATTCCGTATTCTGGGCGGCGCGGTGCTGTCGGTGGGGCTGTTCACGGCCAGGGTGCCCGCCGGCCCGCTGACAGTCTTCAACAGCCCGCTCTGTGTTCCGGCAGTGCTGGTGCTGATCCTAGCCGTGGCGTGGCTCTCGCCGGTGTGCGCTTCCAGCGCGGGCATCAGCAGCCCGGATATCGAGGAGGAGGGCCGCTGGGGCAACCGGCTCTGGGCCTTCCTCATGGGGGTATGTCGGGACGACAAAAAGGCGCTGGATGTGCGGATGTACGACCAGTTCGAGTTTTTGAAAGATCACGCCGCCGTCTCCATGCCTGCCTTTGAGCGGGCCCGCAAGGGGAAATTCGGCATCCTGAATGCCACGGGCAACGCCGCTTCGGCTCTGCTCATGGGTCTTGCCTACCTCTTTGTATGCCTGAAGGCCTACGGCGGGGCCTTTGGTCTGGGCGCTGTGACCCAGTATGTGGGTGCAGCCACCAACTTTTTTGTGGGCATCGGCGGGCTGTTCACCGCCGTGGGCGACTGCAGACTCAACGCCCCCTACCTGAAAACGCTCTATGACTATCTTGACCTGCCCAACAAGATGTACAAGGGCAGCCTGACCACCGAAAAGCGGAGCGACCGCCAGTATACCGTGGAGTTCCTGGATGTCTCGTTCCGGTACCCCGGCAGCGAGCAATATGCCCTGCGCCACCTGAGCATGACCTTCAAGGTGGGGGAGCGGCTGGCCGTGGTGGGCATGAACGGCAGCGGCAAGACCACCTTCATCAAGCTGCTCTGCCGCCTATACGACCCCACCGAGGGTGTCATCCTGCTCAACGGCATCGACATCCGTAAGTACCGCTACGATGAGTACATGGATATCTTCTCGGTGGTGTTCCAGGATTTCAAGCTGTTCGCCCTGCCGCTGGGCCAGAATGTTGCCACGGCCCAGCATTATGATGCCGCCCGTGCCGCCGACTGCCTGCAAAAAGCGGGCTTTTCCGACCGGTTGGCCCGGATGCCCAAGGGGCTGGACACCTGCCTTTATAAAGATTTGGACGAGGATGGCGTGACCATCTCGGGCGGCGAGGCCCAGAAGATCGCCATTGCCCGGGCCCTGTACAAGGATGCACCTTTCATCGTGCTGGATGAGCCTACCGCCGCCCTGGACCCGGTGGCTGAAGCGGAGATCTACGCAAAGTTCAACGAGATCGCGGGCGATAAGACTGCAATTTATATCAGCCACCGGCTGTCCTCCTGCAAGTTCTGTGATGAGATCGCCGTGTTCGACCACGGCGAGGTCGTCCAGCAGGGCACCCATGAGGAACTGCTGGGGGAGCCGGATGGAAAGTATTACGAACTGTGGAACGCCCAGGCACAGTATTACACCGAAGAAAGCGCGTGAACCTGGCCTCCCTATCAGGGGAGCTGTCACCGGAGGTGACTGAGCGCTTTTTGGCCCTGATGTTCTGCACAAAAAAATCGGAAAAAACTGGAATTCCCGACAAAATCGGGTGCGAAAGCACAGCACTTTGGGCGAAAAACTTGACCCACATTGGCCGGACGTGTAAAATGAATCAGTAGTGAGAAAAATCATGGACGCGAAAATTTTCCATGTGTGCGGCATTCCTTTGATCCCATGGGATGAAACAAGGAGGGAAGTTCGACCCAATGAAATGGAAATTCCAAACCGCGGGGCGGCTTCTGGCCCTGCTGGCTCTGAGCGGGGCCCTGCTGGCTGCCCCTTTGCCCGCGCAGGCCGCGCCCGGTGTGCTGACAGGCCTGACCGGAACCGGCTCCAAGCTGGAACTGGAGCTGACCGAGATGGAGCTGGAGATCACCGATGATGACCCCCGCCCCAAGGGCTACCTGTACACCAGCGGACAGAGCGATTATTACTTTATCGTCTGGATGAGCAGCAACTCCAATGTTGCCACGGTGGATGGCGACGGCAAGGTGACGGGCCGCAATGCGGGCACTGCCATCATCACCGCCATCTCCGACCACGGCGAACGTGCCGCCTGCAAGGTGACCGTGACCCGCAAAAATGAAGAAGCAGCCAGAAAAAAGCCCACGCTGGATACCACCAGCCTGAGCCTTGTGCTGCAGTACAATGACCTGCACCCCACCCACCAGCTCCAGCTGACCAACAGCGACCACTCCTTCCTCTATGTCTACCAGTGGATGAGCAGCAACCCTGAGGTTGCCACAGTCAGCGACAAGGGCCTTGTCACGGCTCAGGCGGCGGGCACCACCACCATCACGGCAATGGTCTCCAACGGCCAGGCTTTGCGGTGCAGCGTCACGGTGACTTCGGATATCGGCAAGGTGACCCTGAACAAGAGTGACCTGCTGCTCCGCACCGTGGGCACCCAGGAACGTCTGACGGCCACCGTTGCGGTGGAAGGAGGCGGCAGTGTGCCCATTACATGGGTCAGCAGCAACCCCGGTGTCGTTACCGTGGATGCGGACGGCGTGGTGACCGCCATTGCCGATGGAGAAGCCAAGGTCACGGCTCTTTCGCCCGCCGGACGCTTTGACGTGTGCAGCGTTGTGGTGGGCATGGCGGCGGAGAAGTACGAATCTGAAGCCGACCTTGCTGACGAGCTCAAGCTCCCTGATCCCTACGTTGCCGTAAGGCTGAATAAACTGGCATAAAGAAAAAGCACCCGCCCATGGCTGTTTTTGACGGCTATGGGCGGTTTTTGCGTGTATGGAAACGGATACGCTGGGAAAAACTTGCCGAAGAGGAATTTTTTGCAAAAATTTTTTGCGTTGCGTGTTGCGGTGTACCTGACACATCCGGCCGCCTCCGGCAGGTGAAAAAGGACAAAATGGCCCGAACGTTGTTTAAGACAGGGGGCGGATGCCCCACGGAGTGGCAAAATCTCTGCAAAAAAGGCGGCTGCCCGGCTTGGATGACACATTTAACAAAAATTTGACGTGAAGTGATTGAATTTGCAACTCTTGACAGAAGGCGGGACAAACCATTATCCTTTTATCAGAGGAAAGTATTTTATGTCGCCAGACGTTGGAATGCCTGGTGTACAAGTGTGTGTCAGGAGGGAAAGAATATGACCAACTACCGGAACCGAATCGGGGAAGCCATTGCCTTTGCCCGGAACGTGGCGGGCAGATCTCAGCAGGAGCTTGCGGATATGCTGGGGCGGGACAAGCGCACCATTCAGAAATGGGAGCGGGGCGAGATCCGCATTGCGCTGGAGGATTTTCTGGATGTATTCGATACTCTGCACCTGCCGGTGGGGCCCTATGAAATGTGGATCCGGCATCCGGAACTCTTTCCGCGCGGCATGGAGGATATCAAGGGCTTCAGCACCGAAAAGAAGCGGAGGGCACTGACGGATTATTATCTGCATCAGGCTGCACCGCTGGAGATCGAGCAGGAGTATTACATCCTGTTCGGCGATCACGGCAGCAACAGCTGCGGCATCCGGCAGGAGCTGCTGGCCAACCTGCAGACTCCGCTCCGTGACCGCAAACGGATCGTGAACCAGATCATCGACAACTACTATGAGGCCCGGGCCATCGGACATCTGACCGACCCGGAGGGCCAGCAGCCAGTGATGCCCATTCTGGAAGCCTGCTACGATGCCAGTGCACGGAGCGTGAAAGCCAACGAGAACCGGTACAGCATCGGCAGCATCGAGGACTATCTGGACGATGCGGAGAAACCGGCAGAAGAGTGAACCGAACAGCAGACGGCCATGTGCAGCCGCCTGCTGTTTTTGCGTTCGGCTGCCTGCGGGAAAATATTGTGAAATTTGCGGATTCCTGCTATACTTATCCTATTGATGAAAAAGAAGGGTGAGATAAATGGCATACAACATGGGCGGTCGGCGCTTCCGGCCGGTGGGCAGCGGAAAAAAGCGGACTGCGCCGCAGTACGGGCCGGTGGGCACAGGCTGCCCGTTTGTGGAGGAGGCCGTGGCGCGGCTGTACCGGGAGCAGAACGAGGAACATTTCTGGAGCCTGATGAACGCCCTGAACTATGCGCTGGAATTGCAGACCAAGGTGCTGGTGCCGCTGGATGCGGCGGTGGACCCCCAGAGCGGGGCCGCCCCCTGGGCACACCTGCCCATCCCGGAGGAGCGGGCCGAGGGCCTGCAGCCCTGGCTGCTCCACACCCGGAAAGAGCGGAACTATCTGCCGCTGTTCACCTCGGTAAAGAACGCCGAGGCGGAAAAGGCCAGCGCCACCCGCCCCATGGTGGAGCGCAGCCTGCGCAGCGCCATGGAATATGCGCTGGAAACGGACGGCATCGATGGTGTGGTGCTGGATCCGTGGACAAGCTCTGCCACGCTGGATGTCTCCCTGCTCAGCGGGCTGCTGAGATCGGAGCGGGGGAGCGACAACCCCGGCGCTCAGGAACTGGAAGCCGGGCACGCCGCCGCCCGGGCCGGGAATTGGCAGGAAGCGGCGGCCCGCTACACTGCCGCTGCCGAGGCGGGCAGCGCAGAGGCGCTTTCTGCCCTGGGGGACTGCCTGTATTATGGCCGGGGTGCCCGGAAGAATAAGACCCAGGCCCGGCGGATGTGGAAAAAGGCCGCGCAGGCCGGGGAGGTGCAGGCCATGATCGCCCTGGGGGATGACTGTGCTGCATCGGGCGGGGAGATGGCTGAGACCCTGCAATACTACCGCCGCGCCCAGAGCGCTGCCCGGGAGGTGCCGGACATCGCCTACACCCCGCAGGTCTGCCTGCGTCTTGCTCAGTACGAGACCCAGTACCTCTCCCGCAAAAAGGCGCTGCTGCAGGTGGCCGAAGCCGTGCAGGGGTTTCGGATCCTGCAGGCCGAGGGCGAAACGGATGCTGCCGACTGGCTGCGGGAGGCTGAACTGCTGACCGATCAGCTGCTGGCCGACGATAAAAACGCCTGAAACACAGTTTCTTTACATTTGTTCTAAGAAATCGTCATAGGAAACCGGTAAGATATTCAAGGAAATATTCTGCGCCGAAGAAAAGAGGACAAGCACTATGAGCAAAGTGATCGGAATCGACCTTGGTACCACCAACTCCTGCGTGGCGGTGGTGGAGGGCGGCAAGCCTGTGGTCATTACCAACGCCGAAGGCGAGCGCACCACCCCCAGCGTGGTGGCCTTTACCAAGGACGGCGAGCGTCTGGTGGGCGGCGCGGCAAAGCGCCAGATCGCCACAAACTCCGGCCGCACGGTGTCCAGCATCAAGCGGTACATGGGTTCTGATCACCGGGTGCATATCGATGGCAGAGACCTGACCCCGCAGGAGATCAGCGCCATGATCCTGACCAAGATCCGCCGCGATGCCGAGAGCTACCTGGGCGAGCCGGTGACCGAGGCCGTCATCACGGTGCCTGCCTATTTTGACGACAGCCAGCGCAAGGCCACTCAGGACGCGGGCCGCATTGCGGGCCTGAATGTTCTGCGCATCATCAACGAGCCCACCGCCGCCGCAGTGGCCTACGGCCTGGACAACGAAGCCCCCCAGAAGATCCTGGTCTACGATCTGGGCGGCGGCACATTTGATGTTTCGATCATTGAGATCGAGGACGGCACCTTTACGGTGCTGGCCACCGGCGGCGATACCCATCTGGGCGGCGATGACTTTGACGAGCGCATCGTTGAGTGGGCTGTGGCGGAGTTCCGCAGGTCTGACCGCATCGATCTGACCAAGGACCCCGCCGCCATGGGCCGCCTGAAGGAGGAAGCGGAAAAGGCCAAGAAGGAGCTTTCCAGTGCGCTTTCCGCCCAGCTGAACCTGCCGTTCATCGCGGTGGGCAAGGATGGCCCCCACCATCTGGATCTGAGCCTGGGCCGCCCCCAGTTTGAGATGATGACCGGTGACCTGCTGGCCCGCACCGTTCAGCCGGTGCAGAACGCCCTGCGGGATGCCGGGCTTTCCGCCAGCCAGCTGGGCAAAGTCCTGCTGGTGGGCGGCAGCACCCGGATGCCCGCTGTGGAGCGGCAGGTCCGGGAGCTGCTGGGCTGTGAGCCCAGCCACACCTT
>OHHG01000478.1_pt1 | contig 13831 bp, 8 predicted proteins | sample 1567991 | NCBI WGS metagenome assembly OHHG01 (sample SAMEA3879588, study PRJEB24766) | human gut metagenome | biome: human-associated habitat; feature: feces | place: USA | collected 1985/1987
TCCTTCCGTAGAGCGGACGCAGCAGGTGATCGACGCGCTCAAGAAATAACCGACATCAAAACATTAACTGATAAAACTGTATGAAAAAAGCAATCAAACTGACCCTTGCGGTTGTGCTGGTGATGGGCTCCACATCGCTCTTCGCCCAGAAATTCGGACGCATCAATACCCAGGAAATCATCATGGCGATGCCCGAGACCAAGACGATGCAGGAAAACATGGACACCTTCGCCAAGGAATTGTCGGACAACATCGAGACGATGAACGTCGAATTCAACACCAAACTGCAGGATTTCCAGAAAAACTACAACACCTTCAGCGACGCCATCAAGGAGGTGAAGGAGAAGGAGCTGAACGATATGCAGACCCGTACCCGCGAGTTCCAGGAGCGCGCACAGCAGGATTACCAGAAGAAACAGAACGAACTGCTCGCCCCGATCATCGACAAGGCGAAAAGCGCCATCGACAAGGTAGCGGCCGCAGGCGGATTCCTGGTCGTGTTCGACACTTCAACGGGATCGCTGGCCTATTTCGACGAAGCTACGCTGACGGACGTTGCACCCGCCGTGAAGAAGGAACTGGGCATCACCGACGCCCCCGCAGCAGCAGCACCTGCCGCCAAATAAATCTTCATGCGGAGCATCCGCCGACAGACCATCGAGCGCCGACCTTACGGGTCGGCGTTTTCGTTTTCATGGACCGGCAGGTCGAAAAGCGCGCGGTAGTGTTCATAAAGTCGAAGAATCGGACTTTTTGAATGATAACCAGCGGATTATTATTATATTTGTCGAAATTCAAGCGAAACAATGAACAAGACAAAATCAGAAATGCCGATATCGAGTTTTACCCTGAACGAACTCGTCACAATGGCCGGAGGCGAAAGGCGTCCGGGAATTATGGGCGAATGCATCGCCGCAAACAGCGCATCGGAAATGGAGATATTCCGGTTCCCGAGCCGCCTGAACGCTCTCATTATCGGCGTCGGAACCGAAGGCGAGACCTCCCTCACGTTAAACCTGCAGGAGTTCCGGCTCAAAAAGAATTCGCTCTTCATCTTCAACCCGAAGGACATCCTGCAAGTGCAATCCAACGACCGTTTCAAAGCCCATCTTATCGTCATCACACTGGATTTCCTCAAGCGCATCAACATCGACACCAAACGCATGATGCCGCTTTTCCTGCAATTCGGCTCGCTTCCCTGCATGGAACTCACGCACGCCGAAAGCCAGTCGCTCCGGAGTTTTATCTCAATGGTCGAGCAGGAGCTGAAAGGCCCGGAGACCGATTTTTCGAGCGAGATCATCGGCGGGCTGATCGCCGCGACGATCTACAAGGTCGGGGACATCCTGACCCACTACCTCACGGAACACCCCGAGGTCGACAGCCCGATGCACAACCGTGCGGAGGAGTATTTCAAGCAGTTCACCGAACTGCTCGGCGAACACTACAAGCACGAACGCAGCGTGGGATTCTACGCCCGGCAGCTATGCATCACGCCCAAATACCTCACCACGCTCATCAAGCGCATCAGCGGCAAATCGGTATCGGAATGGATCGACAACTACGTGATCCTCGAAGCCAAGACGCTGCTCAAATATTCGAACATGAGCGTGCAGGAGATCGCCTATTACCTGAATTTCCCCAACCAGTCGTTCTTCGGCAGTTACTTCAAGCGCAATGCCGGCATGTCGCCGTCGCAGTACAAGGCAAAGCAGTAAAGAGCTGAACGTTAAAACGGGTAACCCACGCCGAAGTTGAGCGCCGTGTTCTTCCACTTGAAATTGTGGATCCACCGCTCGCCCGAAGGGTTGTTGGGGTTATGCAGCTGGATACCCCAGTCGAGGCGCAGCACGGCGAACTTGATGTCGAAACGCAGGCCGAGTCCCGTGTTGAATCCCAGCTGTTTGTAGAAACGGTCGAAGCGGAAGACCGTATCCTCGGACTCCCCCGAATAGTGCCGGATATACCAGATGTTGCCCAGATCGAAGAAGGTCGCGCCGTGGATCATGCCCCAGACCGGGAAGCGCAGTTCGAGGTTGGCCTCCAGCTTCACGTCGCCCGTCTGGACCGGAAAATCGTTGTGAGGATTGGCCACCGAACCCTGCCCGAGGGTTCGGGGCGTCCAGCCGCGCATGCCGTTGCTGCCGCCGCAGTAGAACTGGCGGTCGAAAGGCACGGACGAAGAGTTTCCGTAGGCCATCGCCACGCCGCCGTAAAGCCGCCCCACCAGCGCCGTAGCGTCTCCCAACATGACTTTCCGGCTGACGCTCAAATCGGTGCGGAAATACTGCGAATACTCGATACCGAAAATCGTATACTGCTCCTTTCCCTTGGCCGGCGAGAAGAAGGCGTGCTCGACGGCATCGATCAGGTTGCCGGCGGTCTCGGCGTTGAAACGGATATTCGTGGCGTTTCCGCCGAGGTTCTTACGCTGGTTGTTATAGCCGTAGCCGAACGAAAGGCCGCCGATGAACTGGGTCTTGAAACTGTTGATCAGGTATTTGTTGGAGGTGTTGCCCAGGAATTCGGGATCGACCGGGCGCGTCATGTCGACCACGTTGATGTCGATCGGCCGCAGCGAGAAGGACGAATAGCGGCTGTTGGTCCACATGTAGGTAATGCCGGCGCTCGAAAGCGTACGGGCGTAATAGGGGCGGTCCTGGAAATTGATCGACAGTTCGACCTTGGTCTTCGGCTGGTTGACCGTGCGGAAACGGCCCGTGCGCCAGGGCACGAGGAACCGCGGGAAGGTCAGTCCGGTCGTGACGCCGAATTCGGTGGCCCGCTTGCGCTTGGCGTCGGGAGCCTTCATGAATTCGTAACCCGCCGTGAAGGAGAGGTCGAACGACTCGGCGCCGCGGAAAATATTGCGGTTCTGATAGCCGACGGTGGCTTTCAGACCGTAGAAACTCGACGTGGTGCTGCCTTCGAGGTCGACCTTGACACTCTGCTTGAGCGTCGGCGTGCAGAGGATGTTGCACGCCAGGTAACCTTCGCGCGTGTAGAGCGTCTGCGTCGAGTCGGCCGAAGCGCCGATGAAGGAGACGATGTCGGTGACGTCGGCAGACCGGGGCTGCTCCTCGAAAGCGATCTTGGCGCTCTTGAAGTACCCCAGCGCCATCAGGTCGGAGTAGGCGCGGTTGACCTGCGACGAATTGTAGACGTAGTTGGGATAGAGCGGCACGGCCTGCCGGAGCACCGAAGGACGCAGATTGGGCCGTTTCTCGTAGATGATGTTCAGACCGCGGTAGTAGACCGTATCGAGCCGCGAAAGCAGCGTCGTGTCGGTCCGTGCGACAGTGGGGTCGTAATCGGGGAAAATGTTGATCCGGTCGATACGGTAGACCATGTTGTTGTCCATCACGGGCAGTCCGCGTTCGTCGTAGCCCGTAAGGTACTGCTTGACGATCAGCCGCAGGTCGATCAGCCGCTCCTTCTCGAACATCCGCGCGGCATAGGAGATGTTGTTGACCGAGAAATTGTAGTAGCCCCGCTCCTTGAGGTAGGCGGCGATGCGTTCCCGCTCGGCATCGAGGACCGACACGTCGTAAATATCGCCCGTATGCAGCAGCGTATTGACGGTGTCGGGCAACACGATCTGTTCGAGGAACTTGTCCTGGAACTCGTAGGAGATGGAGTCGATGCGGTAAGGCTCGCCCTGGCGCGTGCGGAAGGTGACCGTCGCACGCTTGCGGCGCGAAACGGTGTCGACCTGGTAGGTCGCCTGCGAGGAGAAAAAACCTTTCGAATCCATGTAGACCTTCAGGTTTTCGGCGCTCTTTTCCGTCAGCCCCATGTCCAGCGTCACGGGCGCCTGCCCGATCTTGCGCTTCCAGTTGTTCCAGCGGTTGTCCTTCGCGGGGTCGGCCTGTTCGTAGAGCCAGACGTAGAAATTCGTCCCGAGGAAGCGTTTGTTGGGAGTCTGGCGCACGTACTTCTCCATGTCGGAAGCCGTGATGCGCTCCTTGCGGGGCGTGGACCGGTCGTCCTCGATCCGGACTTTTTGCAGGAAATATTCGCCTTCGGGAATGTGGCGCGTGACGCTGCACGCCGAGCACAGCAGGCCCAGCAGCGCAACGGCGAATATGCGACACGATCCCCGCACGGCGTCAGTTGTTGAAGAATCCTTTCTCTTTCAGAAGGGCGAAATAGGACTCCGAGATGGCGAGGTTGTCCTTGCGCACGTAACGCCGCTGGGTGAAGACCTTCGCCAGATTCGGAAGATCGTTCTCCGCCAGCAGGCGTTTGGTCAGCTCCGACTCTTCGCGCTCGGCCCACAGTTCGTCGATCTCGGCGGCCGTGTAATCGGTGTATTTCTCTTTCAGGCCGCCCGTGGCGGAGACGTCGCGGTTGTGGACCTGCATGATGACCAATGCGTCCAGCGCGTCCAGTTCCCCGGGACTCCAGAGCCGGCCTTCGGCCATCCGGTTGGCGGTGTCGGCGATCGACTCGCCGCCGACGGCCCGGTTGAGCGCCCGGGCCTCCAGCTGCCGGCAGCCGATTTCGAACCAGCCGTTCTGCGGCGAGGCGAAGGAGGCTCCGGTGAGGAGGATCGTATATTTCGCATTCTCCTGCGCCGCGGCATGCCCCCACAGCAGGGGCAGCGCAAGCAGCAGTGTCAGTAGTTTTTTCATATTCGCGGTTTCAGTCGTTGCGCAGTGCGCGCGGGGCTTTCAGCGAAGCTCCCTGGTTGAATTTCTGGTTGTCGGGAAGCCCCTCTTTTCTGCCGATGCCTTCGCGCATCAGCCCGCGGAGTTCGCCGAGGTGCTTCTGGTAGATCAGGCGGGGCGTAGCGTCGTATTTGCGGCACAGCGAGGCCGCCATGCCGACCACCTCGCCCATCATGCCGGTGGTCCGCATCACGCGCACCGTGCCCAGCGCCACGTGCGTCACGCTGATGTTCCGTCCGGCCATGAACAGGTTGTCTACGTTGCGGGAGTAGAGACACCGGTAAGGCACGGCATAGGGATAGATGTGGATGTGCCTGGTCGCGGCCTTGAACTCCCGGCCCGGGAAGCGCACGGAGTTGAGCGAATCGGGGAAATGCAGGTCGATGTCCCACGTCGCGGTGAACGAGGCGTCTTCGTGGAAGACGTTCTTGTCGATATCGTCCTGTTTGAGGACGTAAGTCGCCCAGAAGCCGCCGCGATTCGCGTTTGCCGGCCACATAGGCCACCCAGCCCAGCTCGCGGTTGCGGTACTTGGCATTGTCTTTCAGGCCGTTCTTGAGAAAGCTCCAGTTCGAATAGATCACCAGCAGGCCGTAGTCGCGGATGCGTTCGAAATCGCGGATCTGGTCGAGGTTCATGCCCGTCTCCCATTTCCATTCGCCCATCGTCACCCGCTCGCAGTTTTCGGCGTTGAACTCCACGCCGTAGCTGAACGTCGGGAATGCGGTTTTGCGGCCCGTGTCGACCGAGTACCATTGGACGGACGAACCCATCGTCATCCGGTCGGCAGTCTCGGGAGCCAGCGTTTCGCCGAATTCGTCGCGGCTCTCGCGGCCCATGCGGTAATCGGCCCCGGCGAGGAACCCGACGGTTCCGTCGCCCGTGCAGTCGGCGAAAAGCGGCGCTTCGAGCGTCGTCTCCTCCCCGGTTTCGATGTGGCGGACGATTACGGATTTGATCCGGCCGCCCTCCTTGTTTACGGCCACGGCGTGGCAGCTGGAGAACAGTTTCACGTTCTCCTCCCCGGCGATGAACGCGCTTTTCTTCGCGTCCTCGTAGTTTTCGGCCGGACGGGCGTTGCCTTCGCGCGAGTGGCCGAATTCGCGGATCATGCGGCCCAGTCCCTCGTTGGGACCGAGTTCGATCACGCCGCCCAGGTGCACGCGGATTTCGGAGCTGTTGTTGCCGCCCAGCACCGGGCGGTCGTTGACCAGCGCCACGCTGCATCCCAGCCGCGCTGCCGCTGCCGCGGCGCACATGCCTGCGATACCGCCGCCCACGACGACGAAATCGAACGATTCGGCGGCCTGCGGCGTTGCGGGGATGCCGAGCATCTGTTTGCGGAACGCGGCGAGTTCCGCGGCCCCGGACGGGGGAACGTCGCCCTCTTCGGTGGTGAAGTAAATGGCGTCGCAGCGGCCGTCGAATCCGGAAAGGTCGGTCAGCGAAACGCTGACCGGGCCTTTCCGGACGGAGACCTTTCCGGCGCACTGCCACATCCACTCGCTGCCCGTGCAGCCGAGCGTCGCGGGCAGCTTCCGGCCGCCGACCCGGAGGGTGAACTTTCCGGGACCTTCCCCGTCGTACCAGGGTGCGACCCAGTTGAACGTCCGGACGTAGACCTGGTAGGTTCCCGTTTCCGGGAATTCGACCGTCGTCACGGCATCCGCCACGGGTTTGCCCATGCCGTGCGCGATGAGATAGGGCGAACCCATCTGGTCCATGAACTGCTGGTCCACGGCCCACCCGCCCTTGTCGCCGAAGCTCTCGGCCTCGACCAGGACGCCGCTCCCGAAGGAGGCGGTGACGGAGAGCAGCAGCGCTGCGGAAAGTAATGCGACCCTCTTCATGACTTTTCAGATGTTAGTTGATCTGCACTTCGTGCAGTTTCACCCAGCCTTCGGCCGTCTTTTCGTTGTTCACGGCGAGCTGGATGGCCGGCCGGTTCTCCTTCGTGGTGTCGACGATGGCGATGCCCCACGTATATTTCCCTGCGGGAAGATCGACGGCCGGCGTTTCGAAGGTGTAGGAGAAGGGCTTGCTCTCGACCCAGGTCGAAGGCTCGCAATCCTTGTCGACGAAGACCTTCTGCGCCTTGCCCGAGGCGTCGAGCAAAGCAAAGGCCACCTTGTATTTGTAGTTCCATTGCGGCAGGTTGTTCGGGAAATAGCCCCAGCCCATGTTGCGCCAGCGCGAAGCGACCTTGACCCGGCTGCCGGCGCTCACCTGGTCGGGAACGATCACCTGGTCGGGATAGAGGCGGTAGCCGCCTTCGGAGACGAAGCGCTGCACGAGGCTGAAGGCATCGTTGAACCACGACTCGGTCTCCTGGCCGACACGGAAGTCCATCATGTTGACGCGGGCTTCGGCCGAGGCGTCGAATTCGCCCTGACGGACGTCTTCGGGGTGTCCCTGGCGGTAGCCGGCCGGGTCGTTCCAGTAGCTGTGGCTGCTGACGATATATCCGCCCTCCATGATGATGGGGACCTTGTAGCGCCATTGTGCGGCGATCGCCTTCTCCCAGGTAGTGTAACCCCAGCTGGAGTTGTTCATGCCGAAGGCGTCGGAGCGGATGCAGTAGCCGTTGCTGATGGCCAGGGCCACGAGGCTCTCGCTGTTCGGGTTCGCCGTGCCCTGGCTCGTGGGATGGCCCAGTACGCGGTGGTAGTTGATCACCAGAGGAACCTTCGTGAAGTGCTTGGCGTAGAGTTTGGTGATCCAGTCGAGGACTTCGCGCTTCACCGTTTCCGTGTTCCCATCGACGGCCGATACGTCATCCTTGTTGTAAGCCACACTGTGGCCCTCGCCCCACTTGCCGAGGCCGTAGCCGTCGATGAACGAGGTGTATTCCGGATCGTTGAACTCCTCGGCGAGGGCTGCGACGAACTTCTCGTAGTAGCGCTGGAAGATCGGGTCCTGCGGCATCGGGGTCTTGCGGTCGGGGTATTTCGGCTCCGACATCGCGTATTCGGCTCCGGCGTCGTAGACGAACTGGGGCGTATTGGCGCCCTGGTCACGTCCGTCCACCACGACGCGGAAAGCGATGGGAAGTTTCAGCTCCCGGGCTTTCTGGACCAGTTTGTATACCTTCGAATCGGGGTCTTTCCAGGCGTATTGTCCGTCGGCAGGGTTGAGCACCGACCACTTCGTACGGATGTAGCAGGCCGAGGCGTAGTCCGCCACCCTTACGTTCTTTCCGAGCAGGGGTACATAGATCTCCTTGTCGAAATAGGAGGGGTCGTAGTCCGCGCTGACGTACATCACCCAGCCGTTCAGGGGGTTGTGCAGCACCTGCGATTTGTTGTAGGCTGGCTTTACGGTGACGCCGCTGACCTTGCCGCCCTCGTCCCCTCCTCCTTCGTTGTCCTTCGAACAGCCGCAGGAACCGGCGCAAAGGAACGCTGCCAGAAGACAGCCGGTTATCAGATTTCTCATTTGTATCATGTTTTTACGATTGATGTTGCGAAATAGATGAAAAATATTGCCGTATCTTCCTGTCGGCCGGAATCCAGTCTTCATTCCGATACGGCAATATTTTCAGTGATGCGCTCCGGCGTTATTTGTTCCGGGCGAGGATCGTTCCGTGGCGCAGGTCGAAGATCAGCAGATCTGCGGCGGGAATCGTATAGTAGGAGTTGCGCGTCTCTCCGTCGGCGCCTCCGTGCAGTTCACCCTCTTTGCCGAGAGTCAGCGTGAGGTTCTGCCTCTTGCCTTCTGCCGTCAGCGGACAGGTGAAGCAATAGGCATTGTTCTGGTTGTAATCCGCATCGCCGACCGAGAAATTCTGGGCTACGCAGAACTTCATGCCGCTGGAAAGTTTCGTACCGTTGTGTTCTTCGGCGTCATAGATCAGAACCTGCGGGTCGGCGGAACTCTGCTTCAGGTTGAGTTTGCGTACGCCCCAGCCCGTACCTGCTCCGTAGGCGTAGAGATCGAGTACTTCGATCGTCGTCTCGGGATTGGTATCCGCGCCGCTCGGATGGAATGTGACGGACAGCGGTTTCAGGTCGGTTGCCGAAGAGTAGATGCGGACCTGCTTGTTCTCCATGTCGATCAGCAGACGGTAGTTGCCGGCTGCCGGGATATTCCACGAAACAGGGGTCTCCGTCATCTTCACGTCGACCAGTTCGCCGTCCTTCAGCGTGCCGCTGCCGTCGCTCGGAACGATGTAGTAGGTCTGGCCCTCCAGCTCGACGGGAATCTGCAGCTCGCCGATGCTCAGCGCTCCGTACCAGGCATAGAGGTTCGCATTCTCGACCGTCTTTTCGATCTCGGTGACGCTGCTGATCGCCGTGCCGGAAAGCGATACCTTGTCGGCATCGAAAACGTCGACCTTGATCGGGGTTACGGTGACTTCCACGGTGCGCACCTCGGGCATTTCATAGGTGGAGCCGCCCGCATACTCCGCGATGACGCGGAACGCCAGCGTGAAGGTCTTGTTTACGGGCACTTTCCAGCGCTCGTTCGCCCAGTTGTTGAGCTGCTCGGAGGTGTAGCTGCGGCTGAATATTCCGTCGTCCTCGCTCGTCTCGATGGCGGTGGAGGAGCCGAAGTTGTTGTTCAGCAGGTCGAGTTTGGTCGTATAGGATACCAGGTACTCGTCGGGCATGGGACGCGCAGGCGTCCAGTCGAAGGTCAGTACCGTAGCCGAAAGGTTGTTTTCGTCCAAAGCGATCTGGGTGGCGGAGGCGGTCAGCTCCAGAGTCTCCCGGACCGGGTCGCTGTCGTGTTCGTACGGGTCCCATGCACAAGCCCACTGGCCGAGTGCGAAAAGGGTCAGCAGCGACAGGTTGCATGCAAATTTTATCTTTTTCATAACTGTTTTTTTCGTGGTTGCTGATACGGTCCGGAATCTATCGGACCATTTTTGTCTGATCCGCCCCGAGGCGGAAACGAAGCTATTTAGCCTTCGTAGCCTTCATATCCGGGATTCTGCGGGAAATTGCCGACATTCGCGTCGCGGATAGCCTGCGGGATGGGCCACAGCACGTGGAAATCCTGGATGAGGTCGCGCGCTTCGGGGTTGTACTTCCTCACGCGCTCGAGCAGCTTGCCCGTGCGTACCAGGGTGAAGCGGCGGCTCTCTTCGCCGTAGAGTTCGCGGATGCGCTCGTCGAGCAGGAAATCCATCGTCATCTCCTCGTCGGAAACGTCGGACACTTTGGCGCGGCGGCGCACCTCGTTCACAGCATCGGCGGCCTTATCGGGCATGTCCTGACGCAGGTAGGCTTCGGCCAGCAGCAGGTAGGTCTCGGCCAGGCGGAACTTCATGCGGTCCTTGTATGCGCCGGTGAGCTGGAGGTTTTCCTCCTTACCGAAGAAGAACTTTTTCAGCGCCGGGAAGAGCTGGGCCTGCGACCACGATTTGTCGTCGATGGGGCATTTCTGTCCCAGTTTGTTGGGCGTCAGCGGATTGTTGTAGTACCAGTTACGCTTGATGTTGTACTCCGAGTTGCGGATGTCGCCGTCTTCGAAGATGCCTTTTTCCTGGATCCCGGGGAAACCCTCCTTTTCTCCGGCCGTCGTGGCGTTGGTTCCCTTGACGCCGATCCACCACTTCAGCGGATAGATCTGCGCCAGGCCGCGGCCGCCGAGCGAGTCGGCCAGTGCGAAGCCGTCGATGGCGTGGTACTGGGGGTTCCAGGCGCGGCGGGTCCAGTCGTCGGAGTTCGTGCCGCCGCCGACCGTGTTGTACTGGAACTGCATGACCCAGATGCTCTCGGTGTTGCCGGCCGAACGGTTCTGGTTGTTTTCGACGAACATGTCGCTGAAATAGTCGCCGGGATCGTTCTTGGCGTTGCCGTAGCGGCTCTTCACCAGACTGTAATACGGGCAGTCGATCACGTCCTGGGCATTCTCTTCGGCCAGCTTGTAGTCGCCTTCGGCGCCGCGCAGCAGGTACATTTCGCTCAGCAGGTGGCGTGCGGCCCACGTCGTGAGCTTACCCTCCTTCACATTGTCGGGATTGTCGGGAAGGTACGTCTTGGCAAATTCCAGGTCTTTGATGATGTTTCCCAGCACTTCGATCTTGGGATCGCGCGAGAACGAGAGCAGGAAAGGCTTCTGGATGGTCTCGACCCAGGGCACGTCGCCGTAGAGGTAGACCAGCGTACGGTAGGCGTAAGCCCGGAAGAAACGGGCTTCGGCCTGGTAAAGCTGTTTGTCGGTGGGATAGTCCCAGTTGTCGTTCTTTTCGGAATAGATCAGCAGTTCGTTGGCCGAGCCGATCAGGTTGAAGGCCCAGTTCCAGTACGAGCCGACGAAAAGCGTCGACGGGTTGAGCGTCATCTCGGCGAACGGAACCAGCGAACCGTCGCGGACGGTTCCCATGCGGCAGAGGTCGGTCGAAATCTGGAGCACTTCGTAGGCGCAGGCACCGTTGTGCATGAAAGCGCCGTTTTCACCCCAGGTGTTGTATTCCGAGCGGGCGATGGCGTAGAGTCCTGTGGAACCCACCTCGAAGCCCAGCGAACTGGTGTAAGTGTTGTCGGGAGCCAGCGAACTTTTCAGCTCCTCTTCCAGAAAGGAGGTACAGCCCGCAGCTATCGAGAGGATCGAACTTGCAATGCCGATCTTGATATAATTCATCGTTTTCATGGTCAGGTCTTGATTAGAAGGTTAAGGTTAATCCCAGCACGTAGGAACGGGCGGTCGGGAACGATGCGAACCAGGTGTTGTCGTAGTTCAGCATCTGACGCATGTTGGAGAAGGCGCAGACGTTGTTCACGCTGACATTCACGTCGATGGCGCTCAAACCGATCCGGCGGACGAATTTCTGGTTGACGCGGTAGCCCAGCGTGATGTTGCGCAGCTGTACGTAGTTGAGCTTCTTGTAGTAGCCGTGGCTGAAGGAAGCCTGGTAACCCGGCGAAACGACCTCTGCGTCGGGGGTCTCCGGCGTCCAGTATTTCACGCCGTGGATGTAGTTGCCCGAACCGAACGTATACGAAGAGATATTGGCCACGTTGTCCGTCATCCATTTGCCGAAGACGCCGTTGAACAGGAACGAGAAATAGAAGTCCTTATAGGAGAAACGGTTGCCCATCGACATCGTGAATCTCGGCTGTTTGCTGCCGATCACCTTGCGGTCTTGGGAATCGATGACGCCGTTGCCGTCGACATCCTCCAGCTTGGCGGCTCCGGGCGTGGCTCCGGTCTGGTGGGCCACCTCCTTGCCGTCCTTGTCGGTGAACGTGAACTCGTCGCCTTCCTGCCAGATACCGATCATGTTCCAGTCGTAGTAGACCGACAGCGGCTGGCCGATGAACCACTTGTTGTTGATGTCGTCGTTGCCGTCGCCGCGCAGTGCGACGATCTGGTCGCGGTTGAGCGAGAAGGTGAAGTCGGTTTCCCACCTGAAATCCTTCTTGCGGATGTTCTGCGAATGGAGCGTCAGTTCGATACCCTTGTTGCGGGTCTGGCCGACGTTGTAGAGAATCTTGCTGTAACCGTTCATGATGGGAACCGTACGCGACATCAGCAGGTCGTGCGTGTTGGAGAGGTACATGTCGATCGTACCGCCCAGACGGCCGTTGAAGAACTGGAAGTCGATACCGACGTTGGCCGTATAGGTGGTCTCCCAACGCAGGTCGGGGTTACCGATACCGTCGCTCGGCAGGTAAGCCGAGTTGGCGGCGCTGCTGCCGTCGCCCCAGATATACTTGACGCCGTTGGTCGAGTAGAGACGGTCGAGCGATTGGTAACGCGAAATGGCGTTGTTTCCGTTGGCGCCGTACGAGAGACGGATCTTCAGCATGTCGATCCACGAGGCGTTGTCCTTGATGAAGCTCTCCTCGCCGAGGTGCCAGGCAAGGGCGGCCGAGGGGAAGAAGGCCCATTTGTGGTTTTCGGCGAAGGCCGAGAACGAGTCGGTGCGGCCCGTCACCGTCAGCAGGTATTTGCTGTTGAAGCCGTAATTCACGCGGAACATGCCCGAAACGAAGTTCTCTTTCCAGAAAGACGAACTGATGGCGATCTTGTTCTCGGCTCCGTCCATCCGGTAGAAGCTCGAATCGTCGTTCACGAAGCCTTCGCCGCTTTGCGAAGCGGCCGTATACTGGGCCTCCTGCATGGAGAAGAGACCCGTGAAGTCGATGTGGTGCTTGCCGAAATCGCGGTCGAACTTCAGCACGTTCTCCCACGTCCAGTCCGTCGTGTGGTTGTTGGCCAGCTCGGCGCGGCCGTCGACCTTTTTACCTGTCACGGTGTTGCGGCCGTAGTAGGTTCCGTTCATCTGGCTGCGGTAGTTGTAGCCGAACTGCGACCGGAAAGAGAGACCTTTGACCGGAAGTTTGAGATCGAGGAATCCGTTGGCCATGAAGTTGCGGCCCGTGCGTTTCTGGTCGGCGTTGACATCCTTCATCGGGTTGGGCAGGTTCGAGTAGTCCATCGGCTCTTCGTAGTAGGCGCCGGTCTCGTCCCTGTAGATGCCGTAGGGGCTTTGCTTGATGGCATGTTCGAGGTTCGGCGTCGCACCGCCGCTCTCGCGGTTCACGAACTGCGTGGTGAGGCCTACGGACAGCCAGTCGTTCATTTTTTGGTTGATGCTGGCGTAGACGTTCGTACGCTGGTAATTCGAGTTGTAAACCACGCCAGGGTTGTCCAGGTAGGAAACCGAGGCCATATAGGTGGTCTTCTCGTTGCCGCCCTGGAAGCTCAGCTGGTGGTCCATCGTGAAGACCGTGCGGAAAACGTAGTCTTGCCAGTCGTTGGTGATGCCCTTGGCGTAGTTTACCTTCTCGCTGGCGCTGATGATCGAACCTACCAGCGGATCGAGCTGTTCGCCGCTGTAATTGTTTTTGAGCCGGCCCATGTCCTGCTTGAGGCGGATGAATTCGTTGGGGCCCATGGTCTCGATGCGCTGCATCGGCTCGGCGATGGCGAGTTTCGTTTTGTAGGTGACATGGAATTCGCCCTGCGAACCCCGCTTGGTCTGGATCAGGATGACGCCGTTCGAGCCGCGCGATCCGTAGATGGCCACTGCCGAAGCGTCTTTCAGCACCGACATGTTCTCGATGATGTTCGGGTCGAGGTCGGCCAGTCCGCCTGAATAGGGGATGCCGTCCAGGATGATCAGCGGGTCGTTATTGGCCGTCAGCGAGTTCTGGCCGCGGATCAGCAGGGTCTGGTTGCTGCCCGGCGCTTCGTTGCCGGTCGTGATG
>OHHG01000479.1_pt1 | contig 13792 bp, 7 predicted proteins | sample 1567991 | NCBI WGS metagenome assembly OHHG01 (sample SAMEA3879588, study PRJEB24766) | human gut metagenome | biome: human-associated habitat; feature: feces | place: USA | collected 1985/1987
TATTTTCGGTATTCTTCCTTGGCTTTTCTCTCCGCTGCGGCCGCGCTGATCTTGCCTGCATGAGTCAGAATTTCGTGTTTGGAGAGTTTGAGGAAGCCATCCAGCGTGTCGATCCAGTCTGACATATACATAGGAATGCGTCGGCGTGCCTGCATCTCTGCGAGATCAAGATAGGCCGACACAATATCATTAAGCGCCAGCAATTCGTCCGCCGTGCAGTAGTTTTTAGCAACAAGGGCATCGCTCTGGGTAGGATGACTTCCGGAAAACGAGTGCAGGCCCATGTTGGGCTTGCTGCTGTCTGCGCTGTAAAAAATCTTTTCTGCCGCCGTCTGACCGTGAGCGGCCCAGTGCATTTTATTCTGGACGGTTTTGAAGAAAAGGACGGAGGCTTCTGTCCGCGGGTCATAATCCACGCTGGTGGCGTAAATGTCCAGAACTTTTCGCCAGAACACTTTTTCAGACGAGCGAATATCGCGGATGCGATCCATCAACTCATCAAAATAGTTGCCACCGCCAGCTTGCTTCAGAAGCTCATCGTTCATGGCAAAGCCTTTGATGAGGTATTCTTTCAGCACGGAATTGGCCCAAATTCGGAATTGGGTGCCGCGCAACGACTTCACGCGATAACCCACAGAGATGATGACATCTAAGCTGTAGTATGCGACGGGTTTATCCGAATTTGCAATGTGAACATTTTTCACATTGCTTTTTTCATCTACCTCACCTTCAGCAAATACATTTTTTATATGTTTCGTGATACCGCTGCGCTCTCGTTGAAACAGTTCCGCCATCTGCGCCTGCGTCAGCCAAACGGTTTCGTTTTCCATGCGGACATCGATTTTTGTCAAGCCATCCTCGGTCTGATACATAATGATCTCCGTCTGTTCAGGATGGATGCTGTTTTTGCTGATTGCTAAATCATCCATGCATCGGTTCCTCCTATTGTTCTTGACTAAACATAGTTTCATGAGCAGAATGCTCCTGCGCTGCCAACCTGTAACGGGAGGCCAGCAGAGTCTCTTTCATTTGCTCACCAGTCAAATCGCCGTTTGCCCAGCACTGCGAGAGCATCTTGGCATATTCAGAAATGGGAACGCCTTCAATGGCATTTAAGGTATCTGCCAGCTTTACCGCCTGAATTCTGCGTTCTTTTGCGCCATCCGTCATGATAACATACTCCACCGGACTTTTTCAGTATTATACCATGCTGGGGTTATTTTAGAAAGCTCCTTTAGAATTGAAATTACGCAATGTCCAACAATTACCGCTCCGGCGTGTTCTTTTTCACTGTCTTTGGCTCCACGCTGCGCTCCGGCTTAGCCAGTTCTTCCATTGCCGCATTGATCACGCAGGAGTGATTGTCCACAGCGTAAATGTCCGTATGCCCGCCCATCTGCTTCTGGAGCGCCGCAAATCGCCCCGCGGCCTGACGCGCCGGCAGATAAAACCGCTCATCTCCGCCACGCTGCGCCATGGTGCAGGCCAGTACGAACATACAGCGGCCCTTGCCGTAGGTGTTTGTCCACTCATTCAAAAAAGCAGGCAGCTTTCCATTGTTGTAGGCGTTGGTCGCACCCTTCTCAAAGGCTCCCGCGCAGGTCAGCGTCCGATCCCTGCTGGCCATCCACTCAAAGACCTCTCCGCGAACCACGGCCTCAGAACGGGTATTAGGATATATGGGCTGCGCGGGATCTCGATATTTTTCTTCGACTCTTTTCCGCAGAATATCATCCGCACAGCACGCAATGCTGTCTCGAAAGGCATCCATCTCATCCGTATCGCGGGAGAGCCAGTCCGTATAAAGCTGTGACAGGGGATGCTCAAACTCAGTCAGCACCGCAAGCTGCCGTTCGGAGAGGCTTGTTTCATCCTCAAAAAGTATCAGCAGGTTGTCACGGCAAGCGATCTCGTAGGCGTGGGCGATAATTTCGTCAGGTGATTTCGTTTTCATCTCTGCAAGGAACGCCGCATTTTCCTGTGACATTCTTTCGTATAATCTGGTTTCCAATTCATCTTTTGTAGGCATGATGTTCTCCTTATAGCTCAATAACACGGAAATCGCTCTCTTTTTCCATGATCTCGCTGCTCAATAATATCAATGGCATATCCGAGTCTGCCAGCCGTCTCAGCTTGCTAATGGAAAGCGGAGTTGGTGCTTCAAACAGGGCCACAATGCAGGCCCACAGGTCAACAACATGACAAAGGCAAACGATACGCTCCGAAGAAAAGGAAGCTGCTGCTTCGGGCAGCATCGTGCGTAATTCTTTCATGAGGCTTTCCTGCTCTTTTAGCATCTGCTGATGTATCTGGCGTTCTAACCGTTCTTTTTCCTGCTTTCTTTCCAACTGTTTCATTGTAAATGATCCTCCATTTCAAAAATTATCTCGCCAGCCCCGCCCGCATCCGGTGGGCATAATTGGCGACGCTGTATCGTTTCATATAGGCGTTTTCGCTGGGGGCCGGACTGTCAAAGTCCAGCCCCTCCATGCGGGGATCATCGGTGCAGTCCAGCACCGCCTCCACCGGAATGACGCGAAGCCTGCCGGAGCATTTCAGCTCCCCGCCGAATACCCCTGCGGCACAGTGGAATCCGCGGTCACCGCACACCCAAAGCAGCTTCTTTCCCGCGGGAATATCTCCAAAGGGCTGCTTCAAAACAATAACGGAATGTGGTTCCGCACCGGCTACCTCATAGTAGCCGGACTGCTCCGCCTTTTCGTATGCCTGGATCAATTTCTTGAATTTATGCTGCGGCTCGATATAGAACCAACTTTCCTGATAACCCATAATTTCCTCCGTTTTCTATTGGTTTTACCGCTCCAGCTGCGGTCTGCGGCGCTCCGGCGGTCTTTGATCCTCGTCCGGCTCGGTGTCTACGATCTCCGGCTCCTTGTGGTCTAAATTCAGCAGCGTGTTCAATTCCTCCAGCCGTGCCGTTTTGGTGTTCAGCTCTGCCTCGCGGGGGAACGGCTTTTGTACCTCTGCCTTTGCGGTTTCCAACTGCGTTTGCAGGTTGAAAAGCTGCTCCCGGCAAGTCTGCTCCTTGATGGGCAGGCCCTCCAGCGCATTGTCCATGCGCTGCAAATTGCCGAACACATCGGTTCCCAGCGTGACCGTGTGGCGGAGCTGCCCGATCATGGTCAGGCGGTATTCCCGTGCGAAGGTATCGAACGCCAGCTCCAGCGTCAGGCCGCGATAGCTGCCTACCTGTGTCGCCTCCGGGGAGAGCATCGTTTGGCACATGGTCAGCAGCGCCGCACCCGCCTCTTTCTTGTCGGCATGGGTGACGCCCGCCAGCGTAAGCGGAGAGAAGCCGTCCCCATTGGGATGGGTATTCTCCTTGACCGTGGCAATATCCGCGCCATAACCGGCGATCCGTGCCTGCGTTTCCGCGATTTGTTTCGGAAAACCCTTGCTGATGGCGTCCTCCAGCGCGTATTTCTGAGAAAGATGGTTGGCTTTCAGCAGCTTCAGCTTGGACACCTCAATGTCCAAGTCCATTTTTTCTTTAATCATGGGGTTGCCGCTGGCCAGCGCCTTGATCTCGGCATAAGAAAGCGCCTGCTCATCCACATCTTCGGCGGAGCGGACAGGCGATTTGCTGGTCATGATTTGCGATATAAATTTCTGCTTGCTCTCCACAAGCTGGTAAAGATAGGCGTCGAAGGTGCCCTCGGTGACATAGCTGTAAATGTCTACCTCCGGGTTTTCGTTGCCCTGCCGGATAATGCGCCCCTCCCGCTGCTGAAGGTCGGACGGACGCCACGGACAATCCAGATGGTGCAAAGCGATGAGCTTTTGCTGGCAGTTGGTGCCGGCGCCCATGCGCTGGGTGCTGCCCAGCAGGATACGCACCTGACCGCTCCGCACTTTGCCGAACAGATCTTTCTTCTGCACCTCGCTCTTGGCGTTGTGGATGAAGGCGATTTCGTTTTCGGGAACGCCCAATTCCAGCAATTTCGCGCGAATATCATCATAAACGCTGAAGGTGCCGTCATCCTTTGGGGTGGACAGGTCGCAGAAAATCATTTGGGTGGAACGCTTGTCAGCGGTGCGCTGCCAGATCTCAAACACATTTTCGGCGCACTTGGCGGCTTTGCTGTTGGGGTCACTGGGGAGCATTGGGTTGACCAGCCGCTGATCCAGCGCCAGCTTGCGGCCATCGTTGGTGATGAGCAGCATATTGTCCACGCTGCTGTCCACCTCGCGGTTGCGGACTTTTTCAGCACGCTCCGCCAGCGACGCCACGATCTCTTTCTGATACTCCGATGGCTTCAAGGCGATGTTGTGGTAATGTGCCTCCGGCACGGGGAGCTTGAGCATATCCGCCGTCTGAATGTCCGCCACATTTTTGAAAACGGACATCAACTCAGGCAGGTTATAAAACTTGGCAAACCGCGTCTTGGCCCGGTAGCCAGTGCCCTCCGGGGACAGCTCGATGGCGGTGACAGTCTCGCCGTAGTTCGCCGCCCAGCTATCGAAGTGCTGTAAGCCCTGTTCCTCCAGCGCCGACATCTGCAAGTAACGCTGGATGGTGTAAAGCTCCACCATGCTGTTGGAAATGGGGGTGCCGGTGGCAAAGACAATGCCGCGCCCTCCGGTGATCTCATCGAGGTAGCGGCACTTCATAAAGAGGTCTGAGCTTTTCTGCGCCTCGGTCTGGGCAATACCGCCCACATTCCGCATTTTCGTGTAGAGAAAGAGATTTTTGAAATAATGGCTCTCATCAATGAAGATACGGTCAACACCCAATTCCTCAAAGGTGACCACATCGTCCTTGCGGCTCTGGTCGTTCAGCTTGTCGATCTTGGCTTGCAGGCCCTTCTTGGTTTTCTCCATCTGTTTGATCGTGAACTTCTCCGCTTTTTCTCGTTTGGCTTCGGAAATGCCCATCATAATTTCGTCGATTTGACGCTTCAGAATGGCTCGCTGGCGCTCTACGCTCATAGGGATCTTCTCGAACTGCGAATGCCCGATAATAACGGCGTCGTAGTCGCCGGTGGCGATCCGTCCACAGAATTTCTTGCGGTTTTTGGTTTCAAAATCCTTACGGGTAGCGACAAGGATGTTCGCTGCCGGATAGAGCTGCAAAAACTCAGTGGCCCACTGCTCTGTCAGGTGGTTGGGCACCACAAAAAGAGATTTCTGGCACAGGCCCAGCCGCTTTGACTCCATCGCCGCCGCGACCATTTCAAATGTCTTACCGGCGCCCACTACATGAGCCAGCAAAGTATTTCCACCGTAGAGAATGTGGGCGATGGCGTTGACCTGGTGCTTGCGGAGCGTGATCTCCGGGTTCATACCGCTGAAATTGATGTGACTGCCATCATACTCACGGGGACGGTTGGAATTGAACAGGATATTGTAGGTCTTACAGATAGCCTCGCGCCGGTCCGGGTCTTTCCAGATCCACTCGGCAAAGGCGTCTTTAATGAGTTCCTGCTTGCTCTGGGCGATGGCCGTCTCTTTCTTATTCAGAACGGCAATTCTGCGCCCTTCTTCATCGTATTGGTAATCAAAAATGCGGACATCCTTCAGGTTAAGTGTCGTTTCGATGATCTCATAGGCGTTGATGCGCTTGGTGCCGTAGGTACTGATGGCCTTGACATTGCCGCGATCCTTGCTCTTGCCCTCAATACGCCACTCGCCAGTGATGCCGGAATAGTGGACCTTCATGCTCCATTGCGCGCTGCGGGGCGTCCCCAGCGTTTCAAAGATAAACCGGCGGACATATTCGGTGTCCAGCCATGTCGCGCCCAGCCGGACGGAGATCTCGCTGGCGGTGAGGTCGGTGGGCTGCACCTGCGCGAGCGCATCAGCGTTGATCTGATACTGCGGGTTCTGCTCCGCCTTGCCTTGGGCAACCGCCAATTTCTGACGCACATTGCCGGAAAGATACTCGTCCGCAGGCAGGTATTTCTCACGCCCATCGTTTTCGCCGGTGTAAGCGGGGTTCAAAAAAATCACGCCCTTGAGGTCAGAAAACAGCGTTTCCTCGTCCTTGCCGGTGAGCCTGCCCATATAGTCCATATCCACATGAGCCTTTTCGCCAATGGACAGCGCCAGCGCCTCCACCGCCGTGTCTACCTTTTCAGCGGGTTTGTGGCTGCGGATGGTGCGCTTGGTGAACAGGTCCGCCTTCCGTTTCAGGTTCCGATCCTCGTCCAGAATTTCCAGTGAACACAGCAGGAAGTAAGAGCTGTCCTGATCAAACGCGATGGCGTTACCGCGGGAATTAATGAGTCCATATTTCCGGGTGAAGGCATCGTAGAGGGTATTCAGCTTGGCTTGCTGCGCTTGTATTTCTTCATCGGGATAGTCCTCGGTCTGGTATTCCAACAGCGTCCGCACACAGTCCCGCAGCTCGATCATGCCGCGGATTCTGCTCTCTGCCGTCTTGGATACCTCCACCGGGTTCATGCGGCTGTTTTCCCGATAATAGATCTGACCGTTCACCAGTGTATAGGAGAAGTTGCGGACGGCAGGATCGGCCTCAATGGAATGATCCTCTCCATCCAGTTCTTCCTCCCGGTCATAGGCGGTGATCTCGCCGTGAATATTTTGAACGGCCTCCGCCAGCAGTGCTTCCAACGGCTGCTCCGGGTACGGCTCGCAGGTAGGCGTGGGGCCGAACGGCCCGGACACCATCTTCATCTCGCCCAGCACCATGTCGGGGTGGTCGATGAAGTAGCTGTTCATCTGGATGCCGTTGCTGTCCGTCGACAAATGCACCCACTCAGGCTCAATATCTACCATTCGTTCCCGCTTTTGCAGGAACAGAATGTCTGAAACCACCTCCGTGCCCGCCGCGGCCTTGAATGCATTGTTGGGCAGCCGGATGGCCCCCAGCAGCTCCGCTCGCTGCGCGATGTATTTTCGCGCGCTGGCGGTGCGCTTGTCCATGGTGTAGCTGGAGGTCACAACGGCGATAACGCCGCCCGGTCTGACCTGATCCAGTGCCTTGGCGATGAAATACTCGTGGATGGGGAAATTCAGCCGGTCATAGCGTTTGTCCGGCACATGAAACTGGCCGAACGGCACATTGCCGATGGCTACATCGAAAAAGTTATCCAGGAAGACGGTCTTCTCATAGCCCTGCACCGCAATACTGCTTTTCTGATAAAGCTGGCGGGCGATGCGGCCGGAGAGATCGTCCAGCTCCACGCCATACAGCTTGCTGCCGCTCATGCTTTCCGGCAGCATACCAAGAAAATTACCAATGCCGCAGGACGGTTCCAAAATGTTGCCCTGCGTGAAGCCCATCTGCCCCAGGGCGGCATAGATGCCGCGGATGACCACAGGCGGCGTAAAGAACGCCGTCAACGTAGATTCGCGGGCGGCGGCATATTCGGCGTCCGTCAGCAGGTCTTTCAGTTCACCGTACCGGGCGTTTTTTTCATCAAAAAAGTCGGCAAGACCACCCCAGCCCACATACTGTGCCAGCACAGCCTGTTCCTCCGCTGTGGCGGTGCGGTTCTCCGCTTCTATGGCCTTCAGGGTGCGGATCGCGTCCAGATTGCGCTGAAAGCGCTCCAACGGTGCGCCCTCTCCGATGTGGTCATCGGTGATGCGGTAGTTCCGGCCATCCGCGTCCAGTGGATAGGCAAGCGCGTTCTGCTTTTTCTTCGGCGGGGTGAGCGCCGCAGGCGGCTTGTCCGTCTGCGGCTGCGGCGGGGCCAGCGCAGCGGGGTCCGCCTGCTCCACAATTTTCCGAACAAAGGAGATCGGTTCCGTGCGGAAGATGGGAAAGCCGACCTTTTGGACAAAGGTGATGTCTTGAAAGTTGACAACGCCGTGCGCGGTATCTACGCGATCCACAAGGAAGGTCCTGCCGTCGATCTCAAATACCGTTTCACCGGGAACAAGATTTTGTGCCGCAAATTCTGCGTCGGTGATTGCTGGCTGCGTGGCAGGCTCGACCGGCTGCTCTGCGGCGGTGTCTTTGGCGCGCTCTACATAGAGCCATTCCGCCGCTTCCTTTTTGCTGACCGCCTTTCTGACCTGCTCCAGATAATCCTCAGCCTGCCACTCGCTGGGGAAGGTCTCACGGACGCCCTCGCTGTCAACATAAATTTCGTCCCGAATATCGTCCCAGACGGCGTAGCCGTCGTCCGTTTCGATCACGCTGAACCGCTCATAGGCGGACGGCTGCTCTGCGGCAAGCCGTGCTGCATCCTCTGCGACCTGCTCCACAAAGCTGCGTTCCTGCTGAGGAGCATCATGCCGGTGGTTGAACAGGCTGAAAGTGCCGTCCACATATTCGGAAAGCTGCTCCTTTGCGCGGCGGACGGAATCATAGAAACGGTCACTCTCGTCCGTCCCATCCAGCCGGGAGGTCAACGCCGCCAGCATTTCCGCAGTCTCGCCCTTATCTTGCAGCTGCTCCTCGATCATGGGAAGCGCATCGTAATAATCCGCACCCTTGGGATAGGGACGCGGAACATCGTCCGGCGCATTGTAAAAACCGTTGTAGACGATTCGAGCCAACTGCCCACGCTCATATTCCGGGATTTTGGCGATAGCGTCCTCGCCGGGGAATCGTTTCTGTGCGATCAGGTGCTCATACTCCTTGACCACATTGGGGATGGTCAGATGGACGGTATCATATTTCTTAAAATTATAGTCGCGCTCATACTCCAGCCCTTTTGATGTTTTCGTGTGCTGGTATCCGGCACGGCCACCGCCGCTGTACTCACCAAAGCTGCCCTTGATGAATTTCTGATGCTCCTCCGGCGTGTGGGGATAGCAGAAATGGGAGTAGACCGCCAGACGGCTTTCTGTCTCTTCATTCAAAAAGTACTGGTCAATCTCATCCTGCGTGATAAACATTTTGCATTGCCGAAGAAAGTTCGGCTGTGCGGTAAAGTGCCGCTCCGAGTATGGCAGACCGTTGAGAATGATGCCGATACGGTGGGTGTTGTACTCTGAAAGGCGGTATCGCAGAATGGATGGATCATCATGATAAGCATACAGAAAAGCGTGGTATTCCTGCGCCAACATTTGTAGGCCACCGTCCGTCTTTGCGAACGCCACCATATCCTCGTCCAGTTCCGGGTAGCCCTTGTGCTGGTCATGGATGGCCAGCGTCTGCGGGAATAGGCCCTGCGCGCGGCCATCTTCGTTCAGGTCACGGGCGGTCATCAAAAGTGCGTCCATTGCTTCGTGCAGCACCTTGTCCGGGGCCTGCGCCAGCTCGGACGCGGAGAGATAGATCCCGGCCCGTAGCAGCCCCAAAATGCGGCCCGCCGCCAGTCCCCATGTGACCACGGTCTTGCTGTACCCGGTGCGGACGCTGTCCCCTTGGGCGAGGTGGATGCCGTCCTCCAGAAACCACACGGCGTATTTGCGGCCTTCGTATTCAATGCCGCGCCCGTTCGCCCTACCGAACTCCCGGCGCAGAAATGATATATTTTCCGGTTCAGGCCGCTCCCGCATATAGAACACTGCGATGCGCTCCGCACTGTTGGGTTCGTTGCCGCCCGTGCAGAGGGCCAGATCAATGACCTCCTGCGGCACCGTGCGGGCCGGGGCCAGAATGCCGGAGGGCGCATCTGCCGGAGCCTCGTACACCGGAGCGTCGCCGCCCATGTCGAACAGGGCAAGCTGCTCTGCGACGATTGGGGCATTTTGCAGGCCCAGCTTGATCTTGTACTCGCCGCGCTCGATCAGGCCCTCGGTCATCTCGGTGATGACCGACCATGAAAAAACGGACTCTGAGGTGCGGGAGAGGTAGCTGCCCTCCCACATCAAAAGTCCGTCTTTCTCGGCATGGTAGCCTGTCCGAACACCGTCGGTCAGGACTTCCACCCATATATCGTTGTAGCTGTTTTTGAGAAATTCCGTCCGTTCTGCAAGATTCTTGTGCGCCTGAAAGTATTCAAAGATTTCCTGCCGCTTGTGCTTGTGCCCGCCGTCATCCAGCAGATTCGCTTCAATGAGGTGCATATCCAGAAAGGCGGGCAGTTCTGCGGCATTTTGCTGTGCGGTGTCATGCTCCAGCGCAAAGGCTGCTGCCTGTTCCTGTGCCTTTTCGTCCGGGTAATCACCGTAGACGCGGAGGCACTGGTGTGTTTCGGCATCATAGACGGCAGCGCCGTCATAGGCAAAACCATCTTCCTCCATCGTACCGGCAACATAGCCCTGCGCCGCGGCCTCCGCTTCTTCCAGCGTCTGATAGTCCAGCTTATCGTCAAAGCCGTTTTCAATATGGTGATAGGCTGCGACCTGATAGGGCGCGGCCATCTGCGCGGCGTAGCGATCAATAGCTTCTGTGGTCAGCCATTCCGGTTTTTCCGGGAGGGCGTCATACAGCTCCCGCATTTTTTTGACCTGTGCGTAGACACTGCCTGCCCACAAATGCTTTTCACTCCGGCCACCAGCGCCGAGGAAGTAGTCGCAGTCAGCGCGCAGGCGATCCAGCAGCACATAATCTCCGCTGTGATCGACAAAGGCAGGAAGCTCATCACTTCCTGCCTCTATGGGTTCTTGGGTTGTCAGGCGTAGATCAGGTCGGTCAGCACCAGTTCCTCCGCGCTGTGCCGGAGATTGTTCATCAGGCCCGTCCAGCGCAGGGGATCGGTCGCCTTCAGCTCCTCCGTCACGCCCTCGGCTCTCGCCATCTGCGTCACGGTCTGCTCCACCATCTTTCGCGCGGTCTGCTCGATCTCCGCCAAATGCTCCGTCAGCTTGCCGCTGGTCTTGAGGTTGGTGTAAAGCACTCTGCGGTGCTTCTTCAGGTACGCTCTCCGCAGCTCCGCGTACTTGCCCAGATGCACCTCCGGCATCTGCGGCATCAGCAGGTTCGGCACCTGATAGCCGTTCTGCATCCTGTAAGTGACCTCCATGCTGTTCGCTCCTTTCATGGGGTGTTTCGTGTTGTTCTGTGCGGCCATCATAACCGTTTTTTTCACGGTTTGCAAAAAATTGATCCCGCTGGGCCTGCATGACCGTTCGGCTGATCTCCCGCAGGCCCATCTCCGCGATGTCGCTGGTGGCGATGCCCAGGGCGTTGATGGTGGGCGGCGTGTTGAATTCATAAACGTGGGCAAACTCATCGGGCGAAAAATAATCGTCCGCCCGCAGGCCCAGCCGGGTCATCAGCATATAGGCCACGCTGACCTCCAGCGCGTCCCGGTAGAACGCCTCCAAATTGAGGTCATCCAGTTCCTCCAGCAGACTGTCCTCCCGACACTCCCGCAGGTCTTGCAGGTAGTCTGTGATGTTATCTGCCACGGCATTGTGGCAGGCAGAGCGCACGGCGTCCGCCAGATTTTCTTTTTCGGCAAGGTTGCCGAAGGTGGCCTCCAGCGTTTCGATGACCTCCGGCTCAAAGGCCGGGTGCATCGTCCAGATGGGCAGCGGACGGGCAAAGCGGGATGCATGGGTATCCGACACGTCGAAGTAGAGCTTCAGACAGTTTTGCCCGTCATCGCCAAATACGGCGATGCTCTTGGCCCCACGATTGACCCAGCGGCCAAACTGACGGTTCCAGCGTTCCATTTCCAGAACGGCGGTTGCATCCGGGCGCTGGGCGTAGATCAGAATTTGATCATCAAAGGGGCATTTGTAGTTATAGCAGGCCGCGCGGAGAAAGCCCGTCCAGCTTTGATAGCTGCCGGTGACGCTCTGCACAGTCTGGTCATATAGCTCCGTAATAAGCTGAAATTTAGTAGGCAAGTTGGCACCTCCTTATCGCTCCGGCTCCGATTTCTTTTTGTTGTGTGACCGGTCATTTTTCCTCTGTTCAGCACATACCTTTTCAAAATTTTCGCGCCGGTAGCAATAACAGTAAAACTGATAATCACCTTTGATCGGCGTACAGCGGAGCATATACACATACTGTTTGGTTTTCACCATGAAGCCGCAGGAGGGAAGCAATGCGCCCTTGATGGCGCAGATCCGCTCGTACCGGTTGCAGTAGCGGTTCATGCTGTCGAAGTCCCGCAGCGGGGAGTCCGGCTGCTCCCGCAGCCAGTTTATGGTACGGTCAATATCGGCCTTAAAATCCGGCGTGTTTAGCGCGTCATGCTGGTGGGGCCACCATGTTGTATAAAACTGCTTGCCGCTGCCAAAATCACCCCGGAGATGTCCCACGCAGCCCGCAGACTTGTCCTGCTCCTCGCTGCGAGAGAAATAGAGAGCGTGCAGCGCAGGCTCATTGACGCTGTAAAAGTCAATGACATCCTTATCACTGGCGGGATATTTCTCCTGAAATTCCGCAACGGTACGGCATCCGCCATCCTGAAAGGAAAGGCTGTCGCTCTCCAGTGGAATCCACCCATCAATGGGAAGCTGGAACGGCTCGCGGGTGAGAACGGTGCCATAGAAGTTGACCATGAGACTCCGTGACAGTTCTATCGGCTCACCCCATTCCTCATCCCCATGGCGCAGCTCGTAGCGATATACGCCCTCCGGCACGGTGGTTCGGTCAATGCGGCATTCCGTAAACAAGGCCGGTCGGTCAAAAATCGCGACCTCCTGATAGGTCACTTTCTGTGCGTCATAGCTCATCTGGCTTCACCTCGTTCTTTGTGTTTCTTTTGCACTCTCTGTTGTGCTAAAAACTCCGGGACCTCCTTGAAACCGATGGTATCTGCGTAGTAGGCGGTTTTCTTTCCACCTTGCGTCAGCACCACGATGTCGCTTACAGACAGGGAACGCATCCGATGGGCAAAGGGGCGGTGGTCTCCGTTGTGCTTTGCCCACAGATCCTCCAGCGAATTTTCCTTTGCATACATACCGGCGTATGAACGCTGATAATCAGCGCTCTGGAGTTTTCCCTTTGCCGCCGCGTAAGACCGGAAATAGTAGTCCACATCAGCGGTTGCGGGGATCTGATAGATTTCATAGGTGCAGATCTCGTCGCTGATTTTCGGCGCGCTGGGAACATAGGTGTTGCCGTTACGTTCCTGCATTTCTGCAAACTCGCAGATATGATAGGCAGAATTACCGATGCAGACATGGCAATCGTCAATGTACTTACAGGGCAAAACCATCTTTTCACCGTCAAAGCGGGTAATGACGATGCTTTCCCCATCTTTGATAGTAAAGAGCGTGCGATACGCGCTGTCAATAAAGCGAATATCACGCTTGTCTTTGTCGGGATTTGGAAAGGCGAACACGCCCATGATGTCTACCGGCTCACGGTCACTCATCTGGCTTCACCTCGTTCTTTTTTCGGCTCAGTACGCTTTTGTTCATATTCTCTCAGCTTTTCTTTCGCCCAATCCGGTATCTTTTCTGGATTGGCTACGCCAAGAATGTCGGAAGCATCCCACCGGCATCGTTCACCGGAATACAATTCCTCGAAGTAAACCGCACGCCCGCGTGCGCTGGGTGTGCAGCCAAATCCACTCAGCGCGAAGCCGAGTTGACAGTCTGCCGTGCGGTATTCCGGTGCAAGGCTGGTGGGGCGGAGAACGATCAGCTTTCCTTGCAGAGATTCCTCTGATGGAGGAAGGCAAGCTTCCGCGCCTAAAACGGCATAGGGGACATTTCGGGCCGCACGGAATGCTTTGACTTTTTCGACCTGTGCCTGCAAGCGATTCAAAAAGGTTTCTGCAATTTCCAGATAGCTCTTACAGGCAAGTGCTTCGGGATACATTGTTTCTCCGAGAAAATTGTACTGCTGATAGCAGGTCATATAGGTTTCGTCCTTTGGATTGAACCCCATAAGCAGAACGCGCCCACCCATACGAATGGACTGTATGATCTCGTAGTCACCGGCTTTGTCGGGTTCTGCGCTTTTCTGCTCCCTGTACCCAAGCCGCTCCGCTTTATCCCGTAAGAT
>OHHG01000486.1_pt1 | contig 13748 bp, 9 predicted proteins | sample 1567991 | NCBI WGS metagenome assembly OHHG01 (sample SAMEA3879588, study PRJEB24766) | human gut metagenome | biome: human-associated habitat; feature: feces | place: USA | collected 1985/1987
GGATATTGCCTGATACCGTTTCGCACACCTTTCGCTTCCGGTTTGACCTGTTGCCCTTCATGCTCCTTTTCGGTGATTTCGGGTGTAGGCGGCGCAAGTTCCAGCTGTATCTTGCGGTCAAGGGCGGCAAGTTCGGACTTCAACTGTTTCAGTTCGTCCTCCTTCTTCCACACCTTGCCCGCTATCTCCTGCAACTGCGGAATCTCCTTTTCCAGCACTTCGTTCTTAGACTTGTACTGGTCGATGATGGTCGGAATCCTCTCCAATGCGTTCAGAAAGTTTCGTGCGGCAGCAATCGGGTCTGCCATCGCCAGATGCCCGTTGTTGTAGGTGTACTTGTAGTTCCCCTCCACCACGAAGCGGTTGTCGGTGAACTCCAGACCTTCTTTGAGTGTCCTCTCGCTGACCACCTTTATCGGAAAGCCGTAAAGTTCCCCGACAGCCTTGTACAGTCCACCAGTCGTGGCGTTCTTGGCGATTTCCTGCAAACGCTTACCGATGACCTTCTCATCCGTTGAATCCACGCCGTCCACCTTGACAAGATTAAGGCGGCTGCCTTCCTTATCAGTCTGCACAACGGAAAGAAAACGGTTCCAGTCTTCCGTCATGGCTTCGATGAAAGCCGTGTTGTTGCGCAGTTCTCCCGTCTTGGATTCCAGCTTGAACTCCGAATCGCGCTTGCCCTTGTTGAACGACTTGCGTTCCCCTTCGAGCGAGGCGATACGCTTCTCTAATTTCGCCTTGTCCAAAAGGTCGGTATTACCGGAGAGCAACGCCATGTACTCCGAGAAGTTCATGCCCGATTTCTCGTCCATAGCTCCCTCGTCAATGGTACGCGCGCCCATCGCCCCGCTCTTGAGCTGCGAGATGAACGTCTGCTTACAGTGCAGCAGGTTGAACTTGTAGCTGTCCAGCGATTTTTCCACCGCATAGATGATGACATCCACGTTGTTCCCCGCAAAGTGCTTGGCAATCTCGTTGCCGGCCCTGACACCACGTCCGTCACGCTGTTGCAGGTCGGACGGGCGCCACGGCGTATCAAGATGATGGATCGCCACGCACCGTTTCTGCGCGTTCACGCCCGTTCCGAGCATACTCGTGGAGCCGAAGAGCACACGCACCGTCCCGGCATTCATGGCCTCTATCACCGCCTTGCGTGCCTTGTCGGTCTTGCACTCCTGAATGAAGCGGACTTCGCCGGCCGGTATGCCGTAGTCCTCCGTCAGCTTCCGCTTGATTTCGCTGTACACGTTCCACCCTTCACCCGGCTGATACGTCCCCAAGTCCGAGAATACGAACTGCGTGCCTTTCTGTGCGTCGTATCTGTGGTAATACTCCGCTATCATCTTGGCGCAGTGGCTCGCCTTGTTGTCGGGATGGTCTTCATAATGCGGGTCTATCATGCGCATATCCAGTGCCATCTTGCGGGCGTAATCGGTGGCGATGAGCATCTTCGCCTTCTCCTCCGTTTCCGACAGCGGCAGTCTGCCCAGCAATGTCGCATCGCCCGTTTTGGCAAATTCCATCAACTGCTTGATGAAATACTCCTGGTCGGGCGTGGGCGGTATGTGGTGCAGTATCTCGTTCTTGTGCGGACGGTCCACGCCCACATCCTCCGCCGTACGGTAGTCGGTGATTTCGTTGTAGAAGGCGGCAAGCTCCGGCACCTTGATGAAGTAGCGGAAACGCTCCTTCTGCACGATGTTGTTCGTCACGTTGAACTCGAAGTCAGTGGTTTTCTTGGCGAAAATCGCCGCCCACGCATCGAAGCAGCGGATGTCCTGCCGCTCCAGCTCTTTCGGACGCAGGTACTTGAAGAGCAGGTACAGCTCCGTCAGCGAGTTGCTGATGGTCGTGCCCGAAAGGAACGTAGCCCCCAAGTCCTTGCCCGTCCGCTCCTGTATGGTGCGGATGGCAAAGAGCATGTTCAGGGCTTTCTGGCTACCCTCGCTGTTGCCCAATCCCGCCACACGGTCGTGCCGCGTGTTAAACGTAAGATTCTTGAACTGGTGCGACTCGTCTATGAAGATATGGTCGATGCCCATCTGCTTGAAATCCGCCACATCGTCCGTGCGTGACTTGATGGCGTATTCCACTTTTTCCAGTTTCGCTTCAAGGTTGTGCTTGCGCTTCTCCAGCCCTTTCAGCATCGCCCGCGACACATTTTTGCCCTGTTGACGCAATACTTCCAGATTTTCCTCCACCGTATCAAGCTCCGCCTGCAGGATGCGCTGTTGCAGCTCCGGACTTTGCGGTATCTTCCCGAACTGGTCGTGGCTCATGATAACGCAGTCGTAGTCGTTGTTCCTGATGTTGTTGAAGAAACGCACGCGGTTGGCGGTCGAGAAATCCTTTTCCGAAGCATACAGGATGCGGGCGTTCGGATAGGCGGCCTGATAGGTGGCTGCAATCTCCGCCACATTCGCCTTCAAGCCGATAATCATCGGCTTGTGCGCCAGTTTCAACCGCTTCATTTCATGCGCTGCAATGCACATTATCAGCGTTTTACCGGTTCCAACCTCATGGTCACAGATCCCGCCTCCGTTCTGCTTCAGCATCCATACGCAGTCCTTCTGCGAGGGATATATGCTCTTGATTCCCCGGCTTGCCAGCCCTTTGAGATTGAGGTCGGGAAAGGTCTGGTGGCTTCCGTCATACTTCGGGCGCACGAAACAGTTGAACTTGCGGTTATACATCGTCACGAGCCTCTCCTTGAACTGTGGCGACTGCTCTTCCAGCCATTCGGAGAACCCACCCCGGATTTCGTCAATCTTGGCGTTGGCGAGCTGTATGCCCTCGCTGTCGCGCACCTTGATGTCGTTGCCGTGTTCGTCCTTGCCGATGGACTTCATCATGTCGGGGCAGGTGTTGTGCAGGGCGTGCTTCAGCAGGTGCATACCGTCGTAGTGGCGGTAATAGCCCTTTACCAGAAACTCGTCCGTGATTTTCATGGTACGGTAGCCGCAAGCCACCGAGAACTCGTCCATGCTGGCGGAATAGGCGATTTTCACGTCCGTTTCAAACAGGTGGCTCATATACGAGGCGTACACGCCCGTGGGAATCCATCGTTCACCGAAGTTGAAGTCGAGGTCTTCAAACTCAATCCGCTGCGGTTCGGCTTCTTTCAATGCTTCCAGTGCCTCCTTCACTTCAGGCATATGTTCATTTTCGGGATTGGCATTTATCCAATTTTCGATTCGTTCCGCCTTCTCTATCACGTTCCCGGCGATGAACCTGTCCTTGATTTCGTAACCGGTTACGAGCGGGTTGTAGAAGATGCGCCCTTTCAGGGCTTGGAGCAGTTCCTCCTCCGTTCCGTCGGTTATCTCCCTCATATAATCGAGATCGACCGTTCCGAACCGGTTGAGCGATGCGGCAAGCGCTTCCTCCGGTGTTCCGGCATTCACGGCGGACTCCACCCCGAAGGATACGGGGCGTTCAAAGATGTCCGCCTTCACAAACCTGCCGCCCTCCGCACGTTCCAGCGAAAGGACATCGCGTCCGCCGGCATCCATCATCACCAGTTTCACATTCTGCTTGGCATTCAAGTTGCCGTAGCGCATGACAAATTCATCGTAGCAGGTGTTCAGGTGTTCACGCCACTGGGGATTTGCCTCGTGTCTGTTCGATTCATAGCGGTACAGCCTCTCGTATGCGTCACGGACTGATACATACAGCAGTGCCTTTTCTTTCTGATAACCGGTCAGTCCGAGCGGCTGGAATGTCGCACCGTAGGGAGTGATGTCTTTCAGATATCCGATGTCGCGTGCCCTGTTTGCCACCAGCGACCCTTCACGCAGGTGCATTTCAGGCGTGCGGTGATAGGGACGCGGTTTCATATCCAAGACTTCCTCCTTCTTTTTCACCTCCGTATCGTGTTCCGCCTGTTGTACGGTGGGTGCTTTCGGTTGTTCCTGCCTGTGCCGTTCCGCTTCCTGCCGAAGTTCCTTGCGCCGTTCCGGGGTCAGATTCATCATCATCTCATAGAAGCCGTTGATGGGCGGATTGTCCTCCCAGTTGATAGCGGCATAAATATCGTCGGGGTCGCTTTGCTTATCCGCTTCCTCCACTTTCTCGTCCGTTTTCTTTTCAGCCAAAGAAACAGAGGTGGTATGCGGAGGTATATTCGTAACCTTCGGTGTAACCTGCACTTTCGGTTTGGACGCGGTACGCTTTGCGGCACTTTCCTTTTTCGCTGCCTTTTTCTTCTTGGAAGTTTCCTCCTTGCTGACTTCTTCGGTCATTCCCCAAAGGTCAAGCAGGGAGAGCTGCACACCGTCCGAATGCTTCATCGGGCGGTGTGGCTCTATCTCCGGCTTTTCGTCTGTGGGCTGTGGCGTTACTTCTTCCGGTTTTGCCACCGTTTCGGAGTTCGTTACATTTTCAATATGCGGCTGTATTTCGGGAGTGGCGACAATTTCACCTTCCGTGCTTTTACTTTGCGCAGGATGAAGACTGTGCCTGTCATACAGTTTCTTGTCAAACTTTAGCATTTCAATGCTTAAATGCTCCCGCAAGTCCTCCGCCATCTGTTCAATGTCGCCCCGGTGCATGATTTTATAGGCAGGTTTCCCGTAAGGGTCTGTACTTCTTATCAGGTCGGAATGGGGAATCATGCCGATGCTGCCGACATATCCGTTCTCGAAACTGCCGATCGGGGTCTTTCCTGTCTGTATGAACATTTCCTCATAATCATACAGTTCCCGTTTTTTGCCGCTGTTCTTTTGCAGGATGATCAGGTCGCTGCCCACCTCCGTACCCGCGTTGTCCGTGAAGAGGTTGTTCGGCAGGCGTGCGACACCCACCGGATTGGCATGTTTCATCATATACTCGCGTATGGGCGCATTGGATGGGGCATCCAGCACCCCTTGCGAGGTGATGAACGCCACAATGCCGCCCTCGCGCACCGTGTCGAGGCTCTTCAGAAAGAAATAGTTGTGTATCGTCTTCGCGGCGGAACGCCTTGCAGGGTCGTGGCTGCCCGTAAACTCCGGGTCGAACACCGCCACATCACCGAACGGAATGTTGGAGATGACAAGGTCGAAGTAGCCGGTAAACGGCTTTTCTATCTTCTCGAATCCCTGCACCCGCACTTTCTGATCGGGATGCAGGTGTTTCAGAATCCTGCCCGTCATCAGGTCTTTTTCAAATGCCATTATATCGGCATCCGGCTTGTAGCCCAGCACCGCATCCACGAATGCGCCCACGCCTGCCGAGGGTTCAAGCACACGGTCGGGGCGTATGCCGTGCCCGTGCAGCACGTCGGCAATCGCATCGGTTATTTCCGGCGGAGTGTAGAAGGCGGTCAGTACGGACTGCTTCATCGCGTCCATGTACCGCTTGTATTCCATTTCGTCACGGCAGTTCTCGCGCACCAGTCTGTGCAGCTCCACCGTAGGGGCAAACAGTTCGAGGTCTGATTTCGCCCAATGGACGGCATCCGTCAGTTCCTTGGCGGGGTTCAGTATGCACTTCAGCCCTCCGAAGCCGCAGTAATGCTCCAGCAGCAGCCTTTCGCGTGCGGTGGGGGTACGCTGTTCCCTGTCAAGGATGAATGCCGTCCGTATCGCCTCGATGTTGTCCCGTAATCTCTGCTTGCGGTTAAACGCCATACTCCTCGATGTAAAGTACGACGGCTCCCGTCAGCTCCGTGCGCAGCAGGTCGTAGTCGGGCGACAGGGCGAAGTTGTCGTCCGAGAGGTCGTAAATGGAGAACACCGCATCGACGAGCGGAAGCAGTCCGGCAATGAAGCCATCCTGCTTATCCTCCGGCACATCATCGGCAAACTCGCTTTCCACGATTTCGCGGAGGATGGCATGCTTGGAATAGTGAAGCCCGCGCAGCAGGACGTTCATTGCCATCTCCTGAGCACCCTCGGCAGGATAACCTTCGAGCCGCGCACGCTCATACGTTTCGGCGGCACGGTCGGCACGCTCACGGATAAAGGCGGTATCCGATGCCTGTTCAAACTTATTGTTGCGGAGGTAGTCCAGCAGGTACAGACCATAATAGGAAAAATCGGTCTGAACCTCGTTTTTTTTCTTGTTGTTCATTACTTTGGAATTTAGTGGATGAATGAATGGGATAATCATATTTGAGGAAGGAAGAAAAAAGGCACTCGGTATCCCTCCGAGTGCCACCACTAAATCCAAAGTATGAGTGTAATCCGGTATCGAAGAACAATCCATTACTCTGAACCAGTGGCAAAGTTAGCGCAAAAATCCGATTAAGCGAAACAAATGAAAATCATATTTACATTTGTGAGCGTGAGGATTTTATTCAAATCGAAGACAATACGAAATAAACCCGTTTATTTCTATTGCCCGGATGCAGCCTGACTTATCAAAAGTTAGCACTATTTCTTCCGTCCTGAAAATTTCTTTGTTGTTTTCTTTTCAGGGAACACAAAAGTCGTGTTGAACTCCCCGTCAAAGGCTATGGTGGCATCAAAGCTTTTGCCCTGCTTGCTCTTGAAGCCTTTGAGCAATTTCGTGTGCCCTTCGGTAAGCAGGTCTTTGATTTCCTCGTCGGAGAGGGTACGGTTTGCCTTCAGACGGAACACGGGCAGTCCGCACTCCGCATTGTCGCAACGGACGACCTTGCCGTAGAACTGCATCGTTCCCGTTCCGCACTTGGGGCACTTGCAGCCGGAATCCTTGCGGGCGAAGAGCTTGTCGCATGAGAGCAGTTCCGAGGTAATCTCCCTCGTGTACGCCTCTATCTCCTTGCGGAAGGTATCGGCGGGCAGCTCCCCGCGCTCGATGCGTGCCAGTTCCTTTTCCCATTCGCCTGTCAGGGCGACATCGGCGATGCGCATCGTCTTCACTATAGAATAAAGAGCAAGCCCTTTCTCGGTGGGCACGAGCGATTTCTTGCAGCGTTCCATATAGCCGCGCTTGAAGAGTGTTTCGATAATCGCCGCACGGGTGGCGGGCGTGCCGATGCCGCAATCCTTCAATGCCTGACGGAGCGCATCGTCCTCAACCTCCTTTCCGGCGGTTTCCATAGCCGAAAGCAGGGTGGCTTCGGTATGCAACGGCTTGGGCTTGGTCTTTCCCTCCGTGATCGAGCAGCCCTTCAGTGTCAGCGTGTCGCCTTCCTGCCAGTCGGGGATGGAGATTTCCTCCTTGTCCTCCTCGCCATGGACCGCACGCCATCCGGCCTGCCTGATAATGCTGCCTTTTACCATGAACTCCGCTCCGGCGCACTCCGCTGTAACGGTAGTGGTGTCCTTGACACACTTCTCCGAGAAAGCCTCTATCATGCGTCCGGCTATCATCTGATAGACGGTGTTGTCCTCTTTGGAGAGGAATAGCGGCTTCTCGCCCGTGACGAGCAGGGCGTGGTGGTCGGTCACTTTGCTGCCGTCCACACTGCGTCGTGTGGGTCCGGCTTTCTCCTGCACCTTGCCTTGCCATTCGGGCATCGCACCGATGAAGGCAAGCAGTTTGGGAATTTCAGCAAACACGTCGTCGGGGATGTAGCGGCTTCCCGTTCTCGGATAGGTGACGAGTTTCTTCTCGTAGAGCTTCTGTGCGATTCCAAGCGTCTGCTCCGCCGTGAAGCCATGCTTGGCGTTGGCCTCTTTCTGGAGTGTGGTCAGGTCGAACAGGAGTGGAGTTTCTTCCGTCTTTTCCTTGCGCTCTACTTTCGTGACGGTGGCTGTGCCTGCTTCCTTTACCTTATTATATAGTGCCGTCGCAAGTTCTTTCTCTTTCCATTTCCCGGAAGAGGATAATTTCACCGTTCCGTCATTATCATTTCCGTTCACGGCGATATGGAGCTGCCAGAAGGCTTCTGGAGTGAAACGGCGGTTTTCCCAGTAACGTTCGCACACCATTCCCAATGTGGGGGTCTGTACACGTCCGACGGAGTATGTGCCGTGCCCGGCGGCGATGGTGAGTGCCTGCGTGCCGTTGATGCCCACGAGCCAGTCAGATTCGCTCCGTGCTTTGGCGGCAAGAAAGAGGTTGTCATACTTGCTTCCGTTTTCGAGGTTACGCAGTCCTTCACGGATGGCCTTGTCGGTAAGCGAACTTATCCAGAGGCGGACGAACGGGGTGGAACATCCGATATAGTGGTAGAGGTATCGGAAGATAAGCTCTCCTTCGCGCCCTGCATCGGTCGCCACGACGATCTGCTCGCTTCCGTTGAAAAGGCGGGCGATGACCTTGATTTGCGCCGTCACGCCGCTGTCGGGCTTGTAGCCCTTCTCCGTCTTGGTCTGACGGGGGATGAGCGTGAAGGTTTCGGGGATGACGGGCAGGTTGTCACGGACGAATCCGCGCACACCGTAGCCGTCAGGCATGGCAAGCTGGACGAGGTGTCCGAACGCCCATGTCACGGCATAGCCGCCTCCCTCGAAATAACCTTCCTCTCTCTTTGTCGCGCCCACGATGCGGGCGATTTCACGTGCCACACTGGGCTTTTCTGCAATGATTGTCTTCATTTTTCTTGTTGTTTGATTGTTTTTTTCTTACTTCGGATTTTTTGGATTTAGTGGCGGGCTTGGGGATATTACATCTTCATGCCCTTGCCCGTCCTTTTTTGTTGATTTTCCTGCTGCCGTTGCTGGTTATTGTCTTTCGGGGCGGTCTGTCCTTTCTGCAACGGCTCATTCAGGTTCTTGGTCGCCTCGTTGGTCTTGCCCTCGTTGTTCACGGCCACCTGCGTGCGGCTCTCGTTGCTTGGGGCGACCTGCTGCGCGTTGTCGGGATTGGTGTCGTAGCGGTACGGGCGTCCCTTTTCCGGGTTGAACTTGATGTACATCGTGGCATGGAAGCCCTGCTTGTCGGTCACGTTCTCCAGCTTCACGGCTTTGCCCGCCACGTAGTCGGCTTTCTGCTGGTCGGTAAAACTGACATTGCTCCATTTGCTGATGGGGCGGATGCTGCCGTCCTCGTTGGTCCATGTGTTACGGCGTTGCTCCTTGTTCGTGCCGGCGGCATTTTCCGTACCTTGCGCCTGTGCTTGTGCTTGGGTGGGATTCTCCTTGGCTTCCTGCGTCTGTGCGGTACGTGGCGACCTGCCTGTGCCCGGCACGAACTCCACACCGCGCTGTTCCACGTTCACTTGCAGGGTGGTGACGAACTTCCTGCCGTCCTTGCGCTCGATGAGCTTGTCGCACACGGGCAGCCCGGCACGGAGCATGTCCTGCTCCTGCTTGGTAATTTCCGTGTTGCCGATGCGCTCCGGTATGCGCACCTTGCTTGCCGGGACATCCGTGATTTCATTCGTCTTGCGGTCGATGCTGACGAATGAGGGAGTGATTTCGCCCGTTTCCCTGTCCACGAGGTCCACGACCCTGCCGAGGTTGCCCGTCTCGCGGAGGTTCTTGCGGTCTTCATCGGAGAACTTGTGTTCCTTGTACTCTTCCAGTTTCTGCTCCTTGCGGATGAAGTGCGGCACAAGGCTGACATTGCCCTCGCCGTCCTTCTTGAAGGAGAGTCGCGCGTCCAATTCAAATGCCTCGCCGCCGAAATTGGGCGTGACCTTCACCAAGTCTGATTTACCGTAGTTGAGCATCTTCTGAAGGTCGCCGGACTTTTCAAGCTCGTCGCGTTTCACGCCCCAACGCTCTTCCAGCTCCTGCCAGTTGATTTTGTTCTCGTCGATGGGCTGGTAGCCCTGTCTGCCCTGCGTCTGCTGCGGGGCTTCCTGATTCTGTTCTTGTTTCTGTTCCATTTCTTCTTGATTTTTAGGTTCTTCCTGATTTTCTTTATTTTCCTGATCAGGTTGTTGTTCTTCTTGTTTTTGCTGTTGCTGTTCCTCCTGCACTTTCTGCACTTCCTGCTCGTAGCCGGAAGTGTCCACCTTGTGGGGTGCAAGCAGTTCACTGTAGGCTTCGGGGTTCTTCAGCAGCTCCTTCATCACTTCCAGCAGATTGTCGGCCTGCTCTGCCGCAACCCGGTAGAAACCGAAGCGGCTGGGTTCCTTGCACTGGCGGAAGAAGTTCCTGAAGAAGTTGTCCAGCACGTCGCCGTGCCGGTCGAATTGCAGGAAACTCTGCGCGTTCTCCGCCTTGGCGGGGGTGCGCTTGGGCGTGCCGTCCGCATTCAGTCCGGCTACCACGCTGATCTCGCCCGTCTTCTCGTCACGGACAATCAGCACGTCCTTTTCGTCTTTTTTCTTTGCCATCTGATTAAATTTTAATTGGTTATTTATTGAACATATTGCGGATGCGTGCCTTGTAGAACTCGATGTCGTTCTGCCGGAAGTCCTTCACATGTTTGGAAAGGAAGTCCAACACGTCCGTTTCGCTGTAATAGGTTTTCTTGCCCAAGGTCTTGTAGGAGAGTGCGCCCTCACTGCGGTAGCGTTGCAGGGTGCGCTTGCTGATCTGGAGGAGCATGCACAGGTCCTGATTGTCGAAAAGGCGGATGCCTTCGGACAGGAACGGCGGTTGTTGCCCCTGCGCCTTCATAGCCAGCAGCAGCTCGTCCTGACGGTCGAGGCGTTCGAGGATTTTCTGCATCCATCCCTCGAAATTGTTTCGGGTAAGCAGTTCCATACTTATTTCCTCCTTCCTTTGTCGGTTTTCTTGCCGCCCGTCCGCAACGAATAGTTGTGCAGCAGGGCTTCCACTGTTTCTTCCTTGTTCCTGATGGTATTTGTTTCCAACAGTCTTTGCACTTCGGAGAGGCGGTAGCGGCAAGTGCCGCGTACTATCACATATTCTATGCGGTGGTCGTCCCTCATCCGTTGCAGGGTACGGGTACTCACGTTCAGCAGTTCGGCGGCTTGTGCCGTATTGAGCAGGCGGTCTTTCGTTTCCGCCTCCTTCCGCCGTCGCTCTTCTTTCGCTTCGCGGACATATCCTGCTATCTCCGCTATCTGTTCCAGCATAGTCCGGTATGCGGAACTTTCAATCGTTATCACTTTCATATATGCGCTTGTTTTATTGTTTCTGCGGCAAAGTTCGGCAATGGAAAAGGGCGGCTTTAACAACTCACTACGTGACTCACGTAAGATTTTTATGAAAAAGGCTCCGCAACCCGGACAATCGGCGCAACAAGCTGCCATTCAGACAAAACCGATGGGCATTTCAGCCCGTGCCGTTACCTTTGCGGCAAATTCAAAAATCGTTTTGTATATGGAAATAGTATCTATCGAGAAAAAGACCTTCGAGGAAATGGTGGCACAAACGGATGCCTTCGTGGAGAAGGTCGCCGCCTTGCAGCGCAAGGGGGATGCCAAAAGGCTCGGCAAGTGGTTCACGGGCGAAGAGGTTTGTGGGCAGTTGAGAATCAGCCAACGCACGTTGCAGAAACTGCGTGACAGGGGCTTTATCGGTTATTCGCAAATCGGCTTCCGTTTTTACTACAAGCCGGAAGATGTGAAAAGGCTCATCCCGCTTATCGGTACGATTTGCCCCACTGACAGATAGCCTTGTCTGACTTAAAACGGATATGATTATGAACGAAGACAACAATGTTATCACGATGGATTGTGAATCAGTAGCCGTATTGCTGCAAAAGATGCGGAAGGAATCCAAATGGCTCTCCGATTTTTTGGAAAGTTACCGTCCGCCATTGGATGGGGAGCGATACCTGACGGACAAGGAAGTGGCGGAACTGCTCCGCGTGAGCCGCCGCACCTTGCAGGAATACCGCAACAACAGGATATTGCCTTTTATCCTGCTGGCAGGAAAGGTGCTTTATCCGGAATCGGGACTGCGCGAAGTGTTGGAAGCAAATTATAGAAAACCGCTGAAAGGGTGAGATAAGGCGGCTGTATGCACAAAGAGGAAACGGACAACCCCAGTCGTGGAGCTGTCCGTTTCCTCTTTCTGTTGTCGGCATCATTAATGTCTTTGTGTGTTCAGCAATACCCGTTTGCCTTGTGGATGAGCATTACGTATGCCTGCTGTTTTTCTTTGGCAAGAGCCTTCTCCACAAGCCACCTTCGGAACACGTGCGTGCAGTAGGTGTTCAGCCGGAAGGCGATGGGGATGATGATTTCAAGGGCATACACATCGGCATACAAACCGTTTTCAAGCCGCATGTAGCGGCATATCTCATAGTCGTTCAGCACGTCCGACTTGCGGACGGCTTTGATGGCGGCGTTCACTGCCGGAACGCCTGCATGGAACAGCCCGGCGATTTCGGTGGCGGTCATCCATACCTCGTTACCGGTTACGCTGACCTTCTTGTCCTCTATGATAATGATTCCTCGTTTCATGGCTGTTCTGCTTTAGATGTTACATCCGGTAAATTCCTCAATGGTGTTCAACTTGGCGGCAAGACTTTCCATGTCTTGGTTGAGTTTCTCCTTGGTTATCTTCGCATAAATCTGGGTAGTCTTTATACTTTTGTGCCCCAGCATGGAACTCACCGTTTCAATGGGCACGCCGTTGGAGAGGAACACCGTCGTGGCTGCCGTATGGCGGCTCTGATGCCACGTGATATGCTTCGTAATGCCGCAACGTTTGGCAACGGCACGTATCCCGTATAGACAGGTCATGTAGTGGGGAACGGGAAATATCCTGCCGTCCTCACACAATCCCCGGTATTTGTCGATAATCCGCTTGGCGATGTCAAGCAAGCGGATATTGGAAACCACGCCCGTTTTCTGACGGTTGATGTTGATCCACTCATGGTCGTCGAAGTAGGTTCGGATATTTTCCTTTGTGAGATTGCGCATATCGGCGAAGGACAAGCCCGTGAATGCGCAAAACAGGTATAGGTCGCGGTAAAGTTCCTGCTTGGCGTTCTTCAGTTTCCCTTCCATCAACTGCCGTATTTCGTCTTTCGTCAGGAAGCTGCGTGTCGTTTCCTCCTTTTTGATTTCATACTCCCTGAACGGGTCGCGCGTGAGCCACTCGTTGTTGATGGCAATGAACACCATCGTCCGCAGTGGGCACACGTACAGCCATACGGTATTGGTACAGCAATGCTTGTCCGTGCGGAGGAACATCTCGAAGTCGGAGATGAATGCAGGGGTAAGCTCCTTCAAGGCGATGTCCTTCACATGGTAGCGGATGTTGAGGAACTCTTGCAGGTGCTTGTACACTGTCTTGTACTTGGAAAGCGTGGCTTTGGCTTTCATGCCCGCCACCACCTGTTTCTCGTAGTCCTCATTATGCCGGTTGAATACCTGCATCAAGGTATGGTAGCGGTGTTCAAGTCCGAGAAAGGCGTTCTTGACCTTTTCCGCCGTGACGTAGTTGTCACGCTCCATGATTTCCTGATAATGCTTGTTGATGCGCACGCGCATCTTGTCGAGCAGGCGGTTCGTTTCGAGTGCCGCCGTGCTTCTGCCCGTGACACGCCCGCCTTTGGTGTCCCATAACTTCGGATCGACGGTCAGCTTGCAACTGAATTGTGTCTGGCTTCCGTCCACCGTGATACGTCCCATGACGGGCACTGTACCGTCTTTTTTCACTACCTGCCGTTTGAGGTAGAAGATAACTGAAAATGTACTCTTCATCTTTCTGAACTTTTTTGGTTTCAAAATTACTTGGTGAAGAGTCCTTCGTCGATACGCAAATAGCAGAGGAACGGTGCAACTATCATCCGTTACCGAAATTGTTGCATGAGTTGTCAGTAACTCACTATATAATAGCGTATTTCTCTATTCTTCCTAAGTTCCGATACCACCAATTATGCAGGGTAACGAATCGGTAACGTAGCGAAGTCCTAACTTGGTTCAGACTTGGCTTTTTCCGTCATTCAGTTGCAGAAGCTATTTTCTTAAAAAGCCTATTTCTCAATAACTTTGCTTTATTCGGGTTTTTCCAAGGATTATC